>Ga0307380_10000069_pt1 | contig 172898 bp, 145 predicted proteins | sample UN3MG_FD_202239 | JGI IMG/M metagenome (GOLD analysis project Ga0307380, IMG submission 202239) | Soil microbial communities from Risofladan, Vaasa, Finland - UN-3 | ecosystem: Environmental > Terrestrial > Soil > Coastal area > Acid sulfate soil | place: Finland: Risofladan, Vaasa... | reverse complement strand
GTGTCTACGATGTTGATCTTGACCCGCTGGTCAGTCTCCGCATCATACACGCTGATAGCCGTGTTTTTCGCCAGGATCGTAATCCCGCGCTCCCGTTCCAGATCGCTAGAATCCAGTACGCGCTCGGCTATCTGCTGGTTACTGCGGAAGACGTGCGCCTGCTTGAGCAGACCATCTACCAACGTCGTTTTGCCGTGATCTACGTGCGCAATGATGGCAACATTGCGCAGATCGGTTCGTTCCACAAGCATGGTTAGAGCGCTCCCTCAGCAAACGATCAATTATACTGTTTCTACACCAGCGTGTCAACTCGTCGCCGCTGGCTGGCTATGGCGGCATGCCCGCGCTTGCACGCCGGTCGGAGTGGCACCATCTGCGGTGATCGCCTGGCGCTGTCGTCCTTGCATAGGGGCATTGCATTGGTTGCGCAATCGGGAGACCCTGTCTTGGCTGGATTCATGGACAGCCGGGCCAACCGTGTGACCCACAGCTTCAGCGTTCTTGCAGGGCTGCTAGAGTGGCGACAATAGCGGCCCCTAAGGTCCCTTGGGGGCATTTCCATGTCGCCACTTGTGGCTAGAACGCGGACTGGCGTTTGTGGCCTCGGACGTGTCACCTGGTCTTCTGTGACCGCCGTAGTGCAACTTCAGCAAGCCCGACCGCGCAGGGTGGCCCTTTTCGCCTGTTCTGACCCTCCGGGCGCTTCCGCGTTGCTAGCCGGGGGCAAGCGGCCAGCTTCTAGGACAACGGCGTCGAGTCCGAGCCCAGCAGCGTTTCCATCCGTTTCCGGCAGGCCCTCTCAGCCACCCACAGCCGGACCGCGTATCCCAGGATCGCCGCTATGATGACGCCATAGGCCGCGACTAGGAATGCCACTGCTGACCTCCGGGGGTGTCCAGCCCCTCTTTCACTGCCTCAAGCCGATCTCTCCATGACTCCACGCGGATGCGCCGCAATAGCAGATAGACATACACCAGGCTGAAAGACAGGAGTGCGACTAGCAGGGTGTGGACCATCTGCGGCTCGAGGCTGCCGCTCTGAGTGAGAATGAGAGACGGATGCTGCGTGCGCCACCACTGGACCGAAAGCACGATGAAGGGTATGTCAGCCGCTCCCACGATACCCAGCACTGCTGAGAGCCTGGCCCGACGTTCAGGGTCTTCCACGTAGGCCCTGAGCATCAAGTACCCTACATAGATGAGCCACAGTACCAGAGTGGCCGTGAGTCGAGCATCCCAAACCCACCAGATGCCCCAAGCCGTCCTGGCCCACAGTGGGCCCGTAACCAGCACCAGGCTGGCAAAGAGGACGCCCAGCTCCGCGGAGGAGAGGGCCAGGATGTCCCACTTGCGCTTCCGCTTCCACAGAAAGAGGATGCTGGCCGCGCATACCACGAAGAAAGCGACGAAGGCGATCCATGCGGAGGGCACGTGGAAATAGAAGATGCGTTGCGCGTGGCCCATGGTCTGTTCGGTAGGTGCATAGAAGAGCGCAGCTAGAAAAGCTGCGACGAAGGACACCAGTGCTGCCAGGCCCAGGCCCCGCAACAGCCACGGCTTCTCCAGCAACCGGCTATTCTCCAGGCCAGCATCAAGCCCCGAACCGCCAGCCGCTGCTGGCGCTCTCGACTCACCCGTCTCAGTCCCAGCTGACATCACGTCCTCCCCTACCCATCACTCCGCCCACACGTCACGGAGACGCTTTTTCATCTTCGCCCGCAGTTCATGATACGATTCCTCATCCAGGTGACCCTCAACAAAGGCATCGTCCAGGTCGGCGATGAGGTGAAGCAGTTCGCCGCGCTGAGAGGCGGCATCGACTTCCCCCTCCGCCGCAGGTTCCGAGCGTCGTCCCCATCGCATCAGGGCGAAGGGAAGGAGCGCGCCCAGCAGGCCCATAGCCAGCGCCATCGTGGGCCCAGACTCCTGAAGGCCTCGGCTCCACGACGGTCTCCCGAGGGCAGGCACCCCTGCTCCCTGCGGCGAGCCCGAGAGTCGAAGCTCTACCACCGCATCACCAGGGAGGTCTTTGGCGCCGAAATGCAGGTAGGCAGTCTCGTCGCCTCCGCTCAGCCCCTGATACACCATCTGCGGGCTCTCGGCCTGGACGCCCGTGTTCGCTACCAAGAGGTCCACACTGCTCGTAGGGTAAATGACTCTTCGAGATACCGTCAGATCGGTGGCATCGTATGGCAGGTCATACGAGTACATCACTTCTCCCTGGCCCGGCATCACGGGGCGCACGAAAGCCAAGTCACCATCAGTCTCCACGAAATGAGCCGCGGTTTCGGCGTCACTGAAGGCGACGTCTGCAGCGCCATCCGGTAGAGAGAAGCGCAGCGTGGCGCCCTCCTCGCCGACGTAGATCTTGTCGCCCGCGTTGTTGAAAATGTACAACTCCTGGAACAGCGCGCGCCCGGTGGCGAAGTCCACAATGACATGATGGCGATCGACTGCTATGTTGCTGTCACTGGCAGTGGTCTCGTAGACTGTGGCTGCCACGCGGAGCAGTGTGTCGTCGGCAGAAAACCCGCTCACGGCCCCATACACAATACCCTCATACTGCAGCTGAAATCTGTATCTGCGGTCGGGTTCCGTAGCCAGACCCTCAAAACGGAACCAGCCGTCGCCATCGGAGGTTGTGGTTGCCATCAATTCGGCGGTTCCATCCGCCACTTCGTACAGTGCCACCTCTAGGCCAGCCACGCTCTCTGGCGGAGCGCCAGCGGTTCCGTTGGTCACCTGCCCCTCAATGATGCCTTCGCCCTGAGCCAACACAGCCGGCGTGGTGACCAGGCACAGCAGCAGAGCGGGGAGGAGCAGAGCCAGTTTCCTCATCGTGGGCGGTCCTCCCCCGAACTCTGGCGCAGGTGCTCGATGGCCTCCTCGATCTGCTGGTCCTCAATATCTCGGCTGCGCGTCGGCCAGACTGCGACGACCGCCCCCAACAACAGCACTGCACCGCCGATCCATATCCAAACCTGCAGGGGACTCACTATGACCTGGAGGGTTATGGCCTCACTATCCTCTTCCCAACCTGACAGAGCCACGTACAGATCTTCGCGCAGAGTAGTGCGGATTGCCACCTCGCTCACCGGCTGCTGCGTACGGTGATGGAACTGCTTTTCCGGGCGGAGGACACCCACCTGGCCCTCCCCTTGGAGGAGGCTCAGCGTGACCGTCGCTATGTCTTTGCCTGGGGCCGCCCTGAAGGAAAAGTCATCGTAGCGCAAGGAGTAGGACCCGACAGTGAGTGAAGCCCCTGGGTCCAGCGTGACCCACTCCTCGATCTTGTACGCTGAAGAGCCGACCACGCCCATGGTGATGAACACGATTCCCAAATGGACCGCGTACGCCCCATGCCGCCTGCGCTGTCTTCGCATCGCGGTCGCCAAGGGCGAGAGTCGGCTGTTGCCCGATGACCGACCACCGGTGCGAAAGCCACTGAACAACTGGTACAGAGTCGCTATGCCCACAAAGGAGCAGATGGAGAAAGCCAAAACGCCAAAGGGGTCCTTCACACCGAGCAGGACAAGAAGGACTGCAGTCAACATGGCACCGATGATGGGAACCACAAGGTATCTCGCCAGGGACCTGAGTGATCCGCCTTTCCAGGTTGTGAAGGGACAGATGCCCATGACCAGAATAAGCGGTCCCACGATAGCTGCGGTACTCAAGTTGAAGTAGTTCGAGGTCAGCGCCACGTTGAGGGCGTCGGAAAGAAGCGGGAACAGCGTGCCTATCAGGATAGCGGCCGTAGCTGCCACCAGGAGAACGATGGTCAGCAAGAGCGCTGAGGGACGCGAAACGAGGCCCACTGCTTCCTGGTCACTCCTCAATCCCGCACACCTCTTACCGGTGAGCACGATAGAGGCGGCGATGACCAGGGCCAGGAAACCCAGGAAGTATAGGCCAACCCTCGACACCGAGAACGCGTGAACGGACCCTATCATGCCGCTCCGGGTGACGAAGGTCCCGAAGATGCAGAGCGCAAACGAGGACACTGCCAGGGCGATGTGGCCCATCCTGACCCTGGTCCCACGGAACATCAAGGAATGGATCAGCGCGGTGCCCGTGAGCCAGGGGAGGAGAGAGGCGTTCTCCACTGGATCCCAGGCCCAGTATCCTCCCCAGCCAAGTTCAACGTATGCCCATTGCGCTCCTAGAATGGTACCCACACCGAGACACAGCCAGGGGAACAGCGTCCACCGACGCACGAGGCGAACATAGGGGTCCTTCAGCCTGCCACTTAAAAGAACAGCCATGGTGAAGGCAAAGGGCACTGTGAAGCCTACGTATCCCAGATAGATGATGGGAGGATGCCAGAGCATCGCTGGGTTCTGGAGAAGTGGGTTCATGCCCAGGCCGTCCGCAGGGACGAACTCCAACGCGCGAAAAGGATTGGCCACAACCACAAGCAGCATCAAGAAAAACGCCAGTGTGCCGGCCATGATCATGGAGGCATATGAGACTAGAAGGTTCTGCCTATGGCGGTCACCGAGAACGATGGCCGAGGCGAAGATGGAGAGAATCCAAGCCCAGAACGAGGAGAGAACCTTCCTGGCCTGCCCACAAGGCGGAGACAATATAGGGCAGGGGCAGGTCTCGACTAGTGTGGCTGGCGACGTATTCTAGCTGGAAATCGCGCACGAGCAGGGAGTAGAGCAGCGCCACCACGGCCAAGGTGACGAAAGCCGTCGAGGCATACACGCCCTTCTTGCTGCTCGTCACCAGCCGCTGGTCCCCAGTTCTTATCCCGAGGGCAAGACCGACAACGGAGTACATGGTTGTGGCCAGCGCCAACGAGAGGCCGATGAATCCCAGGTCGCTCATCTTCGTGTGCCCGCCCTCTACTCGGTGAGCCGTGCCTCATACTTGGAAGGGCACTGCACCACCAGGCTGTCTGCCAGGAAGACGCCGTCGGGAGAGAGCTCACCTTCCACAACTGCACTATCTGCCTGAGCGAAGGCATCGGGCACTCGGCCCTCGTAGACAACTGGTAGTGTCCCGTCGCCCTCAACCAGGCTGAAGCGCAGGGTACTGCTCCCCGGCTCCCAGTCGACGCTCTCTCTGTCTACCAGTCCGGCGACGCGCACCCTCCGGCCATCGACGGATGGTCCCTGAGATATCAGTTCCTCGACCGTAAGGTAGTAAACGGTTGAGCTGCGCAGGCTGGTCCCAAACAGCAGCAGAACGACGGCAGCGATGATCAGGCCTCCGGCCAGAAATCGGTACTTAGGCTTCATTCTCGTAATCGCCCGTTGGGCGTTCTCGGCGCGCCCCCATGCCTGACACCAGGTGGACCCGCACAGTCCTGATTATAACACAAAAAGCGGGTCCTCGAGTGGCTCTCCATAGCCAGACAGCTCAGGCGCTGGCAATCGGGCCCAACAAATCGTGATGGAGGCGTGACGGTAGCAAGTGCGGTAACACGCGGCAGGGGTCTGTGACCGACAGATCCTGGCCACCCAGGAATGGGTGAATTGCGCCGGGGTGGTCGAGGACGACAGGAGGAGCGTGGCAGAAGCTCTGTGTGGTCTGGCGAAAGCGGCCCTTGTCAGGTCGAGGCAGCCTTCGCTCACTTGGAAAAAGCGTTAGCGTATCTTGGCGAACCGGACCACAGGGTTTGGTAGTGACCTCTCCTCTCTGGTACAATTGAGATGCAAGGAGGTACTCTATGCCAGACGTCTCACTCACACAACTGCTGCCCCTGATCGGCTTCTTCGCCATGTGGTACGCGCTCATGCGCTTTGTCCTGCCCCGATTGGGGGTTCCCACCTGAATGGCCAAGAGTTGCCGCGTGGAGGATCCACGCCAAGCAGAACCTGACCTGGCTTCAACGCCCTCTTCAGGCGAACATCATTCCTGAGGAGAACAGAGATGAAGGTTGATATCCAATACCGCCCCTCGTATGCCCTGGCCGTCGTCAGCCTGGATGCCAACGAATCCCTTCAGGCCGAGGCTGGGGCCATGGTCAGCATGTCCCCTGGCTTGGCCATGGACACGGGCGCCAAGGGGGGTCTCATGGGTGCGCTGAAGCGCTCAGTCCTCGGCGGCGAGAGCTTCTTCTTGAACACCTACCGTGCGTCGGCGAGTGGTGGCCAAATCTCGCTGGCCCCTGCCCTACCGGGTGACATGGCGGTTCTCGAGTTACGCGACGAGCCCCTGATGGTGCAGTCCGGCTCCTACGTCGCCTCCTCCGAAGGAATCAACATCGACACCAAATGGAGTGGGGCGCAGACCTTCTTCGCCCGCGAGGGTCTCATTATGCTCAAATGCGCCGGTCCCGGCACGCTAGTGCTTTCCAGCTACGGGGCCATCCACGAGATGGAACTGGCTGAGGGCGAAAGCCACACCGTAGACACGGGTCATCTGGTGGCCTTCACAGAAGGCATGGGCTTCAAAGTCAGGACCGTGGGCGGCATGAAGTCCACGCTCTTCAGCGGTGAGGGTCTGGTCGTCGATCTCACCGGCCCCGGCAAGGCCCTGATGCAAACGCGGAGCGACGACGCGTTCCTCTCCTGGCTCATCCCCAGGCTGCCAAAAGAGTCCTCGAGGAGATAGTCAAGAGCAAGAGCCCCAGGCCGATTGGTTGGCACTGGGGCTCTTCGACTCCACCCGGTGAGGGCCGCCCTTCGATTCTTTGACGCAGGCGACCCTACCTTCCTCTTCGTCTCAAGGGCTCGGCTCCGCCGCACCCATCATGTTGTCCACATACTGTCCACAGCGTGCGGCTGCGATCCACATTACCGGCGAGTCAGGGGCCTCATCGACGCGTCTGCCAGCGTCAGTACTCGATCATGGTGAAGACATCATACTCTTTCAGCTTCTCCACGCCCTTCAGGAAAGTGAGTTCTATGAGGAAGGCGATACTCACCACCTCGCCGCCCAGCCTCTCCACCAGGCGGGCCGTCGCCGCGGCGGAACCTCCTGTGGCGATGAGATCGTCAACGATCAGCACTCTCTGTCCTGGCTGGATCGCATCGCGGTGCATCTCAACGGAGTCGGTACCGTACTCGAGTTCGTACTCCTCCCTCACCGTCTCCGCAGGCAGCTTCCCCTCTTTGCGCACGGGAACGAACCCGGCCCCCAGCTTGTAGGCGATGGGCGCCCCGAAGATATAGCCCCTGGCCTCCACCGCTACCACCAAGTCTATCTCCTGCCCCGCGTAGTGATCCGCTAAGCGATCGATCACCTCCTTGAAGGCCTGCGGCTCCTTGATCAGTGTGGTGATGTCCTTGAAGAGTATCCCCTCCTTGGGAAAATCGGGCACATCCCGAATCATCTTTGCCAGATCCATTCTTCACCTCTCTCCACCTGCTTCATTCGACGAGCGACATTCTATCAGATGCGTTACCATCCCGCAAATGGCGCACAGCTTTCCATAAGGTTCCTTAAAATTCTACCTCTTTCCACCGACCAGTCTGAGGAGCCGTATACCACAAGTAGTAGCCCATCCATCGATAGCGCACACCACATATAGTGGCCTCTTCCTTCCGGGCTCGCGGGGTTGTCGCCCCTCCAGCCGCTTCGACCGCCGACCTCCCGTTGCGCGATCTCAAGTCCTCGATTACAATGCCTCGTGTTCCTGAACAAGCCGAATGAGGCCCGTTGTCGCACCTGACAGCATCGGCCGGCTGGTGGCGCGTTGTTTCGCGCGAGTTCCTCTTCATGCGCCCAGTATAGCCGGCTGGTGGGTTCTGCCTTGTGCCTCGGCACACCATCGGCATGGGCTGACGACGGCAGCGATCTTCGGCTCCCACCGAACGTATGCCGCGGGCACCGCGTCTAGCCCATACAGCAATCATGAGCACGCAGCACTAGGATCACGGCAGGCAAACCGCCTTCCGTGCCATGGTGGGCCACGAGCCCTCGATTCCTCTCCAGGAGATGTTCGCCGCAGTGACCGAGCAATGACGAAGCGGGGCGACCAGGATCCAGACCTCTATCTCTATGTTGGAACGGGCTCAGTGGTTGCTGAATGACCACACCGATGGGTCGCACCAAAGGATAGCAGCAAGGACGACTCGGAGGAAGCATGGACCTCAAGGGAGTGTGGGAGGCAGTCAAAGGCGAACTCCAACTGCAAATGACCAAAGCCACCTACGACACCTGGATCAGCAATACCTTCCCCATCGCCTACGAGGACGGCACTTTTTTCATCGGCGTTCACAACACCTACGCCAAAGAGTGGCTCGAGAACCGCTTGCAGACTATCATCAAGAGAACCCTCATTGGTCTCACCAACCAGACGGCTGAAGTCAAGTTCGTGGTCAGACCCAGACCCCAGCAGCACGAAGAGCCCTTAATTGTTGGTCCCCTTCTGGAAGGGGACCTTAAGGGGTCCGCCGATTCCCAGTCCCGGTCTCCATCACCGATGCTGGTCCCCCACTACACCTTCGATACGTTCATTGTTGGTGGCAGCAATCGCTTGCCCCACGCCGCAGCTCTATCTGTGACCGAACACCCCGGCGAGAGCTTCAATCCACTCTTCATACACGGCGGTGTCGGCCTGGGCAAGACCCACCTGCTCCACGCTGTCGGCAATCTCGCGGTCAGTCGCAGCTCCCGCGTGCTCTATGTGTCCTCGGAAACCTTCACCAATGACCTCATCAATTCCATCCGCAACCAAGCCACCGATGACTTCCGTGCCAAATACCGCCAGGTGGATGTCCTTCTCGTGGATGACATACAGTTCATCGCCGGCAAAGAAAGCACCCAGGAAGAGTTCTTCCACACCTTCAACAGCCTCCACGCCTCCAAACGCCAGATCGTCATCTCCAGCGACCGTCCCCCGCAAGCTATTCCCACGCTAGAGGAACGACTTAGCTCGCGGTTCGAGGCAGGACTCATCGCCGATATCCAGCCCCCTGACCTGGAGACTCGCATCGCCATTCTCCGCTTCAAGACAGAACGGCACGCTCTGGAAGTCCCTGACGAGGTGATAGACCTCATCGCCCACAAGTTCCAGCACAACATCCGCGAACTCGAGGGCGCGCTCAACCGTGTTGTTGCCTATGCACGGATGTCCTTCTCCCCGATCACCTCGGCCCTGGCCACCGCCGCCCTCGCAGATACCGTCTCTCCTCAGCAGGCCCTCTCCATCGAGGAGATCATCCACGGGGTGGCTCGCTTCTACCACCTGGAACCCGACGACCTCACGGGAGCGCGCCGCACCAAGGACCTCGCTCTCGCCCGGCAGGTGGCCATGTATCTCGCCCGCGAGGAGACCAGTAGTTCTCTCGTTCACATAGGAATGTCCCTCGGCAACCGCGACCATACCACGGTGATGCACGGTCACGACAAGATCGAGCGGGAGATCGAAGAGGATGACAAACTCCGGCGGGAGGTCCTGGCCATAAAGGCGGCTCTCTACAACACCCAGTCCGTGTAGCGCCCCCGTCATGTGGATAACTGCCCCAGCGATGTGGACAACCGTGCTCATCTGGGGATAACTCTGCGCAACGTGGGCCAGGGTTTCTTTGCTGGCAACACCAAACCCCCTTCTTCTCGGCTCAGTTGGCACAATCCCTGCACATACCCACATCGAGGTTGCTTGCGCCATGAAGGGCTTGGGCCAATTGCCCACAGTCCGTCCCGAGCCGCGAAGAACCGCGCCACCGCCCCCGTCACCTAGCTGTAGCGTGCTATGGACCATTCCCATACTGCAGGTTGGGGCCAGCCTGTCCGTGTGCTGCCACTTATCCAACAATCCACACTCCTACTAATATTACTATCCTCTAGTTATTGCAGAGAACTTGTCTGTTGTGTATCGTACAAGTATAGTATGCTGTGAATCGTGCTCATGGATTGTGCTCTGCCAGTTGTTGCTTGCGGTAAGGTGATGAAAAGCAGCGATCTTGCAGCCATTGTCCAGATGGCGTTGGAGGAAGATATAGGCAGTGGTGATGTGACAACTATGTCGATCCTTCCTGCGACGGTACGGCTCACTGGCAGGATACTGAGTAAGGAGGAGGGAGTAGTAGCTGGACTTGATGTGGCGAGGAGCGTGTTTCGCGCAGTCGATGAGGAGACGCTGTTCCCTCTCCAGGTAGATGACGGCGACTTGGTTGGCATTGGTACTACGTTAGCCACGGTCACAGGCCCAGGTGCAGCCATCCTTAGTGCAGAGAGGGTAGCCCTCAATTTCCTGCAGAGGATGTCGGGGATAGCTACCATGACCCGCCGTTTCGTTAAGGCCGTCGAGGGGACGAAAGCGGTGATCCTCGACACCCGCAAGACGGCGCCGGGGCTGCGGGCTCTGGACAAGCTGGCGGTGAAGCTCGGTGGCGGACAGAATCACCGCTCTGGACTGTATGACATGGTGTTAATAAAGGACAATCACATCGCGGCAGCAGGAAGCATCGCAGAGGCGGTGAGAAGGGCGCGGCCTACAGCTGACGACAAGAGACTGGCCATCGAGGTGGAGGTGACTTCTCTGGTTCAGTTCAGAGAGGCCCTGGCTGCCGAGCCAGACCGCATCATGCTGGACAACATGAGTCTGGACGACATGGCTGAGGCGGTTGCATTGGCTGCGGGTCGAGTGGAGCTCGAGGCGTCCGGCAACGTAACGCTGAGCAATGTGGCTCAGATCGCAGCGGCGGGGGTGGACTTCATCTCCGTGGGGGCGCTGACTCACTCTGTACGTGCTCTGGACATCAGTCTAGAGATCACCGGCAATGGATGATGCTGGAGAGGTGTATCGATAGTGCCACTGACGAACGATCTACCACCGGGACGCCAAGAAGTCCTGGAGCAGATTGAAAGAGCGAAGAGGCAGCTGGGGCAGGCCGTCCTCGTTCTGGGCCACCATTATCAGACAGACGATGTGATCCGCTTCGCGGACCACAGGGGAGATTCGCTGGAGCTGTCGCGGGTTGCTGCCTGGGCGCGCGATGCTGCTCACATCGTCTTCTGCGGAGTCGATTTTATGGCTGAATCGGCTGCTCTGCTCTGCGATGCACGGCAGCGGGTCTTCATCCCCTCCAGTGAAGCCAGATGTCCGATGGCCGCCATGGCGGACAGGATGGGAGCACAGCAGGCCTGGGATCGGCTGACGCAGGTTTGGGGTCCGGATGTCATTCCCGTCACTTATCAGAACTCCAGCGCGGAGCTTAAGGCTTTCTGTGGCGAGTTGGGCGGCGCTGTCTGTACGTCCTCCAACGCCAGGGCCGTCTTCCAGTGGGCGCTGAGCCAGAAGGGGCACATCCTGTTTTTCCCGGACGAACACCTGGGGCGCAACACGGCTTTGTCCCTCGGGCTCGCAGCGGAAGAGATAGTTGTCTGGGATCCTCAAGTGCCTCCTGAGCAAGAACCTGGGCTGCGAGACGCCACTGTGGTGGTCTGGAAGGGATACTGCCGCGTGCACACCCGCTTCACTGTGGGTCACCTGCAAGAGGCGCGGGAGAGGTATCCGGACGCAAGAATAGTGGTGCACCCTGAGTGCACGGCGGAGGTCGTTGCCAGATCCGATGTGGCTGGCTCCACCAGCCACATCGTCAGAGTCGTCGAGGAGGCACCGGCTGGGGCCACCTTTGTCATCGGCACAGAGAAGAACCTGGTCAGCAGGCTGGCTACTGAACACCCCGATAAGACAGTCGTGCCTCTCGCACCGTCACTGTGCGGTGCCATGAGCCTTATCAACCCTGAGAACCTGCTGTCGGTGCTGGAGGCCATCCTGGAGAACCGTGTGGACGACGCTGTGCGTGTCCGTCCCGAGACGGTTGCAGGGGCTACCCTGGCTCTGGATAGGATGCTGGCGGTGGTGTGAAGTGGTGACGGGTGGCAGCACCATACGTACCGATGTCCTTGTCATCGGCTGCGGTATCGGCGGCTCGACGGCGGCTCTGTGCCTGTCTCAAGAAGAGTCTCTGCACGTCACTGTCATAACCGGCGCAGATGACCCCCAGGAGACGGCCACGTTCTACGCGCAGGGAGGTATCATCTATCGTGGCCTCGATGATTCCGCAAAGCTGCTGGCGGAGGACATCATCAGGGCGGGGGACGGGCTGAGCAACCCTGACCCCGTGTCCATTCTGTGTGAGGAGGGACCGCCGTTACTGCGCCGCATGCTGATCGAAGAGCTCCATGTTCCCTTCGACGCCGGGCCCTCGGGAGAGTGGCATCTGACGCTGGAAGGGGCGCAGTCCACTGCCCGCATTCTGCACGTCGCCGACGCCACCGGGAGGGCCATTGAGGAGAGACTGGTTTCCGCATTGCTGAGTCGCCCCAATGTTGAGTTGCTGGCCGGACACACGGCGGTGGATTTGCTGACCCCGGCCCACCACTCGCGGGATCGACGCGCGGTGTACGAGCCGTTGTCCTGCTGCGGGGCTTACGTCCTGGACCAGCAGACCGGGAGGGTGGTCACGTGCCTGGCTGGGGCCACCATCGTGGCCACCGGCGGCCTGGGACAGATCTTCCTGCATACCACCAACCCGGTCACATCCCGAGGTGATGGCTTGGCGATGGCGCATCGTGCCGGAGCCCGGGTCATCAATGCCGAGTACGTGCAGTTTCATCCCACAGCGTTCTACGATCGCTACGCTCCACGCTTTCTGATCTCCGAGGCGGTCCGTGGCGAGGGGGCTCGTCTGGTGACGGAAACGGGGGAGCCCTTCATGGAGAAGTATGACAACGAGTGGCGTGACTTGGCGCCTCGGGACGTGGTGTCGCGAAGCATCCACCTGGAGATGCTGGCAACCGGGGCCAAGTGCGTCTATCTCGACATCGCATCCTACATGTCTGCTGACAAGATCAGGGAGCGGTTTCCCAACATCTATGAGCAATGCCTGGCCTATGGTGTGGACATCACCAAGGAGCCGATTCCGGTGGTGCCAACTGCGCACTACTGCTGCGGGGGGATCTGGGTGGACGAGTTTGGGCGCACCGGTCTGAAGGACCTGTACGCGGTCGGGGAAGTTTCCTGCACCGGAGTCCACGGGGCCAATCGGTTGGCGAGCAGCAGTCTGCTGGAGGGGCTTGTTTGGGGCTGGAGGGCTGCCGAGGATATCATCCGGGGGATCCGTGGTGGGAGCAAGACGGCTTGCATTGACATACCACCCTGGCAGGATGAGGACCTTACGGAGACGGCGGATCCAGCGCTCATCATTCAGGATATGACCACCATACGACACATCATGTGGAACTACGTGGGCCTGATACGGAGCAGGAAGCGATTGGAGCGGGCAATCGGCGATCTGAGCAGTCTGGAGCGGGAGATCGAGAAATTCTACCGCTCGACGAGGTTGACGGATGGTCTGGTTGGATTGCGTCATGCTGTGCAGACTGCGCTCATCGTCACCAGAGCCGCGTGGGAGAACAAGGAGAGTCGAGGCTGCCACTTTCGAGAGGACTAGATGCGGTCCGCCCACATAATGGGGACAGCCTGCTGGACGCCAAATAGCTTGTGGCGAGGGATGAGGTGTGGTATCATGCGGTCGGACCACCGTCGCAGGTGCAGGTCGGTTCTTGGGATGGCCAGATGGTCCGCGGGAAGGAGGTGATGGACTGGGAGAGCTACTGATCGGGGCTTTCAGCATCAAGCTCAAAAAACAAGGAAGTCTGCATTGGCACTAGAGAAGAGAGCGAGAAAGGGAAAAGAAATGAGGAAGTACTTACTCCTTGTGATGGGACTAGCGCTGCTGTTGACGCCCGTTCTGGTGAGCGGCTGCGGCGCCCCGGCGGCGGAGCTGGGATCCGCGGAGAGACCCGTCAAGCTGATGTTCGTCCCGTCCGTGGATGTGGCTGTAATTGAAGAGTCCGGCCAGGCGATGGCTGACGCGATAACGGAGAAGACGGGCATCCATTTTGATGTCTCGGTTCCCGTCTCCTACGCCGCCACCATCGAAGCCATGTGCGCGGCTGAGGGCGACTCCATGGCCTTCATCCCTGGGCTCGGGTACGTCCTGGCCAATGACAAGTGTGACGTACAGGTTGCGCTGGCCACTATCCGCTACGGCCGGACGGCGTACTGGACTGAATTCGTTGCGCTCCGTGACAGCGGCATCACCTCCATCGCCGACCTGGAGGGGAAGAAGTGGGCTGTCCCGAGCGTTACCTCTACCTCGGGCTACCTGTGGCCATCGGTACTCCTCAGCCTGAACGGCATCACGCCGGGGGAGACGGTGGAGGCAGGAGGGCACCCCCAGGCGGTGCTGGCGGTGCTCGATGGTACGGCGGATTTCGCCACCTGCTTTTTCTCGCCACCCGGCGATGCCGTGGAGGACTGGTCTGAAGGAGATCCGCCGGAGCCAGGAGGCGAGTTCACGATTGAGCAGAAGGATGACGGCACATACAACGTGTGGCAGGGCGGCCTCACGATCCGCGACGCTCGCATCGCAGCCATGGCCGCCAATCCTGCCGCGGTGGAGGATGTCGCCATCATCGGTCTGAGCGAGCGAATCCCCAACGACACAGTTAGTTTCGTGGCCGACTTCCCTGCGGAAATGCGCGACACCATCGTCCAGGCGCTCATCGACTACGCGGCCACCGAAGAGGGAAACGCGGTCCTGGCTAATGCGGATTTCTACGACATCACCGGCTTCGGTCGCGTGGATGATTCGTACTACGACCCGGTCCGCAATGCCATCAACACCCTCGGATGGACGGAGGAGGATATCCTCGAATAGGCCTAGAGCCGTGTCCTTCTCTGTGCGGTGTGGATGTGGTTGAGATTGGGCAGGGGTTTTCCTCTGCCCAATCTCCTATCGCCATAATGACGGAGTCGTCGTCCCTGAAGCCAGCTGGGGACGGTGTGGTGGGAGGGGGTTCTTATGCTGGAGATACAGAACCTGACGAAGATCTACGAAGGCGGTACGCTGGCGCTCAAGAAAGTCAGCATGTCCGTCGAAGACGGAGAGTTCCTGGTGATTATCGGCTTGAGTGGTTCCGGCAAGTCCACGCTGCTGAGGTGCATCAACAGGCTGATAGAACCCACAGAGGGCCGGATCATCTGGGACGGGGTGGACGTCACGGGCCTGAAGGGAGAGGAGTTGCGGAAGGTGCGGCGCCACATCGGCATGATCTTTCAGCAGTTCAACCTGGTGAAACGCTCTTCGGTGCTGACCAACGTCCTCTCGGGCAGACTGGGGTATGTCAGTCCGTGGCGAAGCGCCCTTGGTCGCTTTCCGAAGAAGGATGTGGAGAAGGCCGTGAGTTGTCTGGAGCGGGTTGGCATTCTCGACCAGGCCAACAAACGGGCGGATGAGTTGAGTGGCGGTCAACAGCAGCGAGTCGGTATCGCCAGGGCTTTGATGCAGGACCCCAAGCTGATCCTCGCCGATGAGCCGGTGGCCAGCCTGGACCCGGCTACATCCCATTCGATTCTAAAGTATCTAGAGGAACTGAACAGGGATGACGGGGTGACCGTGCTCTGCAGCCTCCACTTCCTTAGCCTGGCACGAGCTTACGCCACCCGCATTATCGCCTTGAAGGATGGCGAGGTGGTATTCACAGGCCTGCCCTCCCAGATAGATGATGCCAGGTTCAGAGAGATCTACGGCGAGGATGCCATCCAGGTTGAGATACGATAGGAGGTATCCCGGCAGTGAATGCTCCTGAGGAAAGGCGGAAAGAGATTCCAGGAAGACCCAGGGGTCTTCTCTCCTCGTGGCGCTTCGTTGGGGCCATCGTGGTCGGCATCCTCATCTATGCGTTTGGCTGGAGGGTCACAGAGATCAACCTCCAGAAGCTGGTGACCGGCGCTCCCGATGTAGTGCACATCGTGAAGCAACTCATGCAACCGGACCTGTTGACTCGAGACAAAGAGTACCAGCGCGCGTATGCCGATTTCTTGGTGCCTTGTGGGCCGGTGGCTCCGCGCCAGCCCGCTGTCAGCGAGACGGAAACATATCTGGTACTTTCGCATGCCTGCGGAGAGTCCGGAGAGCCATTGTCTGTCGAGGGGTTCAACTTCAGACCCAGCACCAGGGGCTTACTGCGGTGGGTCCCGCCCACAGGCACGAAGCGATCGTTGCAGTACTTCGACAGTGACGCGGAAGGCCACTTCGCGCTCGGGATAGCCGTGCCAGATGTGGGGGCGTCTGAGGAACTGCAACAGATCGAGGTCGAGCTGAGGTGGGACGTGGGGTTGCCTTACCCGAGCGAGACCACCAGAATCGTAGCGGAGAAGATGGTGCAGACGATCATGCTGGCACTGATGGCCACGACTCTCGGTGTGTTCGCCGCCGTGCCCCTCAGTTTCCTCGCTGCCCGGAACCTGATGTCCAAGTATCGCGGCACGATGATCATCTACTTCCTCACCCGCGGGGTGTTCAACGTCGTGCGCTCCATCGAGCCGTACATCTGGGCCATCATCTTCGCGGTGTGGGTGGGCATCGGGGCCTTTGCCGGCGTGCTAGCCCTGGGCATGCACTCCATCGCCGCCCTGGGCAAGCTCTATTCGGAGCAGGTCGAGAGTATAGACCCGGGCCCCATAGAAGCCATCCAGGCCACAGGCGCCAATACGCTGCAAACCATCATCTACGGGGTGGTGCCCCAGATCGTGCCTCCCTACGTCGCCTTCACCATCTACCGGTGGGACATCAACGTACGGATGTCAACGGTCATCGGCTTCGTCGGCGGTGGTGGCATCGGCTTCATCCTTATCCAGTGGGTCAACTTGCTGCGGTACAAGCAAGCAGGGGTCGCGGTCTGGGCCATCGTCATCGTGGTCTGGGTGATGGACTACGTCAGCAGCGTGGTGCGGGAGAAAATAGTATAGCGGCGTGAGTTTGACAGTACGGCGGCCGCGCGCTATAATGTGCGCCACATTGACTGACGCACAGTGAGGATGTAACAGTGCTTACCGACAGGCGCAGGACTTTGGCTCTGCTGGGTTTGATTATCGTTCTGGCGGCGACCGCCGTCTGGATTGATCTGCCTGGCAATCCGGGGATACACATCCACCTGGGCCCCATCAACCTCGACCGGGACATAGAGCTTCGCAGAGGGCTGGATCTTCAAGGAGGCCTTCAAGTCCTTCTGGAGGCAGATCTACCTCCTGAAGAGACCGTCGACGCGGGAGCCATGGAGGCTACCAGGGCCATTATCGAGCAGCGAGTCAATGGTCTGGGCGTTTCCGAGCCACTGATCCAGCTCTCAGGTAGCAAGCGAATCATCGTGGAGCTGCCCGGCATCGAGGATCCCGAACGGGCCATCCAGACCTTCGGTGAGACCGGTCTTCTGGAGTTCATTGATGCGGGGAGCAGTTTCCTGCCGGCCGGCACCGTTGTGACCACCACCGAGCAAATAGCTCCTACGACGCCCATCAGCCCCACGGTGACCGTCACCCCGATCACGGAGATGGAGACGCCGAGTCCAGAGCCCACTCTGCCCAGCGGGCCCGAGGAACCGGTCTACCAGACCATCCTCACCGGGCGCCACCTGACTGGCGCCAACATGGGCTTTGGCGAGTTGGGGTTGATGGAGATCCACTTCCAGCTGAACGACGAGGGGGCGGCTCTCTTCGAGCAGTACAGCAGTACGCACGTGGGGCAACAGATGTGCATCGTCCTGGACAAAGAGATCGTCAGCTGTGCCCGGATCATCGAGCGCATTCCCGGCGGTTCCGTGAGCATCACCAGGGAGGGAGGCTTTTCGCAGGAGGAGGCGGAGAGTATCGTCATCCGCTTGCGGTACGGCGCTCTGCCCATTCCCTTACGTGTGGAGACCAACCGCACCGTCGGCCCAACCCTGGGCGAGGACTCTCTTCAGAAGAGCCTGGTGGCCGGGGCCATCGGCCTGAGCACGGTTACTCTGTTTATGCTGCTCTACTATCGCTTTCCTGGCGTCTTGGCTGACCTGGCCTTGCTGATCTACGCCTCCGTGGTGCTGGCGTTGTTCAAGTCTATACCTGTGGTTCTGACCCTGCCCGGCATTGCGGGCTTCATTCTCTCGGTGGGCATGGCAGTGGACGCCAACATCCTCATCTTCGAGCGCATGAAGGAGGAGTTGCGAGCCGGCAAGGGCCTGCGTCTGGCCGTAGAGCAGGGGTTCAGCCGGGCGTGGCCCTCGATCCGTGACTCGAACTTCTCCACGCTCATCACCTGTGCCATACTCTTCTGGTTCGGTACCTATTTTGGCGCCAGCGTCGTGAAGGGCTTTGCCTTGACCCTGGGTATCGGTGTCGTGGTGAGCATGTTCACAGCCATCGTCGTGACCCGCACGTTCTTGCGGTTGATCATAGACCTGGACGTCGTCAAGCACCATCGCTGGTTCGGAGTGTAGGAAAGCGATGTTCGACATCGTTGGCAAGCGCTATTGGTACTATCTCCTTTCGGCCATCGTCGTGGTGCCCGGGCTGATCTCGCTCATCCTCTTCGGCCTCAACTTCTCCATCGATTTCACCGGCGGATCGATCCTGGAGATACAGTTTGAGTCGAGCAGCGCTGTTCAACCTGCGCAACTGAAGGAACTGTTCGCAGAATTTGGCTTCGGCGACACGCTGGTCCAGAGTTCACAGGGGGGCATCTTCCTCATCCGCAGCAAGACGCTGGACTCTCCGACCAAGGTAACGATCGAGGAACAGATCAAACAGCGCTGGGGGAGTTTCACAGAGCTTCGTTTCGAATCGGTTGGCCCTTCGGTTGGGGGAGAGGTGCAAAGGCGGGCCTACCTGGTGGTGGCGATGGCAGCTGTGGCGATCTTGATCTACATCTCCTTCGCCTTCCGTCACGTAACGAACGCGGTGCGGTATGGTGCGTGCGCCGTCATCGCCATGGTTCACGACATCTTGGTGGTTGTGGGGCTGGCCTCCATTTTCGGCGTTCTGCATGGCTGGGAGGTGGATTCCCTGTTCCTGACGGCCCTGCTGACGGTAATCGGGTTCTCGGTGCACGACACCATCGTGGTCTTCGACCGGATCCGTGAGAACAGCAGAAGGTACGCCGGCCGGCCTATAGAGGACGTGGTCAATCACAGCATCATCCAGACGTTGGATCGGTCCATCAACACGCAACTGACGGTGATTTTCACGCTGACCGCTTTGCTGCTTTTTGGCGGGGTCACGATCAGGAACTTCGTGTTTACGCTTCTCATCGGCATTATTAGCGGTACCTATTCCTCGATCTTCAACGCCAGCCCCCTGCTTGTGGAGTGGGAGCGGCGGCCGGACAGACTGATCTACGTACTGTCCTTCCTGCTGCCTCCAGTGGGCCTCGCTGTCGGTCTTCTCTTGCTGCTCAGGGGTAGCCGGGTGTCGAAGCCCTGGGCCAGGGGTAGCCTGGTGGCTGCCGGAGTTGGGGTGATCTGCCTTGGGGGATTGCTGCTGCTCAGAGGTTTGATCCCCGCGTAGGTGGGTACCTGCCGGCAGATCGGCGCCAGCAGGCCGAGAGTGGCCAGCCCGCAATCAACGCGACGAAGCTGTCTCCAACCACTATGACAGGTTGTGACTTGATTTCACACACGACGAATTCACAAGAAAAAAGGAGACAAAATGGATAAGAGAAGAAGAGTACTGACCGTGATGTTGAGCCTGACAGTGCTGGTCTCGCTCACCCTGGCCTGCTCCCTGCCGGGGCTGCCGAGCGTGAGCGATGTTGTGCCCGGCGGAGAGGAGACACCCGCAGCTCCGCCATCCGTGGAAACGCCGGTAAGCGAGCAGCAGTGCGGCGACGGGGTGTGCGACGCATCGGAGAACGCCGAGACTTGCCCGCAGGACTGTGAGGCTCCCGGGGGCGAGACGCCGGTGGGGCCCTTCGAGGCGAACGTGGAGGCTCTGAACAGCCTGAGTTCGTATGCTTACGCCTTTCATTTTGAAGGTCTGAGCACCACCACGGGGACCGTTGAGCGTACTACCCTCGACATCCAGGGGCAGCGGCAGAACCAGCCCACCAGGGCGGAACAACTGAGCTTCTCCAGCACTGATGGGTCGTCCAGCACCACCGAGTTCGTCTACATCGAGGACGAGGGCAAGATGTGGAACCGGGAGGGAGGAGACGCGTGGCAGGAGATCCCGATGATGGACGACTCCATGCTCCAGATCTTCGATGCCTTCAGCATGGGCTTCTGGTGGGGCACGCTCTTCGGAACGACCGGTCAGGATGCACAAAACCTGGGTCAGGAGATGGTGAACGGCGTTCTGACGACCCATTACCAGGCCGTGGAGGGCAGTTCCTACCTCTTCGGTGTTGGCTGCACCTGGGGCTCATCGCACGACGATGCCTGGGTTGCGGTCGACGGAAACTTCCCGGTGAAGAGGCAACTCGACGCTGCCGGCGAATGCCAGGGCGAGGGTGGCGAGGTGCACTTCTTCATGGAGATCACCAACATCAACCAGCCGGTCAACATCAGCCCACCGATGTAGATGGCTGTGGGGGGTGGGTCGCCGGCAATCGAGGGGACCCACCCCTTTTCATTGAATCGGCTATGGTAGATATCTGGAAGCGGGCCAGCATAGCAGTAGCGGTGGTTCTGGTATTGACCGCCTGTGGGGGAGAGGGAGGCCAGGAGCCCACATCTGAGCCCATCTCCCTGGAGTACGACAACAGCGCTGGGGCACTGATTATCGAGGCGGATACCTATGGAGGACTGCTGCCCCCTCCGTCCAGCAGGCACGTTGCGGAACTGAGCATCTACGGCGACGGGCTGGTGGTGCTGGCCGAGGAAGATGGGGCGCCCAGGGTGGGGACCGACCGCGCCATCACCACCGGGCGCATCGGCGAGCAGAAGTTGGCCGAACTCCTGTCCCTCATCGCCGACAGCGGGTTCTTTGGTCTTGATGACCGCTATGTCGACCCTGCGGCGCCGACCGACGGGCCGTGGAGGCATGTCACAGCAAAGCTTCTGGGCGTCTCGAGAAGTGTGTCCATCTATCCTTCTGACTACGCCGGCGCTCCGGCCGCGTTCTGGCAGACCTACGATGCGGTCACGCGCGTTCAGCCCTCAGATGCGACTGCCTTCGCACCCACTTCCGGTACGCTCACTGCTGCGGACTTGGGTCCCATAGACGATCTTCCTGGCGGCCAGGGGAACCAGGTGGCACCGTGGGACACACCCCTGGTGGGCATAGCGCTTCCGGAAGCCACAGAGGGGGCCCACCTCGAGGGGGAAGAGTACCGGAACGTGGAGCAGTTCTTGCTGCGCTATCCCCAGGGTCAGGTTTTCGGGTCACAGGAGGGGAGGGCTTACCAGGTGTTGCTGGAAGCCGACCTGCCCTGGGAGGCCAGCTCCCCGTAGGCGGCGTGGTCTTGCGGGCGCGCCCACAATGCCCTGGCGAGGCGCGCGTCTCTGCCGGGAGAGGTAGCTACCGAACCTGGTAGAAGCACGGCATGCCATGCTTCCAGATGCGGCAAGCGAGTGCGGCGGCGTACTGAGGCGTCTACGTGGGTGGTAGTGAGTCAGCGAAGGTAGTGCCGACGACTGCGCAGGAACCCCGTGGGTGGCGGGCTCTGCCGCGCAATGTGTGGATCCTGGGCATCACCAGCTTCTTCACCGACATCTCCAGCGAGATGCTGGTCAACCTCCTGCCTCTCTTCCTGGCCAACGTGCTGGGCGCAGGCACTGCGGTCATCGGTCTGATCGAAGGCCTGGCCGAGAGCACGGCCAGCCTGCTGAAGGTGGTCTCAGGCTGGCTGTCCGACAGGCTAGGGCGGCGCAAGTGGCTTACCGTGGCCGGCTATGGCCTGTCGACTGTTGTCAAGCCTATCCTCTACCTCTCCGCCTCGTGGTCGTCGGTGCTGGGCGTGCGGGTGGCCGACAGGGTGGGCAAGGGCATTCGCACGGCGCCTCGGGATGCCCTCATCGCGGACTCGGTCGACCAAGGTCAGCGGGGTCTGAGTTTCGGACTGCATCGCGCCATGGATACCGCTGGTGCCTTCTGTGGGTTGCTTGTCGCCACAGGCGTAATATGGGCGATGCAGGCTGGCGGCGGTGTTTTGGAGCGCTCCACCTTTCAGATGGTGGTGTTGTTCAGCGTCGTCCCGGCCGTGCTGGCAGTGCTCATCCTGGCCTTCGGCGCCCGCGAGGTCGCCAGGCGGAGCGATGCCGCCCAGGCGCCGTCACTGACCCTCAAGGGTTTCGACCCGCGTTTTCGAGGCTTCCTGCTCATTCTAGCTCTCTTTACTTTGGGCAACTCCTCGGACGCCTTCCTGATCCTCAGAGCCCAGGAGCGTGGCCTTTCGGTCCTGGCGGTGATGGGGGCCCTGCTGACTCTCAATCTCGTATCAGCGCTGGTTTCTGGTCCGGCCGGGATGCTCTCGGACCGCATCGGCCGCCGACGGGTGATCGTCAGTGGCTGGCTGCTGTATGGGCTGGTGTACCTGGGCTTCGCCCTTGCTGGCGCGGGATGGCAGGTGTGGATGCTGTACGCCCTGTACGGGATGTACTACGGTGTCACGGAGGGAGCGGCGAGGGCTCTGGTGGCCGACATCGTGAGGCCCGACCAGCGAGGCACAGCGTACGGGCTCTTCAACGCGGTGGTGGGGGTGACCGCCTTGCCGGCCAGTGTACTCGCGGGGTTGTTGTGGCGAGGGCTGGGCACCTGGCGGGGATTCGGTGCGTCGGCGCCCTTCCTTTTCGGGGCGACGCTGGCGCTGCTGGCGGCGGCACTCATGGCTGGATGGTTGCCCAGGTTGGCGGGGGAATCCGCAACGGGCTGACTGGAGGTCAGCCGGGCGTCAGCCGGTGAGGTACTTGAGTATCAACTCCAGGGCCGCTTCGGCGGACTGCTCCTTGTTGGACGTTCGATCTCCTGACCAAACGTGCTCCTCCAGCAGCTCGGCGTCTGCCGCGGCTAGAGCTATGTATACTAGCCCCACCGGCTTGTCGGGTGTGCCACCCGTCGGGCCAGCGATGCCCGTAATAGATACGGCTATGTCTGTCTCGAGCAGACGGCGGGCTCCCCTGGCCATGGCCAGAGCGGTCTCGCCGCTCACCGCCCCGTGCTGAACCAGGGTCTCACGAGGAACGCCCAGGATCAGCTCCTTGGCCTCGTTGGAGTAGCTGAGCACTCCGCCCTCGAAGTAGTCAGAACTGCCCGAGACATTGGTGATACGGTGGCCCAGCAGGCCGCCTGTGCAGGATTCGGCGACCGCCAGGGTCCAGCCCCGCTGCGACAGCAAATCCCCGACCTCCTGCTCCAGCAGGCGCTTCGGGCGGCCCCTGGTCCCGCTCCTTGACAGCTCAGCCCTGGCCCTCACCTTGGCCAGTCCATCGCCGGCCAAGAACTCCGCGAACTCCTCGGTAGAGGAGAAGACGCGATCCGAGAGGAACTTGATGACCCAGTTCTCGGCCATGGGCGAGATGGTCAGGATGCGGGCCCCGGCAGCGTAGCCGTGCCACATCTCGATGGCAGTTCCCATACTGGCCTCGGGTAGATAGGCCACCACCACATCTGTGTGAGCTGCCATCTCGGCCAGTTCGAGGAACGTGCGCTTCCCTTCCTCGTAGTTGTATCCGACGCTGTCCGGATATAGCTCCAGGGGACAGATGACCTCGGCGTCGGGGTACTGGCGCGCGATGATCTCCCTGATGGTGGTACGGTAGTCCTGGTCGCAGATGTCGTCGTCCTGACGAGATCCCTGCATGATGCCAGCAACGAAGAAGCGCAACACAACCTCCCGATGGGCCCAGTTGATCTGCGAGGCATTATATCACCTTCCGGGGGGTTCGCCAGCATGTCTTGGCACTTGACGGCGGCAATGGTATAGTGAAGGGGCTCCAGTAGATCGTCGGTGTGAGTTCCTCCAGTCAAGTCAGAGGAGATGCTAGTGAAGTACGCCAGGGTGGTGGTCAACACGAGGGTAGAGCCACGGAGGCAGACGGCTGCCGAGCCCCAAGATCAGGGGCAGGAAGGCGCACGCCCGGGCGCCACCTTCCACTATTCGATACCCCCTGACCTAGCTGACCTCGTGCAACTGGGACAGCTGGTGCTGGTGCCGTTCGGAGCGCGACTTCTACAGGGCGTGATCTTCGACTTTGCCGACAGCTCGCCGGTGCCTGAGACGAAGGATCTCTACGAAATCGTCGATCCCGCACCGGTCCTCTCCCCTGCCCACATAGAGCTGGCATCGTGGATCAGCGACTACTACCTGGCCCCTTTGATAGACGCGGTGCTCCTTTTGCTCCCACCGGGAGTGGCTCGCAGGTCGCGTGTCGTGATTGGCCTGAATGCGGAGGCGTCGCTTCCTGCGGATCTAGATAGCGAACGGCAAGCGCTGATCGATCTACTGCGCCGCGAGGGCGAGGTTACCCTCAGTGGGCTCGGCAAGAAACTGGGGTTAAGGAACTACCAACGCCTCGTCGAGAGTCTCGCTGGCGACGGCCTGATCGTGAAGGGATCACGCCTGGCCGAGGCCAGCGTGAAGCCCAAGATGGAGCGGATCGCCCGCCTTAGGGTGGAGCCGACACCAGACTTGCTGGACCAACTGGGCAGGGCTCCTGTCCAAAGAGCCATCGTCCAGTATCTGGACCAAGGAGGCGCCACCGCCGTGTCGGATATCTATGCCGATGTGGGAGGGAGCAGCTCCACCCTGAGCGCGCTGGTGGACAAGGGTCTCGTCGAGCTGGAAGAGCAGGAGGTGTGGCGGGACCCCTTGCAGGGGCGCACCTTCGTGCCCAGCAGTCCTCCCAGGCTGACCGAGGCTCAGGATGCTGCCTGGCGAGAGATCAAGGCCAGTTTGTCTGGAGGCGGTCCCGCAGTCTTTCTACTACACGGCGTGACCGGAAGCGGAAAGACCGAGATCTACCTGCGTGCGCTCGACGAGGTGCTGGCTATGGGGCAGCAGGCAATCGTGCTGGTGCCGGAGATTGCCCTTACTCCGCAGACTATCCGCCGGTTCGCCGCCCGCTTTCCTGGGCGTATAGCAGTACTGCACAGCAAGCTTTCCGTGGGCGAACGGTATGATGGCTGGCGTCGCGTGCGCGATGGGCTGGTGGACATCGTCATCGGTTCGCGGTCCGCCATCTTCGCTCCGTTGCCCAGGCTGGGGCTGATCGTCATCGACGAGGAGCACGAGTGGAGCTACAAGCAGGATCGGACGCCGCGCTATCATGCGAGAGACGTGGCCGTCAAACTGGCGGAGATCACGGGATGCAAGGCAATCCTCGGTTCGGCAACCCCTGATGTGGTGTCCTACTATCGTGCCCAGCAGGGCAGGTACACGCTGCTGCACCTGCCCAGGCGGATTATGGGCCACCGGCGGCGCGTGGAGGAGCAGCGAGCGCAGCATGGAATATCCGAGGCGCGCGTGGGCGTGGTCAAGGAGGTGGGCGAGGGGTACGACGAGGCGGTGTACATGGACCTCCCCACGGTTCAGGTGGTGGACTTGCGACAGGAGTTGAGGGCAGGCAACCGGAGCATCTTCAGCCGGGCACTGCACCAGGCCATGGCCGAGGCTCTCAGCGCCCAAGAGCAGGTGATACTCTTCCTCAACCGCCGGGGAGCGACCACCTTCGTTCTGTGCCGCGACTGCGGGCACGTCCTGAGGTGCAAGCGTTGCGACGTACCCTTGACCTACCACTCCGCCGAGGACGATCTGATCTGCCATCACTGCAATTGGCGCACCTTCCTGCCCGACATCTGCCCCAATTGCTGGAGTGAGCGCATCAAGCATTTCGGAGTCGGCACGCAGAAAGTCGAGGCGGCGGCGCGCCAGCTTTTCCCTGAAGCCAGGATCGTGCGCTGGGACCGCGATACCACCGGCGGCAAGATGTCCCACGAGCGGATACTGGAGAGGTTCATTGAACACGAGGCCGACGTGATGATCGGCACCCAAATGATCGCCAAGGGGCTGGACCTGCCCCTGGTGACGCTGGTAGGGGTGATGTCGGCGGACACGGCGCTGCGCCTGCCGGACTTCCGTGCGGGAGAAAGGACCTTCCAGTTGCTGACGCAGGTCGCGGGACGGGCAGGCCGTAGCATCCTTGGCGGCAGGGTGATCGTGCAGACGTATGCCCCAGACCATTACTGCATCGAGGCTGCCAGCCACCACGACTATGAGGGTTTCTACGGGCAGGAGATCGAGTTCCGGCGGCAGCAGCGGTACCCTCCCTTCGGCCGTCTGGTGAGACTGGTGTACGTGCATCGCGATGAAGAGAGGTGCGAGGCGGAGGCCACCAAGATGAGCCGCGTGTTGGAGAACAAGATAGCGCGCCTGGGCCTGCCGGAGATCGACTTGATAGGGCCGGCGCCCGCCTTCCTAAGCCGCATTCGGGGCCAGTATCGCTGGCATGTCATTGTCCGGGGCAAAGACCCCCATTCGCTGCTGGAAGGGATGGACTTCGGCCCTGGCTGGCGGATGGATGTGGATCCGGTGAGCCTGCTATGAATACCTCTCATACGGGTGACGGATAGCGCTTCCAGAGCGGGGTGTCCTGTACCCTACTCAAGGAAGCGGGGCTCAAGGCTGAGGATCTTGCACAGAAGCGAGGACAGAGCCACGAGACTAGAAATCCCTCAACTGCCAACTTCGACGGGCATGCTGCCGCGGCTGACGGAGCGCAGCGAGAGTCCAACAGGAGGACGCCCGTAGGGCATGGACTGGCGGCGCGTGAGGCCACCAGGAAAGCGAGACGAATAGTGTGCAGACGAAGGAAGGAGACTATAAAGCATGCAAGAAGATGGCGTGCCTGAATCTGCCATGGTGATCGTAGCCCACCCTGACGATGCCGAGTTCACGGTGGGTGGCACGGTGGCGGCATGGACGAAGATGGGCTGCCGCGTGACCTACGTGATTTGCACCGACGGCAACGCCGGTTCACACGAGCCAGGCATTACTGGAGAAGAGCTGGCGGGCATCCGCCGGGCCGAACAACGTGCTGCGTGCGCCACGTTGGGCGTGAGCGAAGTGGTCTTCCTGGGTCACGACGACGGACAGCTAGAGCCCACGCTTGAGCTGCGTCGTGAGTTGGTGCGTGCGATACGTCAATACAAGCCGGAGGTCGTCATTACCTGGGATCCGACACGGCTGTTTGTGAATGGTGACTACATCAACCATCCCGACCATCGCGCGGCAGCCCAAGCGGCGCTCGATGCAGCGGCGCCGGCGAGTGAAATGCCCTTGTTGTGGCCCGAAGTCGGGGCTCCGCATCGCGTGCGCCAGCTGTACGTTTACGGCAATGACCAGGCAAACGTGTGGGTAGACGTGACGGGAACTATTGATGAGAAGATCGCGGCGCTCAAGCAGCACGGCAGCCAGATCGGAGACTGGGACCCAACCGAGATGATTGAGGAGTGGAGCGCGGAAGTGGGCAAGGAGAAAGGGTTAGCGCATGCCGAGAGCTACCGGGTCATCACTTTCGTGCCATCGCCCGCGGCCGACTAGGGAGCGGGAGGCTGTGGCATGACCTACGATTTCAACGAGTATATTGACAGGCGTCACTCCGAGAGCGTGAAATGGAACTACTACGACGAAGATGTGCTACCGATGTGGGTGGCAGACATGGATTTCAGGTCGCCTGATCCGGTTATCCGTGCACTGCATGAACGTGTCGACCACGGAGTGTTCGGTTACGGCTGGGACCCGCCAGAACTGCGGGAAGTCATCGTGGACCGCCTCCAGCGCCTCTACGATTGGCGAGTGTCGCCCGAGGAACTGGTCTTCTTGCCAGGAGTCGTAACCGCCTTCAACCTGGTCTGCCATGCCTTCGGTTCCCCCGGCGACGGCGTGCTGATGCAGACGCCGGTCTATTATCCGATGCTGTACGCCCCCGCCGGCGCCGGGCTGACAAATGACGAGATGGAACTGACGCGGTGTCGAGATGGGCGTTACGAGATTGACCTTGAGATGTTTGAACACGCTATCAGTGACCGGACCCGCATCTTCATGCTATGCAATCCGCACAATCCCGTAGGACGCGTGTTTGGGCGCGAAGAGTTGGCACAGATGGCCGAGATCTGCCTGCGCCATGATATTGTCATCTGCTCTGATGAGATTCACTGCGATCTCCTGTTCCAGGGTAGTCGCCACCTGCCGATTGCGACTTTGGCGCCCGAGGTTGCCGACCAAACCATCACCCTGATGGCGCCCAGCAAGACTTTCAACGTTCCTGGCCTCAAGTGTTCGCTGGCGATTGTCCAGAACCCGGAACTGCGGAAGACGCTGAAAGAGACCCACACGGGTTTGGTCCATGGGATAAACGTCATGGGATACGCGGCAGCGCTGGCAGCATACCGCGATGGCCAACCGTGGCTGGACGAGGTACTGGAGTATCTGGAGGCGAACCTGGATCTTCTTCTGCAGTACGTAGAAGAGCATCTGCCCGGCATCCGGATGAGCAGACCGGAGGCGACGTATCTGGCCTGGCTGAGTTGCCACGAGGCTGGGATCCCTGGCAACCCCCACGAGTTCTTTCTCAAAGAGGCCAGGGTGGCCATGAACGACGGTACCACGTACGGCCAGGGTGGCGAGGGGTTTGTGCGGCTGAACTTTGGCTGTCCTCGCTGGAGGTTGATAGAGGCGCTCGATAGGATGAGGGACGCGTTGCTCACCTTGAGCAGGGATTGACAGGCTGACTGGACTATAGTGGATCTACGATCGTGTTTTTTCCTCGACATGATGAGCACGCGTGGCGTGGTTGTCGAAGCCAGGGAGCGGGAGCCGAAGAAGGGTTAGCGCGATCGAGCCTGGCATCATCGATAGAAAGGAGAGAAAAATGAAACTGTGTGCAGTCTTCACTCTCATGGTAGCAGTCCCCCTGATCACCAGTTGCTGTGCTGTCCCGGACTTGAGCGGCCTCTCTGGACAAGGCCCGCTCATCGGGTCGGGCATCGTGGTCACCGAGGAGTTCGATCTCAGCGGGTTCGACCAGGTGGAGGTGAGCAGTGCCTTCGACGTGCAGATCAGCCAGGCAGACCAGTTTAGCGTGGTCGTCCGAGTTGATGACAACGTCAAGCAGTACCTTGACGTCGTCAAGCAAGGCAGCACTCTGAGGATCGGGCTGAAGCCTTTCTCTTCCAGCGCGGTGAGTGCCATGACGCTGGAGGCCGAGGTCACCATGCCCGAACTGACGGGGTTGGAGCTGAGCGGAGCCAGCGATGTTTCCGTAGGGGATTTCAAATCCACGCAACCGCTGTACGTGGAGGTCTCCGGGGCCAGTTCGCTGCGGGGAGACATCGAAGCTGGGGGCGTGAGGTTTGACGTCTCCGGTGCCAGCGATGTCAAGTTGAGCGGCTCTGGGGGAGACCTGGTTATGGATGTGTCGGGCGCGGGCAAGGCGGATCTGGCCGATTTCCAGGTGGGCGACGCCAGTATCGAGGCCAGCGGTGCCAGTTCGGCGACGGTGAACGTCAGCGGGCGACTGGACGTGGAGGCCAGTGGCGCTTCCCGAGTCAGATATCGGGGCAGCCCCACTCTAGGCAGCGTGAATTCCTCAGGAGGCGCGAGCATAGAGGCCTGGTAGGGTGGTGCCTTACCGGCTGATGGACGCCGCTGGCAGATGGTTTGTACTTAGTCGAGGTGTGGATCTCGGAATGCCGTGACCCTGCGTTACCCGGAGGAGGGCCGCCGGGTCAACGCTCCCAAAGGCTGTTCTTGACAAAGGCGTATGTCCTGTGGTAGAATAACGACAACAAGGCATACCGTTCAAAGACGGTGAGCAGGAGGAGTAGGCGGTCTGGAGTTGGCAGAGAAGGGAGGTCACCGGGTGAGAGCCTCCCGCAACGAGAGCCGCTGAAGGTCGCCTGGGAGTCGGGAAGCTGAACGGCGACATCGCCTGGTAGGTTTCCCCGGTTGGGTCCGTTACAGCCCGGCGAGAGCCGTTGGAGGTCCATGCTTCAACGGAATCGAGGTGGTACCGCGAAAGAGCCCCTTTCGTCCTCAAGATGAAAGGGGCTTGTTGCTAGTTGGGCTACAAAACGCCTGTGGCTGCTGAGGCAGCGTCGCTCAGAGGTGATGACAGATGTCGGACAAGGAAGCGCTCCTTCGCAAGGCTCGGGAAAAAGGCTGCGTCGAGGAACTGAAGATTCTGATCGAGGGGACCGAAGAGCTACTGGGAGAAGAGTGGAAACCTGAAGTGCGGAAGGGCGGGATCAGCTACAAGCTTCGGAAGTCGAATCATGTCATGGTGCGCTACGGCGGCCTGGATTCATCCTGGCACGGGTTGGAGGCTGATGTCCATCAAGGCGACAACCGGTTCGGGGGCTTTTTTCGCGTCACGGAGGAAGAGGTTATCGCTCGCTTGAAGAAGTATCTCTCACATGCCCGTGACGCGTACGAAACAGGGTACGAAAACCGCAAGGCGGACTGGGTGCCTATTAGAAACGAGGCCGATGCTGAGCAGTTCCTTGCCTTCCTAAGATCTCTCCAAGATACACGCTCAGAGAAATCCGCTAGTGGGGTCATGGATTAGGAGGAACATCAGATGGACTGGCAGAGAGTGAGAGCATTGGAGCAGAGAAGCGACTTGAAGACCAAGAGAGGCGAGCCATTTCGCATCTCGCGGGTGACGGGGAGCATTGCCTTCATAGACCTCCCCAGCGGCGAGCAGACCGTTTCGCGAGCCAATCTGGAAAAGGCTGAGCGACTTGTTCTCTCAGGAGCCTGGCTCCACGGCCCATCGGACTACAAGAGGCTAGTCGCGGACGAGAGGCCAACCTACGCGTGGGCCATCCTTCGTGAGCTGGAAATTGTGTAGAGAGAGCGAGCGCCATGTACGGAAGAGAGATGTCTAGGACTTATGACCCTCAGGATACTGAGGAGAGGCTGTACGAGTTCTGGGAGGAGAGGGGCTACTTCGCGCCGGTGATAGACTGGGATAAGCAGCCTTTCACCATCGTCATCCCGCCGCCCAACATCACCGGCGAGCTACACCACGGTCACGCTATGTTCATCGCCTTCGAAGACCTGATGATCCGCTACCACCGCATGCGGGGCGAGGCCACTCTGTGGCTGCCCGGAAGCGACCATGCCGGGATCAGCACCCAGAACGTGGTGGAGAAGGAGCTGGCCAAGGAGGGATTGACCCGCCAGGCCGTGGGCCGCGAGAAGTTCGAGGAGAAACTTTGGGAGTGGAGGAAGGAGTACGGCGGCATCATCACCCACCAACTTCGTCGCCTGGGCGCCTCCTGCGACTGGACCCGCGAGCGTTTCACCCTGGACGAAGGGCTGTCCCGGGCGGTGCGGGAAGCCTTCGTCAGTCTCTACCGCAAGGGGCTGATTTACCGTGGCGAGTACATCATCAACTGGTGTCCACGCTGCCAGACCGCCCTCTCGGACCTGGAGACCCCACACGAGGACGAGGGGAGCCATTTGTGGTACGTGAGGTATCCCCTGGAGGCGGGGGGCTACATCGAGGTGGCCACTACGCGGCCGGAGACCATCCTGGGTGACACAGCTGTGGCTGTCAATCCTTACGACGAACGGTACACAGACTCTGTGGGCAAGATCGCTATCTTGCCAGTGCTGGGACGGCGCATCCCCATCATCGCTGACGAGGCAGTGGACCCGGCCTTCGGCACCGGCGCCGTGAAGGTCACCCCCGGGCACGACCCTACCGATTACGAGATCGGGCAACGGCACGGCCTGGAGATAATCAACATCATGAACCTCGACGCCACTTTGAACGACGAGGCCGGGCCTTACAGGGGTATGGACAGGTACGAAGCTCGCGAGAAGCTGGTGGAAGACCTGCGGGAGCAGGGACTGCTGGTGAAGATAGAGCCGCACCTCCACGCCCCAGGCCGGTGCCAGCGGTGCCAGACCATGGTGGAGCCACTGGTGTCTGAGCAGTGGTTCGTCAAGATCAAGCCCCTGGCCGAGCCTGCCATCGAGGCGGTGCGGGATGGCCGCATCACGATCATTCCCGAGCGGTTCACCAAGGTCTACTACAACTGGATGGAGAACATCCGCGATTGGTGCATCTCCCGGCAGTTGTGGTGGGGACACCGCATCCCGGTCTGGTACTGTGACGACTGCCTTGGGCAGACTGTGGCCACCGTGGACCCCACCGAGTGCGAACACTGCGGGGGCAAGAACATACGCCAGGATCCCGACGTGCTGGACACCTGGTTCTCTTCGGGATTGTGGCCCTTTTCCACGCTGGGCTGGCCCGATGATACTGAGGATCTGCGCTACTTCTATCCCACCTCGGTGATGGAGACCGGCTACGACATCCTCTTCTTCTGGGTGGCCCGCATGATCATGCTGGGCATGGAGCACATGGGAGATGTGCCCTTCCGCGAGGTCTATCTTCACGGGCTGATGCGGGACGAGGACGGGGTGAAGATGAGCAAGTCCAAGGGCAACGTGGCCGACCCCCTGGACGTGGTAGCTCAGTACGGGGCCGATGCCCTGCGCTTCACCATCATCACCGGCAGCAGCCCGGGCGAGGACATGAAGCTCTACGAGGAGAAGCTGGAGTCCAGCCGCAACTTCGCCAACAAACTGTGGCAGATGGCGCGGTTCATCACGGGCAATCTCCCCGACGACTACCAGTTCCCCAATGGCGAGCCGGAGACCTGGCCTGGTCTGCGATTGGAGGACCGCTGGATTCTATCCCGGCACAACCGGGTGATCAGCGAAGTAACCCGTCTCCTGGACAGCTACCAGTTCGGTGAAGCTGGAAGGCAGATCTATGAGTTCCTGTGGAGCGAATTCGCCGACTGGTTCATCGAGGCCAGCAAGGTGCGCCTCTACGGGCAGGACGAGGAGGACAAGGCCACTGCCAGGCAGGTCCTGGTCTATGTGTTCGAGCGTGCCTTGCGTCTCCTTCACCCCTTCATGCCCTTCGTTACGGAGGAGATGTGGCAGCACCTTCCGCACCAGGGAGAGAGCCTGATGATAGCGCCCTGGCCGGAGCCGGGGCGGGTGGATGAGGAGGCGGAGGCGGCGCAGGGGGAGATCTGGCAGCACATCCGCGATATCAGAAACAGGCGGGCAGAAGAGCGCTGGCCTGTGGAGGTCAAGCCGGCGTCGTATACGGTGGCTGGTGACCTCTACGACGCTCTGGATTCACAGAAGGATGTCTTCGCCTGGCTGGCACGCGTGGAGCCGAGGAAGATCTCCTCCCAGAGGGAGCCAATCCCGGCAGGCAGCGGCGTGGTCACGGGACTACTCTCGACGACATTGGTGGTAGAGGTAGACGTAGGGAAGGAGCGCGAACGTCTGGGACAGGAGCTGTCCCATCTGGAGGGGGAGATCGCGCGATCAGAGCAGTTGCTGGCCAACGAGGGATTCGTGACCAAGGCGCCGGGAGAAGTGGTATGTCGGGAGCGCGATAAACTGGGCCGCTACCAGAAGGAGCGAGAGAAGCTGAAGGAAAAACTGAGAGGCCTGGGGGAATAGCATGTTGCCCCTCGGACACATAGCGTACGCCTGGGGTGGCTTGAGGCTGCTTCAGCGAAGGGCCGGGCTCTTCAAAGGCGCCGACTACCGGCTGGTGGCTCTGTCGGCCATGGCACCCGACCTGGGCGACAAGGCACTGGCCCTGACAGGGCTTTCCAGGCATCGCACGGGACAGGTATGGGCCCACACGCTGTTCTTCTGTCACCTGCCTCTGCTGCTGGGGACGATCTTGTTTCGGCCGCGCTGGCTGCCGTATGCCCTGGCGTTCAACAGCCATCTGGTCACCGACAGGATGTGGCGCTTCCCCCACACCCTGTTGCACCCTCTCTTTGGGAGGCGCTTCGGAGACTGGCGCGATCTGAGCTCGGTCAGGCTGATGGTAGAGGCGTACAAGGAAGTGGTGCGGGAGGACCGCCTCACCGTGCCCCTGGAACTGGGTGGAGTGGCCATCCTGGCATGGCTGTTCGTGGGGGGGGGTCTCTACCGCCGCGATCGACTCTGGTCCTTCTTGCGCCGTGGCAAGCTCATCACATCGCAGGCTGAGGAGGAGCAGACGTGAGGGTCATAGCAGGGGAGGCCAAGGGGAGGAGACTGAAGATGGTGCCCGGCTCCTCCACGCGCCCGGTCGGAGAGCGGGTGAAAGAGGCCCTTTTCGGCATATTGGGAGAGTCGGTGGTTGACGTCCGCTTTCTCGACCTGTTTGCGGGCACGGGAAGCGTGGGCATCGAGGCCTTGAGTCGGGGGGCCGGCTACGCCGTGTTCGTGGACCAGCGGAGACAGGCCGTGGTCACCATCAGGGAGAACCTGACCCTCACGGGGCTGAAGGACCGGGCACAAGTTGTGCGCGCCGACGTCTTCGCCTATCTGAGAAAAGAGGATCTGGAACCCTTCGACCTCATCTACGTGGCTCCGCCTCAATACAAGGGTCTGTGGGGCGAGACCTTGCTCTCCCTGGACGAATCAGCGCTGCTCAAGCCTGATGGGCTGGCGGTGGCCCAGATCCACCCCAAGGAGTACGTGGAACTGGATCTGGAGACGCTGGTACTCTCCCAACGTCGTAAGTACGGGAGTACCATGCTCTGCTTCTACGTCCAGGCATAGGGCGAGCCTGGGGGAGCGACGGATCGCGGCTACGGTCGGTGGCTGAGAATGGCCAGACGGCGCATTGTTACCTTTTGAGTCAAGATGGGGTATAATGATCGCAGGCCAGCAATATCTAAGGAGACAGGAGGTGGATCGAACATGGAAGACCTGAGAGGCATAGTATCGGACGCCCGGAGTTCGCTGGAGAAACTGGCGGGCAAGATCCCTGGCTACCATGGCTACAAAGAGAAGGAGATGCGACGGGAGGCTGACAAGATCCTGCGTTTGTATCTCGCGGAGCGCTTCCAGGAGCAGCGCACCAAGCTGTCCAATGTTCAGAACAACCTCGCCAGCGAGGGAAAGCTGGAGGACCTGGGGCTGCTGGAGAGAGTGATGCTCCAGCTCCAGTTGCTCATTGACCGGCTGAAGGTGGCAGAGTACGGGTATGCCGGTCTCTTCGATGCCGTGAGGGTCAAGGAGGAGCAGCTGGACGCCCTCTATATGTATGATAACGCGCTCACTGTCTCGGTGGATCAGCTGGCCGAGATGATGGACAAGCTAGCCATCGCGGCCATGGCGAGGGAGGAGATACGGAGCACCGCCAACGATGCCCTACTGCTCTTGCAGGAGCTGAACACCACCCTGGACCGCAGAAAGGACGCTATGCTGACCGTTGGTCAATCGCAGTAGCACTTGATGGACAGATGAGGAGGTACTGAAATGGCAAGGGTTTTCGACGTGATCGAGTATTTCGATGCCACCGGTAGAGAGATGGTGCATCGCATCCCGGAGCAGGGCTCTGGGGACTTCCGCATCGGCTCCCAGGTCATAGTGAGGGAGAGCCAGCAGGCTGTGTTCTTCCGCGATGGGAAGGCGCTGGATGTCTTTGGTCCGGGCCGCCACACCATCTCCACAGCCAATGTGCCTTTGCTGGTTGACCTGGTCGGGAAGGCCTTCAGTGGGGAGACGCCCTTCAAAGCAGAAGTGTATTTCGTCAACATGCGGGAGTTCGTGGATCAAAAGTGGGGTACCCCCGAGCCGGTCGCCTTGCGGGATAGCGATCTGGGGATGGTCCGCGTGCGCGCCTTCGGCACCTACTCCATGCAGACCAAGGATCCCCAACTCTTCGTGAACAAGGTCGTGGGCACGCAAGGACTGTACTTCACCAACGACATCGACAATTTCCTGCGTAGCATGATCATCTCCAACTTGACCGACATCCTGGGCGGGATAAAGAAATCTCTCTTCGATCTGCCGAGCCTCTATGATGAGATCAGCGCCGGCACCAAGGCCAAGGCGCAGGACGAGTTCAACACGCTGGGCATAGATCTGAAGACCCTCTTCGTCAGCAACATCTCGCCCACGGAGGAGACCGCCAAGGCCATCGACGAGCGCGCGGCGATGGGAGCCATCGGCAACATGCAGGCCTACCTTCAGTTCAAGACGGCGCGGGCCGTTGAGCAGGCCGCCATGGCCTCGGGCGAAGGAGGCGGGGGTTTTGCCCAGTTGGGTGCCGGGATGGGGGCTGGCGTCGGTATGGGTGCCATGATGGCCGGCATGATGGGCCAGGCCATGCAGGGTGGTGCAGCAGCGGTGGGCGCTGCTGCGGCCACTGTTGCCTGCCCCAGCTGCGGGCAGGCCATGCCTGCCACCGCCAAGTTCTGCAATAACTGCGGGGCCAAGATAGGGCAGTCCATGATCTGCGCCAACTGCAAGGCCGACGTGCCAGCCGGGTCTAAGTACTGCCCCAACTGCGGCAAAGAGGTGGAATAGGTGCGGCGTCGAGCATGGCTGTGCAGTGGACAAGGGCACAGTCCGGTTGACAACTCGGGAAAGGAGGGTGGAGATGTCGGTATTGAAGGTCATCGAGCTCGTGGGAACCTCACCCCATAGCTGGGAGGAGGCCACCAAGAACGCCGTGGACAAGGCGGCAGAGACCCTGCGCGGTATCACCGGCGCTAACGTGATGCGGCAGAACGTCGTGGTCAAGGACGGCAAGATCGTCGAGTACAGGGTGGACGTGAAGGTCGCCTTCATCGTGGAAGGGGGCGTAGGGTAGGAGAGGCCGTCCCCTACAGTTGATCTCCTATGCACAGGCTCCTCAAAGGGCTGAGAATCCTCTATTGGCGCTTGCGCGAGCAGGGCCTGAGGGTGACAGCCCTTTGGGCTAAAGACCACGCCTTGCGCTTGCTGACGGGCATGTCTCCCCCCGCGACGAGTCGTATCTCGCCCGGTCTGTACGTGGGAGGGCAGCATTACCAGCGTGGCCTGGGGCGGATGGCTCGCCTGGGCATCAGCGGCAGCCTGAGCCTTCGGCGGGAGGCGGACGACGAGGCTCGGGGCGTGGCGCTGGAGAGGCATCTGTGGTTGCCTACCACAGACGACGCGCCGCCCAGCCTGGAGCAACTGGGCCAGGCGGCCTCGTTCATTGGCGACGCGTTGTCTGAGGGCCGGGGCGTCTACGTCCATTGTTTGAGTGGCGTGGGTCGCGCTGCGACGGCGGCCGCCGCTTACCTGGTCAGTACTGGACAAACGCCTGATGGGGCCTGGGCCGCCGTTCGTCGCGTGCGGCCCTTCGTGCGACCCAGCGATGAGCAGCTTGACGTGCTGAGGCAGTTCCAGCGGAGCCGCGGTGCACCTGGCCAGGTTTGACAGCGCTTTGGCCTTGTGATATAGTGGGCGCAATCTTCGGGGTGGTCGGTATGCCTGCTGCGCGGACCAGGGCGAGCGGGTAGCGGGACTGGACGAATCATCTCGCCCCCAACTTCTTTTTCCCCGACGATGACTGCTCGGGTCTAGTCATACTTGCCACTTGTGCTGCGGAAGCAGGCTGCCTTCCAGCACATGAAAGGAGGAAGAGAGTATGGACAGCAGACGACGGATCTTCACTGTACTGTGTGGTGTCCTCCTGGTCTCTGCGCTGGTCCTGGCCGGTTGTGGGGAGGAGCCACGAGACCGGGAAGTGGCCAGCGCACTCGTCTGGTCCTCGGTAGGCGGGCCGGGGGCCGGAGTTGAGATCCCCCTGGGGGAGAACCGTGTTCTGTGCCACAACTTTGCCGTCGCTGGGGTAGCCCAGGGAGAGTTGTTTGTGAACGGGGCCTTCGCCAATCGTATGGCCAACCCGGACCCGGCAGCGACCAAATTCAATACTGAGCTGACTTTCCAGGCCGACACACCGGGGGCGTATAGGCTCGAGTGCGTGGTGATCGACCAGGGCGGCCTAACTGCCAGGTCGAAGGAGGTGACGGTATTCGTCACCGGAGAGGTCCCTACGCCCACCACCGCCGTCGAGATTCCGACGGCCACGCCCACTTCCACCGAGGTGCCGACGGCCACGTCAACGGGTGTGCCCACCGATACCCCTACGTCAACGGGTGTGCCCACAAACACGCCCACTTCCACTGCCACTCCGACTCACACGCCGACCTCCACGCCCACAACACCGCCTCAGCCTCCAAGCATCAACTATTTCCATGCCAATGGGACGCCGGGGAGCACCACTGTGAACGCTGGGGCCGTAGTGAACTTGAGCTTTGAATGGCAGCGAGTGTCGGAGGGCTATCTCGACCCAGGTAACATACCGATGGCCTGTCCTGCTATGCCATGCACATATGAGGTCATCCCTCCGGCGACCACGACCTACACCCTGCGGGCGGTGGGCCCGGGAGGCCAGACCACGGCTCAGGTCACGGTGGTGGTGATTCCGGGCGACACGACGGGGCCCTCGATAGCCCGATGGGCTGTTTCGCCGGCCCTCATCTACTGGGATCAGTACGACAGTTGCACGCCTAGGGAGGTTACTGTAAACGCCTACAACATCACCGACCCCTCGGGGGTCTCTGGGGTCAAAGTGGTCTATCGTATGAAGAATGGAAGCTGGCAAGCCAAGAGCATGAATCAGGTACAAACCGGGATGTGGTCAGCGACTATCGGACCGAATGACTTGGAGCTGAGCCTCAATCCACCTGTTACTGTTGGTGCTACTGCCCCAGGCACCAACTCACTGGAGTGCAGCGTCCAAGCCTTCGATAGCGTCGGCAACCAATCCCAAACCGAGGTGCGGACAGTCACGGTCCAGTACCGGTCTTGCCGCGTGACGTGAGCCGGAGTGCCACGGGTCGTTGCGGCCAGGGCCAAGGCTCTGGATCGCTAAGGCTGCGCTGATCCTGATACCATGGATGTGCCCAGTTGGTGAGCTCGCTACTCGAGGGAGGATGAAAGGAGATAGGAGATGAGCGGCAGGACGATAGCCATCGTGGTTGCCTTGGTCCTGGCTTTGTCCTTGGTTCTGGTGTTTGGGGCGACGGGGTGCTGCCCACTGCTACCTACGGGGCCGGTAGAAGCCGCAGTGGAACCGTCGGTTATGATTGACAGCCCCCGCCAGGGTGATGAGGTGGTAGTGGGCCAGGCGGTCCAGATTTTCGCCACGGGGCAGGATCCCGCAGGGATTGCGCGGATGGAGGTGTGGGTTGATGGGGGGTTCGTAATATCCCAGGACAGCGCCTTGCCTGACGGGACATCCCCCTTTCCGTTCCTGGCGAACTGGGAGCCGACCACTCCGGGCAACCACACCATCGTGGTCAGGGCCTCCAACATGGCCGATGCCTCGGGCCAGGCCTCGGTCAGCGTCAACGCAGTGGAGGGGCCCGAGATAGCCACGGGGATGCCTGCCGAGGGGTGCCAGGGGGTGCCTCTGCTGGTTCACGAGGTACAGGAGGGTGAGACCCTGGAGGGCATCGCCGCCGGATACGAGGTGACGGCGGAGGAGATACTGGCCTGTACCCCTGGGATCGATCCAGCTGTGCCGCTGACGGCAGGGCAGGTGCTGTACGTTCCTTATCTCGTAGAGCCCGGGGACGAAGCAACCGGGCAAACTCCGCCGGGTTCCGATGTCCCGCCGGATTTGCCAGACGAGGTCCAAGACCCACCGCCGGACGAGGTGTTGCCCGAACCAGACGACGAGCCGCCGCCGGCAGAAGCGGCACCCGAAGCTGCTCCAGATCCGCCGGAGTCGGAAGCAGAGCCGCCGGAGCTGCCGCCGACACCAGTTGCGCTGGAGTTCGAGGCCCTGGAGTTGGAGGTCGATCAGCAGTACGTGGCGGTGTACTGCAACGTCCAGCTGGAAGACAGCATGGAGAGGGTGCCTGTAGACATCACCGATTACCTCGACCCCATTGGCCCGCCCGACCAGTTCTACTGGGACATCGCCGCGGAATTGAGCGGCGCCAGCAGCTGGCCAGTGGCTGTGCTGGCTGGTGACACCGTGACAGTCTTCGCCAACTGCTGGGGCTTTGCCCCTGGCGAGTTGCTCCCCCGTGACCTGGGCAGCTTCACCAGGGAGCACCCCGAGGCGGACTGGACCGGAGACCCCATCGAAGTGTACTCGGAAGGAGGGGTCGGCTCGTTCAGGGTGAAGTATCACATCTGCCAGGGCTCCTGTGATCCCGCGGTGGAGGTCAACCGGCCCTACGACTTGCAGTACGCCTGGGACATGGTCTATGGCCACCACTTCACCTGGAGCTGGGACGATGACCCGGCGCAACCGGCAGAAGGGTTCAGGCTTTATCGAGACGGCGTGCTTCTGTACGAGCAGGTCGGCCGGGACCTCCGCTACATGCCGGTCATGGAGGAGGATGTGAGCCCCTGGTGCGGCCAAACTTGGCAGTTCACGCTCACTGCTTACGAGGGGGTCCTGGGCGTGGGGCCGGAATCGTTACCCAGCGACTCCGCGGATCTGCTGGGGCCCGCTTGCGCGAAAGCGGTGGACGTGCTCTTCTCTGGCCCGCCGGAAGGGCTGTATACCGCTTGCATCCCCAACGATTGTCCAGCGCCCGACCCTAGTTGCTCGAATTGCGAGATGGAGATCTGGTACGGAAGCATATACGCCAACGGCGAGCGGATCGAGAGGGAGCCGCCGCCGCTGCCCCCGCCGGGGGAGCCCTGGATCATCATGGTCGACCCCAACGCGCTGATCGACAGTTGGAATATCTTCGTCGGGCTCCGCATAGCAGATTTGTTCGAGGGCCAGGACACGATGACGGTCAACTTGGCTGCCGCCGAGGACCTGACTATCGGTATCTCGCTCACTGACTGGGACATTACGGGCACGGATACCCTCATCTGCCAGGGCGCTATCACCAAAGCTGCCGTGGACCTCGTCGACGGTGGGCCCGTGGAGGCTTTTCCGTGGATCGTTCCGTGCTATGACGAGTACCACGTGTGGCGAGCAACCCTGGTCTACAGTCTGGACGTCCACCTGTAGGTGTGAGGCCCAAGAGATCAAGATAACGAGGTCGCTGAATGTGCAAGAGGAGGCTGCCGTTCCCTGATCGGCAGCCTCTCTTCGTCGCCAGCCAGGGGCTTGGGGCGAGATCAGCGAAAGTAGACCTCGGAGGTCTTCCAAGACCTCCGAGGTCTCATAGGCTACGGAGGGTGATCCTGTCAGGCCAGCTACTTGGGAAGGAGATCGCAGAAGTAGAAGCGCTCCTCTCTGAAGACCACGTCCCCCTTCCGGAATCGGATGGCGCGACGGAAGATGGGGCCATGGTAGACGAAGGTGTGGAACTCGCCGTTCTCTCCGCAGGGGTCTACGGAAGGCGGCAGGTCGGAGAGGAGTTGTTCGTCGTAAGCTCTGCCCACGAAAGCCCCGTCCAGATACTGGGAGTCAACGCAGGTAATGATGGCCTTAAAGCCGGCGTCGATGAAAGAGCGGGCGAGTTGAGTACTGTCCCTCCCCCACAGCGGTAACACGGCGCGCATCCCGACGGCTGCCAGATGCTCCTCGCGATACTTGCGCACGTCTTCGAGGAAGATGTCTCCGAAGGCAACGCAGAGGATGTCAGCGACGAGGTAGCGCTGAAGAGCCTCCCTCATGATGTCCCCATATTCCTCGTCAGACACAGTGGTAGGGAGAAAGACCGTGTGGAGGGGGAGGGCTAGAGCCTCAGCCTGTCGCTCGAGAAGGACGCGTCTGACGCCATGCATGGTGACGCGATCGTAGACTTCAGCCACTGTGGTCAAGAGACCCACGACTTGGTGGGCCTTTGACCTCCGTAGCTCGTGCAGGGCGAGAGCGGCGTCCTTCCCTCCGCTCCAGGAAAGGAGGACCTTCTCCTTGGTCATCCGCGTGGTCGCTCCCGGAGCATCGTCCATCGAGCTCAGGCGAAGAGAGGAAGCTGGGCTTCGGGGAGCTCGATCAGGGGTTCCAGGCCGACGATGTGCGTCAGGTCCTGACGACGCAGGTCCTCCCTTTGGGAGAACTCTCTCAGGTGATCGAGCTTGATGAACTGCCACCGGCCATCGGTCAGGGCCATGCGCAGCAGCAACTCCGTCTCCATCCTGAAGCGAAGGAGGTCCAGCCGGCGATTGGGGATAACGATATACCTTTGGACTTCGTCCTGCCGGCCAGCGACCCCGCTCAGGATGTCGCCAAACCTGGTGGTGTGTTTGACGGCGAAGGCGTGGCGGGGGTCTTCTGCGTCCTCCCATGCCACATCCAGCCCCCTCCGCAAACCGGCACCATGGGGGTGGAGGCCTGGCCCGCGGTCTTCTCTCGTTACCACCTGATACCCGAGGCGGCGTCCCACGCTGGAGAGGATCTCCAACGCCTCCTCACGTTCCTGGTCGACGCTGGTGGGGCCATCCTCTGGCCGGAGCCGCCAGGTGGGCGACGACGGGGTGCGCACCCCGTAAGACTCCACGCACTTCTCCACCAGCCCAGGTCCGGGTGTGAAGGGGCCGGGGAATTGAGAGTAGATGCGGTCTTCGAGCTGGTCCGGCTCCAGGTCTGGCCCTGACCTCAGGACCTGGCACACTGACTCTTCCAGTCTGTCTCCCAGGGGCCGGGCAGGATACCCCTTCCCAGCCAGCCACCAGAGCTGGGGCCCTTCTGGGTCGTCGGGATCTTCGGGGAGCAGCGCCAGCGCCCCTGTCTCCAGACCGTCCTCCAGCGCCGCCTCCAACTGTTCGTGCAAGAAGTCGGCGGCCGAGATCTCCTCTTCCAGGAGCAGGGCCTGTCCCAAGAGGCCGTCGCGAGCCCACCGTTCGTAGACAACACTGTGGAGCCAGCCGAGGTGCAGGGCTTGGCCGCGCTCTCGGAGCAATTCCACGATGGCCGCGCGGGCCGCTTGCCGGAGGGGGGCGGCCAGGCTCTCAGGAGATGGTTCGCCCGGCTCTGGCGGGGCGCGGTCATCCCTGCTGAAGGTGAGGCGGTAGGCCCCGGAAACGCCTTGCATGGGATGTCGCGGGGGACTAGTGTCCTGAGGCTGATACAGGATCCTGTCGAGTCTGAAGGCCGCACCCACCGCCGCCAGTACGAGGTTGGCGATGTGGGTCAGGTCAGCCCCTTCAAGGAGGAAAACCATCCTCCCCCGCGGTCTCAGGGGGCGGTGGAGGGTTCTCAGAGCCGCAGCCATGGTGCGCCGGTACCACGACCAACCCATGACCCTTCTGCTCAATAGAGGCTTCAGCAGGGAGGCCTTGTGCCTGCCCCAAAGCCACCCGCTCCACAAATACGAGAGCGTCCAGAAAGGCCTGTAGTATGCTTGCGGTGCACCGATGACCAGACTCACGCTGGCTGGGGGCAGCATGGCAGTGACCCGGCGCAGCGGCTCATTGAGCACCAGCGCCTGCGCCTCTTCCCCCACTACCAGGCGTTCGATACCGGAACTCAGGGTCACCTGAGCGGCTGGTGCCAGGCTGCGGAGGAGACGGTAGGCTTCCTCGAAGGCCTGCCAGACGTTGCGTTCCACGAACCTGCTGGGCGGCTGGAGCCTCAGGGCTGTGGGTCTGGGGCAGGGGGCATCGGCCAGCTTGCTACAGGTATCGAGGCACGACAGGAGGATGAGTTCGAGAGCGGTGTGCAGCAGGGAGCCGGCGAAGAGAGACTCGATCTTCATGGAGAGGTCCGTGAGGGCGTACAGGTTTCGGGGGGTATAAAGCTGGAGGAGTTCCTCGGCCAGGCTGCGCTCTGCTTCGTGAGGCTGGGACAGCCTCTCCATGAGGTACCAGAAATGGACGCCCTGGCTCTCTATGCCGTCCAGTATCTGGAGGTCCGCGTCGTCGATGGGGAGATGGCCCTCGTCGGCACAGTGAGGGCAGCGGTAGTGCTTCTCGATGGGCCTGTTTCCCTCGCCATCCCACAGGAAGCGTTCCGCTATGACGGTACGGGAACACCGGCCACAGGTGGTGGCGTACAGCCCGTTGATGTGGTCTCGCAGCGGCACTCCCCTCTTCAAGCTGTCGGCGAGGCGCATGGTGGCGCCATCTATCTCTTCGGGCGCTGGGAGCGTGAGCAGGCCCTGGACCAGAAGGGCGTTGATGGGATTGAAGTTGCAGGCGATGGCTTTCCTGCCCAGGCGGGTGGCCGCCAGCGGCAGGGTTGGCCTTTGCGCCGTAGGGTCGACGACGAGATCTCCGGGATTGGTGTAGCAGCTCAGGTACTGGCTGAGTACGTCCAGGGGCAGAGCATCCAGGTACCGCTGTAGAGGGATGGGTGGACTGGCCTCTCTGGCCGGTACGAAGTGCTCGATCTCGTACATGGTGGTCCTCTGGCAGGGAGTATACCACAGTTTGCAAAGAGAGGCCTGGTGTGGTATAATAGAACATAGGTTCTAATGGCTTGCCTTTTGTTATGTTTTGTAGTAGACTCTGGTAATAGGGGAAAACCCAGAAGGAGTACCCATGGAGGAGAAAGGCGGTCGAGAGAAGGCCCTGGAGGTAACCCTCTTGCAGCTCAGAAAGCGGTATGGTGACGGGGCTGTCATGAAGCTGGGATCAGCCCCGGGCATGGATGTAGAGGTCATACCGACGGGCGCCATCGGCCTGGACATCGCGCTCGGCGTCGGCGGTATACCGAGAGGACGCGTGGCAGAGATATTTGGCCCAGAGGGGTCAGGGAAGACCACCCTGTGCCAGCACATCATCGCCGAAGCGCAGCGCGATGGGGGCATTGCAGCCTTCATAGACGTGGAGCATGTCCTCGATCCTACCTATGCTGCCAAGTGCGGCGTGGACATCGAAGAGTTGCTCATCTCGCAACCCGACACCGGGGAGCAGGCACTGGAGATCACGGAGGCTCTGGTGCGAAGTGGCGCGGTGGACGTGGTGGTTGTCGATTCGGTGGCGGCCCTGGTGCCTCGCGCCGAGATCGAAGGGGAGATGGGTGACCAACATGTGGCGCTGCAAGCACGACTGATGTCGCAGGCGCTCCGGAAGCTGACGGGGGCCATCAAGCGGTCCAAGACCGCCGTCATCTTTACCAACCAGTTGCGCATGAAGGTAGGTGTGTTGTTTGGAAACCCGGAGACGACTCCGGGGGGACGGGCCCTGAAGTTCTACTCCTCGGTGCGCCTTGATATCCGCAGGGTGCAGTCCATCAAGTCCGGAAACGAGGTTACCGGCAACCGGACCAAGGTCTGGGTGAAGAAGAACAAGGTGGCCCCTCCTTTCAAGACCGCGGAATTCGATATCATGTTCAATGAGGGTATCTCCCGAGCAGGCGACCTCATTGATGTGGCTGTGGACATGGGCCTAGTTGACAAGAAGGGGGCCTATTTCTCATACGGGGATGTGAGGTTGGGGCAGGGCCGAGAGAATGCGAAGGCCTTCCTCCGGGAGAACCCCGAGTTGGCACAAGAGCTCAGTGACAAGGTTCGCGCAGCAGCCGGCCTGGCAGCGGTGCCCTGGCCGGTGAAAGCACCTGCTGAAAGGAGCGGGAACGGAGAAACTCGCTCGGCGGCCGATTTGGCAGAGCCGTCGAGGGAGGCGGTGGAAGACTAGGGCATCGATACAAGGCACAGAGCCACAGGTGCGTACTAGCCAGTTCTCGTGATAGAGGGACGAAAGCTCCTTTCCCTCGGCGATGGATTTTGGACGAGGAAGAAGAGCAGTGGGCGGCGAGTTTCAAGCCCCTGAGATCTTTAGGGTACTGCAAGCGAGTTTACTGCAAGCAGAGGTTCTCTACCTTTCGCGATTGAGGTCGGGACCTGGGAACTCACCGCATTTTCGAAGAGTGCGTAGAGAACTGGACCTTAAGGGATAGGCCGTCAGAGGGAAGGAACGGTCCTTGAGGACGTTCCGCCCTTGATTCTCAGATAGGCAGTGTGGATGGGTCTACCCCGGCTGTGGCTGTGCGCCACGGCCGTTTTTTGTATTGGTGGGCGAGAGGTGGCTGGCCAGATCACCGATATCAAGGTGCAGAAGAAGAACAAGAACCGGGTCAGCGTCTACCTTGACGGAGAGTACGGGTTCAGCCTGGGATTCCTGGTGGCAGCGCCGCTGAGCCGAGGGGACACCCTCTCGGACCAGGAGATAGAAGAGCTGTTGACACGGGACGCTGAGGAGACGGCGTACGACCGCACCTTGAAGTATCTGGCCTATCGTCCGCGGAGCGGCGCTGAGGTGGTACGGTACCTGACCCAGAAGGGGGTTGCCCCGAAGGTCAGGGACCTTGTTCTCGACCGGTTGCGGGTGGCCGGTCTGGTGGACGACGGCGCTTTTGCACAATTCTGGGTCGAGAATCGTGAGAGTTTCCGGCCTCAGGGACGACGGCTGCTGCGACAGGAACTACGTCAGAAAGGCATCAGCGAAGGACTGATAGATGAGGTGCTGTCGGGCGTTGAAGAGGACCGGAGCGCCTATGCAGCGGCAGTCCAACGGGCGGTCAGGTATGCTCACCTCGAGGACGAGGCCTTTCGAGAGAAGATGTACGGGTATCTAAGACGGCGAGGATTCGACTATGAGGTCGTAGCGGAGACAACGGCGCGTCTCCTTACGGAGAGGTGCGAGGGGGGAACCCGGGGAAGCTAGAGGTTCTTCCCTACGGAGCGCTGGAAAGGAGCAAAGCGGGAGATGGAACTTTTTATCGGTGTAATGGGATTGCTGGCGTGCGTTCTTGTCGGCTTCGCCCTGGGCTACGTGCTGAGGCAGTATGTGGGCTCGTCGAAGGTCAAGAGCGCCCAGGCAGAAGCGGACAGGATCGTGGCCGAGGCCGAGAGTAAGCGCAAGGAGATGGTACTGGAGGCCAAGGACGAGCGTCTGAACACACTGCGTGAAGCTGAGCAGGAGCAACAGGAGAGACGCAGGAGCATACGGAATCAGGAAGAGCGTTTGCAGAAGCGGCAAGAGACCTTGGAGCGCCGCCTGGAGCCACTCGAGAAACGGGAGAGAAACATCACCAGTCAAGAGGCAAAACTCAGGCAGAGAGAGTCGGAGCTCGACCAGTTGAAACGTATGCGCACTGAGGAGTTGCAGGCGGTCTCCTCCCTAACGCGGGAACAGGCGAAGGAGCTCCTCCTGAAAACGGTCGAAGAGGAAAGCCGCCAGGACATGGCCAGGGTGATCAGGGAAGTGGAGCAGGAGACCAAGGAGAAGGCGGACCGACAGGCGCGGAAGATCATCAGTGAGGCCATCCAGCGCCATGCGTCGGAGGTGGTGGCAGAGGTCAGTGTCTCCACCGTGGATCTGCCCAGCGATGAGCTGAAGGGGCGGATCATTGGACGTGGAGGACGGAACATCCGAGCTCTCGAAACCGCTGCCGGGGTAGACCTGATTGTGGATGACACCCCGGAGGCGGTGACCATCTCCAGCTTCGATCCGGTAAGGCGGGAGATCGCGCGACTGGCGCTGACCAAGCTGATCATGGATGGGCGCATCCATCCTGGCCGCATCGAGGAGGTGGTGGGCAAGGCGCGGCGAGAGGTTGAGGCCATCATGCAGGAGGAGGGAGAGAGGGCTGTGTTCGACGTCGGGCTGACCGGCGTGCACCCCGAGTTGGTTAAGTTGCTTGGCAGGTTGAAGTACAGGACGAGCTACGGGCAGAACCAGTTGGAGCATTCGCTGCAGACGGCTCACCTTGCGGGCATGATGGCGGCCGAGCTGGGGGCCAACGTTCAGCTGGCCAAGGAGGGAGGTCTGCTGCACGACATTGGCAAGGCGGTGGACCATGACGTGGAGGGCCCCCATGCCTTGATCGGTGCGGACATCGCCAAGCGGTACGGAAAGTCGCCGGCTCTCATCAACACCGTCGCTGCCCATCACGGTGAGGAAGAGGCCCAAAGTGTGGAGGCGGTGCTGGTGGCCGCTGCCGACGCCATCTCTGGAGCGCGTCCCGGGGCACGGCGTGAGAATCTGGAGACCTACATCAAGCGCATCAAGGCCCTGGAGGAGGTGGCTAGCTCTTTCCAGGGTATCAGCGAATGCTATGCCATCCAGGCCGGCCGCGAGATAAGGATCGTGGTCAAGCCTGAGCAGATAGACGACCTGGGTCTCCTGCGGCTGTCGAAGGACGTGGCGCGCAAGGTGGAAGAGAATCTGCAGTATCCTGGACAGATCAAAGTCACCGTGATCCGTGAGACTAGAGCAGTAGACTTCGCCAAGTAGTGGTGGTAGCCCAGAGCCATGGGAGCGGTTGACGACATCAAGGACAGGGTGGACGTGGTGGAGTTCATCTCCCAGTACGTCCCCTTGAAGAAGGCAGGGCGTAACTACAACGGGCTGTGTCCCTTTCACGCCGACACCACACCCTCCTTTGTAGTCTTTCCCGATGGGCAGCGCTGGTACTGCTTTGGAGCTTGTGGCACCGGTGGAGATGTCTTCACGTTCTTGATGAAAAAGGAGAATCTGGACTTCTCCGAGGCCCTGCGTATCCTGGCCCAGCGTGCGGGGGTTCAACTGGCCCCACGCAGGGAGGGGGAGAAGAAGGTAGATGAGCGTCGCAGTCTGCTCCGCCAGATCAACTCCTCCGCTGCCCAGTACTTCCATCATCTCCTCCTCCACTCGCCGCAGGCGCAGCCTGTGCGGGAGTACCTCCATGAGCGCCAGATGCTGGAGGAGACCTGGAGGAGCTTCCAGTTGGGTTACTCATTGCCGGAATGGGAGGCTCTGCGTCAGCATCTTCTAGAGAAGGGGTATGGGGAGGAGGGTATCTTCGAGGCGGGCCTCACCGTGGAGCGGGAGGGCGGGGGCTACTACGATCGTTTCCGGGGGAGATTGATGTTTCCCATTCATGACGCTAAAGGAGGCGTCGTAGGCTTTGGTGGGCGCGCTCTGGACGACTCTGGGGCCAAGTACGTGAACACTCCGCAGACCCCCGTCTTCGACAAGGGTAGCATGCTGTACGGTATCCATTTGGCCAGGGATGCTGTGCGTGATGAGGGCACGGCCGTCATCGTCGAGGGGTACATGGACGTGCTCATGGCGCATCAGTATGGCTTCAAGAACGTGGTGGCTTCCATGGGAACGGCGCTGACCGAGAATCAGGTTCAGGCCTTGAGGCGGCTAACCAAGAGCTTCACGCTGGCCATGGATGCGGACGCCGCTGGGGAGCAGGCGAGCTTGAGAGGCCTGGAGGTGGTGAAGAAGCACTACGGTGTCGAACACCGCCAGAGTCCGGAGATTCGGGAGACCTACCGTCACATTTGGCTGAAGAAGTATGTGGACGCCAACATCAAGGTGATCACCATGCCGGAGGGTCTGGATCCTGATGACGTCATCAGGGCGGATCCGCAGCAGTGGTCAGGCCTGGTGGAAGGCGCGTTGCCGCTGATGGACTACTACTTCCAGGTGGCTGGCGCGAACAGGGACCTGGAGTCCGCCGAGGGCAAGTCCGGTCTTGTTCGTCAGCTGCTTCCCTTGATCGGGGAGATAGGGGATGGCATCGAGCGGGCGCACTATTTGCAGAAACTCGCTCGCCTGGTTAGAATGGACGAGAGGATCCTGGCGGCCGAGATGACTCGAGTGAGGAGCCGAGGGGGGGCTGAGAGGCCTGCTGACGATGGCCGATTGTCGTCCCTCTTGCAGACCTCGCCCCTGTTGGAGAGCTACTGTCTGGCTTTGCTGCTGAGGGCGCCGGATATCGCCCGGAACGTGCAGGGTCTGGCCGCCGAAGACTTCCTCGCCATCGGGAACCGATCCATCTTCCTCGCCTTCCAGAACGCCCTTGCGGAGCTGGCAGCTTTCGACCTCGAGACATTCCGAGCGGGGTTGGACCCGGTGCTCGGCGACCACCTGGACGCGATGCTGGAGGGCGCAGGAAGAGAGCCCACGTTGCCTGAGCAGGAGGTGCTGGGGGAGATACGACGCTCTGTGTCCAGGTTGTGGGAGCACAACGACCACAGGGCGCTGCTGGAGTTGGAGGGCCTTCTGCGCGACTCTCAGGAAAGCGGGCCGGAAGAAGCAGCGCTGATGGAGCGGGTGGACAGCCTGAGGCGGAGGATTCTGGAGCGCCAAAGGGATTGGCAAGGGAAGGGTGAGTGACCAATAGTGGGCGTGACGCGGCTGATCGCCGTACTGATGCGATTGCTAATTGCGGGGCTGGGAGTTGGCGATGACTGATCTCCCCGCTGCGGGTTGGGCATGATGAGAGAAGTCCCAGAGACGGGAGTCGAAGAAGGGGATACAGTGGAGGATCTGCCGGAGTCCGGCGAGGAACCGATGGCAGGTGTGGGTGATGGGCCCTCGGAGATCTCGATGGACGGCGGCTCCGTGGACGGGGATGAAGAGGTTGATTTGGCCGTCGATCCTATCCTGGAGCTGGACGGAGGCGAGGCGAACGACCCCGTGCGCATGTACCTGCGGGAGATCGGCCACGTGTCTCTACTGTCGCCAGTGGATGAGAAATGGCACAGCATGAAGATGATGGCGCCTCGATACCTGGAGGAAGTAGGGGAGCAGGCAGCAGGAGATACCCTGGAGGAGGGGTGGCTGGGTATCGTCCTCAGGTTGTTGGAGCAGATAGGAGTGAACTGGAAGGACATCCGAGGACTGTGTGATCACCTGGGGGTTCCTGCTCTCGACCTGGGGCAACTCGTCCAGGAGATAGAAACGATCTCGCACCCCGTCGTGCAGGCGTCAGACGGGTCTTATCTTGCCTTCTATCTGAGCAGCATCGGGGAGGAGGACCTCGGCGAAACGGACGAACTGGCGCTGGTGCTCGAGTCATCGGATGGTGAAGGTGAGAGTATCCAGCAAGAGCAGCTGGAGACGGAATGGGACCTGCTGACCAAGAAGATCCACGACCTGTGTCTGGATCTCTATCTGCTGCCCAGTTGCTTGACTGACGCGATGGTGCGCCACCTGCGCGCGGAGGACAGGTTCCCCGGTGCGAGGAAATACCGGCCCTTGGCGGAGAAGAGCGAGAGCGAGGCTTTCGACAGATTCAGGGCCGTGGATGAGTTGGCCACCTTTTCCCGGAAGGTGCTCGTTGTGGCCAACCTACGCCTGGTGGTGAGCGTGGCCAAGCAGTACGTTGGAAGGGGGATCTCCTTTCTGGACGTGATCCAGGAGGGCAATATCGGGCTGCTGCGGGCCGTGGAGAAGTTCGACTATCGAAGGGGCTTTAAGTTCAGTACCTACGCCACCTGGTGGATCAGGCAAGGTATCGGCCGGGCCATCGCGGACCAGGGTCGCACCATACGTATCCCCATCCACGTGGTGGAGGACATCAATAGGGTGCTTCGAATCTCGCGCCGGCTGACGCAAGAGTTCGGTCGAGAACCTTCTGCGGACGATATAGCGCTGGACATGGAAGACCTGCTGTCTGACGAAGACAAGGAGGAGATAGAGCGGGCACAGAGCATCGGTGAGCCTCTGGAGCCGGTGCTGCAACGAAGGTGGAGGAAGGCAGGGGCCAAAGTGAGACGGATCATCCGCATTTCCCAGGAACCGATGTCCCTGGAGATGCCCATAGGCACGGGAGAGGACAGCTCTCTGGCGGACTTCATAGAGGACGAGTCCATCCCCGGCCCCATAGATACGGCGTCCCGGGAGTTGCTGCGGGAGCAGATGCGGGATCTTCTGGACTCCCTGAGTCCCAGGGAACGCGGGGTCCTGGAGCTTCGGTTTGGTCTCGACGACGGCCAAGCCAGGACTCTGGAGGAGGTGGGGAGGATCTTCGGCGTGACCAGGGAACGGGTGCGCCAGATAGAGGCCAAGGCTCTGAGGAAGCTTCGGCACCCCAAGTCGAGTCGTAAGCTGAGGGACTACCTGGCTTGAGTTGTCTGGTGTCGAGTTGTGGGGTATAATTGATTGGATGCCGTTCCTCGGTAGCTCAATCGGTAGAGCAGCCGGCTGTTAACCGGCTGGTTGTAGGTTCGAGTCCTGCCCGAGGAGCCTGTCAGGGGCGCAAGTCAGTGGTGTTGATGCTCCCCGCCAGTGAACCCGCATGTGAGCAGCATGCGGGTTTCTTGTTGCCCTTGACAGATGCCTGTGCGGCTGGCGTGGCATCAGGCGCCCTGGGGTGGTGGATAGGTCAGTCATGCGTGCGAAAGGGTCGAAATCTCGGTGTTCGCGTGCGGGACGAAGCAGTTGATGTGGGTCGACGAAGGCGTCCTCCGCATCCCCCGGGTTCTGTCTAAGCTGTGCGCGTATTGACATCAGCTGGCAGCACCGAGGCGAGGATGTGATGCGCATTCTTCCGGGCCAACCTTCGGTGCATTGAGGCGCAGGGAGGGCCAGGGGCGACCGGCCGAAAGGAGGCAGGGGTGAACGTCTCGGACTTGGGGGAATTTGCGCTGATAACAAGGATCGCTGCCCGTTTGCCTCACTACCGAGAGGATGTCCGCGCGGCGGTGGGCGATGACGTGGCTGTGCTGGCCCTGGACCCTGGGACCTATGGGCTGGCGACTTGTGACATCCAAGTAGAGGGCGTGCATTTCTCGAGGGAGCTGATTACCCCCTTCCAACTGGGGCGGCGGGCGGCTGCCATCAACCTCAGTGATGTCGCGGCCAAAGGGGGGACCCCAGAGCACTTCCTGGTCTCCCTGGCTCTGCCCACTGACCTGGAGGTGAGCTGGGTGGAACGCCTCTACGATGGTCTGGCGGAGGAAGCGTCCCGGCATGGGGCGGACATCGTGGGGGGCAACCTGTCTCGTACCGATGGGCCGATCGTAGTGGATGTCTTCCTGATGGGAAAGGTGAGGGTAGAGGAGGTAGTGTTTCGCTCGGGAGCACGGCCCGGGGACGTGGTTCTGGTGACAGGATGGCTGGGTGAGGCCGCGGCGGGATTGGCGCTTCTAAGGCGTGGCCCAGGGGGCATTGCGGAGGAGTGGAAGCATCTCCTGGAGGCGTATCTTACACCCACGCCCAGGGTGAGCGAGGGCCGCGCTGTCGCCACGAGTGGTCGTGCCACATCGATGATAGACCTCAGCGATGGGCTGAGCAGCGACGTAGGACACATTTGTGACCAGAGTTGGGTGGGGGTGCGCCTGTTTGCGGACCGGCTACCGATATCGGGCGCCGCGCGACACGTCGCTCAGGTCACCGGGCGTGAAGATTGGGCGTTTGCTCTGGAGGGCGGTGAGGACTACGAACTGTGCCTGACGGTGCCTGCCGGGGTGGAGGAGGAAGTGGCCGCTCAGGTGCAGGAACAGACGGGCACGCAGCTCACCTGTGTGGGCGAGATTCTGAAGCAGGAAGCTGGGCGATGGGTCGTGCTGCCCGATGGCGGTGAGGTCCCTTTGAGGCCAGGGGGGTGGAATCACTTTGGCAGCGATCCTTCGCCAGCGATGAGGTGAGGAGCAGGAGCAAGCAAGGTCGCGGGTGGCGGGCGCTCAGGGGCTCAGAAGGTCTTGTACCAGATGATGGGCCATGGCCCTGAAGTTCCCCCAGTCCTGCCACCGGGGCTCGAGCTGCTCCAACTGGGCAGCCACCAGCGAGAGCTCGCCTACGGGGACGTCGCGAAACTCAGTGATCCCCTCGCCCTCGTCCCGGCAGCAGAGCTCCCCCCCAATCTCGCGCAGCTCGAAAATGTAGGAGACAAAGGGTACGGTTTGCCCCTGTGACCGAAACTGGTACTCGACGAGGCCCAGAAACCGCTCCACGGTGACGTCCAGACTTGTCTCCTCCCTCACCTCGCGATGCAGGGTGTGTTCCACGGCGTCGTGCCAGAGTACGCGGCCGCTGAGCAGCCTGTAGACACCGGGCGGATAGAAGCTCTTGGTGTGCAGCAGGACGCTGCCGTTGGGGCGTACGATGACCATGATCACCTCGCCCCGGCAGGCCACGGGACCCGCGGATATCTTGCGCGCCCACCTGTCGTAGGTTGGGTGAGTGACGTCCATGCTGCAGGTCAGTCGGCGGGGTTCGCCGAACTGCCTAGCCAGGGCCTCAACCTCTTCGGGATTCATCAAGCCTTCAGTCACGGGTCTCTCCGTTGCAGAGATGGCTGGTGTGCTGGGCCACAACCTCGACTCGCTCTCCCTCCCGGCTGTGCAGCAACTCCTGGGCGCTGCCGTTGACCACGGCGATGGCCAGGTGGGCCGAACTGTCTACGTAGGCGATGGGTTCGCCATTGCGACCATGGCCAAAGGCGGTGCAAAGGCCGCTGATCCGGGCCTCGCCGACCTTGGTGGTGATCGTCTGGCCGAGGGACAACAGGTCTGAGCGAGAAATGTTGGTCAATAGGTTTCCAAAGTGATCCACGTGCATTACTTGGCCGCGGACCTTTCCCGGCTGGCGCACAAGGTGGGGCGCGGGTAGGACGAGCAGGTCGTCGATACGAGGGCCGAGGTCGTCCATGGGCACGCCCAGGGAGAGATGGGCGGCCACCGGCGCGAAGATGTCGCGCCCGTGGAAGACGTGGCTTATCTCGGGCAGCCAGTACGCAGGGTTGTCGAGGTGGACGGGCTGGGGGTGGTCGGCTGTTTCTCGCACATGGTCGAGCACATAGCTGAGGACGCCGTTGTCTGGCGCCACGAAGAGGGCGCGCGTGGTCCGCACAGCGATGGGACGGCGGTCGGTGCCTACACCTGGATCGACGACCACCACGTGAACAGTGCCCTGGGGGAAGAACTCGTATGCCCGGCGCAACACGTAGGCCGCGTCAGCTATGCCCTGGGGAGGAATATCATGGCTCAGGTCAATGATCGCTGCATGGGGGTTGATGCCCAGGATGACCCCCTTCATCACCCCGACATTGCCATCTTCCATGCCGAAGTCCGTGGTGAGAGTGACCAGGCAGTGTTTACCTTCGGCCATTGTCAGCTCCGCGTGCGCAGCGCGCCATAGACACAGAGGGGTATTTGACCGGGTATACCCTTTATGCTATCATGACAACGAAATCCAACTATACCACCTGTCTAGTCGGAAGGCAACAGGGTTAGCGTGTCTATACAGTGCCAGTGAGGCGCGGGCGGTGTCTGGGGACGGGACGGAGCTGCGGGCGGATGCTGACACCGGAGGACATCGATCGGGAGCGGCAGAGGGAAGCCAAGGCCTTCGCCAGGGAGAGATACCGGCTGATGGTGGTGGACATGGGCCTGGGGGGAGGATTCGTGTTGGCGTTGCTACTGACGGGGATGTCCGTGCAGTTGAAGGGATGGGTCTTAGCCCACACCGCGTCTCCGGTATGGGCGGTGGCGGGCTACTTCGTGCTCCTTTCCGTGGGCTATGGGTTGCTCATGCTGCCCGTGGGGTACTACGGGAGCTTCGTGCTTCCACACCGGTATGGGTTGTCCAACGAGTCGGTGCGTGGCTGGCTCGTGGACCAGGTGAAGGCTGGCGTGGTGGGCCTGGCTCTGGGCCTGGTTGTGGTGGAGATGATCTACTACCTGCTCAGGGGGACTCCCCACCTGTGGTGGCTGATATCAGGCGCGCTTTTGGTGTTGCTGACGGTGGTCTTGGCCAATCTCGCGCCGGTGCTCTTGGTGCCGCTCTTTTACAAGGTGCAACCTCTAACGGACGAGGAGCTGGTTGGTCGGCTGGAGAGGCTGGCGGCTCGGGCACGGACCGGGATCAGGGGCGTGTTCACCATCGATCTGAGTAGCAAGACCAGCGCCGCCAATGCCATGCTCATGGGACTGGGGAATACGCGCCGCATCGTACTGGGCGACACGCTGTATGCGGAGTATGGGCCTGATGAGATAGAGGCCATTCTGGCGCACGAACTGGGCCATCACGTGGCGCACGACATGTGGTGGGGAATGCTCCTCCAATCGGCGTTGACCTTTGGGGGGTTGTATCTGACCCATCTGGCGTTGAACTGGGCGACGCAGGCGCAGGTTTTGTCGGGTGTGGATGACGTAGCCGGGATGCCCCTCGTGGGCTTGGTGGTGGGAGCTTTCCTTGGTGTGACGACACCGCTGGGCAACGCCTTTTCCAGGTGGCGGGAGGGCCTGGCTGACGAATACGCCCTGAGGGCGGCTGGGAATCCGAAGGCCTTCATCTCAGCCATGGTGAGGTTGGCCAATCAGAATCTGGCCGACGTGGACCCGGAGCGTTGGGTGGAACTGCTGCTGTACAGCCATCCGGCTATCGGTAAGAGGATCGAGCACGGTCGGACCTTTGCGGAGGAGATGACGAAGGCGCATGGCATTCAGGCATGAGTCGGGGGACATGCGCGGGATAGCTGGCGTGCCGCGGATGGAGAGGGGAGCGTTGGGGACGAAGAGGACCCAGTATGGACGGCCTTGTGGCCGAGATTAGAAGCGGTCAGTACAGCCGGCGAGGAGACCTCCGGAAGTATGAGAGCCGGAATCCGCTGCAGCGTCTCCTGGTCTGGCATTTCCACCGTCGCGTGGGTGAACTGGTGGAAGCTGCGCAGCCGCGCTCCATTCTTGACGTGGGCTGCGGGGAGGGGTTTACCATCGATCGCCTGCTGAGAGCGGACGGCCAACTGCCCATTCAGGGGCTGGATTACGACTGGCCGGCTCTCCGCCAGGCCAAGGATAAGCACCCTGAGGTCTTCTTTCAGATGGGTGACATACGTCGGCTTCCCTACGCCAGTGCTAGTTTCGATCTAGTGCTCTGCCTGGAACTGCTGGAGCATCTGGCCGAACCTGTTCCTGCCGTGAAGGAGCTCCGGCGGGTGGTCGCGCAGGAGTGTCTGATCAGCGTGCCCAACGAACCCTTCTTCATGCTTTCCAATTTGCTCCGAGGCAAGAACGTGAGGGCCTGGGGAAACGATCCGGAGCACTTGCACCTGTGGACGGCAGGGCAGTTCCGGCACATGGTGGGGAGGTACTTTGAGGTGGAAAAGGTTCTGTACCCCTTCCCCTGGGTACTGGCCGAGTGCCGGGCCTAGCGGATCTCTGTTTCACGTGAAACATGGCTGAACCACCGAGGCGCCTCTGCGACTACGAAGGCTACGATTACGAGGGTGTCTTCTGGGCCGGGCGTGACTACGAGGACGCCGTCGAGAGGATCGCTCTGGAGAAGCTACTGCCGGGGCGGGGCGAGCGCTTGGTGGAGATAGGGGCCGCCTACGGTCGTCTGGGGGACATGTATCGTGGGTACGAGCGAGTGATTCTGCTCGACCCCGCCAGGTCCCAGCTACATGAGGCTCGGCAGCGTCTGGGCGCTGATCGTCGGTTCCTCTTCGTGGTGGGGGACATCTATCGTCTGCCCCTCGCCAGCGATGCGCTGGACGTGGCCCTAACGGTACGAGTACTGCATCACTTGACCGACTTGGCAGCCGCCTTCGGGGAGATCCAACGCATCCTCCGCCCGGAGGGGCGGTACATTCTGGAATACGCCAACAAGCGGAACCTGAAGGAGGTTCTCCGTCACTTCGTCGGACGTTCCAGCCACAGACCCTTCTCCCCCGAGCCCGTGGAGTACGCCCCTCTGCACTTCAACTTCCATCCCTCCTATGTCGAGCAACTGCTGCGCGACGCCCATTTCACCCTGGAGAGGGGATTGGCTGTTTCCTCCCTGCGCCTGGGTCTACTCAAGAGAGTCGTGCCCCACTCCTGGTTGATCCGTGCAGACGGGGCCCTCCAGTCGCCGACGGCGTCCCTGAAGCTTGCTCCGAGCATGTTCCTCCTGGCGCGAGCCGACAAGAAAGGCCAGGACAGTGAGAGGCTCTTCCGCTGCCCCGCCTGTGGGAACGAGGAGCTGGAAGAGGCGCCATCCTCCCTGTTGTGTGGGGTATGCGGGCGGCGTTGGCCCCTCGAGGATGGTATCTACGACTTCGGGATGTGAGGAACGGCGCCGCTGGAGGCCTGGGGAGTGGCCGAAGGTGGAGTCACGTCGCGCCACTGCCCCTCAATTCGCGTTATTCGCGATTCCAAGGCCGGTACCATGCAACCCCGCCGGAGCGTCCTGAAGCTGTCGGTTGGCGGGTGAGAGGTTTGGGACGCAGCTACCGCCTACACAGGTGGGGCGAAAAGGGGTGCAGGAGAGCAAGGAGCTCCTAGGAGCGGTTGAGTTCGTAGAGCAGCTTGAGCCCCTTGAGCGTCAGGTTATGGTCGACAGCCTCGATGGCAGAGGTGTAACGGGCGATGTGGTCGGCCAGACCCCCGGTGGCGATAACACGTGAGCCGTCCCCGAGCTCCTTTTTGATCCTGACCACCATACCTTCCACCAAGCCGATGTAGCCGTACATGATCCCTGACTGCATGCTGCTGATGGTGTTCCTGCCGATGGCGCGCGGTGGGACCACCAACTCCACGCGAGGCAGCTTCGCCGTGCGCTGCACAAGGGCCTCACCAGCCACGGTGACTCCTGGGGCGATGGCGCCTCCGAGGTAGTCGCCCTCCTTGGAGATGACGTCGAAGGTCGTGGCCGTGCCGAAGTCAATCACGATCAGAGGCGTCCCGTACAGGGCCTTGGCGGCCACGGCGTTTACGATGCGGTCCGCCCCCACCTCCAGGGGGTTATCATAGAGTATGCGCATTCCCGTCTTTGTCCCAGGCTCCACGATCAGTGGCTTGACGCCCATGTACCGCTGGCAGAACTCCTCAAACACTGGCAGCAGAGGAGGCACCACGCAGGATAGGATGCCGTCGTCGATCTCATGGAAGGACAATCCACGGTAGGTGAAGAATGAGGTGATGAGCACTGCCAGTTCATCGGGCATCCTGTGAGGAGAGGTGGACATCCTCCAATAGGCTATCAGCTCGTCGCCTCTGTAGACGCCTAGTACGATGTTAGTGTTGCCGATGTCGATGGCCAAGACGTTGCTGTCAGTCATCCCACAAATACCCGGAATTCCTTCTCTTTCGTCCCTAACTCACGTGTCTGACCTTCAGTCTCTGTAGCCTGCGTTGCACTCGCTCCCGATCCTCTTCCGAGCTATGGAGGGAGACCAGGCCGTTCAGCATCTCCGTCACCGAGGCCATCTGCTCCACACTGCGTTCCATGGAGCGGAGGAGCTGGTTCAGAGTGTCGTCGGCGCACATGGTGGCCCCTCGCTTTACGCTGGCCTTGAGGGTGTAGGTGTCAGCGGCCAAGGCTTTTAACGAATGGTGTGCGTACCCTGCCAACTCGGCAACCGCCCCGCCCACAGCCTCCGAGTCTGCTGTCCTCGGCGCCAAGTGCGGCCGAGCCATCTCCAGAGCGATGACGGTGTGATCGGCCAGGAGATCGAGGCGGCTCTGATCGGTGCGGGTGAAGGCCCGGTCGCTGATGCGGTTGGAGACGGCCAGCACGCCCCTGGTGACGCCCCTGATCTTCAAGGGTACGTAGAGGAGAGCTTTGACCATATAGCCGGTCTTGACGGTCAAGTCCAAACGGGGATCGGAACTGGCGATGCGCAGAGGTTCGCCCGATTTCACCACTTGCCCGATGAGGCTGTCGCGGGCCGGGAGAAGCAGCATAGAGGCACGCTTGTCACCGACGCCCTTGGCGGCCCGCAGATAGAGTTCGTTGGTCTCCTCATCTATGAGGAAGAGCATCCCCTCGTCAGCACTGGTCAGGAAGACACCTACCTCGACCACTCGTGAGAGGAGAGTCTCCAGATCGGCGGAACGGGTGATGGCCTGAGTGATCTCGTGCAACATGGTCAATTCGCGAACGCGTCGCTCCACTTCCCTGTTCGCGCGCATGAGCTCTTCGGTGAGAAGCTCCTTCTCGTGTCGCAGCCTCGTCTCTCGCAGGGCATCCTCGATGGCCTTCAGGATCTCCGGCGGTTTCAGCGGCTTGACGACGTAGCTCCTGACGCCCAGACGGAACGCTTCGACTGCAAGCTCCTCCGAGCCCGCGAAGATCATGAGGGAGATGGGAATGCTAGGAACGGCGTCACGCAGGCCTTGGAGAACCTCCATGCCTGTCATCCCGGAGAGGTTGAGGTCCAGAAAGATGAGATCCGGTGCCACATCCAGGGCCATGCGAAGTCCCTCCTGGCCCGTGGTGGCCAACAATGGCGCGTAGCCGCTGGGTTGGAGGATAGTGTCCACGAGGAATGCGGCGATATCCGCGCTGTCCTCGATGACGAGGATTCTCTCCTTGGCTTGTAGCCTTCTCATCTCTATGAACCCCCTTAACGTGGCTGAGAGGACCTATGGTGCGGGCCGGACTGCTGCATCGAAACGGTGCTTAGGCTGTGACAGCCGAGTGCAGGCAACATGGTCTGGCCCGCCTTTGGGCGTCAAGCGGTTTGATCTTCGAGATTTACGTCTCTGTGGGCGGGGACGCCAAACAGCGATTGGGCATGCTTGACCGCCCGCGCTATGGCTTCTGCTATGACCTCAGCGCCTGCCGCGCCTACGGCGCTGACGTCGCTTCTCCTGTCTCCTGTAGAGATGACGAAGAGTGTGTCACCATCGAGCATGGTGGTAGGACGGATGGCGTAGGCATAGCCGTTGCCGGCCAGCTGTGCTACCCTGTTGGCTTCTTCCTTGCTGAGCCGAGCATCGGTGGCCAGCACACCAATGGTGGTGTTCGTGAAGGCCAGGGCTGTGGGGGTGAGGTTGCCCTTGATGGCCTCGGCTGTGTTGAGATAGCCTCCCCCTGGCTTGCGTGCCCCGGCCAGCGTCTCTCCCGTGCGCCAATCTACGACGTCTCCAAAGCAATTGACCGCCACGACGGCTCCCACGGTGATCCCTTCGCCAATCCTCTCGCTCGCCGTGCCCACCCCTCCCTTCATCGCCTGGCCCGTCCCCAGAAGCTTCCCCACGGTGGCTCCAGTGCCCGCTCCCACGTTGCCCTCGTGCACGGGGCCGGCACTGGCAGCGAGACAGGCCTGATAGCCGGCCTGGGCATCGGGTCTGACCGAAGGATCGCCGAGAGCCAGATCGAAGAGGATGGCCGCAGGGACGAGGGGCACTTTCGACACTCCTGTGTCAAAGCCGCATCCCTGCTCCTCGAGGTATTTCATCACCCCGCTGGCGGCGTCTAGCCCGAAGGCGCTGCCGCCTGCCAGCAGCACGGCATGGATCTCCTGCACCAGGTGCCCGGGCCGCAAGAGGTCGGTCTCCCTCGTTCCCGGTGCGGCCCCACGCACCTCCACACCGGCCGTGGCACCCTGCTCGCAGAGCACAACCGTACAGCCGGTGGCGGCGATCAGATCTGTGTAGTGCCCCACTTTGATGCCTGGTACGTCAGTGATGGTACCGTACATGGCGCGATTCCCTCAGTACTGGTGGGGCGAACGCCCCTGCCGCAAGGAAGCTGACCGTCGCAAAGGGGGACGGCGGGCATGGGGCGCAGCGCGTCGCCCTGCGATAGGCATCACAGCGTGGGCTGCCCTCTCATTGCAGGAGGGTTCTGATCTAGAACTCGTACTTCTCTCTGAGCCTTGCCAGTCTCTGCTCGAGCTCCGCCCAGTCTTCAGCTGTGCTGTCAGGAGAGGCCATCTCGTTGAGAACCTGGGTCAGTGACGCCATCTGCTCGATCCTTAGCTCCATGGAGTTGAGCAGTTGGGCCAGGGACTTCCCGGAGCAGGAGATTTCGCCTCGGCTCAACCCTGCTTTCAAGGCATATGTGCTGGTAGCCAAGACCTTCAATGGTTCGTAGGCGCTTCGCGTTATAGAATCCAGGATGCGCTTGAAGCCCTCATTGGGCTCAAGAGGACCGGCCAGGCGAAGTCTGACACTTTCCAGAGCCATAGCCACAATCGAAGCCAGCGCGGTCAGCATCCGCAGATCGGTCTGGCTGAAGCGCGTGTCTCCTCCTCTACCCAACTTGTTGATGAGCTCTATCACCCCGATGACGGTCTCATGAGCCTGGAGAGGTACACAGAGGATGGACCGGGGGTCGAGGCCCATAGCGCTGGCCCTGACGGCATCGTGTCGAGGATCCTCGGTGACGTCGTCCACCAGCAGGGACTGGCCGTGTTCAGCTACCCAACCGGCGATACCCTGCCCCATCTCGAGGCGGTACTGGCTCAGCTTCTCCGTTCGCTCATGCAAGGCTGCCGCAAACTCCAACTTCATGCCCGACTCGTCGACGAGGAGCACGGAGCCTGCTTCCGCATCGAGGATCTCTGCGATGCCCCGCGTGGCTATGGCGAATATCTCCTCTGCGTCTTGCGCCGACCCGATAGCCACCGCAAGCTGGCTGAGAGTGGCGAGTTCCTTCGTCTGCGCGAGCGCGCGCTCATAGGAGGTGGCGTTCTGGACGGCGACGGCGATCTGGTCGCCCAGTATCTGAAGCATGGTCTGATCGTCCTCATCGAAGGCGTTCCTGTGGTCGCTGTAGATGTCCAGGACGCCGATCACCTCGCCGCCTACTCTCAGGGGCACGCCCAGTTCCGCGCTGCTCAGAGGTAGTTCACCCAGGGGTCGGTAGCGCGGCTCCTGGTGCACGTCGTTGGCGCAGAGCGCTTCTCCGTGGTTCGCCACCCAGCCCACGATGGTGCGGTCGTCAATGCTGACTCGTAACCCGCGTTCCTTGATGATCTCGCCCGCCTCTCCACTGGCACCGCGCAAAGTCAGAGATCCAGGTTCATCGCGGAGCAGGATCTGCGAGTGGTAGTAGCCGAGGTTTTGCCTCAGCAGTTCGACAACCTCCGACAGCAGGCCATCAACGTCCAGAATGGAGGTGATTCTCTGGCTCAGATGGCTGGTCATCGCCAATTGAAATGCTCGCCGCTGCTCACCCTCGTAAAGACGTGCGTTCTCGAGGGCGATCAACGCGTGATCCGCCAGAACATCGAGGCGGTGCTGGTCTGCCGCGGTGAAAGCCCTTTCGGTGACACGGTTGGACACTCCTAGCACGCCTTTGATGTCTTGTCCCAGCGTGAGTGGAACGTAAAGGAGCGAGCTGACGAGGTATCCGGTCTTGACCTTCAACTCCAGACGATCCTCGGGGCTGGACACGCGTAGCGGTTCGCCAGTCTCGACGACCTGACCTATGAGACTGTCCCCCGTCTTCAGGCGAAGTCCATGAGCATACTTATCGCCCACGCCCTTGGCGGCCCTCAGGTACAACTCGCCAGTCTCCTCGTCTATGAGGAAGAGCATGCCTTCGTCAGCCTTGCTCAGAAACACAGCGGCCTCCACGAGGCGGGAGAGCAGCGTTTCCAGATCCATGAGCTCAGTCATCGCTTCCGCTATGTCGTAGAGCATGGCCAGTTCGTGGACGCGCTGCTCCAGCTGCTTGTTGGTGCGCATGAGCTCCTCAGTCAGGATCTCTTTCTCCCGGCGCAGCCGGCCCTCGCTGAGGGCACCTTCCACGGCGTCCAATACCTCGCGGGACTTGAATGGTTTGACGATGTAGTTCTTGACGCCGAGCCGAAAGGCCTCGACAGCGATCTCCTCCGAGCCGTAGAATGTCATCAGGATCACCGGGATATCGGAACCCCTTTTCTGCAGGACCGTGAGCACCTCCATACCGGTCATGCGCGGGAGGTTCAGGTCGAGGAGAATGAGATCGGGGCGCTCCTCAAGGGCCCGGCGCAGACCCTCCTGGCCGTCGTTGGAGACAAGGGTCTGATACCCGTTGGGGTGTAGGATGTTGTCGGTCAGAAAGGTGACGACGTCTTCGTTGTCCTCGATGATCAGGATCCTCTCCCCGGTCTGCATGACAGCAACCCCCCTTGACAAGCACCTGAAGATCCAGAACACAGGCGGTGAGAAAGCTGCAAAGCCGAAGCGGTTACATGGGTCTGGGCGGATTATATCTCGCGTGTGCGTGCCTTGTCAAGGCCTCTGTGCCCGCCATGTGGCGTGTCGAGAGACCCATTGATGCGCGTTGCCAGAGGTTCCGTCCGGGCACTCGCCTCCTGGCGGATTCGGCGGCGGGCCGTGTCAAGGGCGGAGGTGTGACAGTGTGGTCCACAAAAGACATGCCCCAAGCACCCTAAGGTGCCTGGGGCGTTGGTCGTCTCGTATCGTGCTCGGTGCCCTCTAGCTGTGGGGCTCACGCTCCCCGATGATTGTCCAGCCTCTCTCCACGGCAATAGCCTTGAGGGTCTCGTCGGGGTACACCGCCACCGGGTGGCCAACACGCTCAAGGAGATAGACGTCCGTATGGCCATCCCCATAGGCGAAGCTGTTGTCCCAATCGATCTGGAGGCCACCCTGGTCGAGCCACTGCTCCAGCGCATCTACCTTGCCCTCGCTCATCGTCACTGCGCCGGCCATCCTGCCGGTGTACCGCCCCTCATGGGTCTCCAAAGGGGTGCCCAACACGTTTTCGATGCCCAGGCGAGAAGCCATCGCGTCTAGCAGTTCCTGGGGACTGCCAGATATCAGTGCCACCACGTGTCCCTGCGCCTGATGATCCCTGAGAATCTCCATGACGTCCGTGCGCAGATTGGGTACCACCCGCTCTTCCACTATCCAGTCAAACAGCTCCTCGCCCTCTTCGACGGTGAGGCCTCGAAAGAACCAGGCCATGTCTCTGGCCCAGGACTCATACCACCTTCCCTTGCTGAGCAGGCCTGCCAGGGTTAGGGGCCAGCCGGCCATGTGCCAGATGAAATACCACCAGACCCAGAGCCGATTTCGTTTCTGCTCCCGATGGCGCTGACTGATGTCCCTCCAGAAGGCTCCGCGGTATATGGTGCCCACGACGTCGAAAAAGGCGCCGATCATAGATACCTCCTTTGGTTTCGTGCCGTCAGGGCGCGACGTACCAGACACCTTCCCCTGCATCCTGCCCTGCACAGCACTCGATTATACCCCTGGAGCGGCGAGCACGGCAACGATAGTCGCCCGGGGATCCTGCGTGATCATGGAAGTCCGGCACGCCGAGGAGGGAAGCCGACATGTATCCACCGACCTGGGAGGTGGGTCATTCGGCGCGGAGGCCAGAGGCGAGCTTGGGTCCGCCGTCACGAACATTGAACGTCTGCATCTGGGAGATGCCGCTCTGCCTTGGGCGGCGACAGCCCATCGCTCGCCAACAGACCGGAGCCCCGACTTACGCTTTACGCTTAAGGCCTGGGCTCGATGTGGGCGCGCAGGCGATCGATGATAGACGGATGGGCGCCCACCATGGGCTTCAAGGAAGGGCCCTCCTCGAGCATACTGCCTGTCAACACCTCCGTGCCCTCAAGATAGCGAAGGACGCCCCCTGCAGCCCGAAGGATGGCGGCTCCGGCGGCAATATCCCAGATGGCTGGTCTGTCCAGAAACACTGCCATGGCGTTCCCGCGTGCCACGTAGCACAGATGTGCCACGGCGCTCCCCATGGCCCTCACGATTCCGGGGAAGGTGATGGAGTACCGGAGATGCGCGTCAGCGGGGGTGCACAACAGGCTGTCCTCATCCCAGCCGGCGGGAAGGGGACAGCGGATGGGTTTGTCGTTCCAGAAGGCGCCCGCTGCGGGGCTGGCGGTGTAGTACCAGTCTCCCAGCAGCGGCATGTGAAATACGCCCAGCCAGGGCTGGCCTCTCCAAAGAAGGCCAATGGAGATGCCCCAGACAGGCAGGCCGCTGAGGAAGGCCCTGGTGCCATCCAGAGGATCGATGGCCCAAAGGTACTCACCATGGACGTCGCTGGTTCCCTCCTCGCCAAGGATGCCGTGGCCGGGATACGTGCTCTGGAGATGGGCTACGAGCAGGTCTTCTATCTCCAGATCGGCTTGGCTGACCAGAGTGCGATCAGCCTTGCGCGTGCCCTCCACGCCGTTGAAATAGCGCAGGGCGATCCGTCCTGCTTGGCGAACCCACTCCATCACTAGGCCGACTTCTACGTCTGGCTCTCTTCCGTGCGGTTGATCCATACTATGCCATCCTATCACAGGTCCTCGGTCAGGGCAAAGGTCAGAGGTGGCTTTGCTGCCGCTGTTGGCGGTATGCTACAATCCTCTTGGCGATTGTCGGAGTTGCCTCGTCCGCTAGTATGACCCGTAGAGGGGTAAACGGTGGACTTGTTGGAGTCAGGAGTGAAGGACTGGGGGCTGACGCTGAGCCCCCAAGAGGTGGAAGCCTTCGGGCTGTACTACAGAGAGCTCGTCGCCTGGAACGAGAGAGTCAACCTCACCTCCGTGACGGACCATGAGGAGGTGCAGGTGAAGCACTTCCTGGATTCGCTGTCGTGCCTGCAGGTCCTGGACACCTTCTCTCCCGGCGCCAGATGTATAGACATTGGTGCAGGAGCTGGGTTCCCCGGGTTGCCCCTCAAGATGGTGCGTCCCAGCATGCGATTGACGCTCCTGGAATCGGTGGGCAAGAAGGTCAGTTTTCTTGAACATATGGTCAAGGCGCTGGGGCTGGAGGATGTGGATGTCGTGCAGGGGCGCGCGGAGGAGTTGGGACGGCATCCGGACTACCGCGAGGTCTTTGACGTGGCCCTGGCCCGTGCAGTGGCTCAGATGGCGGTGCTGGTGGAATATGCACTGCCTCTCGTCCGAGTGGGTGGCATCTTCGTGGCACAGAAGGGAGCCGAAGTTGGGGAGGAAGTGGAGTCTGCACTGCCGGCCATGAGGCTGCTGGGGGGACGGCTCCAGGTATTGCGCCGGGTGAGTTTGCCGGGCCTCGACGATCCCCGGCATCTGGTCGTCGTGGAGAAGGTGGCCTCCACGCCCGACCGATACCCCCGCCGGCCGGGCATCCCTACAAAGCGGCCGTTGCTTGAGGCCTAGGCCGGGGCCTAGGGGTCCAGTGGGCCTATCCTGCCTTCTTGGATTCGCCACACGGTGGCTTGTCTCAAGAATGCGGGCGCGAAGGAGTCCAGGTCGGTGGTGGTGATGATGGCCTGCTGGTCCCCGTGCACGGCGTCCATCAGGTATTGACGACGCTCCTCGTCCAGTTCGGACATCACGTCGTCCAGGAGCAAAATGGGTTCCTCCTCCGTCTCTGACCTGATCAACTCTAACTCGGCCAGCTTCAGTGAGATGGCGATGGTACGCTGCTGTCCGCGGGAGCCGTAGACACACATGTCCACCCCTCCCACCAGGAAGCGAAGGTCATCCCGGTGGGGGCCGATGAGGGTCATGCCCCGCTCTATCTCCTCCCCCTGTCGATCCTGAAGCTGCTGATGGAAGACGGCCCTGATGCCGGCCTGGCTTGGACCATCGGAACCCGCCGCTTCCTGCTGCGCACGGGCGGCGTCGAGCGAAAGTTGTCGATATGCCACCAGGCCATTCGCCCCTTCCAGGGGCAGGCTCGACCTGTAGAGCAGGTGCAGGCGCTCTTCGCCACCAGTGAGGCGGGGGTGGACGTCCTGCAGGAGTTCGTGGAGACGGGTCACGGTGGCCAGGCGGGTGGCTACGATCTGGCTTCCCTGCTCGGTCAGACGCTCGTCCCAGAACTCCAACTGCTGGGGGTTCCCGTGATGGTCGCGCAGTTGCCGGAGCAGACTGTTGCGCTGCACGAGGACACGGTCGTAGGCCTGGAGGGACCGCGCATAGCGGCGATCAAGTTGGGAGATGGCAGCGTCAAGATACCGTCGCCGCGCGTCCGGGGACCCGGCGATGAGGTCAATGTCCTCGGGCATAAAGAGTACCACCTTTACTTGCCCTACCAGGTCCAGGGCCCGCCGCTTCACGCCGTTGATCCTGATCTCCTTTTGCAGTCTCTCACCGTCGTTGAGGAGTACGATGCTCATTTCCCGCAGGGTGTCGCTGCCCTCCACCCTTGCCTCCAGCCGAGCAAAGGGAGGGTGCTCCTCGCTGGCCAGCCAGTTGATCAGTTCTCGATCGCTGCGGGTGCGTGGCGACTCGGCGGTAGCCAGGTAGTAGATGGCCTCGAGAAGGTTGGTCTTTCCCTGAGCGTTTGCGCCAAGGACCACCGTGATGGGTGAGGAGAAGTCCAGGTCGCAGCGTACGTAGTTGCGGAAGTTGGTGAGCGATAGGTGGGCTAGGTGCATAGTTGCCTGTCAGGTGGCTTGAGGAAGGGCGCCGGCGTGCCGATGGCACGCCTCATGAATCACGGCGCGGCTTCTCTATCAACACCCCCTCCGAGGGCAAGTCTCTTCCCGGCGCCACGATCACCGCGTCGCCGCCTGCTCCCCCTCCGCTGGGAGCGTCCTCTCTCTTGCACTGCCTCGATGCTTCTTCCTCCAGTTCCGCTGAGAGGGCGGACAGGGCCTCCCAATCGGCCACGGTCATCCGGTAAGCATCGGGGCGCTGGAGAATCTGTTCCATCAGCGCCTTCTGCAGCAGAGGTCCAAGATCATCCGCGTTCTGGAACTCAGTCCACTGCAGCGCTGACTCCCTGAGGAAGACCCGAGCCGCGGGGGTGTGCGGCACCTCCCCTACGAAGGCCATTATCCTCTTGCCAGTCTGCCGCGCCACGTAGAGTTCCGAACCCATCGGTGCCGTGACATCTCTCCCCAGCAGCAAGGCATAGAAATCGCAGGCTGCTACGGCCTCCATCGCCGGGTCGGCGGACTCGCCGTGTGTTGGCGTGTATTTGATGATCCACCCGATGGACACAGGAAGGGTGGCGATGGCCTTGCCCACAACCTCCCGCTCGGTCTCCAGGTCGGGGCCAGCGCTGATGAAGATACGGAGGCGATCGGCCATCTATCCAACTTCCACTTGCGGATCGACGTTTCTGAGTTTTCTCTACCTGGCGCCGTGAGCACTCGCGCACGTCTGCTGATTCATTCCGCTAGCTCAAACACCAGTCGACAAGGGCGGCTTGCCCTTGAGCGCAGATGCTAGGCTTCCCAGGGCGTGCGCAGTTCTGCCGCCAGATCACGTGGGGTGGTCACCGGTTGCTGGCAAGCAAAGCGTCGGCATACGTAGGCGGTGGCATGCCCCTCGACTTGGTGCCTGCCCTCCAGCAGAGGCACGGGGACCCCACCACCCTCAGAGGGCGACCCCACGGCCACTACCTTGCTGGGCCGGTAACTGGCATACACGACTTGGAGCAAGACACGGGTGTTTTCGTCGGCGGGATCACCCACGATGGCAATCTCCTCCGGCGGCGACAGGTAGAAGTTCAGGGCGGACAACAGATGGCCAAAGGCCAGGGGGTGTTGAGTCAGGGGACTGCTCATCACCGCCATTATCTCCTCGGCCAGCTCTTCGTATTGCCGCTGGCCAGTGAGAGCAGCCATGCGCAAGAGGACATCCGCCGTCGCGGAGTTACCCGAGGGCTGAGCATTATCCTCCCAGTTGCGTGGCCTGGTGATGAGGGGTTCGCGACCGTCGGTGTCGTAGAAACCGGCGCCGAGGGAGTCCTTAAAGCGGGGGATCATCTCATCCACAAGGGACCTGGCCTCCAGGAACCACCTAGGGTCGAAAGTGGCCTCGTACAGGGAAAGCAGTCCGTCGGCGAGGCAGGCGTAGTCCTCCAAGTAGCCCCTGATCTTGTATTGTCCGGCCGAGTAGATGCGATACAGTTGTTCGTCGCGGCGCAGTGCCCGGAGGATGAACTCCGCGTTGCGTTGGGCGATTTGTCGATACCTCTCCTGGGAGAGAACCCGGGCTGCCTCTGCGAAGCTAGCCAACATCAGGCCGTTCCAGGAGGTAATCGCCTTCTCATCGCGATGGGGATGCACGCGTTCCTCGCGGACGGCGAACAACTGCTGCCGCCCTCTGGAGATGACGTCTTCCAAGTGGTCCATGGACACGCCAGCCAGGTGAGCTACGACGTCTAGATCCCGGGGCACGCTGAGAACGTTCTTCCCCTCGAAGTTTCCCGCCTCAGAGATGGCGAAGTACTGATTGAATAGCTCGCCCTCCTCGTCTCCAAGGGTGGCCACAATCTCGTCGGGTGTCCAGACGAAGAACTTGCCCTCCTCACCTTCGCTGTCCGCATCCTGAGCGGAATAGAAACCACCCTCTGGCGAGGTCATCTCGCGAGCGACGTACTCCAAGGTCTCCTCGGCCACCCTCCGATACAGCGCCTTGCCAGTCGCTTGATAGGCCCGCACGTAGACACGACTTAGCAGGGCGTTGTCGTACAGCATCTTCTCGAAGTGCGGCACCAGCCATCTTTGGAGCACGGAATACCGGTGGAACCCCCCTCCGAGTTGATCGTAGATGCCGCCCCGCGCCATCTTCTCCAAACTCCTCTCCACCATACGCAGGGTGAGGGAATTCCCACTGCGGTGATACTCGCGCAGCAAGAAATCGAGCACCATCGCTTGCGGGAACTTGGGCGCGCCGCCAAAACCACCATGGGTGGAGTCGAACTGCTGGGCGAGCCTCGGTACCGCCCCGTCGAGGATGGAGGCGCTGAGTTCCAGGCGAGGGGCGCTCGGCGAAAGGTCCCGGGTCACGATGCTGGTCGCGAGGCCCTGGGCTGCGCGCCGGATCTCGTCTCTTCGCTCCTGGTACGACCGCGAGACTGAGAGGAGAACCTGCCGGAACGCTGGCAGTCCATGACGGCTCTCAGGTGGAAAGTAGGTGCCGCCAAGGAAGGGTTGGCCTTCCGGGGTCAGAAACACGGTCAGAGGCCAGCCGCCTCTACCGGTCATGGCCACCACAGCGCGCATATAGATGGCGTCGATGTCGGGCCGCTCCTCCCGGTCCACCTTGACGTTGATGAAGTGCTCGTTCATCAACTGGGCGATGGATTGGTCCTCGAAGGACTCGTGGGCCATGACGTGGCACCAGTGGCAAGAGGAGTAGCCGATGCTCAGCAGGATCGGCTTGTCCTCAGCCTGGGCCTTCTGCAGAGCCTCATCTCCCCACGGATACCAGTCCACGGGATTGTGGGCGTGCTGTAGCAGATACGGGCTGGTCTCTTGGGCGAGGTGGTTTCGGTTGGTCAACTACCCTCCGCGCCCGAGGACGGGAGCAGCTTCAGGAACTTCCTCTTCCCCACCTGGAGCACAGCGTCCTTTTCGACTGTGACCACCTGGTCGATGCTGGCAACCTTCTCTCCGTCGAGACGAACTCCACCCTGCTGGATCAGCCGCCTGGCCTCACCCTTGCTGCTGGCCAGGCCGCTGGCCGCCAGCAAATCCACGATCCTGGTGGGAGCCTCGATGACGTGAGTGGGCATGTCCGGTGGGAGCTCTCGCTCTTGAAAGACAGTGCGGAAATGCTCCTCCGCCTGCTGGGCGGCAGCGTCACCGTGGAAGATAGAGACGATCTCCCGGGCCAACTCCATCTTGACGTCACGGGGGTGCAGAGATCCGCGGGCCAGCCCATCGTGGATAGGGTTGATCTGATCAGGGGTGTAACGAGTGACCAGGGTGAAGTAGTCGAGCATGACATGGTCGGGAAGGCTCATCACCTTGCCATACATCTCTTCCGGAGGCTCGTCGATGCCAATGTAGTTGCCGGTGCTCTTGGACATTCGCAGGTAGCCATCAGTGCCCACCAGTATGGGGAAGGTGAGGCAGATCTGCGGCTTCTGTCCAAACATCTCCTGAAGCTTGCGCCCCACCAGGAGGTTGAACAGTTGCTCGCTGCCTCCCAGCTGCACGTCGGTCTCCATGGCTACTGCATCGCGTCCCTGCATCAACGCGTAGAGGAACTCGTGAAGCCAGATCGGCTCACCCTTGGCATACCGGTGCGCGAAGTTCTCCCGCGCCAGGAACTGCTGCACCGTGAAGTGCGAGGCCAGTTGGATGAGGTCGACGAAGGTCAGCTTGCTGAGCCATTCGGAGTTGCGCCGGATGATGGTCTTCTCCGGGTCCAGGATCTTGAAGGCTTGCTCGACGTAGGTCTTGGCCTTCTCGACGATCTCCTCGGGGGTCTGCTGGCGCCGCGCACCCTCTTTGTCGCTGGGGTCTCCCACCAGGCCGGTGAAGTCGCCGATGAGGAAGATGGCGTCGTGGCCCAGGTCCTGAAACTGACGGAGCTTGCGCATGGTGATGGTATGCCCCAAGGTGAGATCAGCGGAGGTGGGGTCGTAGCCGCAGTACACCCGCAGGGGTCTTCCTTCTGCGAGGCGCTCTCGCAGCTCCGATTCCATGGTCTGCTGTGTCTGGGGGTCGCCAAACTCCACCCCTTGCATCAAGATCGGCATCTGCTCATCTACGGGTTTCATCTCACTCTCCTGGCCAAGCCCTAACTAGAGGATAGTCCGCAAGGGAGGTCAGACAAATGCCTAGACCCACGAAGGGCGTGGGTCTAGAGGTGGCCGCGGATTGTAGCGACGCGGCGCGAAGCCGCGGGCGCGCTACAATCCGCTGGAATAGACGTACCTGCGGACACTCCGCGCACCTGCCGGAGTTCGAGGAACCGAAAGCCAGACAAAAGCCATGCTAGCGCCTCTTGATCCAATTATAAACCACAGGTAGGAAATGGGCAATACGGATGGTGGAGAAAGGACCGGGCACGTCCTGCGCAGCGGCGGAGACTCTGCGCCCGTCCCGTGACTGACGGATCTGGCCAGGGCTGTGAACAGGTGCGGAGCAGAAGAAAACGCCTGAGGGACCATGGAGCCTGAGGCGTTTGCGCCGTCAGAGAGACGGGCTGTGCCGACTACTTCTTGATGTGCATGGGCATGATCACGTAAATCAGGTTGTCGTCGCCCACCGGCTTGAGGATTCCTGGTCGCGAAGGGTTTGTTGCCTCCAAGACCACCTGTTCCGTGCCTATTACGTTCAGCATGTCGATGAGGTAGCGGCCGTTGAAGGCTATTTCCATTTGTTCGCCTTCGACAGAGGCATCCAGGTCACCCACGTTCTGACCCACCTCGGCGGTGGACTCGACCCTCAATCGACCGGGCGTCAGTTCGCTCCCCGGGATTACCTCCAGACGAACGATGTTGGCCACATCGCGGGAGAAGAGCACAGAGATGCGCACTGCCCGCATCAGATCGTGGGTGTTGACCACGACCCGCGTGCCATAGCTCGAGGGAATGATCTGGTTGTAGTCGGGGAACTTGCCCTCGATGAGCTGGGAGATGATCTCGATGCTGCTCAGGCGGAAGAGGACCTGGTTACGGTTGGGTGTAACAATGATCTGCACGGGGTCCTCTTGCTCAACGCTGACCCGCGCCAGTTCGCGGAGGGCGCGGGCGGGGATGATCACGTCCAAGGGTTCTGGGACTTCTTCACTCAGCTGAGCTCTGCGCAGCGAGAGGCGGAAACCATCGGCTGCCACCATGGTGAGTTGGGAATCCTGGAACTCGGCCAGGGCGCCGGTCAGCACGAGCCGGCCCTCCTCCGCTGGCGCGGCGGCCAGCGTGACTTGTTCGATCATCTGGCGCAGAGCGGCAGGAGGGATCTCGATCTTGTGATCGGAGACATCGGATGGTATGAGGGGGAAGTCTTGCGCGTCGATGCCGTGAATGTCGGCCTCGAATTGGGCGCATTTGAGATGGAGACTCTTGGTCCGCGTCACTAGCTCCATCTGAATCTGAGCGGGCGGCAGCGTACTGACGAAGTCCGACAGCAGACGCGCCGGTATGGTGATCTCCCCGTCTTCCTCAACCTTGGCCCCGATCCAGCAGGTTATGCTGGTGGAGAGGTCGGTAGCAGCCAGCTTCAGGCGGCCTTCGTCGGTGGCCATGAGGATGTTGCTGAGCACAGGCAACACCGCACGAGTGCTCACCACACGGCTGACGATGGAGATGCCCTTGACCAGGTTCTCTTGCAGACAACTGAGTTTCACCAGACTCCTCCTTTTTCCATCCCCGACCCCAAATGTAGTGGGATCCAGCGGGCCACCCTGCCACAGCTAGTGGTAGGCGCACTAAGTATAACGTGCTTCCAGGCTCGTGTCAACCGCGACTAACAGGCTGGCAAGGCGGTGTTTGACAAGAGGAATATCCTATGGCATAATATAGATGCTACTAGCATATAGTCTCGTTCGAGAGCCATTGATTGCCCAGGTGGTGTATGAGAGAGCGGAGAAGGCGAAGGAAGAGAGGGCCAGTTGGGGCAACTTACGCCCGTCGTACGAAGAGCTTTGTGCAGCCGGCACTCCTCTTGCTCCTGCGCCACGAGGACGGACATGGCTACGCACTGATGGACGGCCTCAAGGACCTGGGTCTGGCTGACGGGTCCCTCAACCCGAGCGTGGTCTACCGAAGCTTGAGAGAGATGGAAGAGTGGGGATGGGTCACATCCCAGTGGGACACAGAGGGTTCGGGCCCCTCTCGCCGTGTGTACCGCATCACACCTGAGGGAGAGGGGTTCCTGTCAGAGTGGGTGGAGGGTTTGGGTGAGTTGAGAGGTACGCTGGATCGGTTTCTCCAAGTCTATGGAGATCGAGATGAGGGTGAAGGGAGAACGTGATGGGTGTGCTGGATGACCTGTTGGCCTCCTTGGAGGGGGATGCACCAGTGAGGCAGGTCCGCACTTGCGTACACTGGACCGCAGTGGTGAGCAAGCACTGCGGCTTGGCTTCGTCCACGCACTACGAGCGACATCCTCATGGTCGCGAGGCGGTACGGGGCGTGGGCACTCTGCATGAACTGAGTGCCCTGGAGTTGGCCCAGTATGCGAGGTCAGACATGCTGCTGGAGGCCAGCATCGGAGTGGCAGCCATCAACTCTCTCATCGATGTGGACGAGGAGCGTTGTGTGGAGTTGAACGCGGAAGCCTGGTTGACCCAGCGGGGCCAGGGCAAGCGGGTTGCCGTGGTGGGCAGCTTCCCCTTCGTCCCCAGGTTGCGGGGCAAGGTGGGCGAGTTGTGGGTGCTGGAGAGACACCCCTCAGAGGGGGAGTTGCTGGCGGAGGAAGCGAGCAAGGTGATCCCCCAGGCGGACGTGGTCGCTATCACCGGCACGGCGTTGATCAATCGCACTTTGGACGACCTCCTGGCCATGTGCCGAGAGGACAGCTCGGTCATGGTGCTGGGGCCCAGCACCCCGCTGTCGCCTGTCTTGTTCGAATATGGCGTGGACGTCGTCTCTGGGACCCAGGTTGTTGATACGGATCTCGTGCTCACCCTGATCAGCCAGGGTGCGACCTTCCGTCAGGTCAAGGGGCCTGGCGTCAGACTGCTGACCATGACTGCTTCAAGATGGAGATGACTGTCCGCTGGGCCGGACAGTCTGGCGAACATCGCTCCACCATCTGTCTACGTCCTCGACGGCGGAGATCTTGGGCTCCTCGGTCTGCTCAGGTCTGGCCGCTGGATTCTCAGGTCTCGGTGGATGCTCGGAAGGGTATCTTCGAGGAGGTCCACGGCTGGAGCAGGAGGGGGCAAAGAGTCACGCTGAGCGCAGGACTCTGGTATGCCGCCGGCCACAAGAGTACCGCGGTCGAGTTTACCTTCAACTGTCAGTGATTTGCATCCCGTATGCTACTGGAGACGGGACGGGTGGCTCAGTCTGAGCCGTAGTACGCGCTCCTGTATGTCCAGTAGTGCTGGTAGATCCTGTGGATGAAGGCCTCCGTCTGGGCGAAATCCACCTCCTCCACGAAGAGATCTATGTCCGTCACTTCCCCATCGCGGCGCCAGCGAGCAACGTTGCCCGGCCCGGCGTTGTACTGGGCCAGAGCGCGGAAGACCTCACCGTCCTCGTACTCCAGGATCCACTCCAGGTACCAGCCCCCGAACTCCACAGCGACCACCGGACGGTAGAGGTCGCTGTACTCGAAGTCTGTGAGGCCCAGCTCCTCGGACACCCAGTCGGCGGTAGGCTCTATAAACTGGGTGAGGCCGCGGGCTGGGTACGACGAGGTGGCGAAGGGATCGTACCAGCTTTCCTGCCAGATGAGGGCGAAGAAGACGAGCGGCTCCAGACCTCGCTTCTCCGCTTGAGGGACGATCAGGTCGGCGAAGTAGACTGGGTAGTGGAGCTTCTGGAGTAAGCTAGGCACCTCGTAGAGGGAACTCTGTGGCGAGAGCTTCAGAATGCGCTGCGCGCAGGCGATGGACTGGTCGTTGAAGCCTTCCCGCTGAAAGAAGAGCGCCAGCTGATAGAGGGCCAGGGGGTCATCCTGGAATCGCGTGCGCACCTCCCTGAAGCGGGCCTTGGCGCTATCCCATTGACCCACGCGGAGTAACTCCAGGCCTCGCTGGAAGAGTTGGTCGTTCGCCACCCTGGCCGCAAGTTCCCCCATGGGCTGGCCGTCGCCGCCTCCGGCCCAACCGCTCAGCCACTCCTCAAAGGCCATTCGCTCCGCCTCGTCATCCATCTGGTATAGGTCCGACAAGTAGACGTCCGGCGGGTTCTCGGGCGGACCACCCCGCAGCAAGTCCGATGCTCGCAGGCCGTAATACCCCGCAGCATCGCTGGCCGCCAGCTCTTCGAGATACCCAACGCCGTCCTCAACCTGTCCTACCTCCAGGGCGGTCTTGCCCAGCCAGAACAGCGCTCGAGACTGCATCTCAGACTGGGCGTATTGCTGTAGCAACGTCTCCCAGGTCTGGCGGGCCTCATCGTACCGACCCAGACGGTAGTGGGCGAGCCCAGCGCGAAAGAGCGCCTGGGGCGCGTACTCGCCGGCGGGGAACTTCTCGACCAGGCCCAGATAAGCAGCGATGGCCTGCTCCCATTCGTTGTCGTCCTCCAGGAGGTTGGCGAGTTTCCACTGGGCGTCGTCCGCCAGGGGGTCTTGAGGGAGGGAGGAGAAGAACTGCTGGTAGGTGGCGATAGCGGAGTCATTGTTGCCGATGAGGATCCAGGACCTGCCCATCTCCATCCAGGCGTCGCCGACCAGATCGCTGCCGGGGAAGTCCTCGATGAGGGTCTGCAACTCGTCGATGCTGAGATAATGGGCGTCGTACCCCCGGTAGGCCAGCGCTGCATAGTAGTGGGCCTGGGCGGTGTCCTCGACCTCCTCGATGTGGTCGTAGAAGGCCAACACCGCCGGGTCGTAGAGGCCGTTGTAGTAATAGATCAGCCCTCGCTCGAAGGGACTCACCGCCGTCACCTCCATGGCGTCCAGTTGCTCCAGAGCCTGGTACGCCCGGTAGGTGCGCGGATACTCCTTGGCCAGCTGGGTGAAGACCTGGACCGCCTGGTCCCCGTCCTCCGCTTCCTGATAGGTGGCGGCCATCTGGTACAGGGTCTCCGCCCGGGTGCCGTCCTCTTGGGCGCGATCCAGCAAACGTCCGTAGTAGACGATAGCCTGGTCGTACTCCTCCAGATGGCGCGAGGCCAGCGCCGTCTGCTGCAGGGCCTGCTGCTCCAAGGTGAGGGGCGGCGCCAGGTTGAGCACCTCAGCAAACTCCTCACTGGCCTCCTCGTACCGCTCCAGCTCCATAAGGGCGTAGCCGACATTGAGATGGACGTAGTCCGGGATGACCGTCCTCAGGGACCCATATTGGCTGTAGGCCGTGATCGCTTCGTCCCACCAGCCCAATTCCTCGTAGGCCGTGGCTAGGCGGAAGGTGGCGAAAGGATAACGCTCGTCATCGGGGTAGCGGTCCAGGAATTGTTGGAGACTGTCCATGGCGGACCCGTAGTCGTGGGCCAGCATGTACGTCTCGCCCAGGTGATACAGGGCGTCTCGCGCCTCGGTGCTGTCTGGGTAGCCGGAGAGGATGGCGCTGTAGACCCCAACGGCGGCTGCGTAGTCGCCATTCCGCTGGTGCCGGAGGGCTGCGTCCAGAGCCTCGTCAGCGGCCAGGATGGGTGTGGCGGTGGCAGTCGGCTCAGTGGTGGCAGTGGGCGAGACCACGGATGTCGGCGTCGCCGACGGCAGCGGGGTAGCGGTAGGCGTTGGTTGGAGGAAAGGGATGGGAACGGCGTCGCTACAGGACGCGACCATCAAGGACAAGGCCAGCGCGGCGGGCATGAGGAACCGGGCAAACCTGGTGAGGACTCGGCCGAAGGGGCCGTGTTCCTGGGTCGTTTCGTACATGACGGTACTATAGCACAGTTGAGAGCCTTCTCCCAGGGGTCAAACGGGAACCGTGGGTCGGAGGTCCCAATCTTAGTGAGAGCAGTGTTTGAGGGCCGCCGACTGAGCCCATGCCGCCGAGCCAGAGATGGAAAGAGGAGCCTTTGAGACAAAGGATGCGCAAAGAGCCGCAAATGATCGCAGAGTGAAACCAAGGTCGATCAGGGCGCTGGTGAATGCCCGAGAGAGGAATTGACATCTGGGCGAATTGCTGTATAATAGAAAGTACTTTGTGTGGCAAAGTACTCGCACGTACAGAGTCACCTGTGACATCAGAGGAGGGCTGGCATGACGACTGACACGGATCTCAAACAGCTGGAGCGAAAGGCCTGGACATCCTTCTTCCAGGATGGCCTGTTGGACATCTTGATGGGTCTCGCACTCCTGGCTGTGCGCATCCCGGCGATGTTGCCTGGCATCTTCACCTCGGAGCTGAGCCAGGACGTCGCGGCCGCGGTAATGATGGCGCTCGCGTTGGTGGCGTACTGGGCGGCCAAGAGGTTCATCACGGTTCCAAGAACGGGCTGGGCGGAGTTCAGCCGGGCGCGAAAATCGAGGCAAACGAAGGCAGCGGTGATCTATGCCATCTCTGCGGTCGCCGGGGCGATCGTCTTCCTGATCACCATGCTGGGGCTGAGCTCCAGTCCGCCAGCTTGGGTCCAAAGGCTGGGGGTGAACGGGTTCTTGGCCCTGGGCATCGGCGGGTGGATGTTTCTGATTGTGGGCCTGGGGTCGTATTTCACTGACTACACCCGAGGATACGTCATCGCAGCGTTGTACGCGCTGGCCTTTGGGGGCAAGGTCTTGCTGCACAATCCCATCACGTTCATCATCGCAGGCATGCTGGCTGTTCTCATGGGGCTGGTGGTGTTCGTACGCTTCCTCCGGACCCACCCAAAGCCCTCAGAGCTGGAGCCCGGTAATCGCTACGACGCTGCGAGTTGGTGAGACCCCATGGAACTAGGGAGGTTCACTATGTCTGAGAAGATCAATCTGAAAGACCTCGAGCGCAAGGCCTTCAGGTCCACTTTCCAGGATGGCCTATGGGACATCTTTCTCGGCCTCCTGCTTCTGAACATGGGCGGCGGAACGCTGCTAGGCGGAAGCGAGATGTCGCTCTTGTGGAGCATGGTCGTGCTGACCCTCTTTGCCGGGGCGGTTTTGATCCTATTCTGGGCCGGCAAGAAGTTCATTACCACTCCCCGCATAGGCTCAGTCAAATTCGGAGCACAGCGGAAGAGCAAGTTGAAGAGGGTGAGGCTCGCGCTCTTCGTGTCCGTGCTTCTGGGTGCGCTGATGGCCCTCTGGGGAGTAGGGTCCAGCGTCGCCGGCGTGCCTTACGTGATCGCCCGGCTGCCCCTGCCGGCGTACGTCTGGGCGGCCCAGTGTGTGGTCGTCTTCAGCCTGGCGGCTTACTTCATGGACGTCACCCGCTTCTACCTCTACGGTGTGCTGTACGCGCTGCCCTTTCCGCTTGGTGTAGTGCTTGCACAGAATACGAACCTGTCCGGCAGCGTCAGCATGGCCATTACCTTTGGCCTGGCAGGCGGGCCGATGGTGCTGGTCGGGGTGGTCCTGTTCTTCCGTTTCCTCCGGCGATACCCTGTGGGGGCACAGTAGCCACCTCTGGAGGGCGCATCTGATGGCGAGTGCTGAAGCTGCTGGCGGCGAGCTCAGGGATCTGACCAGCATCGACCGGCTGGTCCACGAGCCTGCGAGGTTCATGATCCTGGCCCTGCTGTACGTGGTGGAGAGCGCGGACTTCACCTTCTTGATGAACCAGACCGGGCTGACCTGGGGCAACCTGTCATCGCACCTCAGCAAGCTGGAGGAGGCGGGCTACGTCGAAATCCAAAAGGAGTTCAAGGGCAAGAAGCCCCATACCATGCTCCATCTCACTGACGAGGGGCGAGCGGCCTTTCGGGGATACCGTCAGAGTATGAAGCAGGTGCTTGACGATCTGCCTGATTGACGAGGGCAGATCCTGCCACCAGGTTGCGCACGTTGAAGCCGCAGCCTGGGCTGGAGGGAAGAACAGTGGCTGAGAGGTGGGAGTATCACACAACTATCCTGTACGCCGATGCCGAACAACGGCGCGAGTTCCTCGAAGAGAGGTGGCCTGACTGGAACCTTCCCAAGTACGCCCCCGAGTCGATGATCCCGGACTTAGACCAGCTGGGCGCCGAGGGCTGGGAACTGGTGCATATGGAGCCCGTGGGGGGCGTGGGCAAGAAGGGCGACGTGAGCTTCACCCGGGGGTACGGGACGATGACGGTGTGGAGCAACGCCTACTTCTGCGTGTTCAAGAGGGGCAGGGGAACGTAGCCTTGGTGCAAGTGGGTGCTTCGGGGCCTGCCAAGGGCGGTCCATTCACAGTGACGAATGCCGCCCTTCAAGGCAGCTACTCAAGCAACGCTGAGCGAATCGCAGAATGACTTGAGCGCCGAACTGATGGCCGTGTGGAGCCAAGGGCTGACGACGACGGTCAGCATGTAGCCAGCCATGAGCACGGCTATGACGAATAGCACTAACGAACCGATGGCGAAAGCCCTCTGTGCGCTGATCAGGTAGCCGGCCTTGTCTCGATTGATGGCTCGGTTGTTCACGTAGGAGTCGAAGAAATCAACAGCCCGCTGGCGCCGGATCTGTTTGCGCGTGTCGGACCTCAGCGAGAGAATGTCGCGAGAAGAGGGGTACTTGAAGGTATATCTGCGTCCCACGCTGTTCACGATCAACGCGCACAGAATGGTTCGGACAAAGCAGTACACGAGCAAGACGTAGAGTATCAGCATAGGCCCTAGCAGATAGGGGCCGGGCAAGTTGTTCGGGTCCAGGAGGAGTGTTGCGAACCCAAGCACCAGGGCGACCGTGACACCTGCAAAGCCGGTCAATGTCGTGGCTTTCGACTCAAGTGTCTTGGTCGTTTCGTCCTCACGATCAAAGAGCCATTTGCAGAAGTCGAGAGCCTCTTCCACCTTGTCGTCGTCTTCCAGTGGAAGAAATGCCGATGACACCTCATCAACTGACGGAAGGGACTCCAAGGGCTTTAATGGTCGCTCCGGACATGCGAGCCAATGGGCGACCCACAAGAAGAACGGTTCAGGAAGCCACTCCCAAAAGCGCTCCATGAGCTATCTCCTCCCGTCGAGCAAGAGGTCAACTAGTGAGCGGCTCATCGGCTGCCCTGTGCGCTGCTCGATCCACGCCCACTGCCCGTTTGGGTTAATCTCAAGAAAGACGTACTGACCACGCGGAGTCAGAACCATGTCAATCGCGCCGAACGCCAGGCCTAGTGTCTTCACCAGTTGAACGCATCTGGCCTCGACGTCTTCGGGAAGAGCGTGAGCGCGATGGGGGAGTGCGCGTGCACCGGCCCGACGCCAGTCATCTCTCGCGTCGTCTGTGGCCTGCGAGTGAATCTCGGTAGCGAACACTTCGGCCCCGAAAACGGTAACCCTGAGGTCAAAACGCTTGTGGACGTACTCCTGGAAGATGCATGGAGCGTACTTGACTCGCTCCAGTTGGCTGGCCTGGATGTCGCGAACCACGTTGGTGAAGAGCAGCATGGTTTGTTGTTGGTATTCGACCCGGCCTTGTGTGAGGGGTTTGTACACGACCTTGTCGGTCGCGGCTAGGAACTCGCGTGCCCTGCTCGGGTCGGATGTGACGAGTGTGCTAGGAATCGAGAAGCCGAGCTGCTGAGCAAGCTTGAGCTGCAATAACTTGGACTCTGCAACTCTTATCCGGTCTGGCCTGCTGACCCAGAAGCAGTCCATCGTCTTCCAGAGACCTTCGATGTATTCGAGGCTCTCGGCGCAAGAGAAGCGGCGGGCCCCAGGTTCGACGATCTCGTGCGCAGGGGTCGGCATCAGGGGCCGCCGAAACCATACGCTGTGTATGTCTTCCAGCCGGACGGTACCCTTGGTGGTCACTAGATCGCCACTGATTCCCTCGGAGTTGAATCGAAGGCTAGTGCGAGTCGCATGCGGGAAATCCTCGGTATTGAACCGGAAGTAGGGGACTCCTCGCCGTTGCATCTCGACCACACCAAAGTCGGCTGTGTGATCCCTTCGATTGGTCACGACCAGTATCATAACGGTGTCACACAGGGCGCCAGAGTCGCTTTGCCGGCATCTACTGTGGGTTACGCGGGCAGTCAGTCGATTGCCAAGGATTGTACGACTCGTCCCGCCACGGCGCACGGGAGATACGCGTCAAGAGGGTTGTGCTTCCGGGCCCGCCCTAGTCCGTTGCCTCGTCAGGGATGCGAGTCTCCGTCTCAGTTGCCAGGGCCATCAGCAGACGTGGTTCGAGACCCCCTAGGGTTAGGTCGTCCTGTGCCTTTGTCTCTGTGTCAGTACTCAGCCACCAATGGGGCATGCAGGCCTGCGACGTTCTGTCGGTGTGTTCCCCGGCTGCCTCGGTGAAAGTCTCGGTGCCCATCCGAGGGTCAGCTACTGATACAAGGGGAACTCGCTCGCCGTTTTCCTCTACAACCGACACGTCTTGGTCCTCGTCGTACGTTGCCAGGGGCTGTTCGGCGAGGGCGATCTCGTTCTCCGCAAATAGCAGCCCGAAGGGTATCGCTGACTCACACATACAGATCACCTCCCTAGTAGCTATGACATGGACCACCGGATAGTTGCGGGGCCTAATCGTGCAACAATCAGTATAGCATAGGGCCTCTAAAGAGTCAAGCGGTCGACATGCATCCAAGGGCATGGCCATGCGCGCGTCGCTCCGGTAGGGCTGTAAGCTAGTGCATGCGGAGGCAGAGACGCACTTCTCATCCAAGAAGATGTCTGATCAAACGCCAGTAGCGACGCAGGTACAGCTTGGCGGCGAATCCGAGCATGTACCTCCAGATCTCCCGCTTCCAGTGCATAGGAGACAGGAGACCCCTGAGCATCATCAGGGGATCCGTGTAGAAGGAAGCGAAGGAGCGGTTGTACAGGCCGATGACCTGCTTCCGAGTCAGGTGCTCGGTAGATATGATGGGGTAGGCCATATCGTAGAGGGCATAGTCGTCGGTCTCCAGCCAGCCCTTCTCCCTGGCCTCCCTGTAGGCGTCCGTACCGGGGAAGGGGGTGTAAATGGTGAACACCGGGAAGTCCACATCCAGCCACTTCATGTAGTCCACCTTGCGCAGGATGGAGTTGGCATCGTCCTGACGCGTGCCCAGAATCATCATTCCCTGGCAGACAATGTCGTGTTCCCTCAGTAGCTTGAGGGCTTCCTTTACCTGATCCCCGGTGAGGTTTTTCCTCAAGCCGCGCAGTTCATCGTCGGAGTCCGCCTCGATCCCGATTTGCACCATCAGGTTGCCGGCGCGACGCATCAGGGGCAGGTACTCCTGGTGCTTGATCAACAGGTCTGCGCGACCCTGGTAGTACCAGTTCAGCTTCAAGTCACGGCGCAGGATCTCCTCGCAGATTTGGCCCATGTGTTCGCCATCCACGTTGAAGCAATCGTCGCCGAACCAGATGGACTCTCGACCGTACTTCCTGTGGAGCAGCTCCAGTTCCTCGCCCACCAACTCTGAGTCTCTAGGCCTCCAGCCGGGTCCCCAGAAGCCGCGCTCCGCGCAGAAGACACAGTCGAAGGGGCAGCCCCTGCTGGTCAGGACAGTGCAGAACTTCTCGAAGACGATGAAGTAGTAAGCCTGCATGGGGAGGAGATGGTAGGCGGGGAGAGGCAGTTGGTCCAGATCCACCGGGTCCGGCAGAGGGGTCTCTACAATCTCTCCGTCGCGCCGGAAGGCGATGCCAGGCACCTGGGCTAGATCAGTGCCTGCCCCCAGAGCCTTGACCAGTTCCTCAATAACCCGCTCGCCCTCGCCGCGCCCCACGATGTCTATCTCGGAGTGGTCCTTGAGCGTCTCCTCGGTCATGAAAGTGACGTGAGGGCCTCCTACCACGGTGATGATACTCTCGTCTATCCCCTTGGCCATCTGCATCACGCGCGCGGCGGTGGGGAGGAAGGTGGTCATGGCCGAGGCGCCGACGAGGGTAGGCTGACTTGCCGCCATGACCCGCTCTAGATCCTCCCAGGAGAGGCGGGACGCGTTGCAGTCCACGATCTCCACATCTACGCGGTTGGCCTGCAGCACAGCGGCCAGCTGCGCCAGACCGATGGGCGGGGCGATGAAGTCGCCCATCATCTCCCAGGGTTTCTTCGGTGGTTCGACGAGGAGAACTTTCATGGCCCACAGTGTACCACACTCCTTGCACATCATCCAACGCGCGTCGCAGCACTCTCCACGGCGGCGCGAAGGTCTGCGGCACAGCCGCCGGAGTATTGGTCGGACGGCAAAGTCGCAGTTTGCCCGTGGGTGCAGATAGCCCTGATTCCTCGACATACTCTATCCACAGCCCCCAGGGGCTTGCCTGGGCCTACTGGCGGTGATAGAATACCCAGGCTTCCGCAACCTGGAGGCATCATAGGCCCTGAAGGACCGCCCGGTGGGGCGGACCGCGTGGGGGAATCTTCTTGCTGGATAGTCAGCCGCGTCACTGGAACCTCTCACAGCTTCTGCTGATCCTGCTCTTGGTCGTGGGCGCAGCCCTGCGCCTCTACGGGGTCAACTGGGACGACAACCATCACCTGCACCCAGACGAGCGCCAGATCACCATGGTGGTCTCCCGGCTGGGCATGCCCCCCCTCCGCCAGTGGCCGGGCTTTTTCACGCCGCCGCCCTTCTCCAGTCCCTCAGGGGAGAACCCCAACTTCTTCGACGCCGAGACCAGCCCGCTGAACCCCCACTTCTTCGCCTACGGTTCGTTGCCCTTCTACATGCTGCGTGTGGCGACGCATCTGCTGACGCTCCCCGCCAGCCTGTCCAGCCACCTGGCAGCCGTCCCCCCTCTGGCCGACTTCCTGGAGGGGCTGTGGCGCATGTCGGACTACGACCATATCACCCTGGTGGGTCGGGTGCTGTCCGCGCTGATAGACACCGGGGTCATCTATCTCACCTATCTCATCGGCAAGAGGGTGTACGACCGGCGGGTGGGCCTGCTGGCCGCCGCCTTCGTGACCTTCACCGTGTTCCATATCCAGGTGGCTCACTTCTACGCGGTGGACGCCTTGCTGACCTTCTTCGTGCTCTTGTTCTTCGTCTTCGCCCTGGACTTCGTGCGCCACGGAGGCTTCAGGAATGCCCTGTTGATGGGTGTGGTGTTCGGTCTGGCCCTGGCCACCAAGGTCAGCGCCGCGCCTCTGCTCCTGGTGATCGTGGGAGCGTACGCGCTGCGCCTGCGGCGGCAGGGTAATGAGGGCCTTGGTCAGTGGGCCCCGTTCCTCTTGTTGACCGTCATTGCCTGCGCACTGGCTTTCTTTTTGGCCGAACCCTACGCCATTCTCGACTTCAACGCCTTCACCGCCGGTATCGCCGAGCAGAGCAGGATGGTCCGGGGCATCGCTGACTATCCCTACACGCGGCAGTACATCAACACCCCGGCCTTCCTCTACCAGATCGAACACACCATGATATGGGGTATGGGCCTGCCCCTGGGGCTGGTAGCCTACTGCGGGCTGGGCTTCTTCCTCTGGCGAGTGGTCCGGCAGCGAAGGGGAGAGGAACTGCTGCTCCTGGCCTGGATCGGGCCCTATTTCCTCATTACCGGCTGCTTCATGGTCAAGTTTATGCGTTACATGCTGCCGCTGTTGCCCTTCTTCCTCGTCATGGGCGCCGCGATGCTCTGTGCCTTCAAGGACTGGCTGCAGAGGAAGACCGCGGGGAGGAGATTCCGAGGTTCGACCATCTGGTATGGCGTGACGGGCCTGGTCATCGCCGCCTCGGTCCTCTATACGGGGGCTTTCACCAGCATCTACTCTCGGCCTCACAGCCGCATCCAGGCCTCGGAGTGGATCTACCGCAACGTGCCACCTGGCTCAACGCTGGCGCTGGAACACTGGGATGACGACCTGCCCTTGAGCCGGACGGTGGATGGGCAGCCCCGCAACATCGGCGAGTACCTGACGCTGAAGATGAACCTCTACGAGTGGGATGACGGGGCGAAGTTCCGGCACATCGTCAGTAACTTGCAGCAGAGTGACTACGTCATCCTCTCCAGCAACCGGCTGTACAGCTCCATCCCTCGTCTGCCCTGGCGGTATCCCATCACCACGCGCTACTACGAACTCCTCTTTGAGGAACGGTTGGGCTTCGAACTCCTGGGCACGTTCACCTCCTACCCCAGCCTCTTGGGTTTCTCCCTCGACGACGATGCTGCCGATGAGAGCTTCACCGTATACGACCATCCCAAGGTCCTCGTCTTCGGCAAGACCAGGCAGCTTGACGAAGCGGAGTTCAGAGATCTGTTCCGAGAGGCCTTGGACATTGAGCCCAGGCTGACACCCTCCGAACCGGTCTCTTCAACCTCGAGCCGCTCGGGCAAGAGCCTGCTTCTGGACAGGCCGGTTGATGAACTGCCCGTCATCGACGAGTGGGGATGGAACCCTCTCTCCAACGCCCATCCGCTGCTATCAGTGATATGTTGGTGGCTGGCCATACAGGTTCTGGGCCTGCTGGCGCTGCCCTTGACCACGGTGGTCTTCCATCGCCTGGCGGACCGTGGCTACGTCCTCTCCAAGACCATGGGTCTGCTTGTGGTGGCCTTTCTGGTGTGGCTGGCGGCCAGCTATCGCCTGCTGACCAATAGCCTGCCCACCGCCCTTGGTGCCTGCTTCATTCTGGGCGTGGTCTCACTGTTCTTGTTCAGGAGCAGAAGGGGCGAGATGCTCAGGCTGTGGCGGGAGCGCAGGCAACTCATCCTACTCAGCGAGGGGGTGTTCACGGTAGCCTATCTTTTCTTCGTGGGCATTCGTCTGCTCAACCCCGACCTGTGGCACCCGTGGAACGGCGGCGAGAAGAGTATGGAGTTCGCTTTCCTCAATGCCATCACCAGGAGCGCCTACTTCCCGCCCTACGACCCCTACTATGCGGGCGGCTACATCAACTACTACTACTACGGCCTGCACCTGGTGAGCATCCTCATCAAGCTGACGGGCATCGTTCCCGCGGTGGCCTTCAATCTGGCCGTGCCCTCCCTCTTCGCCCTGACCGCGGCCAACGCGTTCTCCGTGGGCTACAACCTGACCCGAAGACGACTGTCGGGTCTGTTGTCCATGACCTTTGTGGTGCTCATCGCCAACCTGGATGGTACGGTGCAGCTTGTCGAAGGGCTAGGGGAAGCTGGGGGATGGAGTTTCGAGAGCCGCATCCCGGGTGTTGAGGGGCTGGTGAGAGCGGTGCCTGGGTTGGTGCGCGTGGCAGTGGGCCGGGCCCACCTGGGCCGATTCGACTACTGGCGCAGCTCCCGAGTCATCCCGCAGACCATCAACGAGTTCCCCTATTGGAGCTACCTCTTTGCCGATCTCCACCCTCACATGATCGGCATCCCCGTGACCATCTTCCTGCTGGCTCTGGCCCTCAACTTCGCGCTGGCGGCGAGGAGCGCAACTTCACATGATGAAGAGGAAGCCTCTCTGTGGCCTCGGAGCGGGCGGGAGGCCCTCTACAGAGCCTGGCGTTTTCTCGTGCGCACGGCAGGAGAGTCACGACTGTGGAGTGGGGAAAACGTGGCCGGAGCGCTGGTCCTGGGCGTGACGCTGGGCGCGGTAGCGGTGATCAACACCTGGGACATGCCCGCCTATCTGATCTTGGTGCTGGCTGCACTCCTGCTGGGACTCGGGGGCTTCTGGAGATGGCGCAGGGCGCTGCTGGCACTGGCCCTCTTCGCCCTGGTGGCCTGCCTGAGCCTGGCGTCTTATCTGCCGTTCTACCGCCACTTCCAGGCTCTGCACGTGGGCCTTGGTGTGGTGCGCGCGCCCACGGAACTGGATCTATTCCTTACCATCTGGGCCTTCTTCATTTTCCTGGGGGTGAGCCTCCTGTGGTCGAAGGTGGTATGGGATCGTCCCCGGGACGTGCCGCTGCGTTGTCTGGGCTTGCTACTGCGCCGAGGTATGCGGCTGCCGCGGCTGTTGGACCGAAGTGAGGCCCTGGTGCGAAGACGCGGAGCCGGCTATGTGGCTGCGCTGGTGCTGTTGGGCGCCCTGGTGCTTCTATGTGCGGCTCTGCTCCTCTACAGAATGTGGGTGCTGGCCCTGCTCTCTCCTCTCGTTGTTCTGTTCGGCCTGTTGGTCCTGCGGCGCAAAGCCACAGTGGAGGACAACTTCGTCGCCTTGCTCGTTTTCCTGGCCTTTGGCATCCTTCTGGGCTGCGAACTGGTGTTTTTGAAGGACTTCCTTCAAGGTGGAGAGTACTACCGCATGAACACCATCTTCAAGTTCTACACCCAGGCCTGGGTATTGCTGGCCCTGGCGACGGGCGCCAGCCTCCCTGCTATGTGGAGGAGGTTCTCTGCGGTCAGGCGTGCCCCTTTGCGCCACGCCTGGCAAGCCCTTTGCCTGCTGCTGTTTGCCTCCAGCACGGTCTTCTTATTCCTGGGCACCTGGCAGCGGGTGGACGACCGCTTCCCGGGTCCCAGGCCTCCCCTGGGCACACTGGATGGCTCGGCTTTCATGACCGTGGGGTCCTACACCTGGCCGGACGAAAACAACCCCATACAACTGGTATACGATTACCAGGCCGTCAACTGGTTCCTGGAGCATGTAAGGGGCACGCCTGTGGTGGCCGAAGCTCCACTGCCTTATTATCGCGAGTTCGGCCTGAAGGTGGCGAGCTATACCGGGTTGCCCACCCTCTTGGGTGCTCATCAGAACGAACAACGGTATGACTGGCAGGTGGGGCCGCGCTCGGACGAAGCCAACGCGCTCTACCAGAGCACAGACTTGCAGGAGGCGCGCGAACTGATTTCTAGTTTGAATATCAGCTACATCTATGTGGGCCAGCTGGAGCGCACCGTCTACCCCTCCGAGGGGCTGGAGAAGTTCGAGGAGTTGCGCATGGCAGGCGAGCTGGCTGTGGCCTACGAGAACCCAGGGGTGAAGGTGTACGAGGTGGTGGCGAGATGATCCGGTCCTGGCAAGCGCGCGCTGTCGATCCCACCGTCCCCCTTCTCGGATCAGGAGGCGATGATGATCCACGCGATTAGCTGGTGGTTGGCGGTCGAGGTCCTGGGCCTGGCTGCTCTGCCCCTGGCGTGGAGGCTCTTCCGCAACTTGCCTGATAGGGGGTATGCCCTGGCCAAGCCGCTGGGCATGCTCTTGACCAGCTATCTCTTCTGGGTGGCGGTCAGCCTCGGAGTCTTGGCCAACAGCCGCACGGCCATTGTCCTCTGTTTGCTGCTGGGCGGATCCTTGTTGGTCCTTCTTGGCAGAAGAGGGTTCCGGACGATGGAGACCGGACTGGAGACGGGAGGGTTGCGCCAGTGGCTCAGAAGCAACCTAGGCCTGATAGTCACCAATGAACTCCTCTTCGCGGTGGCCTTCGCGGTCTTGACTCTGGTGAGGGCCTACAACCCTGAAATCTCAGCGACTGAGAAGCCCATGGATTTCGCGTTCCTCAACGGCATCCTGCGCAGCGAATACTTCCCCCCTCTGGACCCCTGGCTCTCAGGATTCGCCATCAGCTACTACTACTTCGGCTACCTCATCGTTGCTGTTCTGACACGGCTCAGCGGGGTGCCTTCGGAGGTGGCCTTCAACCTGGCCATAGCTCTGCTCTTCGCCTTGACGGCGAATGGTGCCTTCAGCCTGACCTACAACCTGGTGAGCCGCCATCGCGAGAGCGAGAGCCGTGGAGGCGCCTTACCCACCGCCTTTGGTGCCCTGGGAGCTGTCTTTGTGTCAGTCCTGGGGAACCTGGAGGCGGTACTGGAGATGCTGCATACCCGGGGGCTCGGCTCGTCTTCCTTCTGGCAGTGGATTGACGTGAAGAACCTGGCCACAGCGCCTGTAAGCGGCTCGTGGATACCCACCGATAGTTGGTGGTGGTGGAGGGCATCGCGAGTGGTGCACGATGTCGTCTTCGGAGTGGAGCAGGAGGTCATCGACGAGTTTCCATACTTCAGCTTCCTGCTGGGAGACATGCATCCCCATGTATTGGCGCTCCCGTTTGTGCTGCTGGCCCTGGGGCTGGCTCTTAGCCTCTTCTGGTCGAAGAGGGAGGCCCAGTGGTGGGAGGTAGTTCTGCTCGGCGTGTGCCTGGGGGGCTTGGGTTTTCTCAACAGCTGGGACCTGCCCATCTATCTATTCATCTGCCTGGTGGCCTATGGCTTGGCCAGCCTTAGACGAGGCGGCGGCTTCGGGCGTCGTTGGGTCACCGATGTGGGTTACTTCGCGACAGTGCTGGTCGGGCTATGCTTCGTCCTGTATCTGCCCTTCTGGGTCGGCTTTCGTTCGCAGGCTGGCGGGATCAGGCCCGTGCTCCTGGTGAAGACGCGCCTCCATCAGTATCTGATCATGTTTGGCACCTTCATCTATGCGGTCATGCCGCTGGTGTTCCACGGCCTGTGGCGTGCGAGGGGTTCGCTGGGTATCGGCCGGGCAGGGGAAGGGGCACCACGGCGCCAGCTGGCACTGGGCTCGGCGGCGGTGGCGGCTCTCATCCTCCTGGGATCTGTACTGATGATGCTGGTCAAGCTCTACCTCATAGGGTTGCTGGTCTTGCTGATCGGAGGGGCATTCCTGGCCCTCGTCTGGCGGCTGTACACTCCCCGGATGCCTCAGCTCACGTCCAGCGTGACCTTTGTGCTCGTACTTGCCCTCGTCGCCCTGCTGCTCACCTTCAGCGTGGAGTTCGTCTACCTCAAGGATGTCTTTGCCACTCGCATGAACACCGTGTTCAAGTTCTACTACCAGGCTTGGGTGTTGCTCGGCATATCTTCGGCCTTCGCCATCTACTATCTGGGTCCTTGGACGAGGGGCCGCCGCAAGGTGCCGGCAGCCCTGTGGGTGGTGGGGTTCGTCCCCCTCTTGGTGGCCAGCCTGGTCTACCCTATCCTTGCCACCCACAACAAAACCGGTGGATTCGGAGGCACCCCCACTCTGGACGGCACGGCCCACCTGGAGTTGGCCGAGAAGGACGACTTGGCAGCCATCAGGTGGCTGAGGGCCAACGTGGAGGGGGCACCGGTGATCCTGGAGGCCACGGGTGGCTCGTTCACCTACTATGGGCGCGTCTCGGCCTACACGGGGCTGCCCACGCTTCTGGGTTGGGGTGGGCACGAACTGCAGTGGCGCGGTAACTACGAGGAGCCAGGCCTACGAGAGCCGGTGATACAGACCCTCTACACTTCACCAGACCTGGAACGTACCCGGTCGCTGCTCGACGAGTATGATATCGAGTACGTCTACGTGGGGCCGCTGGAGAAGAGCACCTATAGCGTGAGCCGGCCGGTGCTGGACAAGTTCGAGAGCCTGATGGACGTGGTCTATGAGGGGGGTGAGGTGACCATCTACGGCCGGAGATAGAGGCGCCAAACCATGCTGGTGGCGCGCCATGGTCGGCGCTTCTCAGATGGAGTCGGTGGCAAGAAAGCATCCATCCCCAAGGGGATGGATGCTTCATGGTGAATGGACTGAAAGTACTAGTGCCTCGGGTTGGTTCCAGCAGTGCCGAGGTACTTTGGGGCAGAGATGACGCCGACGTGTATCCGTGTAGGGGCCTGAACCACGAGTAACCCCCCTACGGTGGGTACTGCGTCGTAGGCCGGGGGAGGAATACGTGAGTCAGCAGCGCCTCCTGGCGAGAGGCAGGCACTATGGGCAGTGGTGGGGCGGGACCTGACTCTCGCAGGGGGCGCCGAGGGGTACTCTGCCGGAGGGCCGGGGCTGCCAGACAGTCACAAGGGCCGGCAGCGGCTGTGAGGACTCTGCCAGCAACCCCCCTCCGTGGTAGAATGAAGTGAGGGGCGTCGTGCCGCGTCTCTCGACTAAGGTGTGGCTGAAGTAGTGTTACGGGGTGCCGACGCGAGAGGGAAACCACTGTGGAAGAAGTGAGCGACCAGCTGCCGAGCTACGCACAGCACGCGAGTCCAGTGGTGCGGGAGTTGGTGGGGGCTCTCAAGAAACTGGACGAAGGGGCCATCGCGCGTCTGCTGGTGCCGGAGAGCGAGGCTGAGTGGGCCTTTCGCCTCTTCGGCATGGGCTCTCTCCTCTTCCTGTTGTTCATGCATCTGGAGTGCGAGCAGTTCGTGATGCCTCGCTTCGCACGGCGCGGGCTGGAGGAGGTGCTGGCTGAGGTCGGCTGGGTCACCGGCGTGGACGAGGAAGGTAGGGCCAGGTACGATCCCAGACGCGTCTCCACGGTGAAACTGCAGCGCTACGAGGGAAGCTGGCGGATCTCTAACGTCAGCCCAGGTCCTCTTGACCACCAGATATCGGTGTTGGAGGCCCAGGAACTCATGGCACGGGCGGTGCAAGAAGGGCGGGGCGCAGACCCACTGGGGTTTCCCTGGGGTGTGTTGACCGGTGCGTTTCAGCTTAAACGCCTGGGCAGCGAACCTCTGGACCAGGTGGAGACGCTTTTCGTGGAGGGCATGGAGGATTCAGAGTTTGGAGTGCCGGAGATCATCCGGGCGGTGCGATTGTGGCGGCAGTTCAAGGAGAGCGCCAGCCCCACTTACCGGAGGCCGGAGGTCTACGCCGCGGCTGTGGAGTATGTCATGACGCTGTTCGGGTTCTATGGCGACTCTCAGGTGCAGATTGCGGAGCGATACGGGGTGTCCCCGTCCAGCGTATCCAGCAAATGGCAAAAGATCGAGAGGACCCTGTCACTTTCCCAGTTCGACCGGCGGTATTCCGTTTATGAGGACCCCGGGGCGGGTCTGGAGGCGATGCTGAGGCAGCAGGGAGTGGACCCTCCGCCTCCTGTGCCGCTGGGCACGGGCCGCGGGGTGCGGACGTATGACACGAGGGTGCGTTGAGGAGTGAGAGAACTCAGCTCGTCAGTCGAGCGTGTCTCGGGGCGGCGAAGGTTGCATTGCACCACGCTGGTCTCGCCGGGGAATTCCATTCCCCGACTAACACGTACAAGTCGCGTAGGGACTTTCCCTTCTGAGCCAGGAGATTCATTTCCTGGCCTCTTTGCCCTATTCGCCAGATGTCGCCGGCGTGCAGGTGTGAAGTACGCAATTGACGTATCGGCGGTCTGTCGGGTCCGCATCCGCCGTCCCGCGACCCAGTAAGGGGTCGCTGAGCTACTCTCCCAGCCTCAACTCCCACTCGCACCACAGATCGTCGGGGTGTGGGTCTGGGGGAGCCATGAGGCATCTTACCTCGACTCTCTCATCTATTTCCCTGGCGAAGTTAGTGAACTCCCCCTTGTGCATGTCTTTGCAGGAAAACTCTCCTCTGCCCGTTCTGACCCGGGCTGCTTGAGGTGGGCAGTAGGGGACCCTGATCCTGGCCCCCTCCGCGGTTTTCTCCAACTGAAAGCCAGTGATGATGGCCCAGGGGAAGTAGGACAGTGCCTCCAGAACTCGGGCCACGCCCTCTTTCTCCAGTGGGAAGCGCTCCTTGATCTCTCTGGCCGCCACCGCGCCCATTCTGGTCCAGATGTCTTCGTTGAGCTTCTCCGCCGCCTGGGTGCCAAAGGTATCCTCCACCCCCAGGAACCAGTAGGCATCCGCCAGTCGGTACTGCCTGAGGAGGAACTCCAGATACGGCCGCAAGTCCTTGTCTTCAATCTCCGAGAACTTCATCCGCACCTCCCTTGTCGTGGATGGTCGTTTATTGACGCCAGACCGCTGGGACAGAGCCCAGGATCTACGAGGCCTCGACCCCTAGCGTATCCTCCCCGGCAGCAAGCTGTTCCTCCGCGGAGGCCTGACGCGCTCTGTTCGTGAGACGCACCATGGCTAGGCCCATGGAGATGGTAAGTAGGACTAGAAAGCCGAGGCCGCCCAGCATGGCCAGCCCGCCGAAACTCTGCCTCAACAGGTCATCAGGGTTGCTCACGGCCAACAGAGAGGACACGGCCACCGCTACCGCCGCAGCGTTCCACAGGGCGTGGATTCCGGCACTGGCCCCGTAGGCGGCTAGCAGGCGCCAAGGGCGTCTGCGCACGAGGGCTTGCTGCCATCCGAGACCCATGATGCCACTGGCCGTGCAATGCATCAAGCTGGCCCCGCAGCGCATCAACATCACGGCCCCCCAACCTTCCAGCGCTATCGATCCGTTGAAGAGGCTCTCACCGATGGCGAACCCAGCGCCACAGGCCACGCCCCAGAGCAAGGCCTCGGCTTGCCCACGGAGGCGGTATCCCAGCAGCAGAACCCCCAACCCTTTCAGGAACTCCTCTATCAAGGGGGCCATGACCACGAACACCAGCGTGATGGCGGAAAGCGCGGCGGGAGAGAGCACCAATCGGGCCAGGTTGTCTGTGTTCTCCAGCCAGGTTGGATCCTGCAGATTGACGGACAACTCCACCAGCCCCTCCAGACCTCCTGGTGTCAGCGCCACGACGAGGGAGATGGCCACCACCACAGCGAGGACAACTGCCAACTCCGCGGCCAGTGCACCAGTAGGTGCCAGCACGGCTCCGTGGGACAATTCTAGGATGACCGTGCGCCAGGATGCGGCCCGGGTACGCCTACCCATAAAGGCCAGGATAGCAAGGGGGGGCGTCGCGGCGGCGAGAATGTGAAAGAGAGGGAAGGCCAACGCGGTGAACCGTGCTGACGGCAGCAGGGAAACCATCAACTGGCCAGCGAAGAGGCAGAGGAAAAAGAGCAAGGTCAATCGCCCAAGGGAAGTAGGATAGAACGTCGCTGAGCTTTGGCCTCCAAGGAACCGGCGCGCATGGTACATCAGACCGAAGCCCAAAGTCAGACCGATGGTGGCCACGGAGGCCACGGTCAGGTTGGTCGCCAAGAGGTCAGGCCCGTGATAAAGGAAGGGCAAAAGGAGGTAGATAACGGCACACCCGGCACCTCCGGAGAGCAGGAGCAGTCCTCCTGGCAGCACGAGCATGCCAGCAACTCTGAGCTTCTGAGTCAAGTCAAGGTTCCCTACAGGTGCCGGCCATACGGAAGATGGCTCGGCCCAGGTCTTGCAGCCTTTTGCTGTCCTCCACCTGCGCTACTAGATGCGCCGGCAGGTGGTGAAGGCCATTGTAGGCCCCACTGATGGCCCCGGCGACAGCGGCAGTGGTGTCGGTGTCGCCTCCACCCAGGACTGCTGACGACACGGTGATCACGAAATCGGGAGGGGTCCGCAGGAAGCAGTACAACGCGCTAGCCACCGTCTCCACGACGTACCCACTTGTGCCCAGAGTCTCTAGCGCCACGTCAGTGGAGGTGTTGGATGAGAGCAAGCGCTGGGCCTGGACCAGGTTGCGGGCTACCTCCGATGCGCCCACAAACTCCGCCGCATCTGCGAGGAGACTGGTCCCGTCGAGGTCGCCGGTCGCCAGACGCGCGATTACATAGGCCACGGCGGTGGCACCGGCGACGGCCTCAGGGTTGTGGTGGGTGATGATGCTGGTGCTCCAGCAATCTACTCGCAGGCGTTCCATATCTTGCCAGTCCATGAGTCCTACTGGCGCGATGCGCATGGCCGTGCCGTTGCCCGCAGCCCATTTGCCGCGATGCCCGCTTTCCCGCCAGGGGATACCGCTCTCGAGGTTCATGATCGCCTCGAGGCAAGTGGTGCCTATCCCTCGCAGGTCCCCAGTGTCGAACCACGCCACAAACCGCCGGGCGACATCTTCCGGGTTGACCCGGCCGTTCTCCGCTATGCTGTCGGCGATGCAGAGCATCATTTTGGTGTCGTCGGTATACTGGCCGGCAGCCAGCCCGTCGCCAGGCAGGAATTCCGTGACCTGCGATCGCCCGGCCAGGATGGCTTGAGAATCCATCCCTTCAAAGGGCATGCCCAGGGCGTCCCCGATGGCCAATCCCACCAGGCAGCCGGCGAATCTGTCTTCCAGTTTTGCCACACCTTCCGGTGACGGTGCCACATTCACGGAGCTCAACCCCGCTCACATGCCCTTCGGAATCGGCAATCCAAACACATCGCCAGATCGTCGGTCATAGGAAAATCGCGGAGGAGGGCGAAGTTCCGTTCTGCGTCGTGGAGGAGTACCTGCATCTTCTGGATACTGCCCTCCCCGTACTTGCGCGCCTCCTCCAGGACCCATTCCCTAAGTGGGAATACATGCTGTTCGCCGAGGCGGAGGTTCTCCTCGACGCCTGCCAACTGGTCTGCACCCGCGTGGTAGGCCTGGGCGGCGTAGATGCCGTAGATGGCGAGCTGCAACCTGGTCTCTTCGCCAGAGGCCGAGGAGCCGGTCTTCCAGTCGACGATCATCAATCTGGCGTCTGCGCCGCGCAGTATGACGTCGGGGCTCACCCACACCTTGCAGCCCGACAAGGTGATGCTTTGCAGCTTCTCCATTTCCATGATGGCGATGGGCCCCAGTTGAAGCATAGTCTGATAGCTGCCCGTGCTGTACAGTCTCTTGATGCAGCCCTCCGCGGCGACCATGGTTTCCCGCAGGGTGTCGCCCTCTACCGCCTTGCCGTAGTAGTGCTCCGCCAGGCCGCAGATACGATTCGGCCGGTGCCGGTAGCGGCCGGTACGGGAGTCATCGAAGTCGCGCCGCATGCGCTCCCTCGCCAACAGGAGCGCCTGTTCTACCGGCAGCGGTCGGCCCTCACGGAGGCTCTCCACCACGTCCTTCGCGACGTCGTGGACTACGCTCCCTCGCCAGGTGGAGACGCTCTGTAGGTTCTTCATGACGTACAACTCTCGGACGTCCGGCGGCGCGTCGTGGCGCCAGCCGTTCCAGGAACCGTAGTAGTGGTAGTAGTACGCACGCAGGCAGGCGTTGAAGACCCCGTCTCGGGACTTGGACCACGAGAACTCGTTCTTCAACTCACTTTGTCCCGGCATGGGCGCGGTCACCTCAGACGCGGCGAACTCCCTGCTACTCCAGGGTGGTCGCGGGGTCAGGGGAGAGGGCCAGGCTGTCCTGATGGATCGGTTCGCCTGCGATCCACCTGGCAGCTAACGATGGCAGATCGGCGATGGAGCCTTTGCGGACGGTGCACTTGGGGATCGCCTCCAGGAAGGCCGGCCCGTAGAACTTGGTCAGCACACGTTTGTCCAGGATGACCACCACCCCACGGTCGGTCTTGCTCCTGATGAGTCGGCCGAAGCCCTGCCGAAAGCGTAGCACCGCCTGCGGCACAGCATACTGGTTGAAGGGGTCGTCGAGGGCCTCGCTGCGCGCAGCGAAGATAGGGTCATCGGGGACCGGAAAAGGCAGGCGAGCGATAACCAGGCAGCTCAGAGCCTCTCCCACGACATCTATCCCCTCCCAGTAGCTCCGTGTGCCCAGGATGATGGTCTCCGGGTTAGTCCGGAGATTGCTGAGCAGATTGTGGCGAGAGCCGTCCATGCCCTGGCCCAGCACCGCTATCCCCTCTTCCCCCAACGGATCGCTTATGGCGCGGTAGGCAGCCCTGAGCTGGCTGTACGAGGTGAAGAGGACGATGGTCCGACCCCTGGTGGCTCGACCCAACTCGGTGAGGGCCTGCTCCACAGACCTTTGATAGTACGACTGCCCTGGTTCGGGGATGTCGGTGGGTACGTAGAGGAGCGTGGAACTCTCGTAGTCGAAAGGAGAGCCGATGACTAGTTCGTCTGCTGCCCACAGGCCGAGTCTGTCCCTGAGGTAGTCGAAGTCGTGGCCAGTAGCCAGCGTGGCAGAGGTGAGGATCAAGCACTCCTTGTCCGCGTACAGGCGGTTCTCCAACTCCCCTCCTACGTGCAGCGGGGCTGCATGGAGGGTGACGTTCTGGTCCTCTGCGCCGACGGAAGCCCAGTAGATGCCTTCAGCGACAGGCTGGGCGACTATGGCCTCGGTCTCCTGGGCCAGTTGCCGGACCTGGGCCAACCTGCCCCATAGCTCCTGCACCAGGTCTTCGTATTCTTCGATGCCTGCATCCTCCAGCCCAGACAGGCCCTTGTATAGATACTCCAGCCGGTCTGCCACCGCTCTCAGCGCGGTGGAGAGTTCCTCCCAGGCCATCTCTATGTCTGACCAAGCTGGCTGCACCCTCAGGCCACTGGTCAGGCGGATCCGTTGGTCATACGGGCTGCCAGTTCGCACGTATTCGTCGAGGAAGATGGACAAGGACGTGAAGAAGCTGTACACCTTGCGTCGCGCGCGGTGAACGTCATCAACGGCGTCTGCCAGGTAGCCATGGAGTTCTCTCTGTACATTGGACGGCATGCCACTGCCACGCAGGTGGCCGGGCACTTGCGGAAGCAGTCCGTACTCCCTGCCGTCCCTGCTCTGCACGAGGGTGCTCAAGAGCTGGAGCATGCGTCCCTGATCCACTTCGAAGCTGAGCTGGTTGGTGGCCACGTCCTCCAGGTGATGGGCCTCGTCGATGATCAGGTGCTGGTGCCGTGGCAGAATGCGGTTCTCTGTCAGCATGTCCGAGAGCAGGAGGGAGTGGTTGACGACGATCAAGTGGGCCCCCTCCGCTTGACGTCGGGCACGGTAGAAGAAACAGCTGCCGATGTGGGAACAGAGCTCCGGGTTGCAAGACTCGTCCTCGGCAGAGAGTCTGGCCCAGATGAGGTGCTCGTCACCCATGAGGTTGAGTTCGGCGCGGTCTCCAGTGGTGGTGGCGGGGAGCCACACCAGGATCTTGGCGAGGACTCGTATCTCGTCCACGGTGAGGTCGGGCTTGCGTCGCAGGCCGGTGAGGCGCCGCAGGCAGAGGTAGTTGCTACGGCCCTTCAGCAGGGCCACCTGGATCTCCAGGGGAAGGATACGTTGAAGGTCAGGGATATCCTTGAGAAACAACTGATCCTGAAGATTGATCGTGTTGGTGGAGATAACCACGTGGCGCCCGTTGGCCACGGCGTAACAGGCAGCAGGGAGCAGATACGCCAGGGACTTGCCCGTGCCCGTCCCGGCCTCCACGAGCAGATGCTGAGCCTCGTTGAAGGCTTCGCTCACGCGCTGTAACATCTCCACCTGCTGGGGGCGGTATTCGTAGCCCACAAACTCTTGCGCCAAGAGGCCTCCCTCGTCGAACATGGCGGCGAGCGCGGCGATGTCGAGGGCTTCCGGCTCCAGAGAGGGTTCGAGGATTGCCTTCTCCTGGATCGGGGTGAAGATGGGCCCGGACGCCTGGTCTCCCAGGGCACCTTTGGCCGCCAGTTGCTCCCTGATAGAACCGGTGAAAGCGTGGCGCGCCTTCTGGCGCACGAAATCCAGGAACAATTGGCGGAGGGGCCAATCGCTTCTCTTGGCCAGCCTGTTGATCTCCTCGATGGTGTCGACGTCCAGGCGCTCGGCCCGTTGCATGAGGGCCAGGAAGAGCTTTCGCGTGGTCTCGGCGTCCTCCAGGGCGCGATGCGCTCCGTGGGAAGAGATGCCCAGTTCCTCGGCGAGCCTGGAGAGACTGTAGCGCGACGCGTGCGGGACCAGGATGCCGGCCAGTTCGAAGGTGTCCACGGTCGGGTTGGGCAGAAGCAGACCGCGCCGGCGCAGAAACTCGAGGTCGAAGCCGATGTTGTGGCCCACCAGGGGATACTCCCCCATGAACTTGGAGAGGCCCCCCACGACGCCGGAGACGGAGGGGGCTTCGTCAGCCTCTTCCTGGCGGATGCCAGTCAGCCTGGTGATCCTATAGGGGATGGGGCGTTCTGGCCTGACCAGGGTGGACCAGGCTTCCAGGACCTTGTCGTCGCGAAACTTGACGGCGCCGACCTCAATGATGACGTCGTGGTCGGGGTCCAACCCGGTGGTTTCCAGATCCAGGGAGACGTATGTTCGTGTCACGGGGTGATTATACCTTGCAAGGTGCCCATGGGAAACCTACCCTGTGCGGCACCATCCTCTTGGGGCCGGGTCTCGGACTCGCCGCCACGGACATGTTAGAGACGGGACGCCGCGTCCGAATCGAGCATCCACAGCAGGCTCCCGCTGCTCGGCTTGACGATCTGAGCTGGCAGCAGATGAGGCTGGTGGTAACCGGCCAGCACCCGTCTCAGGGTCTCAGCCTTCGCTGAGCCGGAGACGAGGAAGGTGACCTGGCGGGCGGCATTGATCACCGGGGGAGTCAATGTGACGCGCCATCCGCTGGCGGAGTCCACGTAGTGTGGCCCGACCCAGCGACTCTGCTCCTGCAGAAGCTCGCTTCCAGGGAAGAGGGATGCCGTGTGGCCATCAGTGCCCATGCCCAGCAACAGTAGGTCGAAGGTCGTGGCGCTCTGGTGAGAAGCATCAGCAAAGAACTTCCGCAGGGTCCGCTCGTATTGCGCCACTGCTCTTGAGGGCTCGATCTCGCAGTGGATCCGATGCACGTTGGCCGGAGGAATGGGCACATGGCCGATGAGCGCCTCGTGGGCCATGTGGTAGTTGCTGTCGCTGTGATCTGGCGGGATACACCGCTCATCGCCCCAGAAAACGTGGACGCAGGGCCAATCCACTCTGGAGGCGAACTGGCTGGTGGCCAGTTGTTCGTACGCGGGTCGTGGAGTGGATCCGCCCGACAGTGCAACCGAGAACCTGCCGCGGGCCTCGATGGACGATGCCGCAACGGCGACGAAGTGCTCTGCCGCCGCACGTGCCAGGCGGTGATCATCCGGATAGGTCCGGATGTTGGGCATCAATCGTCCTGGGAGGCACTACAGCCCCGCAGCCAATGATGTTCAGCCTGGGCTAGCAGGGCATTCGTCTCCCTTGGTCCCCAACTGCCGACGGGGTAGGTGATGAGCGGCGGGGCGTCGGACGACTCCCAGCCCTCGACGATGGGATCGATCAGCCGCCAGGCCATCTCGATCTCGTCGCTGCGGGTGAAGAGAGCAGCATCGCCCTGGAGGGTGTCCAGAAGCAACCGCTCATAGGCGTCGGGGATTCTCTCATTCTCGAAAGCCTTGCGGTAGTGGAACTCCATTTCTACTGACCGAGTCTCCTCCGCGGTGTCGGGCACCTTGCTCTCAAATCTCAGGTGGATGCCCTCATCGGGCTGGACACACAGGGCGAGCAGGTTGGAGGTGAGTTGGTAGTCCTCGGGCAGGTCGAACATCACGTGGGGAGGACACTGGAACTCGACGAGGATCTCCGTCCTCTTCTCGGCCATGGCCTTGCCGGATCTCAGGTAGAAGGGGATGCCCCGCCACCGCCAGTTATCCACGAAAAGCGTGAGGGCAGCATAGGTGGGGGTCTGGGAGCCCCGCGCGACGTCTGGCTCCTGCCAGTAGCCCTCGTACTGCGCGCGCACAGTGTCTTTCGGTTCGATGGGACGTATGGCGCTGAGGAGCTTGACCTTCTCGTTTCGTACGGCATCGGCGTCGAAGGAGGCTGGAGGCTCGATGGCTACCAGGGAGAGGAGCTGCAGCATGTGGTTCTGGAACATGTCTCGCAGTATTCCAGCCTTGTCGTAGTAGGCGCCGCGATGCCCTACGCCCACGTCTTCGGCCATGGTGATCTGGACCTGGTGCACGTAGTTACGGTTCCAGACCGGCTCGAAGATAGTATTGGCGAAGCGGAAGAAGAGGATGTTTTGCGCCGTCTCTTTGCCCAGGTAGTGATCGATGCGGTAGACCTGGTGCTCAGCAAAGGCCTGATGGATGGTACGGCTGAGGGCCTGCGCCGAGGCGAGATCGCTTCCGAACGGCTTCTCGACAACAAGGCGTCGCCACCCCGCCTCTTCGATAGCCATGCCTGCGGCACCCAACCTCTCCGCGATGGTGGGGAAGAAGGCTGGGGGGGTGGCCAGATAGTAGAGGAGGTTGGATGCCTGCCCCGCCATAGCCTGAAGCTCTGATCGTAGGCGCTGGCAATCGGCCAGCATGGTGAAGTCGCCCCGAATGTACGACAACTGCTTGGAGAACTGGTCCCAGGCGGTGGTGTCCAAGGGCCTATCGCCGAGCTGGTCCACGCCGCTCTTCAGCCGCGCGCGGAACTCGTCGTCGGTGAAAGGCTCCTTGGCGAATCCCACGATCCTCATGCCAGGGGGCAGGCGGCCCTTCAGGTACAGGTTGAACAGGGCAGGGACCAGCTTGCGTCGGGTGAGATCGCCCGAGCCGCCAAAGATGACCATGGTGGTCTGCTCATCCATCTTAGCGGATCTCCGTGGGCAGCGCATGGCCGCCGAACTGGTTGCGCATCGCCGCGAGCAGTTTGGCCGCGTAGCTCGTCTCCTGCCGGCTGACCAAGCGCATGAGGAGCGACAGAGTGATCACGGGAGCAGGCACGTCCTCGTCAATGGCCTCGGCTACCGTCCAGCGCCCCTCACCCGTGTCTTCAACCCAGCCCCTGATGTCGGTGAGATCCTGGTCCTCACTGAGCACAGCTGCCGTCAGGTCAAGGAGCCAGGAGCGGACCACGCTGCCATAACGCCAGATCTGGGCCACCTGGTGCAGGTCCAGGCCGAAGTCCTTCTTGACCTTAAGGATCTCAAAACCCTCGGCGTAGGCCTGCATCAACGCGTATTCGATGCCATTGTGGACCATCTTCACGAAGTGGCCCGCGCCACTGGGGCCTACATGCCCCCAGCCGTTGTCTGGCGCGGGCGCGAGGGTCTCGAAGATGGGGCGTAGGCTTTCCGCCACCTCCGTTTCTCCACCCACCATCATGCTGTAGCCTTCCGTGAGACCCCACACACCGCCGCTGGTGCCTACGTCGATGAAGTGTATGCCTCGCGCTTTGAGCGTGGTGGCTCGACGCATGGAGTCCCTGTAGTTGCTGTTCCCTCCGTCGATGGCGATGTCTCCTGGGCTGAGCACGTCGGCTAGGGCGCTGAGCACGTTCTCCGTGGGATCGCCCGCTGGCACCATGACCCACACCGCCCTTGGGGCATCCAGCTGGCTCACCAGGCCCTGGATGGAGTCAGACGGCGTGGCGCCCAAGGACGCCGCAGTGTGTACAGGTCCTGGTTCGCGGTCGTAGACGACTACGCGATGCCCACCCTGCAACAGACGCTCGGTCATGTTGGCGCCCATCTTGCCCAGGCCGATCATTCCCATTTCCATGGCTAATCTCCGTCTGTCTACTTGACGCTTGCGCGCAGGGCGGCGATGTTCTCCGCCACCGACGCCCTGCTGTTGAAGATGCTCGATCCAGCCACCAGCACGCTGGCACCCGCCCCCACCACCAACGGTGCAGTGGTGGGATCGATGCCGCCATCGACAGCGATGGGTATGTCGAGCCCACGTTCTTTCAGCATGTCCCGCAGGCTACGGATCTTGTCCAACTGGCTGTGAATGAAAGGCTGCCCCCCAAATCCGGCGCTGACGGTCATGATCTGTACCATGTCGGTCAGATCCAACACCTCTTCCAGAACGCACACAGGCGTGCCGGGATTGATGGCCACGGCCGCTTCCGTGCCGAGTTCACGGATCCGCTGTAGGACGCGGTGCAGATGAACGCATGCCTCCTGGTGTACCATCAAACGGTCGGCCCCGGCGGCGGCGAAGTCCTCCAGATACCTCTCCGGCTCCACGATCATCAGGTGCACGTCTAGGGGCACACTCACCACGGAGCGCAAGGCCCTCACCACAAGTGGGCCGAAGGTGATGTTGGGCACAAAGCGGCCGTCCATGACGTCCACCTGGAGGCCGTCGATGCCCGCGGCCTCCGCCTCGCGGACCTGTTCGCCGAGCCGCGTGAGATCTGCCGACAGAATGGAGGGCTCAATGGCGATCATTCGTTTCTCCTCTCTTGAGATGCCTGATGCCTTCGTCACCGGCGACGACCACGTCAGTCGCCAGACCCAGAAACAGCCCATGTTCGATCACTCCGGCGCGCTGGCTCAACTCGGCCGCCAGGCGCCTCAGATCTGGGATGGGGCCAAAGTGGCAGTCCAGGACCAGGTTGCCCTGGTCGGTCTTGAAGGGGTTACCGTCGAGCTCCTGGCGAAGAACAACGCGGGCGCCGAGAGATTGCAGGAAGGGGATCTGGGAGCGCCAGCCGAAGGACGCAACTTCCACCGGCACCGGACAGTGTGTACCGAGGGTGGTCGATAGCTTCGATGCGTCCACCACGATGATCTCGCGCCGGCTGGCCTGGGCCACGATCTTCTCCCGCAGGAGCGCGCCTCCGCCCCCTTTGATCAGGTTCAGGTTGGGATCCACCTCGTCGGCACCATCTATGGTCAGGTCCAGTAGTGGGTGCTCTTCCAACGTGGTGAGGGGGAAACCCAGGTCTCGGGCCTCTTCTTCGACCTGCAGGGAACACGGTACGCCCAGGATATTCTTGAGCTGCCCCTCGCGCAGCAGTTCGCCAAGGCGGCGCAGAGCGAACGCCGCGGTGCTGCCGGCGCCGAGCCCCACTACCATGCCGGAGTGGACGAACTGCACAGCGTAGCAAGCTGCTTTCCGTTTTAGTTCGGCGGTGTCTCTGTTCACCTTCTTCCACTCACCCCTGAGATCTGTGAGCGTAATGCCTGGCTGCAAGCGTGCCTACAACTGGCCTACCTTCCGATGAGAGCCCTGGCCCGGGCGACCACGTTCGCGGCGGTGATGCCGAACTCCTCGTACAGCACCTCTCCTGGGGCGCTGGCACCGAACCCTTCCATGCCTACCGCAGCACCCTCCAGGCCAACGTAGTGCTCCCAGCCCAGCGTGATGCCGGCTTCCACGGCCACTCGCGCCTTGACCGCAGGAGGTAGCACGCGGTCACGGTAGCTAGGCGGCTGCCGGTCGAACAACTCCCAGCTGGGCATGGAGACGACACGAACTTTGATGGCCAAAGAAGCCAGTTGCCTGCCCGCTTCCAGCGCGATGTGCACCTCAGAACCCGTTCCGATGAGGATCACCTCTGGCGCACCTTCACTGGTCTCCCAGAGGACGTAGGCCCCACGTTGCAGCCCTGCTGCTGGGGCGAGTTCCGTTCGGTCCAGCACGGGTACGTTCTGCCGAGTGAACACCAGGGCCGTCGGCCCGCGTTGGTTCAACAACGCAGCGCTCCAGGCCTCAGCCGTCTCTGTGGCGTCGGCAGGCCGGATCACCGTCAGGTTAGGCACCGCACGCAGGTTCATCAGCTGCTCGATGGGCTGGTGAGTGGGCCCGTCCTCTCCCAGACCTATGCTGTCATGGGTGAAGACGTAGAGAACCTGCAATCCCATCATCGCGGCCAGTCGCATGGGAGGGCGCATGTAGTCCGAGAATGCAAGGAAGGTGGCGGCGTAGGGGATGACGCCACCGTGGAGCGCCATGCCGTTGACTATGGCGCCCATGGCATGCTCCCGCACGCCGAAGTGCATGTTGTGGCCGGAGTACTGCTTCCAGCTGAGATCGCCGTGGCCGACGAGGATAGTCTTGGTACTGGGCCCCAGGTCGGCCGAGCCGCCGGTCAGGGCATGTACTTGCTTGACGAGATGATTGAGCACCTGACCTGAGGCGACACGCGTGGCCATGGGCTTGCTTCCTGGGGGGAAGAGGTCTGCCAGTCCTTCATCCCAAGCAGCGCGGAGCTGGCCACTGAGTTGCGCCTCGAGTTCGGCCGCCTGGTCGGGATAAGTCTCGCGATACCCGTCCCAACTTCTTTGCCACTCAGCCTCCGCCTGCTGGCCGCGCTCCAGCGCCTTCCTCATATGGGCCAGGACCTGGTCCGGCACGTAGAACGCTGGCTCCTGGGGCCAGCCCAGGGTGTCCTTGGCTTTCCGCACGTTCTCTTCACCCAGTGGTTCGCCATGCACTTTCGCTGTGCCCTGGTCGGGGCTGCCATAGCCGATGACAGTTTTGCAGATGATGAGCGATGGGTGCTGCGAATCGGCCTGAGCATCACTGAAGGCTTCTTCCACCGCGGCGATGTCGCTACCATCGATAGGGCCCAGTACTTGCCAGTCGTAGGCCAGAAAGCGACTCGCCACGTTCTCAGTGAAGACGCGGTCGGTGGGACCCTCGATCTGGATATCGTTGTCGTCGTAGAGGTAGATCAGCTTGCCCAGCTTCAGCGTGCCGGCTAGGCTCGCTGCTTCGCTGGACACCCCTTCCTGAAGGTCTCCATCGGAGACGAGAGCGTAGACGTAATGGTCGATAATCTCGTGCCCCGGCCTGTTGTACTGCTCGGCCAACCACCGCTCGGCGATGGCCATTCCCACGCCATTGGCGAACCCCTGCCCCAAGGGGCCGGTGGTAGCCTCCACTCCCGGGGCGAGGCCGTGTTCCGGATGGCCCGGCGTCTTGCTGCACCACTGGCGGAAGTCCCTCAGCTCTTCCAGGGAGAGATCGTATCCGGTCAGATAGAGCAGGGCGTAGAGAAGCATCGAGGCGTGGCCGGCGGAGAGGACGAAGCGGTCACGGTCGGCCCAGCGGGGGTTGCGTGGGTTGTGCTTGAGAAAGCGGTCCCACAACGTGTAGGCGACCGCGGCCGCACCCATTGGCGCCCCCGGGTGGCCCGACTCGGCTCTTTGCACCGCGTCGACGGCCAGGAAGCGGATGGTATTGATGCACTGCTGGTCAAGTGCTTCTTGGTTGCTCACGTTGAGACTCCCGAGAATCGTACTCAGTGCGATGCTGGGCGGAGATCGCGATCCTTTTTCTGGCTCCAGACGCCTACCAGAGATTATACTGTACTGGTCTTCCCAGTGAAGCTGAACGGGTGAAAGTCAACTGACCGCCTCTCCTCAATCATGCGCCTGCTGCAAACGGTGACGAACCGCGGAGCTCCCGGCCTCGATCATCTGCTCAGCGTTGGCAAGGGCCCAATCGAGCAGCGAAGCCACCTCCTGCAGCGCCTCGAACGCGCGATCGGGCTGGATCTCCCCCTCACCTAGCCGCCGGAGCGACCACGAAAGCCAAATGGCGCTGACGAAGTCAGGGATGGCCCGAACCTCAATCTCTGCAAGTGGGCAGGTCTCGCCATAGCTCTCCAGGAAGCTGGACAAAGGCCCCCACTCCAGAAAACCAGGATAGACTATGTGCTGCATTTGGCTGGCCCGCGGTGAAGCGAAGTAGATCAGGGCCTCCGACAACTCAGCCACTCTTGCCTCCAAACGCGCCCTATCGTAGTCCACCACCCCCACGATACGGTCACCTTCGAAGATCAGGTTGTCGGCGTAGTAATCGCCATGGATGACCACACGGGGCAGAGCACTGTGGCGGGCAAAACGGTCTGCAAGCGCACCAATTTCCGCTCTCAGTCGGCCGAGGAGGTCTGAGAGTGAAGGTTCCCGGTCGAGCTTCCATGCTCCCACCAGCCGGTTCAGTATCTCGTGCGCTGTGGCGGGTGCATATAGATCGCTCAGAGTGCGGAAGACACCAGCCGCGAAACCCCGCACGCATCTGTGGTAGAGCCCCAGGGTGACGGCGGCCTGCTCCAGATGAGCGGGTCGGTTGTGGTCGTACGGTATACCATCTATGAACTCCTGGATCTCGTACCACCGGCCGTTTAGTTCGAGGATACTGTCGTCTTTCAGTGTCTTCATGAGTCTTGGGGCTGGGAAGCCGTGGCGTGGCAGATGCTCGATGAGTTCGTGTTGGGCGCGTATCAGTCCAGAATGGCGATAGCTCGGGTGTCGGCGCTTCACGAAGAACCGGCCCCGGGTAGTGACTACCAACCAGTTCTCGTTGATGAAGCCCTGTTTGACCCGGCAGGCATCAGTCAACTGCCCCAAGGGGTAGCATCGAAAGACATGTTCCAGTTCGCTTTCCATGCAACTCTGCCCTTCGGCGGCAGAAGGCGTATCTGCAACGGTGGTTGGAGTTCTTCCCACCTCAGGCAGCCTCATCTCGGGTTGGAGATAGGGGCAAGGCCTTGAGCGGAGAATCGGCAGCCCGCGCCTGCCTGTTCGGACTCCTGGGAGCCGGTTCTGGGTTGAACCTAGCCTGGGTCTTCAGTTCCGACCCAGATGCTGCCCTGGTCTATCCGTGTGGGATGCACAGGCAGGGGCTTCTCCCTGGAAATGGAACCCAGCACTCGACCGACGCCCGGTGGCCAGGGGGCCCACTTCTTCACCTCGCCGGTTCGGAGGTCAAACTCGCTGTGGTGGCGCGGGCAGACGAGCGTGCCATCTTCCGTGACCTTGCCATTCTCAAGCGATGCGCCCATGTGCGGGCATTTGTTGTCCATGGCGTAGAGTTGACCCCGGACGTGGAGGAGAAGAACAGGGCGTCCGCCCACTTCAACCACACGTCTGCCACCATCTGGGAGTTCTTCTTGCGGAAGGATCTTGGTCCAGTTCACCTTGCCCTCCTTTCGGGCTGCTCTTGACGCTATGGATGCAGTGGTTTGCCAGCAGCCCGAAATCGCCCGGTTCCAGGCTGCCTCTGACCCTTCTGTCAGGCCTGCTCTCTGAGCCTTGGGCCTGCGGGTCCCGACGGGTCGTAGTGGTTTCCTGCTGGGGATCAAGGACACGCAGGCAGTGCACTTGCGGATTATATACCGTCGGGATATGCTTGCCAACCTAGCCTACCGTTGCTGCGGACAGGTGCCGTGGAGGCACCTGGCAAGGCTCAGAATGTGGATGGAGGTGGCTTTCGCGTCGTTCTGCGTAGAGGGTTGCCCGCTGGGCTTGAAACGGGCCCCTCTGTGTGCTAGAATGTTGCCTACGAGGAGTTCTATGTCCGATGACGTGTTGTTGACCCCAGAGGGGAGGGCAAGGCTTGAGGCCGAACTGGACTATCTGCGCTCTGTCAAGCGACCCCAGATCGCGGATCAGCTGCGCGAGTCTGTTGATGGGGGGGATCTCACCGAGAATATCGGCTACGAGGATGCCAAGCACGAACAGTCCTTCGTGGAGGGGCGAATCTTGACCTTGGAGACCCTGCTCCAAAGAGCGGTAATCGTGGAGTGGGACCGAGCCTCGGCGACGGTGAGCTTTGGGTCGCGGGTCACGGTCATGGAGCGGGGAGGCAGGGAAGAGAGCTTCCAGATCGTTGGCTCCGCCGAGGTCGACCCCAGCGAGGGACGCATCTCCAACGAGTCTCCTCTGGGCAAGGCGCTCTTGGATCGCTCCGTCGGCGATGAGGTAGCCGTGGAAGCCCCGGATGGCGTGTTGCACTTCCGGATACTGGATATCCAATGAGTGAAGACCGAGAATCAAGCGAACTCTTGCAGCAACGACGGTTGAAGTTGCAGAGGCTGAGGGAGAAGGGCGTGGAGCCCTATCCGCTGCGTGCGGAGTGCACTCATTCGGCTGCTGAGGCACTCTGGATGCTCGAGCAGTGGAGGGAAAAGGGGGAAGAGGGGGGACCTCCTCAAGTCGTCAAGCTGTGCGGGCGCATGATGAGCGTGCGGGTGATGGGTAAGGCTTCCTTCGCGCACATCGCCGATGGCAGCGGCCGCATTCAGATCTACGTGAGACTTGCTGACGATGGAGTGGACGAAGAGACCTACGATCTGTTCAAGCGGGATCTGGACATCGGTGACATTATCCAGGCCGAGGGCACGCTCTTCTTCACGAGTACCGGCGAGCCCAGCCTTCGGGTGAACAAGCTGACCTTGCTGGCCAAGTCACTCAGGCCATTGCCTGAGAAGTGGCACGGGCTGAAGGACGTGGAGACCCGCTACCGTCAGAGATATCTGGACCTCATCGTCAACGAAGACGCGCGTCGCGTCTTCATCCTCCGCAGTCACATCGTCGCGACCCTGCGTCGCTTCATGGATTCGCGCGGGTTCATCGAGGTGGAGACACCGGTTCTCCAACCCGTGTACGGAGGGGCGATGGCGCGACCTTTCACCACTTACTACCACGCCCTGGATCAGGAGGTATACCTGCGCATCGCCGACGAGCTCTATCTGAAGAGGCTCATTGTGGGCGGGCTGGATCGAGTCTACGAGATCTGCAAAGATTTCCGCAATGAGGGCGTCTCCTCTCATCACAATCCGGAATTCACCATGCTGGAGGCGTACCAAGCCTACGCAGACTACCATGATATGATGGCCCTGGCAGAGGGCGCTCTGTTCAGTGTGGCTCAGGAGGTGCTGGGTACAGCTCAGATCACGTATCAGGGGCACGAGATTGACCTGACTCCGCCTTGGCGCCGCCTGTCCATGCGGGATTCCATCCTGGAGCATACGGCAATCGATATCTACGAGGCCCCGACTGTGGGTGTACTGCGGCAGCAAGTAGAGGAGCGGGGGCTAGAGGTGGATCCGCAGCCCACCCGAGGGATGCTCGTAGGTGAGATCTTCGGCGAGTACGTGGAACCCAAGCTGATCCAGCCCACGTTCATCATCGACTTTCCCGTGGAGATATCTCCATTCGCGAAGAAGAAGCCGGACAACCCGGACTTGGTGGAGCGATTTGAGTTGTTCATCGGCGGCCTGGAGATGGGCAATGCCTTCAGCGAGCTCAACGACCCCATCGATCAGAGAGAGCGGTTTCTCGATCAGGAGAAGCAACGCGAGGCTGGCGACGAGGAGTCCCATCCCATGGACGAGGACTATGTCCGAGCTCTGGAATACGGCATGCCCCCGACGGGTGGCATCGGCTGTGGCATAGACCGCATGGTCATGCTTTTCACCGATCAGTCTTCCATTCGCGAGGTTATCCTCTTTCCCCACCTTCGCACCAGGGACGCTCTCTCCTAATCTCGGCCCTCGGACTCCTTGCTGAGTAATGAGCTCGAGTTGGTTGCCCCTCGGGGCCACGCCGTGGGCTGGGGCAGGCGCGGTTCTTGTAGGGTAGGCTGTCAAAGTGACCCACGCCGAGCCTGGCTCGCCTTCTCAAATTGCGCTTGGCTGGCGGCGAGCAGCCTGGGTTTGCCAACTACTCCACCGGCCCGTGCCTTTGACGGCAGAGAGACATCGTCGCCCGAGTGGTCTGTGCTTTGAAGTGGCGTGCGCGGGCTTGCGTCCTGGGAAGGGGAGCGAGGTCAGAGTGGGCGAGCGAGACCACGGCAGTACAGACTTGGAGGGTGAGTGGAGGCCCCTAGCGAACCGGGTGTTCCCTAGGATTCAGGAAGGCCCCGTATCTGGTGGGGACGTGCGCAACCAAACATGTGAGGCAATTGCCATTCCTTAACGCAAGGAGGTGGGCAACTTGACAACGGTACGACATTGCGGTAAAGTCCTGAGAAATGTCCCCAGCCGATCGCCGTTGTCAGGGCGTTGCGACCTGGATCACTGTGTGAGCTGTGGGACCCGTCAAACGGGTGATGTTCGATGGTCCATCGTGGGTGCCTCAGAGTTTGGATACGGATCTCTCTGCGAACCGACCTGCAGTACTTCCGAACTCCATGGGATGGCCAGGCTGCGCTTGGCCAGGAGAAGTGAAGGGGGTTTCTCAGGCCACAGTTTGTCATACCGTCCGTAATTCACAATCTCAAGGGAGGTGAATCGAGACCATGCAAAACATCAGCAGAAGACAGTTCCTGAAGGGCTCAGGGGCCACCGCCGGTGCTGTTCTCCTTCCGCCGGCGATGCCTGGGCGTCAGGACGTGCCGGCCTTCCCGCTACACAAGAGGGTTGGCGAATCGCGTACCATCTGTCCCTACTGTTCGTGTGGGTGCGGTTTGTTGATCGCCACGGACAGCTCGGGGCACATACTCAATTCGGAAGGAGATCCAGATCACCCCAACAACCGGGGTGCGCTCGACCCCAAATCCATCTCGGTGCGCCAGTTGTCCACCAGCCCTCACCGGCAAAGCAAGGTGTTGCACCGTGCTCCGGGAGCCCCAGCATGGGAGGAGATGACCTGGGAGCAGGCCATTCCCCTCGTGGCACGCAAGATCAAGGACACGCGCGACGCCACGTTCCAGACCACCGATGACAATGGGGTCACTGTCAATCGCACCAATGGCACAGCCTTCATCGGTGGCGCGGCGAACAACGACGAGGACTGCTACATCGCGGTCAAACTGGCCCGCGCCTTGGGTATGGTCTATCTCGAACATCAGGCCCGTATATGACACTCCGCGACGGTGGCCGGTCTCGGCCCCACGTACGGTCGCGGAGCGATGACCAACCAATGGAGGGACCTCAAGAACGCGGATGCGATTCTGGTGTGCGGCGCTAACCCCGCAGAGAACCATCCGGCCTCCATGGCGCACGTCAACAAAGCCCGCGACGAGCGAGGCGCCAAGTTGATCGTGGTAGATCCGCGCTTCACCCGCACCGCCTCCACAGCTGACATCTACGCCCCCATCAGGAGCGGCAGCGACATCGCCTTCTGGGGCGGGCTGATGAGCTACATCGTCGAGAACAACCTCTACCACGAGGAGTATGTGGCTAACTACACCAACGCCTCCTTCTTGATCAACGAGGGGTTTCAGGGCGCAGCGGACCTCGATGGCTTGTTCTCCGGCTTCGACTCTGAGAAGCAGAGCTACAATCAGGAGACCTGGGCCTATCAGAAGGATGACGAGGGCAACTTCCTTCGCGATGAGACGTTGCAGGACCCCAACTGCGTTTTCCAACTGCTCAAGAAGCAGTACGCGCGGTACACCGTGGACATGGTGGAGAAGGTCTGCGGCATGCCCAAGGACAAGTTCCTGGAGGTGGCCCAGGCTTTTGCCGCCACTGGCGCGCCAGAGAAAACCGGGACCATCCTCTACGCCATGGGACAGACGCAGCACACCGTCGGCACTCAGAACGTACGCTGCATGGCCATGTTGCAGTTGCTGCTGGGCAACACCGGTCGCCCGGGAGGCGGCGTGAACGCCCTGCGCGGCGAGTCCAACGTGCAAGGCTCCACCGACATGGCCCTCTTGTTCGACATCATCCCGGCGTACATCGCTACCCCCAACGCGGCCAAACACAAGGATCTGGCCGAGTACCTGGAGAAAGAGACGCCGACGGGCGGCTACTGGGTGAACAAGCCCAAGTTCCTCATCAGCCTGTTGAAGGCCTGGTGGGGAGAGAAGGCCACCAGCCGCAATGACTTCGCTTTCGACTACTTGCCCAAGATCAGTGGCGGTATAGACAGCTACGCGTGGATCGCGCTGTTCCACGCCATCAACGATGGCACCATCAAGGGGCTGTGGATCATGGGCCAGAACCCCGCCGTGGGTGGCCCCAACGCCCGGTTCGAGAAGCAGGCCCTGGAGAAGCTGGAGTGGATGGTGGTGCAGGAGATCGCACCGACGGCAACCACGGATTTCTGGCGCGCGCCGGATGTCGATCCCTCCTCCATCCAGACCGAGGTCTTCTTGTTGCCCGCGGCGGACGCCATGGAGAAGGAAGGGACGATAGTGACCAGCGGCCGCCTCATCCAGTACCGGCCCAAGGTGGCCGAGGCGCCGGGAGTGGCCATGGGTGACATTGAGATCATGGACCTGATCTACCAGGAGCTCAAGCGCCTCTACGAGGCCGAAGGCGGCCCGCTGGCGGAGGCGGTTCTGGGGCTGAACTGGTCGCACGGTGCCGACTTCGACAGCATCTGCCGCGAGATCAACGGCTACTGGACCAAGGACGTCAGCGACGAAGATGGTAACGTGGTGGGCAAGGCCGGCGAGATGGCTGCTAACTTCACCAAACTCAAAGACGACGGGTCCACCGCGTGTGGGAACTGGATATACTCTGGCTACTGGGTTCCTGCGGACGATGGCGACGGCAACATGGTTACCGCCTGTAAGCGGCGCGGTCAAAAGGACCCGGGTGGCCTGGCCATGCACCCGTACTGGGGCTTCTCCTGGCCGGTGAACAGGCGGATCATCTACAACCGTTGCTCGGCAGATACCAAAGGCAGGCCCTGGTCGGAGGACAAGGCGCTCATCTGGTGGGACGAGGAGCAGAGCAAGTGGACCGGGTGGGACGTGCCTGACTTCGCCGCCACGAAGGCGCCCGGGGACGCGGGGTTCAACGATCCCTTCATCATGCAGGTTGAGGGCAAGGGCAGGCTGTTCGCCGCCAGGAACGAGGGACCCTTCCCGGAGCATTATGAGCCCTTGGAGTCTCCAGTGACCAACTTGCTCTCCTCGGTGCAGTTCAACCCGGTGGTCAAGCGGTGGGACGTGGATAGCGGACAGGACGTGGGCGACAATGTCGGGACCGCCGAACAGTTCCCCATCGTGTGCAGCACCTACCGGCTGTGTGAGCACTGGCAGGCCGGAGGTATGTCTGTGTGGCTGCCCTGGCTGGCGGAGGCTCAGCCGGAGCCCTTCGTCGAGATGAGCCCGGAACTGGCCCGGGAGAAGGGCGTCTCCAACGGCGACCGCGTCGTGGTCAGCTCCGCTCGCGGCGAAGTGGAGATGGTGGCCATTGTCACCCCTCGGTTCAAGCCCTTCTCCTTGAATGGCCAGGTAGTGCATGAGGTGGGCATGCCCTGGCACTTCAGTTGGCAAGGTTTGGCCAAGGGGGCCACTGCCAACTTCCTGACGCCGCATGTGGGCGACGGCAACACCGGGATCCCAGAGTACAAGGCGTTCCTGGTGGACGTTAGAAAGGCGGTGTGACGATGGCGAACGCGATGCTCATAGACGAATCCAGATGCATGGGATGCCGTGGGTGCCAGGTGGCTTGCAAGCAGTGGAACGATAATCCGGCGGAGGACACCCTGAACTGGGGTACGTACGAGAACCCGCCTGAGCTGTCAGGCATCACCTGGACCCGGATCAAGTTCAGCGAGAAAGTGGAGGGTGATCAGGTCAGGTGGCTCTTCCTCAAGCAGGGCTGCATGCATTGCACGCAGGCCAGTTGTGAGGCGGTGTGCCCCACGGGGGCGGTAAGACATCAGGGTCAGTACGTGCTGGTGGACCAGGAATGGTGTATCGGCTGCGGCTACTGTGTCGCTGCCTGCCCCTTCGATGCTATCCACTCGGTTTTCGAGGCCCGAGACGGAGGAGAGGAGAAGGCCACCGCCAAGAAATGTACCTTCTGCGTCGATCGGACGACCAATGGGCTGCCGCCGGCTTGCGTGAAGACTTGCCCGGCGGGGGCTCTTCAGTGGGGCGACCGCAACGAGATGGTGGCCAAGGGCAAGGAGCGGGTCGCCGCTCTTCAAGCTGGCGGACGTGCCAGGGCCAACCTATACGGGGAGGGCGAACTCGGTGGTTTGCACCGCCTTTATGTGCTTGTGGACGAGCCGTCTGGCTATGGGTTGCCGGCGGCACCACGATATGCAACGTCAAGCGTGGGCGCCCAGTGGCTGAGCGGGATTGTGACCGCCGGCGTGCTGGCCGCTGTGCCCTTCTGGCTGCTTTTCAAACGCCAGAGAGCCCAAGAGGCCAAAGAAGAGGCCAGTGGAGGAGGTGAACAGTAATGACTTGGGAATGGCCAATTGCGATTGACCTTTGGGTGGCTGGGATCGCAGGAGGAGCGTACTTTGCGGCTTTCGTGATGAACCTATTCACCGGGCGCAAACACGAACTACTGCTGAAGGTAGCGGTATTCATCAGTGTGCCCCTGGTGTTGCTGGGATCCCTGCTGTTGGTGGTGGATCTGGGCGAACAACTGCGTGCCTGGCACCTCTTCACGAGGTTCAGGCTGGGGTCGCCGATGTCAATGGGGAGCTGGATACTGCTCACCTACGCGCTGATCGGCATCGTGATGATCGCTCTGTGGTGGACTGAGAGCTTCGAGCCGGGGGAGGTAAGACTCACCGTGATTTCTGGGCTTGCCAGCGTAATTCGCCCGGCCGCAGCCGCTGTGCGGGTCCTCGCCTGGATCGAGCTTGTGTTGGCCGTGCTGCTCATGTCGTATACAGGGGTGCTCCTGAGCACCAGTAATCAGCCACTTTGGGCCGGCACATTTCTGCTACCAGTTCTCTTCGTGGCCTCAGCTATCTTCACGGGAACCGCGTTGCTGCTTCTCGTCCTGAAGACGGGGGTCGGCAGGCTGCTGGACCTTCTGTTTGGTGGGGAAGGTGAACCTATCCCCAACGAAACGATGGATGCGATCAGGAATGCAATGGCTATCGTGGGCGTCGTGGAGTTGGTGGTGCTGCTAGGCTACATAGTTGGGCTGGCCTTGTTCTCCACACCAGCCGCCGCCAGCGCGGTCGCCACGATTATCAGGGGTCCCTTGAGCTTCCTCTTCTGGGCAGGGGCGGTACTCGTGGGGTTGCTCATCCCGCTGGTGCTGCTGTTCGCTTCCATGATGGCCAAGAGGGAGGCTCTAGTCGGTTCTGTACTGGCCTCCACCTCCTTGGTGCTGCTTGGGGGGTTCTTCCTGCGATTGGTGGTGGTGCTGGGCGGCCAGATGGTGTGATGGAATATCAGTTCCAGAGCCTGTGGCTGTCACTCTAGCGTAGCACGGATGATCGTCAGGCCAGAGACAAGGTTCTCTGGCCTGTCTTTTTCCCGCCACCAGTGAAGAACTCTCCACAGGTGGGCGCCCACGTCTACGCTGGTCATGCCGTCAGCGTAGTGGATGAGGAGCAAGCACAGGAGCGCCTGCTCGAGGAGCTGATGGACACACGCGCGGCGGAGGAGAGATTCTACGTACCCGAAGAGTTGGCTTCCCTCTAGACACCAACGGAGCGGTGTTGTATACTGGACAATGCGGGCAATCGCCATTCAGGAAAGGACAAGCAGGTCATGAAGGCCCCCAGGAAAGACCAGGAATTGCTGGCAGGACTGCGGGAACAGCGAGACAAGAATCCGGAATTATCCCAGGTGATTGACCTGCATGCGGAGATTATCGCGGCACGCTCCGAGCTTGAAGTTCAGCCACCTAATACCGTTCAAGACCAGCAAGAGGTCGGCAGATTGCTGGACGAGCGGGTGCCCATCCTTCACCGCTACGAACTGGAATGGGATGTGCAGGCCTTCACCGTTCTCGCCACGCGGGTTTGCGACATCGGAGCCCGCCACAGGCAGGAGCTGGCACCGCATTTCGAGGAGGTCCGAGGTCTCCTTTTCAGCGATCCGGAGCAAACTCTGAACGTCGTGACTCGCTATCTCACGGAAGGCGAGGTGGACCTGCCAGCGGGGCCAAGTGAGGCCCAGGAGCTGCTTTCCTTCGTTTTGATCCATTCCCTGCATCCGTTCTTGCAGGCGTACGCTGCCGTCCTCGCGCCCATCATAAAAGACGAGCAATGGTATCAACGCTTGTGCCCGGTGTGCGGCGGGGAGCCTGACTTCGGGTATCTCGAGAAGGAGGTGGGAGGACTTCGCCTGCTCTGCTCCCGCTGCGACACTGTGTGGACCTACAAGCGGGGGGAGTGCACCTTCTGCGGGAACAGCGATAAGGAGACCTTCGCCTACTACCTCGGCGACGATGAGGTGTACCGCCTCTACCTGTGCGACAAGTGTAAGCGCTACCTCAAGGTCCTCGACGGAAGGCAGATGTCGCTCGAGCCCGCGTTGCCTTTGCAGCGCATCTTCACTATTGGCATGGATATCTCAGCGCGTCAAGAGGGGTACCGATAGCGACGAACACTCTGTGGACGGCTGGGGCAATGGGCCGGGTCCGGATGAGGCTTCCCGCATAGGTACTCCCGTGGGGGATCCGGAACCGCCAGTGGAAATCCAGCGCACCATTCATTCTTTTCGCCCCTTCTCTGGGTGTGTAGATCTAGCCACGGGAGGTGGGTCCGGACCTGAGTCGGTGCGTGGAGGCGCAAGTGGCTGTGCTCGTGGAAACGGCCCTGGCTGAGTCGGCCGGGTAGGGCATCGAGCCACCTACGAGCAGTGCAGACGCAGCGGACGAAGTACGAGATCCCTCCGGGTGGAGGAGTCTGCGCGGAGACGGGGCGGGGGGCAAGAGATGTGTCTAGCGATACCAGCGCGAATCACCGCCGTCGTTGACCAACAAGCCGAGGTGGAAGTCGGCGGAGTGGTCCGCACCATCGGTCTGTGGCTGACTCCTGAGGCGAAGATTGGCGACTACGTTTACGTCCATGCTGGCTACGCCATCAGCATCGTGGATGAGGAGGAGGCACAGGACAGTCTACGCCTTCTGAGGCAGTTGGCGGAATCCTACTCTGCGGATGAGCTGTTCGATTCCACCGGCGACTTGCCGGCCCGAGGGGAACCGGGCCCGGGCCGGTGACGGAGGCTGAGCTCATACACAGCATGACCAAATGCCTGTCTGGCGGAGGCCCAGGGGGAGCCTGTGCTGGAAATGAGGCAAGGACTCTCTTTGGAGAGAAGGGTCTCCAACAGACACTGGGCAACGGTCAGTTCCCCTGGGAGAAAGATCGAGATGGTGGCCGTCGCCAGCCCTGAGTTCCAGCCCGTCACCGTGAAGGTCAAGACAGTGCGCCAGGTGGAGGGCCTCAAGGCGACGTAGAGGTAAGGATGACCACGTGCTCTGGTTCGAGCGGAACCAGGTCCTTCCACTCCTGGCACTGCTTCTTGGCGAGTTCTGGGCCCCATTTCTCCAGGACCCGTTCGCTGGAGCACACGGAGTCTACAAATGCTCGATACCTCAGCGTTTTTCCCCCGCCGGCAGTGATGAAGTCCAGTGTCGCCATGGTGGCCAGACACCTGGCGAAGCTGGGGCCGAAGGTCTCGGCGAGGACCGGTTCGATCTGCATTTCTATGGCAGTCTCTACGTCCATCTGGTCTCCCTCCAGCTACGCGGGTATCTCTGCGACGACGGTGGTTCCGGTGCCGGGCTGAGACTGCACTTCCACCGTTCCGCCGGCGAGGTGCGCGCGCTCCAGCATGCCGGTGAGGCCCAGCTTGCCGGTCTCCACCAGATCATCTGTCCTTGTTGGCACCGTGAAGCCCCGACCGTTGTCCGTGACCTTAATGCGCACCACACCGTCCCCGAACTCGACTGTGGTGAGCACTTCGGTGGCGCCGGAGTGTTTTCTGACGTTGGTGAGTGCCTCTTGGGTGATGCGGAAGAGCACCAACTCCACTTCTGGCGAGAGGCGTCGCTTTTCACCGATGACCTCCAGGTCGGCGTCTATGTGGTCGTCCGTGGACATCCTGGTCGTCAGAGCTTCCAGGGTTGGGAGCAGACCCAGGTCGTCGAGGGTGGATGGACGGAGATCTTGGCTGAAGCGACGTACGTCTTGCGATATCTGCGCGGTGATTTGACGCAACTCCAGCAGTCGCTGTTTGGCGCGCTCCGGGTCTCCATCTGTGGCGCTGAGCAGTGCGTCCAGTTGTCGCGACAGGGCCACCAGACCCTGGGCGGTGTCATCGTGCAGTTCGCGCGCTATCCGCTTGCGTTCTTCTTCCTGTGCGGTGAGGATCTGTCGAGTGTACGAGCGCATCGCCTCGTAGAGACGTGCGTTCTCTATCGCAACCGCCGCCTGACGTGCCACGGAGGAGAGGACGGCTACGTCGCGGTCTGAGAAGTCCCTCCTGTCTGCGATCGTTATGATCCCGAGAGCTCCAAAGACTCTGCCTGAGGTGGCGATGGGGACAGCGAGGACGCTCTTCACGCCGCCCTTGACGAAAGCCTCGACTCTGGCCGGATATGCGGGGTAGTCGTCGATCACCGTGGGGGAGCCACTTGCTATCACCTGTCCGGCCAATCCCTGGCCTACGGGCACAGTGACCTGCATCAGTTCCTCGGGCAGGTTGTGTAGATAGGGATAGCGGATCACACCCTTTGCTTCGTCCAGCAGCCCGATGACCCCGGCATCGGCATCTACCAGTTTCTCGGCGATCTGCACTACCTTGGAGAGAACCTTGTCCAGCTCGATCTCCGAGGTTATCCCTTCGGCCACCTCACCGAGACGCCTCTCGCGTTCCAGTTGTCGGGTCACGTTGCGGTGGAGTCTGGCGTTTTCCGCAGCCACGCCGATCTCGGAGGCGATGGCCTCCAGCAACTCCAGCTCCTCTGGGGCAAAGCGGTGTTCTCGACTGTTGCCCACGACCATGGCGCCCAACGGCCTGCCCTTCGATTTCAGCGGAAGGCCGATCTGGCTGCGCAGGGCGGGATCGGTAACCAAGGCTCTGGCGAGCCTGAGACCGGTCTCGCTCTGTGCCAGACCAGGGGGCAACCCACGGTGAGAGGCGAGAATGAGATCATCGTGTCTGTCGTCGAGGATGAAGATGGCGCCTGCCTCGAAGCCCGTCACCTCCAGTACCGTGTCCAAAGCCTCGCCGAGCATTCTCCTCAGTTCAAGTGACCCTGTCAAAACGGCGGAAACGGCGTTGAGAGCCTGTAGCCTGTTTGTGGCCTTTTCCCGCAGTACTTCTTGGCTCTGCTTTATCCAGGCGAGCCAGATGGTGAGGCCGCCCACCAGGGTGACGGCCACCGTCTCCAGGAACGCGTCCGCCGGGTAGGAACTAAGCAGTAGAGTGCGAGGCAGCATGATCAGGAAGGCCGCTGCCAGTACTGCGAGACCAACCCGGGGACCCAGGGCGAAGGCTGCGTAGCCTATGGGCAGGATGAGGAGGACTCGTTCGGTGGCGTGACGAGTGAGGTCCGTTTGACCGTGTATGGGGAAGGGAAGTGTGCGCAGTTGGGCACTATAGTGGAGCAATACGCCGCTGAGGAGCATGGCGATGACCAGCCACAGGCTGGGGCTGAAGACGATCTTCTGAAGTCTGCCCATGGAGGGCGTCGAAAAGGGCGCCACAGTCTCGCTCCTGGAGGGGTCAGCCTAATTCGTTGTGGATGCTCGGGGGGCCTGCAGACTGGGGAGCGTCATTGTATCTCCTCAAGGGTGAACCAGCCGCGCTGCAGAGCCTGGATTACCGCCTCGGTGCGCGAGCCGACCTGCATCTTGCCGAAGATGTTGCTCAGGTGACCCTGGATGGTGCGTACACTCAAGGCGAGTTCGTTGGCGATCTCCATGTTGCTTATGCCCTGGGCTGCCAGCTTCAGCACCTCCATCTCTCTCTCGCTGAGTTGATCCGCTTCCACGCCGAGCGCGGCCGCCCCGCCAGGAGAGGCGAAGCGATTGATGACCTTGCGCGCGATGGTAGGGGCGAGTATCGACTCGCCAGCGTGCACCGCCCGGATGGCCTCGACGAGTTCCTGAGAGGGCACGTCCTTCAAGAGATAACCTGCGGCACCCGCTTCCAGGATGGCGAAGACGTACTGGTCGTCATCATAGGCGCTGAGGATAAGGACAGCAGTGTCTGGTTGCATCTCCTTGATCCTCCTGGTGGCCTCAATGCCATTCAGCTTGGGCATGGCGATATCCATGATCACCACGAGCGGGTGGAGGTCCTGGGCCAGGCGCACGGCTTCCTCCCCATCCCCGGCCTCGCCTACGACCTTCAGGTCTTGCTCGCGCTCCAGAAGCTCGCGAGTTCCCTGTCGCAGCAGCACGTGATCATCGGCAAGCAAGATGGTGATCTCTTCCACCAGTCGGTCTCCTTTGTCAGTCTACCGCAGAGAATCTCTTTCCAGAAGAACGTCCGCCGCCTGGACGGGCACCGTACAGAGCGTGACAAAGGCCCAGCCACAAGGGGATTATAGCTCGTTGCACGGCCGAAATCAAACACTGCTACGGGAGAGGTTGAAAGATGATGTTGGACGCGCCTACGCGGCCGTTACCATTGCCTTCGCCGCTTGCCACGCCTTTCTTCCACATCCCCGCTACGGTGATACTCCGGGGGGCTGTGCACCAGGGCGGCGCGTGGGACTTCTGAGGCGCATCGTTCAGGCTCACCTGCGCGCGGTTTTTGAAAGCTGTGTAATTGGGTGCTATACTTTAATTCGTTTTCTTGGCCACCCTATGCCGTGTTGGCAGTTTGTACATACTAGCTGGGGAGAGGATGTGGGATACAGAGAAGCGTTTGAAGAGTCACTGAGCAGCCCCGACTCTTTCTGGGGCCGCGCCGCAGAGGAGATCAGCTGGCACAAGAAGTGGGACCAGGTACTGGATACTTCGAACCTACCTTTCGCCAGGTGGTTCCTGGGAGGCTTGATTAACACTTGCTACAATGCGTTGGACCGACACGTGGAGGGCGGGCGCGGACAACAGCCCGCCCTCATCTATGACAGCCCGGTCACCAACACCATCCGAACCTACACCTACTCGGAGTTGTTGGCTCGCGTCTCCAGGATAGCGGGCTTCCTGGCGTCGTTGGGGGTGACCAGGGGGGATCGGGTGGTGATCTACATGCCGATGATCCCTGAGGCGGCGATGGCCATGCTGGCCTGTGCCCGTATCGGTGCCATCCACTCCGTGGTCTTCGGGGGCTTCGCCCCGAGAGAACTGGCCATTCGCATCGACGACGCGAAGCCGCGGGTGATCTTGCTGGCATCGTGTGGTATCGAGGTCGAGAGGATCATCCCCTACAAGCCCTTGTTGGACGAGGCCCTCCGCATCGCCAAGCACACACCGGAGAAGTGCGTGGTCTGGCAGAGACCACAGGCGAAGTCAGACCTACTGGGGCCGCGCGATCTCGACTGGGCGGAACTGGAAGAGGAAGCGCAACCCGCGCCGTGCGTGCCGGTGGAATCCACGGACCCTCTCTACATTCTCTACACCTCGGGCACCACCGGCGTGCCCAAGGGCGTCGTGCGGGACAACGGGGGGCACGCCGTCGCCCTGAACTGGACTATGAAACACGTATACGGCATCGATGCTGGAGACGTCTACTGGGCTGCGTCTGACGTGGGTTGGGTGGTGGGTCATTCCTACATCGTCTATGGGCCCCTGCTGAAGGGCGCCACTACGGTTTTGTACGAAGGGAAACCGGTGGGCACCCCTGACCCTGGCGCGTTCTGGCGGGTGATATCGCAGCACAAGGTGAAGGCTCTCTTCACCGCACCGACAGCCTTCAGAGCGATCAAGCGCGAAGATCCACGCGGAGAGTATTTGAAGGCATACGATCTCTCGCACTTTGATACTCTTTTCCTGGCAGGCGAGCGCCTCGACCCCGACACCTACTACTGGGCTACAGAGCTGCTGGGCAAGCCGGTGATAGACCACTGGTGGCAGACGGAGACCGGCTGGGCCATCACCGGGAACTTCCGAGGCCTCGAGTACTTCCCTCCCAAGGCAGGATCGGCCTCTTTGCCCATGCCCGGCTACGAGGTGACGGTCCTCGACCAGGCCACCGGCGAGCCGGTTGGCCCCAACGTCGAAGGGGTCATCACGGTTAAGCTACCGCTCCCGCCGGGCAATCTGACCACCCTGTGGCAGAACGACCAGGGCTTCGAGGAGTCATATACCGATCCCTATCCGGGATACTACCTCACCGGCGACGGCGGCTTCATCGACGAGGACGGGTACGTGTGGGTCATGGGGCGTACGGACGACGTGATCAACGTGGCCGGACACAGGCTCTCCACCGGCGGCATGGAAGAGATCCTGGCCAGGCATCCCGACGTGGCGGAGTGTGCGGTCCTCGCTGTGCACGATGACCTCAAAGGGCAGGTGCCCGTGGGCTTCGTAGTGCTGAAAACAGGTGCCAACCGGGACGGCCAGGAGCTTGTGGCGGAGTTGATCCAGATGGTGAGGGAGCAACTGGGCGCCATCGCCTCCTTCAAGGGAGCGGCGGTGGTGGAGCGCTTGCCCAAGACCCGCTCTGGCAAGATACTGCGCGGCACCATGCGCAGCATCGCCGACGGGCAGAGCTACAAGGTCCCCTCTACCATTGACGACCCGGCCATCCTCCCTGAGATCGAAGCCGCCGTGGGCAGCATGGGCTACGGCAGGAAGTAACACACCCCCTGATCGCCTTCTTCCCTCGTTTGGGCTGCATGTGGAATGGCCCGGTTGGCGCGCTGTGTCACACGACCGTCGGCAAATCTGGCGTTGCCCACATGCCGGAGTTGTGGTACGATGTTGACAGAGCCCACGCGCAAGCCAAGAGCCGGCGCGATAGGTACATGATTCATCCCCCTGGTACGATGGAACGACCCCGTAGGGGAGATCAGGCAGTAGATCTCAACATGAATGCAGTTTGCACTGATTCCGCAACTGCCTGGGTATTACCAAGAGCCGCGTTTCTTCAGATGCGTGCTATAGGAGCGTACGCTCGGTTGTCAGGGCAGTCGCCGTTGGGATCTGGGCAGGGCTCTGGGCGAGTTGGCGAACCTTGGCGGCACGACACATCGACTGGGTAGCGTCGATGGCTTGCAGACCGGTACGCAGTTATGAAGCTTTGCTCATGATTGGGCGATGCGCCCCTGCAGGTCCCTCCTATTGACAAAGTATCGACCGCGTGGAGAATCCAACCATGGTTGACACTAGCTTTCCCGGCGGCGGCCGAAAACGTCCTCAGGTGAACAAGGCGGTCAGCCTGCTTCACCTGGACAGCCACAACCCCAGGCTTTCCGAGCAAGCGCAAGGCAAGAGCGAGGAGGAACTGCTCAAAGTGCTGTACAAGGAGTTCTTCCTGGATGAACTCGCTCGTTCGATGGTAGAGAATGGATACTTTGATGAGGAGCCCCTGGTTGCGGTGCCTGCTAAGCTGCCCAGTAGCCTTAAGGACGCTGATCCGAATTCGCAGGAGTTCCGGGATTTCGTCAACAGAGACGATACCGAGTTGACGGTAGTTGAGGGCAACAGAAGGCTTGCCACCGTGAGGCTTCTTCTAGATCCGGCGCTACGAGACAGGTTGCGCATCAAGCACTGGCCTACCCCCTCTGAAGAAGTAGCCGATGACCTGCGAATCCTTCCGGTCATTGTCTATTCGAGGCGAGAGGAGATCATACCTTACCTAGGGGTACGGCACGTTGTCGGGATTCAGAAGTGGAACTCGTACGCCAAAGCGCGCTATATTGTACAGATGAAGGAGACTGGACTTACTCCCAAGGATATTGAAAGGCAGATCGGCGACACGCAAGGCTCCGTCACGAAGAGTCTAGTGTGCTACAAGCTCCTTGAACAAGTGGAAGACGAATTCGATCTTGATACGGCAAGCGCGAAAGAGAATTTCTCCCTCCTGCTGCTCGCGGTAGGCCTAGGAAACATAAAGCGCTTCTTGGGACTGCCCAGGAAGCTATCAGACGCTGACGCTGATGAGCCGGTGGGGCGTGAGAACCTGACGAACCTGAAGAGGCTAGTGTCCTGGCTGTTTGGCGACGGTGAGAGGGGCGCCGCCATACGTGAGTCTCGGGACATCACCAACTATCTATCTCATGTTGTTGGAAATGCTGAAGCGATTGGGTATCTCGAAAGCACCGGAGATCTACTTGGAGCCTATGACCTGAGCGACGGTGAACAAACAATGCTATTGAAGTACTTGAGGGCGGCAAACGCGAAACTTGAAAAAGCGCTAGGAGTGGTCCATCGTCACAGGATACCTGAGGTTCTTCTGGAGATCGAGAAGTGTGCGCAAACCGTCCAAGCTCTGCTGCAAACCGCTAGGGGTACAGATGATTGAGATACCTGATCCAGACTCTGTCGGTGGCGTTTGCGATTGGGTCGAGCTAACCGTTCTCGTTCGCAACCGTAGTCTCTCTAAGGCTGCTGTGGCTTCTGCCATCGAAGCTACCGCTGGGGAAGAGGCCAGAGAAGCCTTCATTGCCAGTGTTTGGCGTGAGTTGGAAAGGCGGGAACGACTCTATTCGCGCTCGTACTTTCGCGTTGAGGGCGGTGTGATTGAGCCTGGGGATGATCCCAAGCTACCCGAGTATCGGGCTTGCATCCTGCTATCGCTCTATGGGGCACAGGGAAGCGCTCTGCGTCGAGCCAAGCTTTTCGAGAGGCTTAGCTGCGAGGCGATACGGCGTTACCTTTCGGGGCAAGCCGTTGTTTTTGGCTGGCCTTTCGATCCCGATGACACGATGGGTGAAGGGAACGGGTCTCAAATCGAGCGGAAGATTCGAAGGCTTGCAGAGGACTTGTGCGAGAGGTTCAGTGAGCCTCCCCCCTCTCGTTTCAATGACAGGGGCTTGGACGTCGTGGGGTGGATTCCATTTGCGGATAAGAGATCAAGCCAAATCGTCGTTCTCATGCAATGCACCATTGACCAGAACTGGAAGGACAAGATCCCCGTGCCCTTTGACGCTTGGTGTCAATACATACACTGGGCCTGCGACCCCGTCAAAGCATTTGCAGTTCCGCGGGTCGTCGACGACCTTGAATGGCATGAGGCATGCGTGGACAAAGGTATCTTGTTCGACAGAGTCCGGATTGTGAATTCGCTTTCGGATGACGCCAGAGATACGAGCCTCAGGGAAGAGTTGAGTGCCTGGGTAGAAGAGCGGCTAGCTGACTTCGATTGACTGCTCATGCCAAAGTCCCCTTCATTTGCGGATCTGAAGCCAGCATCGGAAGCAAGCTCGCGGGCAAAGCGGCACAATCGCCGTACTGACACGGAGCATGAGAAGATGCTGCGTCGCGAGTTGTGGCGGATGGGCTTGAGATACCGAAAGAACGTGAGAAGCTTGCCAGGCGAGCCCGATATCGTTTTTGCGCGCTCGCGAGTGGCGGTCTTCTGTGACGGCGACTTCTGGCACGGCCGCGACTGGAAACAACTCAAGTCAAAGCTCTCCGAGGGCACGAATGCAGGGTATTGGGTTTCCAAGATACAGAGCAATATTGAGCGCGACAGGCTCAACAAATCCTTGCTAGAGGCAGATGGCTGGGTGGTCCACAGGCTGTGGGAGACGGATATCAGGCGAGACCCGGAAGCTGCGGCGAAAGCTGTAAGAGAAGCGGTGATTGAGCGTTACCGTGTGGGTCGTCGTGGGGGCTCAGGGGCCGCGTCGAGATGAGATTCGTTGATCTTTTTGCTGGTCTTGGTGGCTTTCATATGGCGCTCGGACGGCTTGGACACGAGTGTGTTTTCGCCTCTGAGATCGACGACGAGTTGCGTTCGCTGTACGTCCAGAACTTTCCCGAAGCTGCCCGAGTGACTTATGGCGACATACGCGAATGCAGGGACAAGGTGCCAACTCATGAGATCTTGTGTGCCGGCTTTCCTTGCCAGCCTTTCTCGAAATCTGGCTCTCAATTGGGAATGGACGACACGGAACAAGGAACCCTCTTTGACGAGATAGTGTCTGTTCTCGAAATGCGCCGACCTTTGTACGTAATCCTGGAAAACGTGGGCAACTTTGAGCGGCATGACAGCGGCCGAACCTGGCGAATTGTGCGGAAGAAGCTAGAGGCTCTGGACTACGACGTGCGCGGAACTGAGCACATCACTAGTGGAGGCTCAGGACTGATTTCACCGCACCACTTGGGGTTCCCGCACTCGCGCGGGAGGTTTTTTGTTGTAGCTAAGCAAGGCAGTCTCCCCGACAAACCCTTCCCTCCAACAAACCGGAAACACATGACTAACCTGGGTGCCATAGTCCAACCTGCCACAGAACTGACTGACCATGACGTCCAAGAGACCCGTCTCGGCAGCACTCAGCATGAGAGCATAGAGCATTGGAATCTCTTCTTGTCGCGTTTCCCACAAGAAGCATCCCTACCATCTTTCCCTATTTGGGGGGATGAGATAGGTGCTACCTATCCTTTTGCAGATCACACGCCTTATGTAGCACCAATCGACGAACTGGAGCGGTCTCTTGATGGTCGTTTCTCAACAGCATACCTTTCACGCGAAGAACTGCTACAGTTGTTGCCTAGTTACGCTAGAGCCAAAGAGGCTGAATTCCCTAAGTGGAAGGTTGACTTCATTCGCTGGAATCGGGAATGGTTTGAGAGGCATCGAGAAAGCTTCCCGCAAGAGTGGGTTGAGCGGCTTCGCCGCTTTCCCCCCTCATTTCGCAAGCTCGAATGGAATTGCCAAGGCGAAGAGAGGAACTTGTGGGCGCATGTGCTTCAGTTCCGACCATCTGGCCTAAGGGTGAAGCGGTACTCTTCCTCACCTTCACTGGTGGCTATGACAAGCACCCAGATTCCAGTACTCGGGCCAGAACGAAGATTCCTAACTCGAGTCGAGGGGCTCAGGCTACAGGGTTTTCCCGATCACCACAAGCTGCCAGAATCTCGAAACAAATCATTCAAGGCATTAGGCAATGCAGTTCATGTTGGAGTAGTAGAGGCTATTGGGAGACAATTAGTTGGCGCCTCCTCCTAGATGGTCAAGACTTGCATAGCCATGTAACTGGATAAACTGACAGTCGGTATCCTCTCCGCGCCAGTGGTTTGTGGCTTCTCAAGGTGCGCGGCTCCTCAACGTGACTTGCAGACGATCGCCCCTCTGCCGCCTGGCGGTAGCGGGAGAAGACGAGGTCGCTCCACCCGCGCCTAGGGCCACGGCCTCTCTGTGCAGCATCTTTCCAGGAAGGGTCACCCCCACATTGCCCCGGCGGGCGGCGCCGGTTCCGAGGGAAGGATCCGGCATGCCGCGTGCTCCCGAAAGAGATAGTGCCTGGCCCAGTTGATCAGCACCAGCAGACGATTGCGATAGCCGATCAGGTAGAACAGGTGGATGCTCAGCCAGAGCACCCAGGCCGGAAAGCCTGTGAACATCCGCCCGTAGGCCACGGCCGCCGCGTTGTTCCGCCCGATGGTGGCCATGGTCCCCCGGTCGCGGTAGTGGAAAGGCAGTGGTTCCTGTCCGGCCATCTGGCGCTCTATGTTCCGCGCTGCGGTTACACCACCCTGGAGGGCCACCTGTGCCACCATGGGCAGGGGCGCGCCATCTTGTTCGAAGTAGGCCAGGTCCCCGACGACGTAGATCTCGGGGTGATCGGGCATCTGTAGGTTGGGCAACACAGCTACACGTCCGCGAGTCGCAATGGGCAGCCCCGACGACTCCGCTTGCGGGTCGCCGCGCACGCCCGCAGCCCACACTGTGGTGCAGGCAGGGATCACCTCCCCGCTTTGCAGGTGAACCTCGCTGGGCGTGATGCGCTCCACGGGACACTCCAGCCTGACGTCAACGCCCATCTCGCGGAGGCGCCTGGCGGCGTAGGTGCCCAGAGGTTCGGGCAAGGTGGGAAGCAGTCTCGGGGCAGCCTCGATGAGGGTGATGCCTGCCCGGCTGAGGTCCAGACGAGGGAAGTCCTTCCGTACGGGACCCTGGACCAGTTCGGCCAGAGCGCCGGCGGTCTCCACCCCCGTGGGTCCACCCCCCACGATGGCGAAGCTCAGCAACTGATGACACGTCGCCGCATCCACCTCCAGGTCCGCGTGTTCCACACACCCCAGGATGTGGTTGCGGAGGGTGATGGCGTGCTCCAGGCTCTTCAGCGAGAAGGCGTACTCCGCCGCGCCCGGAAGCCCGAAGAAGTGGTCCACGGTGCCCGTGGCCAGGATGAGGAAATCGTAGGGGATGTCGGGGCCGTCGGTTTCCAAGACTCGGCGTGTCAGGTCGACGCGTGTTACCTGGGCCATGGTGAACCGAGCGTTGGGGATCTTCCGCAGGATGGTCCGCACCGGGTAGGCGATGTCCCCGGGTTCCAACTCCCCCGCAGCCACCTGATAGAGCAAGGGCGGGAAGGTGTGGTAGTTGTTACGGTCTACGATGGTGACTTCCACCGCTGAATGAGCGAGAGCACGGGCTGCCGCTAGTCCCCCAAAGCCCGCACCGGCAATCACCACCTGGGGTCTGAGAGAGTCTTTGACCATCGTCCACCTCGCCCCCCTTGACAGGAACGATTACTGCACGGGTTGCCTGATCACGGTTTTGATCTTCTCTGGCGCGGTGCGGCGCGGATCGCTGAGATAGATCTCGTGGTGTTTGCCACGCAACTGGTAGCCGTTCTCCCTGGCGAAGGCGTGCAGTCTCTCTATGGTGGGCCCTTCGGCAGAGTAGGGCCCCAGGTACAGAATCTGCACAGCCCGCCCTTCGTGGTACCGTTCGAGACGCAGCTTGCCCAGGGCTGGGAGATCCTTCTTCTGCCTGACCTTGTCCACGGCTTCGTCGAAGAGGGCCTCGGTCACCTGGTCGGGCTGCATGATCATCGCCGTCCACTGCCAGGCGTCCCTGTCATCCATGGTGAAGGCGCCCATGTCCTTTGCCCACCACAGGCCTTCGGGAGGCGGGATGACGTAGTCCAGCTCAGGATCGCGCCCTTTGATGGTGAACTTGAGCTGGTAGGCCACGGTGTAGAGCGCCTCCAGGGCCTCCTGATACTCGCGCGACGTGTTGGGATCGCCCTGGCCGTCAACCATCAGGAAGTTCATGTCCGGCACGTCGACTACTGCGACGTCCTTGGCTGACGGTTGGTATAGGTGCTTCAGTTGCTTCTTGAAGTCGACCTTGGCCATGTTGGTCCTCCTGTTCAGCTGTGCTGTTCGTCTGCGTCCTTGTCCTTGACGCTCAGCATACCACACCCTGCCGCCGGTGTCGAGCACACACTGATCCGGGAATCCCACATCAACGAAGGCGAGAAACCCTGGCGAAGGTTCACAACCTTCGCCAGGGTCAAGTCAGGTGAGAAGCAACCTGCCGCCGCGGCACCTCTTACCGCTAAGCCTGGCCCTTGATCTTGGCGGCCAGTTGCTGGCCCAGCTCAGCGATCTTCTGATAATCATCCGTGGTGGGCGGACCGTTAATCTCCAGCGCCCCGACTACCTCCATCTTGGTGGGCTCCAGGATCTCAGCGGCCTGCTTCACCGCGCCTCCACCCCACCCGTAGGAGCTGAGGACCGCCCCGTACTTGAGCGGAGGCCGCAGCGCCTTGACCAGATGGGCGGCGTAGATGGCGAGCGGATGCATGCCGCCCAGCACGGTCGGTGTCCCCAGAACGATGGCGCGCGAATCCACCAAGTCTCGGGCCACATCGCCCAGGTCCGCGTAGACGAGGTTGTGGAGGCTGACCTCCAGGCCCTCGGCCATCAGCGACTCCACCATGGCCTTGACCATGGCCTCGGTAGATTTCCACATCGTGACGTAGACGACGACCACCTTCTCTCGGGTCTCTCCCGCGGTCCACAAGCGATACAAGTCGAGGATTCTCCCCGGGTTCCTGTGGATGGGCCCGTGGCTCGGGGCGATGAGTTTGATGTCTAGCTTGCTGATTTTCTCCAGGGCCTGCTGCCCCATCTTTCTGAAAGGCATCATGATCTCGCCGAAGTACCTCTGGGCGAAGGGCACGAACTCGTTCACCTCGTCGTCGTAGAATCCGTACGCAGTGTGGAAGCCCAAGAAGTCGCAGGGGAAGAGCACCTTGTTCTCGATCAGGTACGTGAACATGGTCTCCGGCCAGTGTTGCCACGGCGCGTTGATGAACTTGAGCGTCTTTCCGCCCAGATCGACGGTGTCACCCTCCTTGACGACGAGGATTCTCTCCTGCGGTACTCCATAGTACACCTGCGCCATCTTGGCGCCTTTCTCCGTCGTGACGAGTTGTGCGCCTTTGCTCAGCCTCATCACATGAGGAATGGCCCCCGCGTGATCTGGTTCGGCGTGGTTCATAATTACGTAGTCCAGGGCCTTCGGGTTAGTCACCTGACCGATTCTGGCCTCCAGTTCATCCTCGAAGCCTGGGTTCACCGTATCGATCAGTGCGGTCTTGTCTCCGCCCTTGACCACATAGGCGTTGTAGGTCGTGCCTTGAGGCAGCGGGATCAAGGCGTCGAACACCCGGCGGTCCCAGTCCCTCGCTCCTACCCAGTGCACGTCTCCTGAGATCTCTCGAGCTTTGTACAGTTCCATTGTCGTCACCTCCCGGTTCATTGTGATGGGACTTCGTTTTCCTGTGGCGGTTCAGCCGCTCCCTGAGCCACGATGCCTACGGGTGGGACAGGGCCCGCTATCTTCTTCCACAGCACGAAGACCACAAGCAGATAGGACACATAGGTCACCACCTCTAGCAGTGAGGGGTTCCCGTTGTAGCCAAGAAGCGCCTTGAGCATGCTGCCCACGTACCCGTTTTCGTGCAGCAGCGGGTAGCTGCCATCGGCGTTCAAGGGTGGGTTGATGTCCCAGACGTGCTCCACCAGTACCGGTAAGATCCCGGCTTCCTGAAATTCGTGCACGCCCTGTGCCACCAGACCCGCTGCGAAGAGGATCAACAGGACGCTGGTCACCGTGAAGAACTTCTTGAGCTCCAGCCTTTTCGATCCGGCGAAGATGAGGTAACCAAGGATCCCGGCAGATAGCAGCCCAGCGAGGGCCGCGAAAAGGCTGGATCCTGCCGCCAGGCTTGCCGCTCCCAGGAAAATGACTGTCTCGATGCCCTCCCTTAGCACGGACACAAAGACCAGCAAGAACAGCCCAAGTCGGTGCGCCTGAGCAACCTCCGTGGCCACTCGCTCGCTCAACTCGGACGCGATGCCCCGCTGCCTCATCATCCACAGAATCATCGTGGTCAGCAGCGCTGCGCCAAGGAGCATGGTGGCGCCCTCGAAGATCTGTTCAGCCCGGCCGGTGAATCCGCCGGCAATCCGCGTGAATGCAGCGGCTCCAGCAAGGCTCGCCGCTACGGCGGCGCCGACGGCCAGGAACACAACGCTCCTGAATCTCGTCTGCCCAGTCCTGGTTAGGTAGCTGAGAACGATCCCGACGATGAGAGCCGCCTCAAGGGCCTCTCTGAAAGTGATTACCAAACTTGCTATCATGGTGTGCCTTCCTCAAATGAGCGATTAGACCTGGCAGCGTGGCTCTATCAGGCCGCCTGCCGGGCATCTTCCCTCTGGGCCACGACTATCAGATCTCCACTAGTGTCGCGCTCGTACGGGTGAGCGGCGTAGTCCCCGTAGAACTGTTTGGCGGCACAGCCTGCGTGCACCAACCGCTTCTCTAGCTCGTCCTTGAAGATGGGGCGCAGCTCTGTGCTTTTCACGTCGTATTCCCATTCCTGGCTTTGCTTCCGGAAGATGATCATGTTGAAGGTGAGCGTCTGCTCGTGGAAGTCCAGGACGCGCAAGAAGAGCCATTCCTCTTCCCCCTGGCGGTGGGTCACCAGGGGCATGAACCGCTCTCGGCGTGGCCAGATGCGATCATAATTCAGGTCTTGGATCACGATCAGGCCTCCGGGAACCAGTACTTGGGCCATGTCGACCAGTGCAGCACCAAGGGCTTCCTGGCTGAGGAGGCTGGGCAGCGAGTTGCCCAGACAAAGCAGGGCGTCATAGGGTCCCCCCACCGCCTCGCGTAGCTCGCCGAAGCTGGCCTGAACAAAGTTGACGGCTGACGCTGCGGCCTCCGCGTTCTGACGGGCTCGGCGAACCATCCCTGCGCTGATGTCGGTCCCCACCACCTCGTATCCTTGTTCGGCCAGGGCGATGGCATGATGGCCCGTGCCGCAGGCCACATCCAGCACCCGTCGCGCCCCGTGCTCGGAGAGCAGTCTTTCCAGGAACGGCATCTCTCGGGCCAGGCGCTGCTCCCAGTTCACGAAGCGGTCGTAGTTGGCGCTGAGCGTATCCCAGAGATCGGTGTTGCTCATCACTCGCTCTCTTGCGGCGTCTCTACGCCCTTCAAGCGCTGGTACTTCTCTGTGCCGACACACTGTTCGGCGAAAGAGCACCAATCGATGCAGGACGGCCCCTGTTCGCGACTCACTCGATAGCCGCACTGGGGGCATCGAGTGGAGATCTCATCCGACCATATCTCTACCTCGGAGCCGCATCGCGGGCATTTGATGTCTTCGGCTCTGGCCTCTCGGATGTTGATTGCTCCCGGACAGCCTTCAAACGGTGACATCATCTCCTCGCTCTCTAGCCGTGAATCAGTGCGGGCAGGCACCTGGTGCACACCCAGAGGCTCTGCCCCTGCTGACGGCACGGCAGCAAAGTACGCTCCTGCTCTGAGTGGCCACATTGGAAGCAGGTCTGAACGATGTACCTGGGGGCTTGCCCATGCTGTCGCATCTCCACCGCAGCCTCGTTGAAGGGAACAGTCTCTCGTTGCTCTATGCTCAGTGCTCCTGTGGGACAGACGCCCAGGCAGAAACCCGCGCCGTCGCACAACTCCTCCTTCAGCACCCGGGCCTTCCCATCCACCAGCTCGATCGCTCCTTCCGCGCAGGGAATCACACACAGGCCACAGCCGGTGCACAGTTCCTCATCAATGCTTACGATCTGGCGTGTCGCCATGGTAACCTCCGTCCCCTATGCTTGATCCGGAAGGATGATCTCGAACGTGCGAGAGATCGCCCCCACCGGACAGAGTTCCTCGCAATCACCACAGTACCGACAATCCTCAGGGTGCGAGAAAACTACGTGCTGATCTTGCAGAGCCAAGGCTTCCACTGGACAGACGAGTACACAATCGCCGCATCCAGTGCATAGCCCATCGTCGATCGCCGGTGTTCTCAAGTCCGCTTCAGTCATTCTAGTCCCCCTACAGAAAACGGTCGGCCCTGTTGCACTATCATTGTACGGCAGAGCCGGCCGCCTGTCTGTGACAAAAGTCCCACCTTGGGATAGTGGCTAGAGCATTGCTTCTCTCTCCAACCCCTCCCGATCCAGGATGACGATCCGGTGCCGGTCCAGTTGGATTAAGCCCTGATCTTCGAGGGTGCGCAGGACTCGCCCCACCATCTCCCGAACGGTTCCAACCTGGGCGGCCATCTCTTGCTGAGACGTGAGCCGTGGGGCTGCACCTCCGGTCTGCGCTTGAGACAGCAACAGTTTGGCCAGGCGGGCACTGACCGTGCGCAGCGACAGATCCTCTACCAGGGAGAGGAGATGCCGGGAGCGCGCCGCCAGATTCTCGATGACAGCCTCCGCAAGCGCTGGAAATCTGCTCACGAGATCTCGCATGGACGCGCAGTCGATCACCCACAGCGTGGCATCCAGCGCCGCCATGGCGCTGACTGGATTGGGGCCCCCGTCGAACACGGCGACTTCGTTGAAGAACTCCCCTGGACCCAGCAGCTTGACGACCTGCTCTCTGCCCTCCGCCGAGACTTTGTACAGCTTCACGCGTCCCTCCTCGATCACGTGCAGCCCTGCACAGGGATCTCCCTCGAGGAAGATCACCGCGCCCTTCCCGTAGTTTCGACTGATGGCTCTCGCGGCTGCTGCCTCCATGGCGGCCGTGTCTAGACGGGCAAAGTAGGGCACGGAGTGCATGAGCCCCAGGGCCCTGCCTGGTGGGTTGGCGCTCACGGTATCTCGCTCAGTCTTTGCTTGAGATAGACGATGCTGTCGACAGGTGTGGGATCAGTGCCGTTGAGGGCCGCCAGGTAGTAGCTCACGAAGTCCACGAAATGGATCGCCCACAGCATCTGGGACAGGCGACTCTTCCCTGGGACCTGGATGGCCTCATGGGCAATGCCTCTCTGAGTGAGGATTTCCCCGGTCACCTCCATTCGAACCTGATGGCGGGGGTGGTACAGGTCCGAAGCCAGCATCGGTACGTACAGGTGTGGCGCCAGGCTGCTGGGGAACTCGTAGCCCGCCACGGCGTTGTGATTCAACTCCGGCAGAACCTCCCAGGAGGCCCAGGCCTTGCTGTTCTCGTTCAACTGACACTTCCAGCGCCGCGCGACCTCGGACAAGTGCCCTGCACCGTAGAACACGGGCAGCTTTCCCTCCAGGCGGCGAGCGAGTTGCTTGGCCGGGTTGTCGGCCTCCGGGACCTCCACCCCGATGCGTGAGTGCAGGCGCTCGAGGGATGTTGTCGCCTCTTCGAGTTGCCCCGACTTGCCAGCGATGTAGCCCAGTTCCTGCAAGACCACGAGGAGCGTCACGAAGGAGTAGCCGAGAGCGGCACGAGGCTGGGATTCGTACTCGAAAGTGATCAGAGGAAGGTTCCTTTTCCTGCAAGTCTCCGCCAACTGCCCACCAGTGGTGATGGCCGCGGCCATGGCGCCTCGCTCTAGCGCCTGCCCGAAGGCCCACAGGGTCTCCTCGGTGTTGCCGGAATAGCTGGAAGCGATAACCAGCGTCTGATCGCCCACGAAGGCTGGCAGGTCATAGTCCCTGTTGACGAAGATCGGTACAGAGCACTCGTCCCGAACGAGAGCGCATACCAGGTCGCCGCCAATGGCTGAGCCGCCTATGCCCAGGATCACGATGGAGTCGGCCTGCCGGTAGTGCGCGGGCAGAGAACACCTCTCCGCCAAGGTCCTGGCTTCGCTGCACTGTTTGGGGAGCTCGGAGATACGGGTCCGCATGTCCTTGGGGTCCGTGCTCTTCAGGCATTCGATGTCGTCCAAATCAACGGTGGTCATTCGTCCTCCATGGATAGCCAGATGCGGTACACCTCCGCCCTCGGTCGGGCCCCCATCTTCGCCACTTCCTTCACTGCCTCTGTTCCCGAGAAGCCCTCTCTCCTGAGTCGCCTGAGGGCATTCTCCACCTGGTCGGGCTCCCAACTCGCCTCCTCTGCCCCGTCAATGACTAGGGTCACTTCGCCTCGCGGCGGGCCGCTCTGGAAGTGGTCGATGACCTGGCTGGTGGTCCCGCGCACCACTTCCTCGTGGAGCTTGGTCAGTTCCCTGGTGACCGCCAGCGAGCGTTCCCCCAAGGTCTCCTTGATGTCCTCCAGAGCGTCCGGCAGGCGGTGGGGGGCCTCGAAGGCCACGATGGTGCGAGACTCGCCAGCCAGAGACGAGAGCAGACGGATGCGCTTCCCGCGCTTGCGTGGCAGGAAGCCCAAATACAGGAAGCTGTCGGTAGGTAGGCCGGAAACGACGAGAGCGGAAATGAGGGCCGAGGGGCCGGGGATCGGAACCACTGCGAATCCATTCTCCACGGCGGCCTTGATCAATTCGTACCCGGGGTCCGAGATGCCTGGCATGCCAGCCTTGGAGATCAAGGCCACGTCCTGTTGCTCCAGGGCTCGGAGAATGTACTCCAGCTTGGCCAACTTGCTGTGCTCCCAGTAGCTGGTGAGTGGGGTCTTGATGTCATAGTGGGAGAAGAGCTTGTGAGCGGCCCTGGTGTCTTCGGCCGCCACGAGACCGACCTGGCCCAGAATGCGCAGGGCGCGCAGGGTGATGTCTTCCAGGTTTCCAATGGGCGTGCCGACCACATACAGCGTGCCCACCTATCTTCGCCTCCGGCCAATAGCATATATAAGCGCTATGCTTTTGTCAAGGGATTGAGGCTCTCACAAAGCTGTCATGCGACGGGCTGCCGACTCAGTGGGCGCAGCAGGCGGGGCGCAAGCGGCCGCGGGTGGCTTGAAAAACGGGGAACCATAGTGTAATATCTATTAAAGAGGAGCTTCGGCTTCGGAGGCATCGGTATGGAGCACAACGGAATCGCAGCATGGGAAGAGGCCAGCGAGCTGGTCGAGTATCCTCTGCTGGCTGTGCGTGATGCAGTCGTCTTCCCCCATATGATGATACCTCTCTTCGTGGGGCGGGATCGCTCCTTGCGGGCGGTGGACGAAGCCCTGGACGGCGATCACTGTATCGTGATCGTAACCCAGAAAGAGGCCGAGATCCTAGATCCGACCCCTGAGGATCTTTACGACATAGGGACAGTAGCTTCCATCGCCCGGATGCTGCGCATGCCAGACGGCACCACCAGCGTCCTCGTGGAGGGCTTGCAGCGGGCGCGGATAGTGGAATACACCCAGACCCAGAGCTTCTATCGGGTCAAGACCAATGCGATCTTCGAGGAAGTAGAGGAGCAGCCCCTGACGGAAGCCCTGACGCGTGCTGCGCTGGCTCTGTTCGAGAAGTGCGTGCAGTTGAGCCACTCTCTTCCAGAGGACGCCTTCGTCACCGCCATGAACGCTGAGGACCCGGGCTGGCTGGCTGACGTCATCGCCTCTCACCTCAGTCTGGATGTCGAGGAACGGCAGGAGATACTGGAAACGCTCGATCCCATCTTGCGTTTGCAGAAGCTGAGCGTGCTGCTGGCCAAAGAGCTGGACGTGCTGGAACTTGAGGATCAGATACAGTCACAGGTTCAGGAGGAAGTTGACAAGAGCCAGCGGGAGTTCGTCCTGCGGGAGCAGATGAAGATCATCCAGCAAGAACTGGGTGAAATGGATCCGCTTGTGGCGGAGAAGAACGAGCTCCGGGACAAGATAGCTGCGACTAGGATGCCCGACGAGGTCAGGGAAAAGGCCGAGCAGGAGCTGTCCAGGATGGACATCATGTCGCCTATGTCCCCGGAGACGGGCGTGATTCGAACCTACCTGGATTGGCTGATCGATCTGCCCTGGGCAGAGAAAACCAAGGACACCTCCGACGTGTCGAAGGTGGCCAGGCTTCTGGACCGGGAGCACTATGGGCTGCCCAAAGCCAAGGAGCGCATCGTAGAGTACATGGCCGTTCGCAAACTCGCAGGCGAGAAAATGCGCAGCCCCATTCTGTGCTTCGTGGGTCCTCCTGGTACCGGAAAGACCTCCCTGGGCAGGTCCATCGCCAAGGCTCTGGGCAGGAAGTTCGTTCGGGTGAGCCTGGGTGGGGTACGTGATGAGGCGGAGATCAGAGGCCACCGCCGCACCTACATCGGAGCATTGCCTGGCCGCATCATACAAACTATGCGGCGTGCCAAGAGCATCAACCCCGTCTTCATGCTGGACGAGATAGACAAGGTTGGTACTGACTTTCGGGGAGACCCGGCGGCTGCCCTGCTGGAGGTCTTGGACCCGGAGCAGAACCACGCGTTCTCTGACCATTATCTGGATGTGGACTACGATCTGTCCAAGGTGCTGTTCATCACTACGGCGAATTTTCTGGACCCGGTTCCCCCGGCTCTGGAAGACCGGATGGAGGTTATAGAGTTCCCAGGCTATATCGAAGAAGAGAAGGTGGAGATCGCCAAGCGCTTCCTCATACCTCGTCAGAGAGAGGAACACGGCCTCAAGGGGCTGAGGTTCTCTGATCAGACTCTGCGCAAGATGATTCGCGAGTACTCGTACGAGGCTGGGGTGCGCAACCTGGAGCGGGGCATCGCCACTATCTGCCGCAAGGTGGCAAGGACCAGGGCCGAAGGCAGACGAGCACCTCACCTTATTACTCCGCAGTCGCTCACCAAGTATCTTGGTCCCCCGCAGTACACCTATGGGATCATGGAGGAGAGCGATGAGGTGGGCCTGGCGACAGGGATAGCATGGACCGCCGCGGGAGGTGACACGATATCCGTGGAGGTCACGCTGATGGAGGGCAAGGGCAACCTCATCCTCACCGGCCAGTTAGGGGAAGTGATGCAGGAGTCTGCCCAGGCCGCCCTCAGCTACACGCGTTCCCATGCGACAACCCTGGGCATCAAGAAGAGCCACTTCGACAAGATGGACATCCACATCCACGTCCCCGAAGGTGCCATCCCGAAGGATGGACCCTCAGCCGGGGTGACCATAGCCACAGCACTCGTCTCGGCACTGTCCAGCCGGCCCGTCCATCGGGAAGTGGGTATGACCGGCGAGATCACCCTGAGAGGACGTGTGCTGGGTATCGGGGGTCTCAAGGAGAAGGTCCTGGCTGCCCATCGCGCGGGCTTGAAGAAGGTCCTCCTTCCCAAGAAGAATGAGAAGGATCTGCAGGACATACCCAGAAAGGTGAGGAAGGACCTCGAATTCATCTTCGTGGAGCGAATGGACGAGGTGCTGCCTATAGCCCTGATGCCGCCTCTTCCCACCAGTAGCAGGAAGCGGCCCAGTAGCGGAGCGACCTCCTAAATTCGCGTCGAACAGGGTCAGGGAAGGGCGGGATCGGCGTTGCCCCCGATAATCCAAGGAGGAGAACAGGAAGGACCCTGATGCGGGGCCCGTTCGTGGTCTCGCACCTCGCATAGCTGCCTCGCTCGAGAGGCTGTATCGACACGCACATGGGCCACTGTGCCAGGTAGGGACGGTTGGCTACCCGGCCCCACTGCGCCCCATGGGAGTATCGGAACAGACCTCGATCCACTTTCTTGCAGTACTGTGTCCGTCTGGCCGAGGGCCCTAGCTGATTCTGCGCAGCCGACGCTGGTGAGCTTCTTGCCTCATTTGCGCAGCGGCGGGCCATGGAGCTATGCGCCGCGATTCCAGGCTTGTTGGTGGGACTACGCTGAGATCCTTGGAGGACGTCTTCTGCTGGGCTCCTGGCACCGCCTAGGAGAGAGGGGCTCGAGCGGGCGTACAAGGAGATGCGATGAAGGAACTGAAGGACAGAATCCTCGCCGATGGCAAGAACATAGGAGGCGGTATCCTGAACGTGAACAGTTTCCTGAACCATCAGGTGGATTGTCGTCTGATGGTTCGCATCGGGCAGGAACTGGCCTCCAGGTTTAGCTCGGACGACGTAGATAAGATCCTCACCGCTGAGATCTCGGGGATTGCACCGGCCCTTGAGGTGGGTGTGGCTCTGGGGCTGCCAGTCGTGTTCGCTCGCAAGATTTGGTCGGTGACCATGCCGTCCGATTCTTACGAGCGCATGGTGCCCTCACATACCAAGGGCACCATGGTCCAGTTAATCGTGGCTCGCGAATTCTTGGCCCCAGGTGACAGGGTGCTCATCATCGACGATTTCTTGGCCTCTGGCAGGACGATCGACGCCCTCGCTAGCTTGGTCAAGGAAAGTGGCGCCGAGTTGGTGGGCATTGGCGCGGTAATCGAGAAGGCGTTTGAAGCGGGGCGCGAGCGGTTGGCGCCCCTGAATGTGCCTATCGAATCTGTAGTCATCATCGAGAGCATGGAGGATGACAGGATCGTCTTCAGATAGGTGGCGGAGATGACGACGGGAAAAGGCGATGCCATAGGTGTCATAGACTTTGGGTCTCAGTACAGCCAACTCATCGTGCGCCGGGTTCGCGAAGCTCGCGTGTACTGTCAGTTGATCGCCCATGATGCACCGGAGGAAGAAGTCCGCAGTCTGGGGCCGCAGGGCTTCATCCTCTCGGGAGGTCCAGCCAGCGTCTACGGCAAGGGGGCGCCTGCTCTGCCGCCCTACGTTCTGAGGAGCGGCCTGCCAGTGCTGGGCATCTGCTATGGCATGCAACTCCTGGCGGCGGAGCTAGGGGGTCGCGTAGCCAGAGCACAGAAGCGCGAATACGGCCTGGCCGAACTGCAGATCAGCGATCTTGCTTCGCCGTTGTTCTCCGGGGTTCCCTTCTCGCAGCCAGTGTGGATGAGCCATGGTGATTGCATCGAGCGGCTACCGTCTGGGTTCAGAGCGCAAGCCTACACTGCCAACTCGCCGCTCGCTGCCATGGGGGACCCAGACCGCAAGCTCTACGGCCTTCAGTTCCATCCCGAGGTATCCCACACGCGACACGGTGCGCAAATCATCTCCAATTTCGTGCATACCGTCTGTGGCTGCAAGGAAACGTGGACACCGCAGTCCTTCGTCGAGCGAAGTGTAACCCACATCAAAGACCTCATGGGAGGAGCCAAGGTTATCTGCGCCCTGTCTGGAGGCGTCGATTCCACAGTCACCGCCGCTCTGGTACACAGGGCTATCGGCGACCAGTTAACCTGCATCTTCGTGGATCACGGGCTCTTGCGGAAGGGAGAGGTCGAGCGCAACAGAGACCTGTTCCGGCGCTACCTGAGTCTCCACGTGATCTATGTTGACGCGCGGAGGAGGTTCCTCGAACGCTTGCAGGGCGTCGTAGAACCCGAGAGCAAGCGGCGAATCATCGGCGAGGAGTTCATCCGAGTGTTTGAGCAGGAAGCCGCGAACCTGGGCCCCATTCAGTATCTGGCTCAGGGTACGCTGTATCCCGATGTGATCGAGAGCGCCGGAATTGGCCGGGGTGGCGCCGCGCGCATCAAAGCGCACCACAATGTGGGAGGGCTGCCTTCGCACATGGCCTTCTCTCTCCTCGAGCCGCTGCGCTATCTGTTCAAGGATGAAGTGCGCCAGGTGGGCCTGGAGTTGGGACTGCCAGAGGATGTGGTATACCGTCATCCGTTCCCTGGCCCAGGTCTGGCGGTGAGGATAGTGGGAGAGGTGACGGAAGAGCGGCTGGAGATGGTCAGAGCGGCGGACAGCATCGTCATGGATGAGGTCCGGAGGGCGTTCCTGTACCGTGACATCTGGCAGAGTTTCGCCGTCCTCACGCCGATCAGGAGCGTCGGGGTGATGGGCGACCAGCGCACCTATGATTACGTCGTCGCCGTGAGGGCCGTCAGCAGCGAGGATGGCATGACCGCTGATTGGTTCCCCATGTCGCCGGAGGTTCTCCGTCGCATCTCCACCCGCATCGTCAACGAGGTGCCTGGCGTCAACAGGGTGGTCTACGACGTGACGAGCAAGCCTCCTTCGACCATAGAGTGGGAGTAGCCGCCAAGGGTCAACCTCGAGGGTGCCCCACCGGAATGAGATATAGCGGCCGGTGATCGGCGGGCAGACCCAGGACGTCCTGGACCTGATCGTCGGAGAAGGCCCCGATAGGCACCGCCCCCAGTTGCAGGCCCACAGCCTGCAGCAGCAAATTCTGCGCTGCATGGCCCGCCTCCAAGTGGACGTACCGCTCGGCCCGTTCTCCGTACTTGGCCTCAGTGCGCTCGTAGACAGCAGCGATGACGAAGATGGCAAACGCCTGTCGAAGAGCATCTTGCCTCAGCCCGGCTTGCCAGAGATCCCCGCGCAAGTCGCTCATTGAGACGGACTCCACGGCATGCCCGTGCGGAAGGTAGTGATAGGCCCCGTCCGGCAGCGCCACGTAGATCTCCAGCGGGTACAGAGCACCAGCTGAGGGTGCTGTGCGCAACCCGCCGGGATCGGTCATGCCTTGAGCCGACCACAGTAGTTGCGAGATGTCTGACCAGGACAGGGCCTGGTCCGCGAACTCGCGCACCGAGCGCCTATTGGCAATGACTTCCTCGACGGATTTCTCGCCCATTAGGCTGGGTGGAGGAAGAGCCATTTCGCCGGAGACCGGGGCAGGTGTCGGGTGGGCCGTCACGGTCGGGCCTGCCGTACAAGCGCTCACACGGAGGAGGTAGGTGACCAACAGCAACAAGGCGATGGTCCGTCGCGTGGATGACTTCATCGAGGTGCCTCCGCTAGAACCCCGGCAGTGCGGGTACTGCTTCCCTGTATGGGCGATTCTAGAGTTTGCTTAGTTGTTCCAGGTAGGTGTCACGGACCTCGTTGAAGAACTGGGCATAGTGATCAGTGCGATAGTCGGGGTAGGTCCATTCCCAAGGGCGGAAGCTCTTGCGTGTGAACCGCAGCGTCACCTCTCCGTAGATGCCCTGCCCCAGGTACAGCCTGTGCTGGTGGTTCTTGGTGGTGGTCAGGACCAGCTTGGACAGATCAATGTAGCCTGGATCGAGGTTTATGCGGCGCCTGCCGCCCAAGGAGAACCGCTGCTCGAGGTCGTTGGTGTGCAGCTTCGTCTCCGGTAGCGTGGCGGGGTCTATCAGGCCTTCGAAGGCGAGGAACTGCCGGAGAAGCTTCTCTCCGAACTCCTCAGCATAGTAGGTAGTGAAGTCGAAGGGCCACACAGGGCTTACGTGGTCAATGGGGCCGTACGATCCGCTCAGTTCGGCGCGCGCCGTTTCGAAAAGCGTCTCCTGGGCGGTGAACATACCGACAATCAGCTTGACCGGACGATGCTCTTTGGCCAGGCCCATTTGGCACCTCCGCCATGGGGAATAGGTACCACTCTGGCAATAGTAGCATAGCACAAGATGGGAGCCAAGGCGGTCTGCTTGCCAGTCCACTGCAAGTTGCCGATTGGCGTGGGTCGTGCAGTACACCCGGGCACGAGTGCACGGGCGCTGCCACTCCCTGCCACCATTGTGGCGATTACCGTCTGGACATAGGGGAGCATGCGGGTGGTTGAGAATAGTGCGGCCTGAGGTTCTGCGGACCTAGTCCGTGGGCAATTCGATCTGAGGAGTGTCGCGAATTATGTAGACAGCAAGGCCTGCAATGGCCGCAGACCTGTCGGACAGGGGCGCCTTCGGAAGAGACACGCTATGCGTCGTGTCGGGCGGACTCGGCTGCTGCTGACTCAAGATCCGATGGGTGCAAGCCTGTGGGGGTTTCGAGGGCCGACCGCTCCATCCTCCCAGAGTCTGCTCCCTCGATGTGTCCTTTCATGCCGGTCGCCCACATCACCGACTCCAGATTGACTCCGTGAGCTAAGCCAGGCGCTACAAGATCGCTTCCTCTGTGCCAGCGTCGAAGAGGTGCATGTTGTCCATGTTGAAAGCTATCTCGAGTTCTCCGCCTATCTGAGCGCTGCTGCGGGGATCCACGCGCGCAACGAAGCTCTCGCCGTCAACCATCAGGTACAGATACTTCTCTGACCCCATAGGTTCTGTGACGTCCACCTTGGCCACCAAAGGCGCGGCAGCGACGTCAACGGGCACGAACTTCATGTCGTGGACATCCTCAGGCCGGATGCCGAATACTACGTCCTGCCCGAGATGCTCAGCCAAACCAGGTATCTTGTCCCGAGGAACCTCCATTTGGAAAGCGTCTGTCTGGACGTACATGGCCTCAGTGGTGCCGGTCAATTGTCCGCCGAAGAAGTTCATTGCCGGGCTGCCGATGAAGCCTGCCACAAAGATGTTGGCCGGATGATCATACAGGTTCTGCGGAGTGTCCACCTGCTGGAGGAGGCCGTCCTTCTGAACAGCGATCCTCTGGCCCATGGTCATGGCCTCCGTCTGATCATGGGTTACATAGATGAAGGTCGTTCCCAGTCTCTGATGCAGCTTGATGAGCATTGCCCTGGCCTCCACCCGCAGCTTGGCGTCCAGGTTGGAGAGAGGCTCGTCCATAAGGAACACAGCGGGCTCGCGCACGATGGCGCGGCCCAGAGCTACGCGTTGGCGCTGTCCACCAGACAGTTGCTTCGGCTTGCGGTCCAATAGATCAGCGATGGCCAAAGCATCAGCCGCTCTCTGCACCCGCTCCTTGATTTCGTCCTTTCTTGTCCTCCGTAGTTTGAGAGCGAACGCCATGTTGTCGAAGACGCTCATATGGGGATAGAGAGCGTAGCTCTGAAAGACCATGGCGATGTCTCTGTCCTTCGCCGGAACGTCGTTCACCGGCTTATCGCCAATGTAGATGTTGCCCTCGCTTATCTCCTCCAAGCCCGCCAAGAGGCGCAGAGAAGTTGACTTGCCACAACCGGAAGGACCAACCAAGACCAGGAACTCCTTGTCAGCGATCTCCAGGTTGAGATCATGGACCGCCACGACAGCTCCAAATCGTTTGGTGACGTGTTCAAAAGTCACACTGGCCATCTCTTACCCCCCTCTTTCCCTTTGCCAAGATTCTCGATCCGGGACCTGACGCCTCTCGAATTGCCTGACGTAGTTACTCGCATGCGGTGAGTCCGGTTCTCTTTCCGATCTATTGGTTGGGAAAAGCATCAACTCTCAACGAACCAGCCAGCGGTCTCCTCAATCCTCAGCGCTCACAAGCGTTGATTTCCGTTCCGCTCCACCTTGTATCTAGCGATGAGGCTCTAGGACGAGCGGAGTAGGGCCTCGCCGGCAGCCTTGACCCTTGCCACCTCGTCCACGGAGACCGCCCAGCCTTCAATCCCCAGATTCTCCCGCCATCCTGCCACGGCACGTGGCTGTAGGGTGGGCACGCTGGCGCCCTGCCGCCGCCGCAGCCGATCAGGAGCCAAGCGAACTGGGGTGTCGCCTCTGACCGGACCCGGCGCCGGTGGCTAGCTCTCTCAGCGGTGTTAAGATCCCAATCCTCGCCAGGGTCTCTCATCGGTAGCCGCAGTGTCTGCTGCTTGTTGTCCCACAGCTACTGAGCGACGAGCCCACCGTCCAAGACGAGGAGATGTCCAGTGACGAACGAAGCCGCATCCGAACACAGCCACAAGACGGCCTCGGCGACCTCTTCCGGTTCGCCTATCCGCCCCATGGGGTGCCCCCTGGCGAGACTCTGCCAACTCAACTCTGGCTGGGCTATTAGGGTACGCTCGATCATCGGTGTACGAACGGCGGCGGGGCATACAGCATTGACTCGGATTCCAGCTGTGGCGTACTCCAAGGCCGCTGACTTCGTCAGGCCGGCCACGCCATGCTTGCTGGCGGCGTAGGCTGGGTGGCCCGGATCGCCGACCAATCCTGACACCGATGACATGTTGACGATGGCCCCGCAGCCCTGGGTGAGCATCTGGCGAATCTCGTATTTCATGCAAAGCCACACGCCCTTCAGGTTGACGTCAATCGTGCGGTCCCAGTTCGGCTCTTCGCAGTCGGCCACCAGGGCCAACTCTCCCTCGATGCCCGCATTGTTGAAGGCACAGTCCAAGCGGCCATAGGCTGCAACCGCCCTGTTGATCATGGCCTCAACCTCGGCTGCCCTTGAAACATCGCATTTGACAAAGAGAGCCTCGCCTCCAGCCTCATTGACAAGGCGGGCCACCTCTTCACCGCCCTCCACAACCACATCTGCCAAGACGACTTTGGCCCCCTCTCGCGCAAACGCCACGGCTGTTGCTCTGCCAATCCCCGATGCCCCGCCGGTGACCAGGCCAACCACGTGCTCCAGGCGTCCTGTCATTCTGGTATTCCCAACTTTCAGTTGCGTGGCCCCTCAGCCGGGCGGGACTGTGGCCAATGTCCAATTTCCATAAAGGCGCACGTCAAATCCGGATGCGCTTGACTCACGTTACGTTCTGTTCTTGATAGCAGCCGGGTCGATTGTCCCTTGGGACCACCTAGGGCCCAGAGAAAGGCTCCAGCTCAGAGCCTTGACCATGATGACCCTACAATGCCTTTGCAGAATCACGAGGAGATGCACTATGGCCTCACGATGGCCAAGTCCCGGGGCAAGGTAGTTGCGATGTTCTCTCTGATTGTCTCTGTGAGTTCGACTCCTACGGCCTCCAGAGCCAGAAGCAGAGCCCCCACCACGGGCTCAACCTCCGGCAATACGATCGAGGCTCGGGGCGCCACCTCATGGATGACCTCGGTCACAGCATCGATGAGCAGCGGCCCCTTGGCCTTGAAGATGCTACCCCCTAGGACCACCTGCACGTCAGTGTCCTGGAGCGATAGCCTCCGGAGAATCGTTCGCGCGGTCACCCCTACTTCCATGCCCACTTCTCTGACCAATTGACAGGCTACCTCGTCTCCCGCATAGGCCGCTTCAAACAAGAGGGGCACGAGTCCTAGGAGTTGATCCCGCTCCAGGCGATTTCGATACAGCATTCGAAGTAAGACTTCTGGAGATGATGCGCCCAGGGCGTCAAGGACCATCTGCGAGAGCGCAGTCGGTCTACCCCGGCCGTCCCAAGCGCGCATGACGAGGCGTATGATTTCCTGACTGATCCCTTCTCCTCCGCCCCAGTCACCGGAGATGTGACCCAAGCCAGGAAGGACGAGCTCCTGCCCATCTGGAGCATTACCAGCCGCATTCGTGCCGGTCCCACAGATCACCACCACACCCCAAGGCCGCGAGAGCCCAGAGCGAAGTGCGGCCATACTATCATTCTTTATTACCACCTTCTGGCACAGTCCGAGATCTTCTATCGCTTCGCTGAGCATGGCATAGTCTTCAGGCAAGTCAGCACCGGCTAGGCAGAACATGCCCAGCTGGACCTCCGGAGCAGAGGCCTGAGCCTGAGCAAGGGCTTTACGAACGCAGTGTACGATCTGGGCCAGTGCTGGGTCAAGGCCGCAGATTTGATGGTTGCTTCCGCCCGCACGGCCAAAGCCCAGCACCCGGCCGTCCACATCAGCGACCAGGCAGAGGGTCTTGGAAGCCCCGCCGTCCACACCCAGCACGTAATTCATTGCCGCTCCCAGGACCCTGTAGCTGGATAAGAGTTGCGCCCCATGTCGTCTACCTGTTGAAGAATTGAGGGAGATAATCCCTATTGGCCTCCAGAATCACCTCTACCAGTTCCGTCGCCACGGCGAAACTGGCAACCAGGGGGTGGCTGGCCAACGCCTGAACGGTGGCCCGTCGGTCCCCGCTCACCCCGGCCTCGACGGTCAGCTCTTCGTACGCCTTGACGGAATGGATCAAGCCCCTGATCGCCGCTGGCAGGCGGCCAGCCGTCAAGGGGATGGCGCCGCCTGCCCCCACTAAACAGGGAACCTCGACCACCGAACCCTCCGGCAAGTCCGGTATGGCGCTTCTGTTCCGGCCGTTGACTATGTGCACCTCGTTCTTGTTGCCTACGATGGCGGCGACAAGGGACACCGCCGCGGTAGAGTACAGAGCCCCTCCTCGCTTCTCCAGTTCCTGAGGCTTGCTGACAAGGTGGGGGTCGGCATACCTGGCCAGAAGCTTTTCCTCTATTTCCTGCACCTCTTCGCCGCGAGTCCTGCCAGCCTTCTTCTGCTCCTCCAGCACCTGATCGTGGTGATAGTAGTACCGCAGATAGTAACATGGTAGCATGTCCAGGGTCTCGATGACCTCCGGGCTGAAGGGGAAGAGGCCCCTCACTCCCCGGCGAGTTTCTTCGACCGCCTTGGCCAACACCGCCTCGGTCACGTCTCGGCCGTCCAGATACACCCCCTTGACCCAGCTCAGGTGGTTGAGACCGACGTAGTCAAGGCTGACTCTTTCAGGTGGCTCGTCCAGATAACCGGCCACGGCGTGCAGCGTGTTGATGGGCAGGTTGCAGAGCCCGATCGCCCGAACGTTGCTGTGTCTGACCAGGGCCTCGGTAATTAACCCGGAAGGGTTGGTGAAGTTGATCAACCAGGCCTGGGGACACAGCCTCTCCATGTCTGCGGCGATGCTCAGCATCACCGGGATAGTGCGTAGGGCCTTGGCGAAGCCTCCGGGGCCCGTTGTCTCTTGCCCGACTACGCCGAAGCGCAATGGAATCCTCTCATCTACCACCCGCTGGGCGTTGCCGCCAACGCGGATCTGAGTGATTACGTAGTCTGCTCCCTCCAGTGCCTGTTCTCGCTCAGTAGACAGAACAAGCTTGATCGGCGAACCCGTCGCCCTGATCATGCGTTTGCAGAGCCCTCCCACGACGCTCAGTCTGTCCTGATTCACGTCCATCAAAGTGACCGTGGCAAGCCCCAAATCCGCTTGCTTCTCGATGAAGCCTTCCATCAATTCTGGGGTGTAAGTGCTACCACCCCCGATGACGGAAATGCTCAGTTCTCTGGCCATCAGGCCCCTTCCTCCTTGTCATCAGACCGGGATGCGCCTTGATCTCCCCTCAACTTCGAGAACGTCCGGCAATCTGCAGGACCTCGCTTATGGAGTGATGGCACAACTAGGAACACGACCAGAGCCAAGGTGGCAGCGAGACTGCAGAACCGGAACAGATTCATCACCCCCACTTGATCATAGAGATATCCACCCGCCAGTCCGCCTACTATGCCCGCGAGTCCCAGAACTGTACCGGAGAAGAGTGCCTGAGCGGTGGCGCTGAGTCCTCCAGGTGCGCGCTCCCGCGTGTATACCACTCCGGCCACAAAATAGGCCCCAAAAGAAAGTCCATGCAATACCTGTATTAGCAAGACTGCTTGCAGCGACGTAGTTTGTGAGTATAAGAACCAGCGCAAGGCATACACCGAAAAGCCAAGGATGAGCAGACCTCTAGGAGCCAGCCTGCGCAGGAGGGCTCCAGAAAGAAACATCACCGGCACTTCGCTTAGCGCGGCGATGGCCCATGATAGGCCCACAAGACCTTCGCTGGCGCCCAAGCCATCCATATAGAGAGCGAAGAAGTTGTTTGCCGCCGCCACTGCCGTGGCGAGCAGGAATACGCTCGCCAGAAACAGGACAAAAACTCGATCAGCTAGAAGGACGCCGAGACCTTGGAGCATCGGCCCTGACCACCGCTGTGGGCTGGACGGGAGCAAGAGGGAGAAGGCCAGACTCCCGAGCATGAAGAGTGCATAGCCGAGGAAGAGCGATCTCAGACTGGTGCCCTCCATGATCCTCCCTAGTGTCCAGGCTGAGGCGATGAAGCCTATGGTACCCCATACCCTCAATTCGCCGTAACTCCTGTGAGCTGCTTCGGCTACTTGCAGAGCAGTGCTGTCGATAAGAGGGCCAATAGGGCCATAGAAGAAGGCGTAGACTAGCGTGACTGGAGCCAGCCAGCTCATGGTACGGCCAGCCGAGAGTAGGAGAACAGGTATGATAGTGCCGCCGACCGCCACAGTCAGAAGCCTGCGATGCAGATTCAGAGAGTCGCCTAGGATGCCCCAGATAGGCGATGCGAACGGCACAACGAGAGAGGGGATTGCTGAGAGGATTCCGATCTGGAAGCCGGTCAAGCCGATCCTTTGATAGTAGAGATTCAGATAGGGGAACATGCACCCCACAGCTCCAAAATAGAGGAGATAGAAACCCCCAGTAGAGGTAAGACCCTTGTTCTTCTCCATGTTCCGTCCGCGCAGAGAGCTGCGGGCAGCCCTGGCTGCTCATCCCGTGGCCATGCCCCTGGGTTGGATGACTATTTCGTCAATCAAGACCCTGCAGGGCATGGAGGCCAGGTACAAAGCCAGTTGGGCGATGTCCCCCGATTTGAGCATCCTCGAACGGTCAGCAGCAGAGGAGTCACCATTATACCAAGGTGTATCCACATAGCCAGGGCAGATTACGTGTACCCCGACATTGTGTGGTAGCATTTCCAGTGCTAGACAGCGGCTGAAGGCTATGACAGCCGCCTTCGCTGCGCAATAGGCACTGGATTCGGCGAAAGGGATCTCGCCAGCATCGGAGGAGATGTTGATGATTCGCCCCCTCTTCTGCTCCACCATGCTGGGCAAGACCTCCCGGCAGCAGAGGAAAGTCCCCTTGGCGTTGACGTCGAAGACCTCGTCCCACTCATCCGACTTGAACCCCAGCACTGGACCCCAGTGTCCCATCCCTGCATTGTTGACCAGAATGTCGACCCGGCCGAACTGGGCCAGCACCTGACCGACCATGGCCACAACGTCATCTTCCTGAGAGATATCGGTCGGCACGACCAGAGACTCCCCACCACGGTTGCGAACCTCTAGCGCCACCTCCTCGAGTTTTGCTTCTCTACGAGCCGCCAGAACCAGTGTCGCTCCTTCCTGAGCGAAAGTGAGAGCGATCTCCCTCCCTATGCCGCTGTTGGCACCGGTGACCACAGCCACCTTGTCGGTCAGGGCCGGACCTTCTTGCCTGTCACCCATTCGTACCTCTCTTTATCGCCGCTCTTCGAGATATTCCCGCACCTGGCCCAAAGTAGGATATCCTTCCTCTCTGGGACGTGAGATTACCGTGGCCGCCACCGCGCTGGCGAAGCGCAGCGTCCTCGCCATATCCCAATCGCTAAGAAGGCCAACTATTATGCCGGAGTTGAAGCAGTCGCCGGCTCCGGTGGTGTCCAGAGCCTCAACAGGGAAGGCTGGCTGCTCAAAGGTCCCCTCCTCAGTCCTGGCTATACACCCGGCGTCACCCATCTTGATGATGACGCCACGCCGGGAGCGGACATAGAGAGCCTCCAGACAGGCCCGGGGATCGGTCTGACCCGTCAGCGCCTGGGCCTCGTTGAGGCTGGGCAGGAAGACGTCCACCCCTTGCAGCAACTGCATCACCTCCCCGACAGAGCGCTGGGGCCAGCCCTCGACGTCCCATCCGACATCGAGGAGCACCACTTTCCCCTCCGCGCGAAGAATGTCGCTCAGCGTCTTGATCCCGCCGAAGCCCAGACCGGGCAGCAGGAAGTAGCCCGAAATGAGAACGTATTGTGGCTCTTGCCAGGCCTGGCAATGCCTGAGAACCAGGTCGACGTCCAGGCGCTTCAGGTGTCCCACATGCGTTACAAAGGCGCGCTCGCCATCTTCCCGCCCCAGACCCACGCTGACGGCCGTGGGCACATAGGCCGATCGCTCGATGTGGTTGGCGGAGATCCCTGCCCCCTCCAGCGCGCTCACCAACTCCTCTCCCATGGCGTCATCTCCAACGTTGGCGATGGCCGAAACCCCCACCCCCAGCCTGGCCAGGCAGAAGAGCGCGTTTGCTATGCCCCCGGGCCGCCAACTCATGTTCCTGGTGATGACCTCGCTGCCCCAGGCTGGAAAATCTTTGAGAGGGTACAATACCAGATCAGCGTTGAGGTTGCCGACGACACAGACATCGCTACTCATAAAGGGTTACCTTGGCAGCCTTATCAAACATGCCCGGCTGCAATCCTCTCTCTGTCGCGGCGCTCCAGGAGAGCAATTGGATAGGCAGGATCTCCAACAGAGGAGTACAAAACTCATCAAGAGGTGGCAGCACAAGGTTGAAGATCCTCTCCCCTACCAACTCCTTGTCACTGTCGACGAGGACTACTTTTCCCCCGAATTCGGCTATGTCACGCGCCAGGCGCAGATTGATATCTCTGGTTCTGCCCTTGGTGGCGAATACGACAGCGGCGAAGTCCGGGGTCACCACCTCCAAAGGTCCGTGTCTGAACTGGCCGCCACTCATCCCCTCAGCCCGTATCTTCGTCGCCTCCTTCAAGATCAAGGCTCCTGCCATGGCCGAGGCCAGCGAGGGCCCGCGCCCCAGCAGGGAGAGGCAGTCCGTCTCACCGAGGAACTCGGTCAGGCCGCCGATCTTCTCTTTCCACCGCTCGAGGAAAGCCTCCATGGCATCCGCGGCGGCGTATAGCGGCTGGGTCCTTTCCTTGCTCACAGTGGAGGTGAGATACATAGCCGAGAGGTAGGCAACTGCGAGGGTTGCCGTGTAAGTCTTCGAGGCTGGGCCGCGCTCCGCTCCGGCGCATAGGAATAGAGGCAGGTCGCTATTCCGGGCAAGGTGGTTCTCGGCATCGTTGGTGACGCTCATGATGAGGGTTCTGTCGCTCAACTCGCCCAGAAGCCTCTTCACCTCCACCGTTTCACCGGACTGGGACGCGATCACCACCAGCACGCGCTCGGAGACCAGGCCCCCGTAGTAGTGCAATAGCTCCGAGGCCTCCACCATGATTGCGGGCAAGCCATGCTCATTCAGATAGATGCAGGCGGGATAGAAAGCGAAATAAGAGCTGCCCATGCCGGTAAGCAAGACCAGGCGATACTCTCCCCGATCCCTCAGCTCGTTCACCGCTCGAAGCAGAGAATCATCCTCGACGTAGCGATCCACAGCCGCCCGCAGCGCCCGGGGCTGTGAGAGAATCTCCTCCAAGAAGTAATCCATGTGTTCCTCTTCGCACTAATCGGAATCCTTGGCTCGCCAATCAAAGACCGTGCCGCAGAACCCCTGCAGCTCGACCTCCCACCCGTCCGCGCTGTGGGCCACCCCCTTGGCCCCACCGGGCGCCAGTTCCCGCACCTCCTCCAGCGACAAAGCGCTGCTGATCCAGGCTCGGATCGGTTCCAGGCCGTGGTTGACCACCACCAGGTATCCCTCACTGGAGCGCGGCAGCAAGCTCAGTTCCACCCTGGGGTCGTCGCAGTCAAACGGCGATCCCAGGCCCGCGTACTTCTTGAGTGCGCGATACAGTGTCCAGGTGGACTCCCGGCCTTCGAAGGCGGCCGGTGTCTGCGCCAGGTAGTGCTCCACCGGATAGGCTGAGACCAGGGTTCGCCCCCGATCCAGGGAGTGAGCAACCAGGGCAGGGTTGCCTTCCTGGTCGACCGCTATTATCTCGCCCCCGGTAACGTGCAGCAGGTAACCCGCGTCGGCTGGCGACAGAGCTGCCTGATAACGAAACCTCTGACCACTCTCCAGGCCATGGAAATCTGAGACTATCTGGATCTCCACCCCGTCGCGGGGGACGATGCGATCTTCCAGCGATGCGCCGAAGAGGTCCTGCATTTCCGGTATCGCCGCGTCCCCTGAAAGGGAAGCGTAAAGCGTACCGCCTGCTTCCACATACCTTTGGGCCCGCCGCCAGAAGGTAGTGTGCACGTGATTGAAGCTGAGGGACGTCGACGTCAAGGGCGAGGGCATGAGGATCAGGGGCACGTCCTCCCAGGAATCATATTCGCGAGGGAAGCCGACCTCCAGGTGCGCCTGCCGGGCCAGTACGAAGGCGCTGAGCCAGGAAGAGACCGGCAGGGTCACCCCACTTCGCCTCTCCCTTTTCTCCGTCCAGGCCTCCTCGGCAGAGACGTACAGGGACAGGTTAGGCTCACCGATACCGTAGCGAGAGTGATCGGGGCCATGGGAGAACTCGTGAGGCACTATGATCCCTGCCTGCAGAGGCGGGAGGCCCAGGCCGTCAAACTCCATCTGAGTCAGCACGCGCGAGAGCTTCCGCATCTCCTCGCCGGCTGGGCGATCTCGCTTGTGAGCGTCGGTCACGCCGAACTGGGTCTCATGAGGGGAGCGAAGATAGGGCACGCGGGCCCAGGTGGCCTCGTCAGCGTCGGTGAAGCACCAGGCCACCAGGCCGTGAGCACCGCAGCCCAGTGCGCTGTACATCATCGTGTTGTAGTATCGGGCGATACGTTCAGGCGTGAACTGGGCGCTGGACGCGCCAAACTCCTGTGCCATCACCGGCTTGCCCGCGCCACGGGCCAGCATCGTTTCGAAGGCCGCGGCATAGGTAACCCTCAGAGAGAGCAAAGGATCGGGATAGTATTCCGGCTGGTAGAAGGGGTAGGGGTGCACGCTGAGGAAATCCACGTCCTCAACGATGACGTCGGCCCGAAATGCGCCCCTGACGATCTCCTGGCTGCTCGTGCCCACCAGGATGGGGTGCTGGCGGTCAAACTGGCGAATGGCGGCCACCAGGGCCCTGGTCCAGTTGGCAGCCATGGCGTCGGAGGTCTCTTGGGCGACTATCCAGTAGGGGGGCTCATCAGTAAGGTCCCAGGCCAGGATAATGGATTCATCATGGTAGCGCCGGGCGAACTCCTTGACGTGCTCAACCTGCAGGCGGAGCATCTCTGGGTCGGCGTGGGGATGGCGGTCGGCGCGCCAGGGCACATCCCAGTAAGCGTCCCCCACCTCGCCGCCGATGAAGAATGTGGGGTTCAGATATAGTTCGTATCTCTTGGCCAGACGGATGATCTCGTCGAGCTGGGCAAAGGCTTCTTCGTTGTACTGCCCGGGCCTTGGCTCGAACCAAGCCCAGAACAGATCGAAGCGCACCAAGTTCAGGCCCATCTCGTGCATCAAAAGAAAGTCGGAGTCCCACTGTTCTGGGTTCCATTTGTAGGGCCACTGCAGGGCCTCGGCCGCTGGCACGTAGTGGCTCCCCAAGATGTACAACGCCTTGCCGTCCCGTGAGAAGTAGTTGCCTTCCAGCTTCACCTGCTTTGCATCCATCACCACTCCTCTACCGCCCAGGGCATGCCGACCCCTAAGTCATCCTCAGGAGCCTCTCCTTCGTCAATACATCGAGTGGGGTTCGACCCGAGAAGAAACGCTCGAAATCCTCCACCACCAACCCGCTCAGGAGGCTGTAGGCCTCCTCTGTGTCTGATGCGCGATGAGGGGTCAGGATGACATTGTCCAGGTCGCGCAACTCGTGGGACAACGCAAGGGGCTCTTCAGAAAAGACGTCCAGCGCGGCATTGAGCCTACCCTCTTTTAGTCTCTCCACCAGCGCGTCCTGATCTATGACGTTCCCCCTCGCCGTGTTGATCAAAACGGCCCCCGGCCGCAAGAGGTCGAGCCTCTGCCGATCCAACAGATGATGGGTCTGCGGAGTCAACCCGGCGTGTACGCTCACCACGTCACAGGTGGTGAGAACCTCCTCCAGGGAGGTCATCCTGGCGCCAGAGTTCACTACTGCTTCTTCTGACACGTAGGGGTCGTAGACCAGCAGGTCCACAGCGAAAGGTTGTAGAAGGGCTGCCAGCTCGCGACCGATTAGGCCGAAACCGATAAGACCCACTCTCTTACCTGTCAGTTCGTGCCCCAGGCGGAGCTCCTCTCCCTCCCGGCGGTCCCTCATCAGGCGGTCGCTAGAGACTATGTGGTGAAGGCAGTCCAGAATCAGGGCCAATGTGAACTCCGCGACGCTGGTGCTCATCGCCGGAGCCGAGTTGACGATGACGATCCCCCTGGCGAGCGCCGCCTCGGTGTCAATGTGCTTGACCGTTCCTCCCACCTGACCAATGATCTTGAGGTTCTTTGCCTGGTCGATATTCCCCTTGGTGAGACCCCCGCCTTCCCACCCCAAGATAGCGCCCTCGACGTCGCGCACCATTTGGGACATCTCCTGCTCACTGAGGTCGCGGCAGGTCTCGTTTCTGATCACGTCGGCGAAGGAACGCAGACGACCCTCAAGCTCCGGGTCGAAGAACCGCCCGTACAGCGGCTGAGGCAGCGCGATGAAGACCAGCGGCCTCTTCATGCCGCCAGCTTCCTCCTGTTCCGAAAACCACTCGCTATCAAAGGACGCATCAGTCTGGGCGTTCTCATTTCCCTGTCCAGTCGTCGAGGAACCTCTCCAGACCCAGCTCGGCCAGTTTACCCCTGCTGGGCACTGCGGTCACCGGGTGCCATTCTCTGGCCGCCAGGTATTCGCTGGCCGCAGTCTCCACATCCACCTCGACGCCAGCCAGCGTTCCCGCCTTGAGGGGAGGTCTTCCGAGCATGCGGTCCGGCAAGTGGAAGTGCAGTGGGTTCAACCCCTCTCGCAAGTTGAAGAGGTGGCGCAGGTTGGCGATGCGCTCGCCTAGCTGCAGACATTCCTCGAGCGTCAGATCCCAACCCGTCACGGCCGACAAGAAATCCGACACGTACTGAACGTCCATGCACTCGTAGCCGAATTGGCAGAGCCCCGCTGAGTTGACCACGTGTATGATGTCGGTCACCTTCTTGTACAGCTCGGCCTTGCCCGTGTACCAGTACTTGTCGTCAGAATCAGGTATCGCCAATCGCTTCCGGGTAGCACGGGGCAGGTCGTACCCCCAATGGCCGCCCTGCATGTGCCGGGCCGGGGTCGCATCCAGCCAGTAGCTGAGAGCCAGTGGCGGCAGATACCGGGGGTCGTGCATGGGGAGCTCCTGACCCTGAATGTGGATTGCCAGTCTTGCGGCCTCGCCGCCGATGCGTTCCGCTGCCCTCTGCACGCCGTCAGCCAGCAGATCTCCCAACCCTTCCCTGGAGCCCATTTTCTCCAGGATGTCGATCATCGCCGTGGCGTCCCCCCACCGCACCTCAAGGCCGTCGGTGTCTTTCTTCGAAAGCAAGCCTTGCTCGAAGCATTCCATGGCAAAGGCCAGAGTCGCCCCAGCGGAGATGGTATCGAATCCATACCGGTTACACAGGTCGTTGGCTTTGATGATCGCTTCCACGTCGTCCACGAGGGTCATGGTGCCAAAAGCGGACAGGGTCTCGTACTCCGGCTTGTGCCCCTCTGTGGCGTATGGCCCATTCTTGACCACGACGTGTCCGCCGCACCCCAGGGGGCAATGCCAGCAGGCGAACCGCTTCTCTTGGTATTTGATCACGTTGTCGCCGCTTATGGCCGCCGCTCCAGGGAAGTCCAGTGAACCAACCCCCTTCCAGTTCTTGACCGGCGCGTCTCCGCTAACCGAGGCTCCTTCTAGCCCGCCGCAGGTCCCGGTGTTCCGGTAGTAGTCGACCAGTGAGCCCTTCAAGCCAGCCAGGTACTCCCTGCGAAGCTTGAGAACCCTTTTCTCGTCTGCCAGCGGCACTTGCATGTCGCCTTTCACGGCCAGGGCCTTCAGCTTCTTGGCCCCCATGACTGCCCCTAGACCCGATCGAGCCGCTGCCCGCCCCTTGTTGTTGATAATGCAGGAGATCAAGGCCAGTTCTTCTCCGGCGGGGCCGATGCAGGCCACTTCGGTGTCTGACCCCAACTCCTCCTTCAGGCGATCCTCGGTCTCCACGGCGTCCAGGCCCCACAGCTCCTTCGCGTCTCGCAGTTCAGCCTGGCCCTGGCGAAGGAACAGATAGACCGGGGTCTCCGACGCGCCGCTGAAGAACACAGCGTCGTAGCCTGCGAACTTCATGTGGGGCCCGAAGAAGCCCCCGGAGTTTGCATCTCCCCAGGTTTGGGTGAGCGGCGATTTGCCGACCACCGTGTAGCGCGAACCGATGAGGGCTGGTGTGCCGGTGAGAGGTCCGGTCACGAACCCCAGCAGGTTGTCAGGACTTAGCGGGGCGACGCGGGGTGGTTGCCGATCCCAGATGAGTCTGACACCAAGGCCATAGCCTCCTAGATATTGGCGACACAGCACATCGTCCACGGGCTCCTCTTCCATCATCCAGTTGGAGAGGTCCACGAAAAGGATGCGACCCATATAGCCGCCCGCCATGTACATGCTCCCTTCGATGGTCAGTGACTCTAGAGCTCAGTCTCTAGTGCGAGGAAATACCGAAACTCACTACTGCTTGACCGCCCCCGCGGTCAGCCCCTCTATGAATTGCCGTTGCATGAAGAGGAAGACGATGATCATGGGTAAGGCCGCGATGGTAGAGCCGGCCATGATCTGAGTCCAGTTCGTGGTGTGATACTCTTGCAGCAGGGCGATCCCGACCGGTAGAGTACGCATGTTCATGGAATTGGTGACGATCATGGGCCAGAGAAAGCTGGTCCACGATCCCATGAAGCTGAAGATGGCCAGGGTGGCCACCCCGGGCAGGGCCAAGGGCGCCACAATCCGCCAGAAGATCCCGAACTCTGAACACCCATCCATCCGAGCTGAGTCCAGCAGTTCGTCGGGTATGGACAGTATGTATTGGCGCATCAGATATAGACCGAAGACGCTCGTGGCACTCGGCACAATCAGTGCCCAGTAGGTGTCCACCCACCTGAACAGGTCCATCATCTTGTAGAGTGGTATGAGATTGACCTGAAAGGGTACCATCAGTGTCAGCAACAGGATAAAGAACAGCTTGTCGCGGCCTGGGAACCTCAGTTTGGCAAAAGCATAGCCAGCGATGGTAGAGAAGAACACGTTGCTCGCGGTGACCATCGCGGCCACGAAGAGGCTGTTGAAGAGGAACCTGGCGAAGGGCAGACTCGTCCAAACCTCCGCGTAGTGAAGGAGCGTGGCAGGCTGTGGAATCCATTCCGGAGGATAGGCGAATACGTCGGCCTCGGCCTTGATAGAGGTGCTAACCATCCAGTAGAAGGGCACTAGCATGACGATCGAGCTAACGATCAGAGCCACATATATACCTGTTCGCCCTACTAGCTTGCGCACCCCAATGCGACTCATAGCCATAATCGCTCACCCCTCATTATGAAATGGCCCGGCTCGGCTACCGCGAGGCGATCCCAAGACGCGCGACCTCAATCTTCCCGCCCGAGAAATTTCATTTGCAGATAGGAGAACAGTGCCAATACCGCGAAAAGGACATAGGCCACAGCGGACGCATATCCGAACTTCATATAGTGGAAATTGTCCCAGAGGTGAAACACGATCGTTCGGCTGGCATTAACGGGCCCGCCGTCGGTCATCACGTAGATCTGGTCGAAAACCTGATAGGTTCCTATGATACCGATGATGTATATCATGACGATGACCGGACGCAGGCCGGGCAGGGTAACGTGCCAGAACCTGTTCCAGGCGTTGGCTCCGTCTATCATCGCCGCCTCGTAAAGCTCCTGGGGAATCGCTTGCAGGGCAGCCAGAAAGATCACCGTCTCAAAGCCGAACCCCTGCCACACGCTGGTGACGATCACGGACACAAGCGCAGTAGCCGGGTTATTCAGCCACCGCGTCGTCGGCAGGTCGACTGTGCGTAGCAGGCCATTGATCAAACCGTTCTCGTTGTAGAGCATTTTCCAGACGGTGGCCACGACCACCAGACTGGTCATCACCGGCAGAAAATACGCGGTGCGGAAGCCCGCCCGAAACCTGACCTTCTGGTTCAGTGCCAGAGCGGAGATCAAGCCGAAGATAGGCCCACTGCCCTGCCCCAGGATCACGAAGATGGTGGTATTAATAAACGATTTGACGAACTTGGGGTCATCGAATAGGAGCTTCTTATAGTTGGCCAACCCGACGAACTGGGGCGGTTGCAGCCCGCTCCACTCGGTTAGACTAAAGGCGAAAGAGCTGATCATGGGGATGAAGAGGAAAACGGTCGTAAATATCACCGGACCCAGGATGAACAGATAGGCCCAGTAGTATTTCCGCACGGACACGCCGATTCGTCGCGCTGTTGAAGTCTCCATTCGCTTTCCTCTGCAATGCTCGTGGGAGCGGCCAATGTCGGTCCAGGTGAAGGTCAAGGGGGCAGTCTGCCCCCTTGACCTGAAACACCCTCTCGCCCGCCGTTATTCCTCCAGCAGAGCGTTGATCTCGACGACGGCATCGTCCAGAGCCTGCTGTACCGTCTTCTGCTCCAGCATGGCTGAGCCCATCATGTCGTCGATTATGTCATACATCTCGTTCCATTGGCGGACGTAGGGGAAGTGGTGTGCAGTCTCAGTGGCCTGCAAGAACAGGGGCATGGTCACTTGGCCGCCAAAGTATGGGTCGGCGGCGCTCACCTCCGGACTCTCCAGTGCAGCCTTGAGCCCAGGTGCAGCACCCGAACCCGTGTACACACCGATGGCGTTGTCCACGCGCATCGCGAACTCGATGAACTTCCAGGCGGCTTCCTTGTTGGCAGCCCTGACGGGGATCGCCAGGCCCGTGCCGCCGAGGTAGGAGCTGGGTTGCTTGCTGTAGGGGTGCGGAGCCACCTTCCACATCCCCTCCATTTCGGGAGCTCCGTCTTTGATTACCCCCATCATGTAGGGTCCATCGGAGAACATGGCCATCCGGCCATCCTTGATGGGCGTGATGGCCTCTTCCTCACCGATGTCGAAGGCGATGTGGTACTCGTTGACCATGTCGACGATGAACTGCGTCGCCTCCACTCCCTCAGGGCTGTTGAAGACGGCCTGGGTGTTGTCCCCGTTGAGGATCGTGGCGTCGTTCTCGTAGAGGAACTGTGCCCAGCGGAAGGCATCAGGGAAGATCCCGTACAGATACCTGTCGGGCACCCCGTTGCCATCCGTGTCCTCGACCAGCTGCTGCCCGACCTCCACCAGTTGAGCCCAGGTGGTGGGCACTTCCAGCCCTTTCTCCTCGAAGACGTCGGCCCTGTAGTAGAGGCAGTACACGTCGAAGTCCTCCAGCATGACGACTGTCTGGCCCTCGAACGTCATGGCCTCCACGGCGCCCTCCGAGAAAGCCTCATTGAGGGGAACTCCGTTCACCTGACCGCCGGACAGAGGCCCGAGATCTGCAAAGGCCCCGAGCGATGCCCAAGTGGGCACCCAGGTCATGTCTACGGTCGCTACGTCCGGTGGCGACCCGGTCGTCATGGCCACGCTCAGCTTCTCGAACATAGCGTCCCAGTCGAGCGATTCGTACTTGACTTTGATGTTGGGGTTCTCTTGTTCGAAGGCCGCGATCATCTCCGGCTGGAAGGGCGTGGCCGTCCCGTAGTAGTCCCAGACCGTTATGGTCGTCACCCCTGCTGGCGGTGGCGTCGCCCCTGCTGGCGGCGGCGTCACCCCTGCCGGTGTCGTAGGCGCTGGTGTGCTCGGGGCCCCGCAGGCGGCCAACACAATCACCAACACCACACTCAAGAAGATTGGCATCCTTTTCATCCTTAATCCTCCTTCTTTCTTATGCCCCTTCCCAATCGAAACAAAAGTATCCGTACTCTCTTCGTTGCGCGCTCATCACCTCCTTTCTTTGTGTAAGGCCTCGGTGGGGCGCTTCGTGCTCTCAGGGGTTTGGCAGCATCCTGAGCCTAGAGTTGGCGATCTACTTGTCTACCAAGGTTACGCTCACGTCAACTGTACCCTCCACCGTGCCAAGAGGAACGAGGGTTAGCAGATCATCAAAAGGCCTGGGAGTTATCACGCGACCGCCCAGGCGGGCCTCCCGCACGACCTTCCCCACAGGCGGTTTCAAAGAGAGCGTGGCGCCAGGTACCGCCTTCTCCAATCTCACTTGCCACATGTTGTCCATCATCGACTGTCTGCTGATCTCCATCTTCTCCCGGGCCAGCCACCAGTCGACCAGCTCCCTGGGCGACATGAAGACGATATCCTCGAAACTTGCGGCATACGCAACACCCTGCTTCAGCGCCTGGGAATAGTTGACGTTATCCCCGGCGAGGACGCCGTAGCCCACATCGGGAGGATCGGCAAAGACGTGAATCAGACCGCCGCGTCGGTATTCCCGATCAACCACCTCCTTGAAAACGGCAAGATACTCATCGGGAGATGCAGTGCGGTTCCGAACGCTCTCGCCAAGGGTGTTGTAGCTGCAAAAGCCGTTTGGGAAACCAGGGCACGAAGGATCATAGCTGATCGGTACCTCCAGGAATTGGAAGTTGCGCTCGCACTCCGGCCAGCATTTGAAGTGCACTTCCCCGTCGTCTACCCCTGTCCAGGGCTCTTTCGACGGGTGGAATGGGAAGCCAGCGGTCAAGGTGTAGTTCGATCCTACCGAGGACTCCTGGAGGTAGCCCAACTCGTGGAGCACCTGAAAAGTTAGGATGCTCTTTTCCAATTGGAAGTGAGGCAGCCGGAAGATGCCCTGATCATCCCGTCCCAACAGCCGGACAAAGGTCTCGTTGCATTTCTCGATCTGGTGCCTGATCCGCGCCTTGTCGAGTTCGGCCCACGGTTGCTCGTCCCAATAGCTATAGGGGTGAGAGTATGAGTGGTTGTAGTAGTGGCGATGCTCTCTCGGAAAACAGGATGGGAACTCTTCCAGGTTGCGGGCGCCAACGTAGATGCCGTACTTGTCGAAGGAGACCTGTACTAGCGTATCGATGGCCGCGGGCACGTACTTGGCGCACTCCGGATCCACGCCGGGCGGGTGGTCGACATCGCCGTCGATCACCAGAGGCGAGCGAATAGCGTTTCTCCAGTACCAGATGCTGGCCAATCCTCCCTTCAGCGTGCAAAAGAGCGTCCGCAGCATGAGCTCTCTCAGTTGGTACGAGTTGTCGTACGAGAAGCGCGTGGCCATTGAGGGGAGGAACCAGACAACTCGTCCGTCACTGGTTTCCATCACAGTCAGAGCATCAGAGAGCACCTCTTGCTGCTCATCACTGGATACGAACTGAGCCAGAGACGCGGCCTCAGCGGCCCGAACAGCGTATTGCCTGCCCCTCAGAGGAATGGTGGTTCCCTCACTTGTGTAGGGCGTTCGGGGTGCAGCGTGCCCCGTGTGCAGCTTGAGAAGGGCTGACTCCCAGTAGTCGATTCGATCCCTTGAAGAAACGGCAGGCGTGACCCCAGCAATCGCCAGGAACGCATTGTCGTCACGCCTAGAGAATCGGCCCAGAGCGCCATGACAGGATCCAGAATCCCCGGTAATCAGCAGGTGACCGCCGGCACCGATCATTCGCGCGACGGCTTGAATCTCTTCGTCATCGAGCCAGGCCACGCGAGGCAGAATCAACAGGGGGTGCCGTTCTGCCTTCTCTCCGAGTTCTTCTTCGCTTAGGACGGCAAAACCGATCTTCGCGCTAGCCAGGGTCACGGCCCATATGGCAAACTCATAAAGGGCGGTTTGATCACCAGCGAAATCTGCCCTCGTTGGTTTGACCACGGCGATCACTGGTGTCCCGGATGCTTGCTGAATCCCCGAGTCCATTCAGCTACCGTCTCTCTGAAGCGTCGCCTTGGTGCTTCTCCGGCGAGGCACCTAGCCCCGAATACACATACCTAAGGTGACGAGCGACCCGTCTCCCGCCGGAAACCAGCCATCTCTATGAAGAACTTGCATCTGTCACCGCGCACTATGGCTTTTGTGTATTCGACGGGTTTGCCGCTGTCGGTGTAGGCAGTCAATTCCAGGAGAAGACCTGGTGAACCCTCCTCAACGGCGAGGTTCTGGGCCTCCTTGTGATTTATGATCACTGGTTCAAGCGTTTCCCTGGCTTTGACCAAAGAGACCCCGTACTCGCCTGTAATGATATGGTAGAGTGACTGGCTGGTCAGATCCTGCGAAAGAAGACGGGGAAACAACGCGTGAGGCAGAAACGTCTTTTCGAGCATCAGCGGCTCGCCGTTGGCGAACCTTACTCGCTCGAGGGAGATCAGCTCTTCACCCGTGGGCACATCCAACCTCTTGGCGACAGTACCGTCGGCAGGCACTATCCTTGCGTCCAACACTGTACTGTTGGGCTTCAGCCCCTGATGAAGCATTTCCTCTGTGAAACTGGCAAGTTGCGAGAGGTCTCGCTCCATCTTCGGCTGGGAGACGAAAGTGCCCTTGCCCGGCACACGATACAGCAACCCCTCTTGCACCAGGTCCAGCACGGCTCGCTTCACCGTTATGCTGCTCACGCCATACTGCCCGCTGAGTTCCCGTTCCGAACCGAGTTGGTCACCGGGCCTGAGTTGGCCCGAAGCCACCAATTCTCGCAAATCCTCTCTGATTTGATAGTACAGCGGAACTGGGACATGGTCTTCCCCGCGCACAACTTCCTCCAGCTTAGCGGCTTCCTTTTCAACGCACCGGGTGTAGTACTCTGTCCCGAGCCATCTGAGTATAATATTATAATATTATACCCCATTCTAGCACAAATGCGGTGAGTTGTCAAGTAGCCGGTTTGCTTGCCAGTCCAACGCAGCTTGCCAATGGGCGTGGGTTGTGCAGGACTTCTGGGGCACGGCAGGACGCCTTCGCAGTAATACAGGCCCTTGCGCCGACAGGAGACGGAGGGGAGTAGCAGAGGGCGCCGCACGGCGCTATCTGTCAGCAGACACAGACACGCCAAGCGCCCGCCTCGTGGTGTCCGTGGCTTGGCCTCTCTCGTAGTGGTCGCGACAGCTCTTTGCCCATCGTCGCTGACTTGTGGTACAATCGGGAAGATTTGGCAGAGGGGAGAGAAATCATGGCAGGGAGAATCTTCGGCTACATCGTGGCAGGCATCCTGATCCTTTTCGGGGTCCTGTATCTGTGGTCTATCCCAGCGGCTGGATCGGGCCAGATCGTTTCCAGGTTGATCGTGGGGGTCATCTCGCTAGCCATCGGTGTGGTGATTATCTGGGTGATCAGGACCAGAGGGCCGGCGCCCATCCAGCAGATCACCCAGCAGGTGGAACTGGACATGCCGGGGGACGTCAACGTGGAGAAGCTCAAGTGCCAGAGTTGCGGCGCTGAGCTGAGCAAGGACAGCGTCTCCCTGGTCAAGGGGGCGATCATGATCAACTGCCCCTACTGCGGCTCCACCTACCAATTGACGGAGGAACCAAAATGGTAGGGCTGAGACACTCGCTGACTCGGGCTTTGGCGGTCGCCGTTTGTGTGTCCGCCTTGATCTTGATGCTGCCAGCTGACTCCGTCTTGGCACAAGATTATCGCTTCTCTGTGGATAGCAACCTCGTCTCCGTGTATATACAAGAGGATAGTTCGGTAGACATTGTATATGACGTCACTTTCACTTGTGATCCGGGTGCCCATGTCATCGACATCGTGGACATTGGCATGCCCAATGACTACTATGACCTCTCTAGCGCCACGGCTACCATCGACGGCCAGCCGGTGACTGGCATCTACAAGTCAGAATGGCTAGACACCGGCGTGGAGATCCATCTGGGCAGCAACCAGATTATGCCTGGCGAGACGGGGACTGTGCACCTGGAGATCAACAACCCCCACATGGTCTATCAGGACAGCGAGAATGAAGAGTATGCCAGCGTGCGCTTCTATCCTCACTACTACGAGGAGACCGGTCATGGGACCACCTACCTGCGGGTGACGATGTACTTTCCCCCAGGTGTGCAGCCTGATGAGACTCGATATCACGACCTGGAGTTCACGGAATCCTATATGGAGGGCGACAGGCCAGTGATGGTCTGGGTGAACGCCGAGGCACGTGCTGACCAGCAGTATCAGTTCGGCGTGTCCTTCCCCAAGAAGTACGTACGCGAGGTGTACAGCCCGCCTGCTTTCGACTTTGGCGGAGCGATTGTTGGTTTGATCGGTGCGCTGTTCGGCACTCTCCTGCCCTTCACCATCTGTGGAGGCATTGCGCTTTGGATCATCCTTGGCATAGTGGTGGGTTCCAGGAGGCAACGGACGAGGCTGATGGACTACATGCCTCCCATGGTGTCGGTGGAGGGTCTTGGCATCAAGCGGGGCCTGACCGCTGTGGAAGCGGCAGTGCTGCTGGAGGCTCCTCTTAACAGAGTCCTGACTATGATTCTGTTCGGCCTGGTGAAGAAGGGGGCCGTACGCGCAACATCGGACAAGCCCCTTCGCCTGGAGAAGGCGGATCCGCTTCCCGAGGGGCTCTACTCCTACGAGAACGATTTCTTAGCGGCTGTGAAGAAGGACGGCGAGCTGAGCGAGAAAGAGCTGGTTGGCGTGACCACCAAGCTGATCAAGGACGTCAGCCAGAAGATGAAAGGGTTCCATGCCAAGGACACCATCGCCTACTATGGGGATATAGTGGCGCGGGCCTGGAAGCAGGTCGAGAGTGCGGATACTCCAGAGGTTGTGGACGAGAACCTGGAGTGGATGATGATGGACAAGGATTTCGAACAGAAGCTGCCGGAGACCTTCGGCCCGCGACCTGTACCCATGCCCGCATGGTGGTGGATACCCTCCACACCAAGTCCTACGTCAGCGGCCAAGCCCGTGTCTGGCAAGGCTGCCCTCCCCACAGGTGCCCCGCGCACCGTGCCAGGGGCTCAGCTGGCCGACAGTGTCGTTAGAGGCATAGGGAACGTCTCCAACACCATCGTGGGTAGTGTCTCGGCTTTCACAGCTCGGGTCACGGGGGTCACCCATCCTGTGCCCGTGGCCAAGTCCAGTGGCGGCGGCTGGAGCAGTGGGGGAGGCGGTAGCAGCTGCGCTTGCGCCTGCGCCTGCGCGGGGTGCGCCTGCGCGTGTGCTGGAGGAGGGCGCTAGCAGATTCGGGGAAGCATCTCCCCGGCCAGCATATCCACGACACGCGTGCCGCCAATCCCAGTGCGGAGCAGGACCCTGCCCTCTGGCATGGCCGTCACCTCGCCGATGATGGTAGCCTCTTGGCCGTGGGGGTCGCGGTGCATGGCCTCGACGATTTCTGCCGCGGCGCGGGGGGCGACCATGGCCACAAGTTTACCCTCGTTGGCGACGTAGAGAGGATCGTAGCCCAGCATCTCGCAGGCGGCTCGCACTCCCTCGTGGATGGGGACTTTGTTCTCCTCGATCACTAAAGCCACCTGCGATTGAAGGGCGATCTCGTTGAGCGTTGTGGCCAGACCGCCGCGGGTGGGGTCGCGCAAAACGTGGATACCTGGGCTGGCCCTGAGCATGGAAGCTACCAGCTGGTTGAGAGGTGCCACGTCGCTGGCCAACTGGCTTCGGAAGGCGAGACCCTCCCGCTCGCTGAGCACCGCCAGGCCGTGGTCGCCAATAGCTCCGGAGAGAATGATCACATCTCCCGGCCGGGCGTTGGATGCCGAGATATCTACACCATCAGGGACGACGCCCAGACCGGCGGTGCTGATGAATAGCTGGTCGGCCGCGCCTTTCTCCACCACCTTGGTGTCGCCCGCAACGATCTCCACCCCTGCTTGGTCCGCGGATGCTTTCATGGAGGCCACGACTCTGCGCAAGGTGTCCAGGTCCAGCCCTTCCTCGATGATGAAACCCACGGAGAGATAGAGAGGGGTCGCACCCACCATGGCCAGATCGTTCACTGTCCCGCAGACGGCCAGTCGGCCGATGTCACCCCCTTTGAAGAACAATGGTTTGACCACATAGCTGTCTGTGGTGAAAGCCAACCTCCCGGACCCGCGGGTCGCGGGCTTTGCCCCAGGGGTCGCTCGGGCAATGGTCTCTACCACGGCTGCATCATCCAGTCTGGCCAGGGCCGGGGCGGGGAACTGCGGCAGGAAGAGGTCGCGGATCAATTCGTGGCTGAGGCGTCCGCCGCTGCCGTGGGCCAGGAGTATTCTGTCCATCGCTGGAGTCCTCTGATCGTGTAGCTAGCGTGCCTCTCCGGAGTAGAGGTAGTATGCAGCACAGGTGCCCTCGCTGGAGACCATGCACGGCCCCACCGGGTGATGCGGAGTGCAGGCCCTGCCGTACAACGTGCAGTCCGGCGGTGTGGTCACACCTCGGATGACCTCACCGCAGCGACAACCCGCCGGTTCCTCCGGCGGGCCTGGGTGGACCTCAAAGCGCTCGCGAGCGTCAAAGCGCCGGAACTGGCCCTTCAGCCTGAGACCGCTGGCCGGGATCTCTCCGATGCCGCGCCAGTCAGCGGGACACACCTCGAACACGGTGCTCATGTAGCCCAGAGCCACCTGGTTACCTTCCGCTCTCACACTTCGCCCGTAGACGTTGTCCACCCGAGGCTTGCTGGATTCGAAAGACTCTACGAGGGCGTAGATGCCCTGGAGGATATCCAGCGGCTCGAATCCGGCGATGACGCAGGAGATGGCGTACTCCTGTGGCAGGAAATCCCAGGCGCGCGAGCCGATGACGGTGGCTACGTGGCCAGGGCCGATGATCCCGTCGAGTTGAGACTCCCCTGAGTCGAGAATGGCCCTGGTGGCGGGCGGGGTCAACTTGTGCATGGCGAGGACGTAGTAGTTGCTGATTCCTTCGTCCTGGGCCTGGAGAACGGACGCGGCGACAGTGGGAGCGGTGGTCTCAAAGCCGATGCCCAGGAAGACCACGGGATGGCCAGGGTTGTCCCTGGCGATCTGCAACGCATCCAGCGTGGAGTAGACGATGCGGATGTCTGCGCCTTCGGCCTTTACCGTTTCCAGGCTGCTGCGACTGCCCGGGACGCGGAGCATGTCGCCAAAGGTGGTGACGATGACGTCAGTATCCCCAGCCAGAGCTATGGCCCAGTCGAGGTCTGCGTTGGCAGTCACGCAGACGGGACAGCCGGGGCCAGAGAGCATCTCTATGGTGGGGGGCAGGAGCTGACGGATGCCGTGCTTGAAGATGGAGACGGTGTGCGTGCCGCAGAACTCCATGATGCGGAGCCGGCGGCTGGACCGTTGGCGGATCTTCTCCACCAGGGTTGCCGCCAGGTCGGGATCTCTGAACTCGTCCAGGTACTTCATTCCCTATTCCTGAGGTAGTGGCGGTCTTCCGCTGCCCCTCGGCGTGGGCACGCCTCCTGCTGGGTCTCCAGACGTGACTTTGGAATTGGCTATCACCGCCTGGCCCAGGGAGACACCTCCGTCGTTGCACGGTACCTGGTGGTGGGTCAACACATCGAAGCCAGCTTCTTCTAGCACACTGGTTGCCTTGGTGAGGAGCAGTCGGTTCTGGAAGCAGCCGCCGCTCAAGGCCACCTGCTGTAGCCCTGTCTCTTCCGATATTCTACCACATGTCTGCTGGATGATCTTGGCCATAGTGTTATGGAATCTCACCGCGATGGCACCACTTGGGAACTCGGCCCGAAGGTCGTCAATGATACCACCCCACATCTCTGACAGGTGGACAAGCTGGGCGCCGTCTCGCTCGACGATGGTGAAGGGGTAGTCTGCGCCGTCCTCCATGTCGTAGGCCATCATCTCCAATTGGACAGCTGCCTGTCCTTCATAGCTGGCCTCTCCTCGAAAGCCAAGCAGTGCCGACACCGCGTCGAACAGTCGCCCGCAGCTGGAGGTCAGTGGCGAATTGATCCTCTTGTCGATCTGCTGCCTGATGATCTCCAGTTCGTGGGTGTCGACGTCTCCCAGGTATGGTAGCGCCGATTGCAGACCGTCGTCACCCAACAGCGAGTAGAGGTGGCTGATGGCCATGCGATAGGGCCGGCAGATGGCAGCCTCCCCTCCCGGCAAGGGGACATACTGGAGATGCCCCGCCCTACGGAAGCTGCGATAGTCGGCCACGAGGAACTCTCCACCCCAGATCTGCCCGTCGGAGCCGTAGCCTGTGCCGTCCAGAGCGACGCCGATCACCGGTTCCTGAACCCCGTTGTCCACCATACAGCTCACGATGTGGGCGTGATGGTGCTGGACGGGGAGCAACTGCTCGGGCGACCTGAGGCTGAGGGCATACTTCGTAGCCAGATACTCGGGATGCATATCGTAGGCCACAATCTCCGGGTCCAGGCGGAAGAGGCGTTTGTAGAGCTCGATAGAGGCCTCGAAATGCTCGAGGGTTTCGAGGTTCTCCATGTCACCTATGTGCTGGCTGACGAAAGCGTACTCGTCCTTGGTGGCACAGAAGGTGTTCTTCAGTTCAGTGCCACAGGCCAGGACCTGCCTGGACTTGAAAGGTAGATGAATGGGAAACGGAGCGTAGCCCCGAGAGCGGCGCAGCGGCTGAGGAGTGCCCTCCACGACCATCCACACGCTGTCGTCGTATCGGGCGTAGATGTCCCGGTTATGAACCAGGAAGTGATCGGCGATGCCGGCCAGCCGGGCGAGGGCCTCCTCGTTCTCGATGGCGATGGGCTCTTCGCTGAGGTTGCCGCTGGTCATTACCAGGGGCCTGCCCATCTCTCTCAAAAGCACGTGGTGGAGAGGCGTGTAGGGCAACATCACTCCCAGGTATCTGTTGCCAGGAGCCACCAGTCGAGATGTGGCGGAAGCGTCTCTCCAACGCAGCAACACGATGGGACATTGAGGTGAGGTGAGCAGTTGCTGTTCCTCCTTAGACACTGCACAATGGGCAGCAATCTGGTCCAGGCTGGCCATCATCACAGCCATGGGTTTGGCTGGGCGGTGCTTTCTCTCTCGCAGGCGCCACACGGCGTCGTCGCTGGTGGCGTCACAGGCGAGGTGAAACCCTCCCAGGCCTTTGATGGCCAGGATCTTGCCCTGCTGAAGCAATTGGACGGCGGCAAAGATCTCATTCGTGACGGCGATCTGCGAGCTATCTGGAACAATAAGGCTGAGTTGTGGTCCACAGACGGGGCAGGCGTTGGGTTGAGCGTGGAAGCGGCGGTCCAGTGGGTTTTCGTACTCCGCCTGGCACTGTGGGCACATCACAAAGTCGCGCATAGTGGTCAGGGGGCGGTCGTAGGGGATGTCCTCGATGATGGTGAAGCGGGGGCCACAGTTGGTGCAGTTGGTGAAGGGGTATCGGTACCTTCTGTCCTTCTGGTCGAGCAACTCCCTCAGACAGTCCTGGCACGTGGCAATATCCGGAGAGATGAGTTGGTATTCTCCCTCTCGGGCAACACTGCGGCGAATCTCGAATTGCTGGTAGCCATTTGGTGGATGATCTGTGGCCGTAACGCTCTCGATGTGGGCCAGGGGTGGTGCCTGCGCTTCGAGGTCCCTCAGGAAGCGCAGAAGGGCTTCTGGCGGGCCTTCCACTTCGATGTCCACGCCGGCCGAAGTGTTGAGAACCCACCCCGTCAAGCCCTGAGTATGCGCCAATTGGTAGACGAAGGGGCGGAAGCCGACGCCCTGTACTACGCCGGTGACGTGTATCTTTTTCAGGAGAATGGGATCGTGCTGACTCAACTATGTGTCCAGCTTCTGGACCGCCTGCTGAGGAACGGTGCTCTGTGCTAGGGACGGCCTGGCGACGATGAGTCTGAAAATGCTCTGTACCGATAGATCCTCTACCTGTTCTATTGGCAGTCCTGCGTTCTCTATGTTGTCGATGGTGCGGCGGTTGATGTTGGCACCCTGGATCCTGACTGCGATGGGATTGATGATGTCCATCAGCCGCCCCGCAAGCTCGCTTCTAGCTCGCATGTGCTCCAGCAGTCTGATCTCCCCCTCTGGTTTGCAGACGCGACCCAGTTCCCGAAGACCGGCCACCGGGTCGGGAACCGAGCAGAAAACGAAGGACGCCACTATGGCATCGAAGCTGTCCGCCGGAAAGGTGAGAGCCTGGACATCCATCTGGCGAAGATCGACATCCAGGCCCAGCGAGGTCGCTCGCTTACGCGCCCTGGATAGCATCCTTTCACTAAGGTCAATGGCTGTGACCTGGACACCATGGGGGTAGTAGGGGATGTTCTTGCCGGTGCCCACGCCTGCCTCCAGGACATCTGGCCCCTTGACACCAGACCACAGAAGCCGGCGCCACGGAGCGTACAGGAAGCGTTCCACGACCGCCTCTGACCCATCATAGATGGGGGCCATGCGGTCGTACCGCTTCCTGGTCTGCTCGGTTAGCTCAGAGTCTATGCTCACTCAGAGCTGACCATTCAGGGTCTTCAGGTACTCGATCAGGTCATCGAGATCCTGGTCTGACATCCGCCAGCGCGGCATGGTCAGGTCCAATGGCTCGCCCGCCGGGTTCAACCCCAGCGTGATCGCTCTCCTTATCAACTCGTCGGTGTACGGTGGGTGCTCCTCCCCCTCCTCGTGTTCCTCTTCTGTCAGGTGGCTATACCTGATGTCTCCAGGTATCTCCGTGCCCATCATCACGGGAGCACCGCCACGGCCGTCGGCACCATGGCAGCTGGCACAGCTTCCCCCTTGCATGTAGAGCCACATCGGCGCACCGTCCAAGGGGATGCGCTGGCCCTGCTGGTTCCTGCCCGTGAAGTAGATCATCTGACCGTTGGATACGTACTCCTGAGTTTGAGCACCTTGCGCACCTGGTCTGGTGAGCAGATACCCCCCGAAACCGAGAGCGACGCAGCACACCAGAGCCAGGCCCACAAGTACCGCAGCAACGATTACCACGACCCAGCCGATGCGGGAATTCATCGTTCGCCTCCCTCGCGACGCCCTATCCATCGCTGTCTAGCCCATGTCCACACTCGGGGCAGTGGTGCCAATCCCCAGCCACCGGCTTTCCACACTCGGGACACCCACGGGGCGCCTCCGGTGCAATGCCGCGCGGTCGGCTGCTGCCACGCACCAGCCAGACAACGCCCAGGATGAGCAAGGCGAGCAGACCCAGAGGGAAAAGCATGGTCCCCAGCACGAAGAACCAGCCGAACATCCCTCCGAAGCCCCAGCCCGGATACCTCCCCGTGCCCCCGCAGAATGGGCACCAGCCTCCCTGTGTCTGGCCCCCCATCATGCCAGGGCCCATGGTCCACGAGCCTCCGTACCACCCAAAGATGAGGGGCAGCAGCATCATGCCGATGACTAGGGTCACCAGCACAATGGCCGCGAACGCAACGATCTGTGTCCAGTTAATCCTGCCTACGTGCACCTTCCTTTCTGCGCTAGCCAGTCCTCACCGCGCCTTTTCGACAACCGAACCACCGGCTGCCTACCCGTCAAGCAACTCATCCAGCCTTTCGCGGTCAAAGCCTACGACCACCTGGCCGTCGATGACAGTGACGGGTGTGGTCAAGTATCCCAGTTCGTCCAGCTCTGCTATGGCTTGGCCATCGACCGTGATGTCACGCTCCGAGAAGTCCACACCCTTCTGTGAAAGAAACTCCTTCACCCGGTCGCAGAACATTCAACCTGACTGACTATACACAGTCACCACGCCATTGGCCATATTCGCTGCTCCCTTTCTGTCGTTCACATCTTGGTCCTTCGCAACAACAGGGCATTGATGGCCACAATGACGGTGCTACCAGACATGAACAGTGCCCCCCATTCAGGGCGCAGCACGATCCCCCACGGTTGAAGAATCCCGGCGGCCGCGGGTATGGCTACGATGTTGTAGGCAGTGGCCCACACCAGGTTCTGGCGCATCTTGCTCATGGTGGCGCGGCTCAGGCGAATAAGACGTGCAACATCACGGGGATCGTTCTTTACGAGTACTACGTCCGCGGACTCGACCGCCACGTCTGTACCAGCGCCGATCGCAATCCCGACATCCGCCCGGACAAGGGCTGGGGCGTCGTTGATGCCGTCACCCACCATGGCGACGACTTTGCCCTGACTCTGCAACTCCTTCATCTTGCCAGCCTTGTCGTCGGGACGCACCTCGGCGAATACGATGTCCAATCCCAGTTCCCCGGCCACCCAGTCGGCGACAGCCTGGCTATCGCCGGTGAGCATCGCCACTTGCAGACCCATCTTCTTCAGGGCCTGCACCGCCTCGCGTGATTCCTCTCTGATCAGGTCGGCCAGTGCCAGGGCCCCTATCAGCCGACCGTCAGCGGCAGCGTAGACCACGGTCTTGCCTTGTCGCGCCAGCTCTGCCAGGTGCGGGTTGTCGGGAACCGACACCCCCAGATCGGCCATGAGTGTCCGGTTGCCCACCGCGAGCTTCACACCATCGACAACGGCCTCTGCCCCCTTGCCCGGGGTAGCCCTGAAGTCCTTCGCCTCCGGGAGGGGTTCGGTCTTCCGTTGCCCGGCGGCGGACCGGACGATTCCCTGGGCGATGACGTGTTCGGAATTGATCTCCACCGCAGCCACCCTTCTCAGAAGACTGTCCTCGTCCCAGTCGGACAGGCTCAAGACATCTGTGACCCCAAACTCGCCCTTCGTGAGGGTACCTGTCTTGTCGAAGACCACGACGTCCAGGCACCGGGCGGTCTCGGTCGCCTCGGCGTTTCGGATGAGCATGCCGTTACGGGCAGCCAAAGTTGTGGAAATAGTGGTCACGACCGGTATAGCCAGCCCCAGAGCGTGGGGACAGGCGATGACCAAGACCGTCACTGCAAGCGTGAGGGCGAAGACCATCGATTGTTTGGCGACCAGGAGCCAGAACAGAAACGCGCCGACAGCCACGGTAACGGCGATGATGGTCAGCCAGTGGGCTGCCCGGTCGGCCAGCCGTTGGACGGGAGGCTTGGAGGCCTGAGCCTCCTTCACCAGAGAGATGATCTGCGCCAGAGCAGTCTCCTCCCCGGTGCGCGTCACGCGAACCCGCAGCGCGCCCTCCCCGTTCAAGCTGCCGCCGATGA
>Ga0307380_10000065_pt1 | contig 180452 bp, 147 predicted proteins | sample UN3MG_FD_202239 | JGI IMG/M metagenome (GOLD analysis project Ga0307380, IMG submission 202239) | Soil microbial communities from Risofladan, Vaasa, Finland - UN-3 | ecosystem: Environmental > Terrestrial > Soil > Coastal area > Acid sulfate soil | place: Finland: Risofladan, Vaasa... | reverse complement strand
CTTGACGCAAGTATAGTCCAGCGTGGTCACGCGCCCGCCGCCCTCGCAGTCGCCTATCAGCGTGTACACCTCAAACTGGAACGGCACGACCGTCGTCCAACCAGATGCCGAGTTGACCTGATACCAATGCTGGTTGGTCAGTACGGCGAGGTTCTCCTTCGCCTGAAGCGTGCAGCCGTTCGGATCGTCCGCATCAATCGTATACGTGAACAAGTTGCTGACGTCGTTGCAGGGCACGTTGGGATCGCTGCTCATCTCCTGGATGACCAGCGGATCGCCCACCGGAAGGGTGATCGGCTGCTGGAACACACACAGGATCAGGTTGTTCTGCGTCTTCGGCAGCGAACTGTCCGCTTGGGGCTCGCTGTCCATCAGCGTCGGTGGCTCATTGTCGGTAATCGTGTAGGTGTGGACCGTGTTGGCGCCGAGCGTTGCATTACTCGGATTGCTCAGCGTCACCTCGATCGTCTCATCCCACTCCGCCTCGCCGTCGTCCACAACGGTAATCACTACGTCCTGCTGCGTAACGCCCGGATCGAACGTCAGCGGACCGGCCGCAATCGTGTAGTCGTTCGGGTCGTCAGCCGTGCCGCCGGTGACCGCGTAGTCCACCGTCACCGTCTCGACGTAGGCGGCACTGAGTGAAACGCTCAGATTCACCGGAGTGACCGACTCGTCACCGCTGGAGCTGACCAGATCGAACGCCACCGTCGGATACACATCGTTGTCGTTGATCGTGTAGGTATGGACGGTGTTGGTACCCAGAGTGGCGCCCGTCGGATCGCTCAGCGTCACCTCGATGGTCTCAGCCGGCTCGACCAGCCCATCGTCGACGACCGTAATGTCGACAGTCTTACTCACGTCGTTGGGATCGAACGTCAGCGTGCCGGCCGCCAGGGTGTAGTCGTTCGGGTCCACAGCCGTGCCACCCGTGACCGCGTAGTCCACCGTCACCGTCTCGTCCGACGCGACACTGAGCGAAACGCTCAGATTCACCGGAGTGACCGACTCGTCTCCGCTCGAACTGACCGCGTCAAACTCCACCGTCGGAAGCGGCTCGAACTCGGGCAGGGGCGAACCATTGTTCCACAACGGCGAGTCGGCGAACGCGAGGCCGTACGCGATCCTAAACCCGTATCCGTCCGGATCCATGCCCAAGTCGTAGGCATCGACGCCTACGATCCCGGTCCCGAAATTCGGGTTCGGCGGGTCGTTCGGGTCGTTCGGGTCGCCGGCGTCAGCCGCGTCCCTCAGCCTGCCGAGGAACGCCTTGACGCTTCTGAGCGGCATGCCGTCGTAACGGTTGTCGTTAGTCCTGCGACCGCCCATGTAAATCAAGTTGCCCTGGCCGTCGAACTCGATATCGTTGAACGATTCCCACTGGACCAACGGATCGTAGCCTTGCGTCATCCACAAATCGCCGTCAGTCTGGAACTGGCCGATCCGAAGATCAGGATCGTCCGTGCCGCCCACGAACGACGTATCGGCCAGAACCACAAAACCATTGGGGTCGATGATCACGTCCACGATCGCCAGATCCAAACCGTCGTCGAACGCGTCTCCGTCACCTTCGGCGCAGGCGATCCACAGACGCGTCACGTTGGCGGGCAGCGGATCGAGCGGCCAGTTTGGATCGTTCGGGTCGTACGCCAACCCCGGATCGATCTCCACGTCGCCGGCGATGATCAGGCCCTTGACCATGCCGCCTGCCAGTTGGCTGGCTTCGTACTGGTACAGCTCCCCCAACGCGACCGGCACAAAATCATTCGGGTCGTGTGAGTTTGGATCTGCGCCTACATTGGTCCGCTGCGTCAGGGCGTTCAGGTCGATGGTCTGCAGCGTCCCGTCCGGCTGGTACACGTCGATATACGCCTTGCTGACCCACGGATCATTCGGATCCTGAAGGGCGGGGATGTTGTAAACGCCCGCCTCGGTTACCGAGTAACTCACGTCGAAGGCGCCGGCCGTATCGTCGCCCGGGTCCTGGGCCAGGCTGGCCCATTGACCGTCCGGATCCATTGCCGTAATCGTCAACGGAACCCCGATGTTCGCTTCGCCGGCGGGATCCGCCGTGCACCACACCCAGTCGCCTACCGCCACGGGCGTGGTGTTCGGATCGCCGAACAAGTTCCAGTAGGTCCTTAAAGGAGGACCATTCGGATCGTTAGGATCAGGAACGTCGGTCTTGTCCTCGTCGGCCACGTAGATGTAGTTGCCGTACATGGGCTGTTCCGGGGCGAACCAAGGCTGGTAAGGCTCGTCTTCAGGGAGCAACGGGACGCCGCCGCCGGCGCCGTTCCACACCTCCCCCGCCGTACCCTTGTACTTGAACCCGCCAATAACCAAACCGCTCTCTGTCTCGATCCGGTTGCTGACGGCATACACACGGCCGCCCTTGTCGACGGCCAGGCCCGTGTAATGCCGATCCGTCACGACCGGTTCGAGGTTGTTCGAGTCGTTCGGGTCGGCTGCATTGAACAGCTCCACCGATGAGATGGCCACTGCCTCCCACGTGGGCGGGACGTACGGCAGCCAATTCGGGTCGTTCGGATCGAGGTAATTCGGGTCCTCCGGATCGGTCGGAGTGCCCGGCTGGCCCGGATCGGTCTGGTTGACATCACCAAGAACCGGACCGCCGAGAGAGGCGGGCGTAGCGTAGGTGCCGCCACCGGTGTAGAGCGGGAAGAAATTGTACGTCGACTCGACAAACTTCGCCCCGCCGTTGCCCAGACGCGTGCCCGCCGTCGGCTGGCCCGCGGCACGCTTCCAGCCCAACGGATTCGCGGCCGTCAACTTGTAGATGCGGCCATCATACGTCGCGGTGTAGACCGAATTCTCGTCCTCACCGTAGAACGCCACAAGGTCCACAACGGTGAGCTGTTCGTTCTCCGCGCCGGGCTGATATTGGCTCTGCGTATAGATGACCGGCGTGCTCGGGAACGGACCTCTGTTATAGCCGACATACTTGTCGAACGGCACGAAGTTGCCGGGCGGGGAGTTGTACGTGATGTAGTGGTACCCATAGTTCGGATCGTTCGGATCCCGCGTGCCATACCAGTAGGTGGAAAGGCCCGCCGTCGCCGAGTCGGCAATCTGGAGCTTGCCCGTCAGGGCGCCGCCCGTCCACGCCCAGTCACACGGCCCCGGGGCGGGCAGGAAAGACGGCAGCGGCTCCGGGTAGGTCTGCATGGCGACGTTGGGCCGATTCGCCACCAGAAACGACAGGAAGCCGCTGTAGACCATCATGCCTTCATACTGATCGTCCGTGAAGCCGATGGTGGGAAAAAGCGAGGCCGTGTTGGGGTCTCCCGGGGTCACGTCGAACCAGGTGTCGCGAAACTCGATCTGATAGAGCCCCGGCATCGAGCCGGCAGCACCGGCCCCGCCCAACACCAGGAACGTATCCTCGTCCCAACGCACCAACCCGCGGCCGCTGCGCGTAATGTCCTGGTACCAGCCGCCGTAGCCGCCGGTGGCGAGCTTCTCATACTCATCAAGCGGATCGTCCCAGTGGGCACGCTCGTCGCTCGAGGGGAGGCTCATGGGGGTGCCATTGGGGTCACGCGGGCCCACACGGTTCTCCCAGCTTGCCGTAGACCACGCGCTGACGCCGGTGTTGGGGTCGTTCGGATCGGTCTGTGGCGCACCCCAGTTGACCACACAATAGCTGACACCCACCGAGCCTTCCTTGGTGTAATTCTTGTCGTTCAAGCCGACCACGGCCGTGTCAACCAGGGTCCACTGCCACGGGTCGCCAGTGTTCCGCATGTCGCCTATGAACAGGAGGCCGCTGCCTTCCACTGCCTGACCCGCGCCGGCCGGCACGGCGACCGCCGCCGTCAAGCCCAGTGCCATTAACCAACAAAGCTTTCTCATACCCGTTCCTCCTTACCAGATAAGGACTATACCCGGAAAAATGTTCCGCGGAGCAGCCATTGGGGGCCTCAGGGCAACCCTCCGTCACACCCGGGCGTCTCCAGAGTTCACCGTAACTGCTTGCCGCAAAGCCACTTACACTTTCTAACCGATCTGTCCCTCGTCCTGCCGGGCATCGCACGCCCAGCCGCATGTCTACAGCCGCAAAACTCCTGCCAAGCAGCCACTCCCGCCCCAATGCCTCCCTCAAGTACGCTAACGTGCTTCAAAATAAGCACTTAAATCGACTCCCGGGCACATGTGACTCTACGCCATATGTAGCGATTATGCGGGCTTGTCCGCCGCTGCCAACGCCCGTGCTGTGCTGCACGCGCCCCCTCGCGCCGTTAGAGCCCCACCGCACGGGGCACCTGCAGCGACTCCGGCAGCCGGCAGCGCGCCTGCCAGGCGTGTCGCCTCGTTTGGCCAAGCGGGGCTGCCTGTCGCTGATGAGCGGACCTTGTTACGGCCACGCAGTACCTGTGGCAATCCGGCCCGCGCCCGGCGCAGACCGCACAGGTGGTCCGGCCGACCAGGTCCGCGCATCAGTCACGGCCGGGCCTTTGCACCCGGCGGCCAGTAAACACGTTCGCCAGGGGCTGTTGCTCTTGTGCATCGGCACGGCCCAGCGCGCGCCGGCGAGACAACCGCCCGCCGATAACAATGTATCCTCCGGCTCCTGACGGCGCCGACGCATCCGACCTTGACGGCCAATCCCTGCGCGAATAGCTTGCGCATTGCAGCGGGCACGCCGTGCCTGACTGCAATTGATGCTCCGGTGGCGAGCCAGGACCGCAGGCACTGTTGAGACTCTTTCAGCACAGCCATCGCACCATCGAGGCAGTCAACCGATTCGTCGCGCTCGTAGCTCAGCAGGATAGAGCGTCGGTTTCCTAAACCGAAGGTCGCAGGTTCGAGTCCTGCCGGGCGCGTTCGGCTCTTCATCGTTGGCATGCGATTGTGTCGCGATCGACGGACAACCGGTCGTTCTGAGCGTCAAACGCCCACCGCCAACGGCCTCTAATAGCGTGCAGAAGTGCGTCAGTGAATCTCGCCGTCGGCGGGTGCGTTGCACACCAAGTGTATCGCATGGCAGTCGCCGCACTCCCGGACCGAATGGTTTCTGGCAAAGCTCTTCCAGTGACGGCGCTGCTGCGGGGTAAGAATTCCCGTTCCCTTGCACAACGGACACGCACTATCCAGCGCGGCCAGGATCGCCGAGCGTATGAACTCGGAACGATTCGAGATTCCCCGCATGGCTTTTGCCAGCGCCGCATCCGCCTTGAACGTGATGATTTCCTGCTTGGTTGACCGGGCCATCGACCGCCTCCGATTCGCGTTGCAGCGCCCACATCGTATTATTTTGTATTACCGACTGTCAAGAGGTGTTGCTCGGCATCGCCCGGCGCACACGAGGGTGGTTGCCGGGGCGCGGCCGTCGGCATGCTGCTCGCCCGCGTCGGACGGCGTCGACGCCGCGCGAACTAGGGCGCTACGCTGAGGCTGAGATATTCCATTCGCGGGTACTTCGGGCCGGCGACGTCGACTTCGAACTGACCGTCGGCGGTGAAGGTCCGCGCGATCGATCGGGCATTCAGGCAGTTGGAGCCCTCGGCCCACTGATAGGTCACCGTCAGCGGCGAGCGGTACCGCTCGGCGGCCACGAACACGGTGTTCTTGCCCGGCACGAAATTGGGCAGCGAAAAGCGGTTGAGCTGGAAATGGCTGATCGACACCAGGTCGGCGATGGCCGCGCCGCCTGACATGTCGAGCTTCAGCCAATAGCCGTCGAAGCTGCCGTTGACTTCGTCGACGAAGACCGCTTGGAGTTCGTTGTCGACGGACGTAAGCGCCACCGGCTGCCACGTCTTGCCGCGATCCGTGCTGACCGCAGCCGAGACGGTTCCAGCCGCCCGTGAAGTGAGACGTCCATCGAGTTCGCGCGGTCAGAGATACTGCACCACACAGGGAAACAGCGTCTCCAGCAGGTCGGTCGTCGAGGCGTTGAGCATGGGTGAGATGGTTACCTGCGTCTGGAGCGACTCCTCGAACGGGGTAGCCAGGCCCATGGCGATCCGCTCGACGGCTGTCTGGTCGCCGCAGATCGCGAGCGTCGGCTGCGTCGGCCGGCGGCTCGTGACGGTCACCCGGCCGTGCCGGAAACGCAAACACGCCCGCAACCGTTGCCCGTCGATCCAGACGCTGCCGGTCCAGCCGGCAAATACGGCGTTGGCCGCCAGGCGCTTCTCCAACGCATCGGCAGTTTCCGTGAAGTACCGCGCAAGGTCATTGACCCGTCGCTGCTCGACGAGCCCCTCTCGCCTCAGGCCGTAGCCGCAGTGGCGCAGAAGGGATCGAGTAAAGCTGTCGTCGACCGTTCCACGAGGCAGCCAGCGATTCGTCTCTATGGACTTCACCTGGCGCCTCCACATCGCCTTGTGCAGCGCCGACAGAAGCGCCTCGCCCGTTCGCTCGCGACGCTTGCGATCGTCCTTCCGTTCGTCCTCTGCCAGCTTGGCGACAGCGAGATGGTCCAGCACAGCGTTGCCGCGCTGCCGGCTAGCCAATGCCAGTCCGACCAGTCGTCGGCCGTCGAAGGCGCCGTAGGCCGCAGCCGAGGCGGGCAATTGAGAAAGCCTGATCCGCGCGTGCGGCCGGTCGGCCACGTACTCATTGAGCATTTCGCCGGCCGCAGCCAGATCGCTGCGAGTCAGGCGGCGAATGGTGATGCCTCGCGGCGGGCGGCGGTTTGGCTCACCGTGCAGCTTGCGGTGGAAGGTGTGGTGCACCGTATAGTCGATCAGGCCCCATCCGCGATACAACGTGTGGGCCACGTTGCGCGTGCCCGTGTGCAGACTGGTGGCGGCACAGGTCCTGTGCCATCGATGGTCGAGCGCCGCAGCGAAGCTAAGGCGGGCCAGTCCCCGTCGACGCCAGTGCGGATCGGTGTGCACCCAGGCCACGTAGTAATCCGAGTAGTAGGCCCCGTGGCCCGCCGGGGCAAACTGCGGCAGGCAGAACGTGTTGGCCGTCTCGTATCCGTCCACGACGGAGAACGCTTTCACATACCCATCCTGCACCACTTTCATACGGCAGCCATCAAGATTCTCGAACGCGAACCGATCCGCCCGCCGATCGCCCGCCAGGCGCAGGGCGTAGCCCGCGCTGAGTTGGAACCGCACGTCCTGCTTACCTGCCAGCTTGACCAGCACGTCGGCGGCGCGCTTGTCGAACGCCTCGAACACCAGCGTCAGGGCCGAGATAGCCGCCAGGCCCGAATCGGCGTGACGCAGCCATCGGCGAAGCCTCGCGATCCCTCGCTGGTCTTTGGCTTGTGCCAGATGGGCAGCGGTGGGCACGGCGAGGGTCAATCGCGTCGACTTGGCGAGCCGGGCGCACGTATCGAGACTGCGCTTGTCGCGCTTCAGCCGCCCAGCCAGACAGCACAGTGCATCGAATCGGTCCGACGCGGTCTCGGTCGGATCGAGCAGCAGTTTGCGGACCGCTCGGCTCTGCGCCGCTTTAAGCCGATCGGAGTTCGGCGGCGCCAGCGGAATTCGGCGCAACGTATGGCCCTGCGACTCCAGCCAGTCATAGGCCCGCTCGCCCACCGCCCTGGCCAGGTAGTACGCCCAAAGGTCGAAGCGGCTGTAGACGCGGTGTTCGATGCTCTCGCCGAAGTCCTTGCGCGGCACGGCTCGGGCAAATTTCCGCAATACATCGTCGCCGAACTCGGCTGCCACATCGGTCCAGAGACGCAGGCTCTGCTTGGGGATGTCGGCCTCGCTGTAGGCTCGACCCAGGTCGACCCGCTTACCGCCGGCACACGCAGCCTCAAGCTGTTGGGCATACTTCTCATGCCCCAGCCTGCGCAACACGTGCAGGGCGAAGCCGCGGGCCATCGGCACGGGCAGGCCCGGCAGGTCGCGCGGGAAGAAGAACACCCACGCCACAAGGCCCGCCAGCGAGGCCACGATGGAAGCGTCGGACGCATCGACGCCAACGTGCCACGACGGCTCCTGCTCAGGCATGGTCCGGTCGGGCCACGCGCCGACGCCCGGCTCAAGGTGGATATGCCACGTTTTCGGTGGCTTTGCCGGCCGACGGATACGAAACACCTCGGCCAACACTTGCGTGACGAGACGGTGGACACGGTCGGCGTGTCGGTGCGTGGCGGCCGAGTAGTGCAGCACGATATCGCCGCGCTTCGATCGCTGCGACGCCGGCCAGACGCATTCGACGGGACGCCGGGCCGGTGTTCGCCGCCCGGGCACGATGGGCATCAACCAATGGGCGGCCGACCACGTCCACGGCCTCCACCCACTTTCGACACCCCATAGGCCCAGGTCGTTACAGGCCATTACTCGGCCGAGCCCATGGCGGGCGGTGGCGATCACCGGGTCGCCCGAGCGCTTGGCGCGCATCAAGACGCGTGCGCCGGGCGGGACGGTCAGCGGGCCGGGGCGTCCCAATCCGATCTCGCCCAATTTCAGGCCCACCGTCTTGCCCGCCTGTGTAAGTGCAAGCCGTGCGCGATCGAAGCCGCAACAGCCGTGCACGTCGGCCGGCAGGTCAGAGGCAGAAAGGAACCCAAAGCCGAACAATCTGGCGAGGGCGTTCACCGCCAGCGCGTCTACAGGGCGACCGGTTTTCTGCTCGAACGCGCCCGAACAGGCGGCCAGCAGCAGACTCCCGCCGCGTCGGACGAACGTCTGGACAGCTTTTTTCTCGGCGGGGGTGTACGGCATCGTACCATTGCCGCAGATCGCCAGAATGTCGTAGCCAGCCAGTCGTCCGGCGGTCAGACGCACCCGGCTGTCGGTCGTGCGAAACACGTCGTCAGGCCTGAGACACACCAGATTGGCGCCCGTGCACGCATCGCGCGAGCGGTCGACCAGCACCGCCACGGGTGTCGTACCGAGGATTCTGTCTATCGCGCTGGTCCGCCGTGCAGCCATAACACGTCACCTCAACACTCAAGTATGCGTAAAGAAGCCGCATGATCGGCTGTGTGTGCCGCCCTTTCAAGCAGATATTTGTGAATCCCTTTTGCGTCTTTACACAAAGTCAGGCGACGTGCCAGACGCCCTCTGTCGTGTTGTTTGCCCTTCGGCAGCTCATTGACGGGGCTTCTCCTGGAGCAACCGATTCGTTAGGCTTTGCCGCCGCAACCGTAGCGTGCGGGTCAGCCGGTGTCGACGTTCAGCCAGACGGCACACAGCGGAGTGGCCGACGAGCAAATGCAAGGAGTCATGCAACGATGAGCAAGCCCAACCCACTGAAGCCCTTTCCGTTCCGTGCCCTATCGCCCTGCCACGCAACCGAGATGCAACTCGACTATCTGCTGCAAGTGGTCGAGGCGGCACGCAAGTACGGCTTCAACGCCATCCAGATCTGCGGAGCCACGCACGACGACGTCGGCAACCTCGACGGGTTGACCGAGTTCGTGCGCTTCGGGAAAGCCAATGATATTCGTGACATGAGCAAGGTGGCGGAGCAGCGGGACATCCTCCGGAAGGTGTGCCGCGCCGCTCACGAACACGACATGCAGGTGTACTACTGGCATCACGAACTATGGTATCCGACGCGGTTGGCTGAGGCGTACCCGGACTGGTTCGTGCCTGCTCCGCAAAACCGCTTCACGCGCGACCTTCGCGGCGACGGTCGCCTGGTGCCCCGTGTCGAGCCGGACGCGCCGTTCTGGGCGTTCATGGACGCGAAGTTCGACGAGGCGTTCGAGCAATGCCCCGAACTCGACGGCACGATCATGACCATCCAGGAAGCGCACGTGCCGATCTACTGTCTGTTCGAGGATTTCGAGCAACAGGTCGAATCGCTGGTCGATCTGTACAAACGACTGGAGGCAGCCCACAAACGCGTCGGCAAGAGGTGGATCATCCGCACGTTCGCGTGGCGTGAGTTGGAATATCGCATCGTCACCGAGGCACTCGAGCGCTGGCGACCGTCGGTTCCGGTCGAGAGCAAGGGGGTGCCGATGGACTGGAGTTTTTACTACATTTACGATCCACTTCTAGGCCGCTTCGACTGGGCGAGAAACCACGTGGAGCTCGCGCCAAGCTGTGAGTTTCACGGATGCACGTCTCACCCGGTGGGCCATCCCTGGTTCTACACGGAGAACCTTCGCTATGCAGCCGAGCGGGGGCACACGGGGGCGGTTCTGCGGATCGACCGGGCGGGGGTCAACATGCTCGGTGGGCCGGACGAGGGCGTATTGGCCTGCATCGGCGCTTGGCTGAACGACCCCGAGGGCACCGACGTCGGCGAGGTGTACGTGCGATGGTTGCAGGACCGTTACCAGGTCGATCGCGACACGGCCTTCGCGCTGCTCTGGGACGTGATGGAGAACTGCTGGCAGGCCACGCTGCACACCTATCACCATGACAAGATCTACCTCGGCGATGCGTTCGGGCTCAAGTACGAGCACCACTTCTTCGTGGCCGAGCGCGACGGCTGCGTCGAGCACGACGATCCCGAGCCGCTGGCGGAGAAGGACCAGGCTGTCGCATTCGCCGATGCGGCTGCCGACGCGCTGGCCAAGCTGCGATCGGCGCTGAGGCAGCAAGACGCCGACGACCTGGCCCGCCGCGTTCGCCTGCTGCAACTCGCCAGCCGCGCCTACCGCACGCTGGTCGCCATGCTGGTGGGCCGACGGCGTCAGATGTACGAGCCGTCCGAAGCCAACCGGCAAGCGATGGAACGGACGATCGACGATCTCGAAGCCGCGGGTGCAGACATCTCGCGCGAGTTCGCCGACCGCGAGAGCGTGCCGGGCAGAGGCTGGCAGGGCCACTGGCAACTCGGGCCGCTGGTGCGCGATTTTGCCCGGACGGCGCGGGCCGACGTGCCGAACCTGCCGACCCGCAACATTGTCCAGGTTCTCGGCCCGAAGGAGCTTGGGGCCAACGCCACCCATCGCGAACAGCCGTGCTTCCAGCCGGGCGCCGAGCCTGTAAAGGTGGTCCTGAAAGGTCAGCCCGGCGCCAAGCACGTTCTAGTGCTCTTCACCGGCACCGAAATGTGTGTTCGCCGGCCTCTGGTGGTACGCAGTGGCGCGTGGAGCCACCGCTTCGACATCGGCCAGTACGCCTGGTTCCTCTCGCACGACCGCTTCCGACGCTATGAGGTCGCCCTGCCGGGCGATTGCTCGGACGAGTCGGGCAATTGTCGAATCGAGCTAATCGTGCCCGAGCCGGAGCACGCCCCCTATCTGAGCTGCATTCGTTTAGAGGTGGAGACGCACGCCTGACGCCGCCACTGCCCAGCACGTGGGCGATGCGGCGAAACTCAGCCGTCGAAAAGCGCTGGCATCGCGCCGGGCGGCGCGGTCGGATCGGCAACAAAGAGCTGGCGGCCGCCGGTCGGCGCGCCGAGAAACAGCAGGCGTCTGCCGGGCCGATCCCAGGTTATATGGGCGTCGCGCCGAAGCGGCGCCTGCTCGCCGGTGGCCAGAGAGCTTTCGACCCAACAGATATCCTGCCAGGCTTTGTCCTTAAGGCTCACCAGTCGTACGCCGACGCGGCGCCGTCCGCTCTCTTCGTACGTGGCGTCGGTAACCAGAAACGTGCAGTCGCGGTTGACGATCGGATGGCCCGTGCCGCGCGGGTCGTCGATGAGAATCTCCGCCCGGCCGGTCACTCCATCGACCAGGCAGAAGTGGTAGCCGGTATCGTCGATGACGCGGCACATGAGGATTCGCTTGCCGTCGGGATACCACATGGGGTGGTGTCCGCCGCGAGCCCACTGGTGGTGCGTAACGACGGTGCGGATGTCGGAACCGTCCGGCTTGAAAGTGACCATCTGCGGGCGGTAGCGCCCGTCGGGTGTACGGGCACGAACGACCAGCAGAATCCGCGTGCCCTGCGGATTGAACTTGGCGTGAAAGGCGTAGAGGACCAACCCGGCGGGCAGATCGTCACGGTCGGCAAGGTGCTCCCAGATCTGCGCGAGCGAAACGAGCAGCGTCTGCCTGCCACTGGCCAGATCGACGCGAAATAGGCCGTCGTCGTCGGCCGCACGGTCGGTGTTATACAGCTCATGCTCCGGCCGCACCGACACGCCGTAGCTTCGTTGCGTGAGGTTGGCGCGAATCAGGCAGGGGCAGATGGCATGGGTCTCGTCAGGGCTGATCTGCCAGATGGGACCGTCGAGCAGACGCGGCTTGCCCGTCGCCAGGTCGAGTTGAACGCCGACGGGTCGATCGTCGCGCATGTCGTTGAAGTAGAGGAATTGATCGGTGCGACCCCAGTGCTGGTGCGCGCCCTTCTGGAAGCCCCAGGCGGCAGTACGATAGACCGGTCGGACAGTCTGCTCGGCCAGGTCGACAACGCATACCTCGGCGAGATCGCCGGGAGCCGGCTCGCGATCCTCATAAGGCAGTCGCAGCGAAGCGAGGTATCGCCCCGACGGACTCCACGGGGTCAGATCGTAGTAGGTGTGCATGTGGGCCTGATCGGGCGGGGTGATAGCCACTACGGCACAGGCGGGGTCGTCGCGCATATAGGGCTCAAATCGCAACGGCTGGTGGGGCATCGATTCTGTCCTCCATCCAATACGGAGGGGAGTATGGCCGTCGAGCGGGCGGTGTCCAGCCCGCCGGCGCGGCCCTGCCCAGCGCTACACTTGTCCGAGCACACCGTTGGGGTTAAAAATAGGCGGCCACTCGATCCTGAATTACAAGGAGCTGCCATGCCTGACGATTACGGCGACTACAGACCCCTGCTGTTGGAGGAGGTGTCGGTCGAGACGCTTAAGTCGGACGCCTATCGTCAGTTCATCCTGGAAGCGGCGATCACCCCGGCGATCAGGCTTGTGCTCCGCCGCAGCCGGCTGCGCGACGATTGGCCTTACGTCGACACCAAATTCAACCCCAACACCGGTAAGGACCTGCCGGCGTCGAGCTACAATGTGATCCACACCTGGTTTCTAGGTCGTGGTGCCGACGCGCTGGACGGCCATCTGCCGTGGATCGATCGACTGGACGATCTGTCAGCCGCCGAGAAGCGCGAGGCAAAGGAGTTGCTCGCACGGCTGACCGCCAGCATGGCCGAGGCCATCAACCAGGTGCTGGACGCCAACGGGGGGCGTTGCCCGTTTAGGGTCGATCGCGCCTTCGAGGCGATCGACGAGGCCGGCAAGCGGATCGAGACCGATCCCGGGCGCACCGGTGCGGGCGACCTCTTCGTGGGCAAGGGGCTGATTGCCGAGGGCTCTCAGACCAACGTGCATCGTGGCGTGCAGGTGCTGCTGCGAAGTGGCGAAATGATTCGCCAGAACCGCTACGACACCGACCAATTCAAGGACCAGCTGGCGGACATCCCGCAAGGTCCGAAGATGCTGATGCAGGCCGCCCCGCCGCTTCTGTATCGAAAGTCGCAGCAGCCGCAGTTGCGGCAGCAGATTGTGACGATGACGGCCGAGTTCATGGCCAACGTGCTCGATCTGCATTACGACGAGAAGACCGCGATCTTCTCGGAGTACGTCGATCGCACCACCCACCAGCGCAAGAGCTACCTCGACCCGGGCCACGCCAACGAGTTTGTGGGACTGGGACTGGGCACGGTGCAGTGCCTCAAGTCGGACGTGGCCGGCCTGACCGACGAGCGGCGGGCGCTGGTGGAACGGGCCTGTCGCGAGCTGCCGAGACTGCTGATCCAATCGACCGAGCTGGGATTCAACCGCAAGCATCCCGGGTTGTATAAGGCCGTCGACACCAAGACGGGCAAGGCACTCAACGACGACATGCCTTGGTGGAACCTGCCAGAGACGATGCGGGCAGCCATCCTGGCCTACGAGGTGGCGGAGGACGACAAGGTCGGCGAGCAGTGCCTGGCGATGCTTCGAATCTGCCACAACGCATACTTCGCGCACTACCTCAACCGCGACAACATGCTGTTTCCCTATCAGACGATCAGCGGTACGACGGGCAAGGTGGCCAACAAGGTGCCGGCCGTACCCGAGGGCGACCCCTTGTACCACACGAACCTGGCGCTGCTGGAGATGCTGGAGGTTTTGGAACGACTCTGAGCGGCGGGGTCGCTGAACCGGGCCTGGGCGACAGCAGCGTGACGCGCATTTGCATCAGGCAGGGTGAGCGCAGGAGGATCGGGCAGAGCGCGGAACGCTATCTCAGCATGTGCGCGGCGGTCAGACGGGCCCCAAAGATCGAGCGGCGCCGGTGAGGGGGGTCTTGCCCTCGTCGCGCACAACTCGCGCGAGCGGCACGAAATATTCGTTGGTTGGGGTGTCCTCGGTCAGGCCCATCACGAACCTGTCGCCAGGGACGGCTTCGGCCAGCAGGCCCCGCGCCGCATCGACCACCGCCCCCAGGCCCCGCAGGTGCAGCGACGAGGGGAAGTTCAGGTGGATCGCCTTGTCCGGCCAGAGCCGGCGGGCCTCACCCAGCGCCAGGTCGCAGTCCGGTGGCGGGGTGAACGCTTCGATTACGTCCAACGAGGTGCGCCCGATCAGCCCCGCCATCGCGCGGTTGTTGCCGTCCAGGTGGGCCGCAGCCAACATGCCCCGCTTGTGCAGCAGGTCACACGCCTCCTCGATAGCCGGCAGGTAGTACCGATCGAACCGTTGCGGCCCGACAATGTCGAAGCTGATGTTGCCTTCGATGACCGCGTATTGCGCCGGCGAGTCTGCGACGACAGCCAGCGCCTCTCTTCGCTTGGCCAGCAGCGCCTCATACAGGGCATCCATCGCGTCAGGCTTATCGGCCAACTGCGTGCAGAACATTTCGACCCCCATTAGTTCGTACATGATCTCGAACATCGGCGTGCGCAGCGGTGCGGGCCGGCCGATCGACTGCGGGCCATGGCGCGCGTCGTCACGGACGAACTGGTCATAGGTCGGCACGAACCGGCGGCTGGCAACCAGTTCGATCAGCGGACCGTAGTCGTCGGGCGTTTTGAACGGCCACTCGGTAACCCATGTGGTTGCATGCGCCGGCCAGAAGGCACTGGCCGTCTGAACGTCGCCCGCCCGCGTATGGTAGACGGTGCGCACATGTTCGTTGCCGTCGTGATCGGTCCACTGCTTCGATTCGGTCTGCACGCCTTCATGCTCGACGCGGTAGACGTCCGATCGAACGATGATGCAGACCTCCGCCTCCAGCAGCGGCGGGTAATCCGGTGGGAACAGGCGCGTGTGCCAGATGGCTACCGGCACACGGTCGGGCATGCCGCCTCGCCAGGCAGTCAGGACTCTTTCGCGCGGGGTCACAACACTCACGGCTCCACTGCGAGCGACGGGAACAACATCGAGGTCACAGCGCTGCCCTCCAGCGGTCACTCGCAAGCGGCATGGTAAAAGAGGGCGTCGCCACACGCCAACGTCGGGGCGACAACAGGCGGGCCCGTCAACCCAAATCGATGGTCCGGTCCACGCGGAACACGTCTTCGGGCGGCGGGCTTCGCCGAATGAGACTGACTTGACCGATGACGAAGCTCACCGGCTGCCATCCGGATTGCAGTCGGGCCTGAAGGTCGGCCGCAGGATCGTCCCCGTTCGCCTGACCGACGCTGAGATGCGGAGAGAAACCGCCCGGGTACTGTAACACGTCGTCGCAGTCGGGCACGGCAGCCTGTAACGACGACTGCAATCGCGACAGCACCTCAGGCGGCTCGGGCGCAAGCCACAACGTATAGCGGCCACGTCCGTGGCAGAACCGATCGAATCGCCTCAGGGTGATCTCGAACGGCGCGATCGCCGCACAGGCCTGGCCGAGCCGTTCGGCCACAGCGTCGAAGTCACTCACTGGACGAAACGGATACAGCAGCGTAATGTGCGGCATCCACCGGCGCACCTGCCGATCGTGCCGCCGACGAATAGCCTGGATCGGCTCCCAGCACTCCTGCGGCGGAATGACTACGACGGCTGTGTGCTGGGTTCTGTCGGGCATGACCGATCACATGATACCAGCGAACCTGCCTACGACGGAGCGCCGCCAGATATCGGGTGGCGGCCTCAACCAAAACGAGACGCAGTCGAGCGCAGCTTGTGCGTGTGTACGTGGGCGACGAGCAGGACCCCATCGCACCCTCAACTTTATATTCACACAGCGTCGCGCCGCGGCGCCATACCGCGTACGGTCTCCACCCAGGCGACGATGTTGGCGGGCGGCACATCGTCCTGCATGTTGTGGCCCGCGGCGATGACGTAGCCGCCGTCGCGACCCAGCACGTCGATCAGTTCAGCCACATGACGGCGAACCTGCTCGGGCGCAGCGGTGCGAAGGAACTGCTGCACGTCGAGCCCGCCCCAGAAGACCACACGATCACCGAAGCGGCTCTTGAGCGCCCCAGGGTCCATCCTTGCCGCCGAGGTTTGGACGGGGTTGAGGATATCCACACCGCAGTCGAGGATCTGGTCGAGCAGATCGAAGATCGACCCGCACGAGTGGTGCCAGAACCAGCAATCGGCGAGTTGCTTGGTGCGAGCGATGCGGGCGGCAAAGTAGGGCGCAATGAGCGATTGGAACGCGTCAGGCGAGATAAGCGGGCCCGTCTGGGCACCGAAGTCGTCGCCGCTGGTGGTCAGATCGATATACGGGCCCAGGGCGGTGTAGTACTGCTCGATCACCTGCATCTGGATGGCGAAGACCTTGTCGAAGAACGCGCGGACGAAGTCGGGCTCGCCCGCCGTCCGAACCAGGAAGTCTTCATACCCACACATCCAGCACCCCAGTTCGAGGATACCGTAGACGGGGTGCTCGGCGATTACGACGTACGTGCCCTGCTCTTTGAGGCGCCGCGCCTGGTCCTGCCACTGCTCCAGCAGGCGCTCGTCAATCCGGGGCTCGGGCCAGTCGAACGCGTCGAGGTCGTCGACAGACGCACCGGCCAGCGGACAACGGGTGATCTCGCTGTATTGGCCTACAACTTCGCGCTGCACGCCCCAGCAATCGACATGTTTGGTGGGCGAGAGGCGGCGGGTGTGTCGGCTGGGCAGATCGACGATTTGCCCGACGGCGCGAAAGTCGGTACCGGCCCATTGGAGGATGCGCTCGTCAAGGCCGGAGTTGGTCGGCACGATCTCGCCGACAAAGCCGAGGAGTTCCCGCAGGGCGGCCTGGCAGCCGCTGCTCATCGACGTGAGCGTGGTCGCCCCGATGTCGATAGGCGGACGATCGGGCGACTGATGGCGCATCGTTTGCTGGAATCGCTGCCGGCTGTCCATGCGCACGACCTCCGCGAAAAAGCCGCCAGCCATCCTATCCCCTTCACAAGCGTGGTACCAATGCAGGCTCGGCTATACCGACCGTCAAGGCGGCGTGGGCAGCCACCCGAAATCGGGGCGATCCAGACCCAGCTTACCTCTGCCGCAGAACCTCGCGCCCCTTACCTAGGGTGCGGGCCACGTCCTGGAGTTGTTCGACGATGGAGATGTTTTGCGGGCACTTGGGCTCGCACTCGCCGCACTGCGTGCAGGCGGACGCAGCCAGCGGCGGGTCACCCTCAGTCCGCAAATGGCTGTAGCGGTGGCGGGCAAATTCGGTGGCGCCGTAGAGGCGGTGCAGGTTCATGAACTGGAAGTTTCGCGGGATGTCCACGCCGTGGGGGCAAGGCATGCAGTAATTGCAGGCGGTGCAGTAGAGTTCGGCGAGCTTCTTCTTTTCGGCAACGGCGGCTTCGAGATGTTTGCGGTCGGCCGGGCCAAGCGGGCGCAGGTGCGACACAACCTCGGCGTTCTGGTCGATCCACTCAGGCTGAGTCATGCCTGAAAAGGCCACGTCGATGTTCTCGTTGCTGAGCACGAAGCGCAGGCACAGCTCGGGCGTGCTGGCGATGCCGGGCGGATACATGGCCGCCACTTCGGGCGTGGGCGGCCCGAGCATGCCGCCGGCCATCGGGCCCATCACGCCGGTGGCTACGCCTCGGGCGTGCGCGTGGGCGAAGCATGGCTCATAGGCGCGATCGAGCAGGTTGTACTGGAACAGCACCAGGTCGCACTGCCCCGTGTCGATCAGCTTGTCGATGAACTCCGGCGTGCCGTGGGCGCTGAAGCCCACGAAGCGGACCAGCCCCTCGTCGCGGAACTTGGCGGCGGCAGCCACGAACGCATCGCCGTGCCCGTCGGCCTCCCAACTATCTTGACTCACGGAGTGGGCCATATAGCCGTCGACGTAGTCGGTTTGGAGGCGCTTCAGGGCCGCCTCGAGCCGCGAGCGATAGGTATCCCCGCCCGACTCGCCGCGATAAAAGGGGTTCTTGGTCTGAATGAATACCTGGTCGCGGACGCCAGCGAAGGCGTGGCCGAGCGCTTCTTCGGATTGACTGCGATGATAGTTGTGATGCGTGTCGAAGATGTTGATGCCCGCGTCGTAAGCGTGGCGGAGCACCTTGACGGCCTTGTCCATATCCACGTTGTGCTGCTCGTCGACCGGCAGACGCATCACACCGTAACCCAGGCGAGAGGCCTGGAATTGCGTCTTTCCATACGAACGGTACAACATCGCTCCGGCTAACCTCCGCGGCGGGCACACGGTAAACCCGCCGTCAAAAAACGTGCCCGCGCCGGGCGCAGGCACCTGGACACCTTACAAGCTGGTCAGGCCCCGCGCTCTGCGGGTCCTCCGACCTGCGAAGATGATAGCAGCATCAGGGGTAAGCGGCAAGCAGCACCGACTCAGCGATCCACAGGGGACGGCTCGAAGCGGTCGGCCAATGCGACGCGACGCTTAAGAGCCGGGTGGTCGTAATAATACCACTCCATCAGCGGGTGGGGGTCGGGATCGGCCAGGTTGATCGTGCCCAGTTGGGTCATGGCATCGCGGAAGGCCTGCGGATCGCGCGTGAGCGTCATGGCATCGAGATCGCAGTGGGTCTCAAACCGACGACTGACGGCGCACATGATCGGCTGGAGTACGAAACTCAGCAGCGCCACGCCAAGGCAGAATTTCGGCAAGGCGGCAACAGCCTTGCACCAGTGGTCGGGCGCCGTCCCTGCATGCGGAGCCAGGAACCAGACGACCACGGCGATCAGGGCGGTAGAGGTGACAGCCGACAGGGCAAGCAGCTTCCAGATGTGCCGGCGGCGATGGTGGCCCAGTTCATGGGCGAAGACGACGGCGATCTGCCGCAGATCGAAGCGGTCGAGCAAGGTGTCGGAAAGCAGGACGCGTCGCGTACCACCCATCCCGACCAGCGCCGCGTTGACCTTGTTGGTGTCTTTGCTCAGGTCGATCGACTGCACGGCTGAGATCGCCAGACCCGATTCGGCAGCCAACTCCACCAGCGAATCGACGAGGGGCTGATCGTCGATGGGTGTAGCCTTGTAGAAGATCGGCAGGATCACCGTCGGCAAGAGTCGGGCCAACAGCACCAGCAGCGCCACCCACGCCGCCCACGCCCACAGCCACCAGAGCGACCCGCCATACCAGACCAGCAGATACAGGCCCAGCAGCACGATCAGGCCGATCACGCCGCCGACAGCGCACTGCTTGAGGGTATTGATGGCGAAGGCACGTGGAGTCTCGTTGCTTAAGTCGTAGCGGTGCTCCAGCACGTAGCCGCTGTAGATCGAAAGCGGCAGTGTGAGCAACTCGAAGAGGGCGAAGATGATCGCCGCCAGCACAATCAGCACGACGGCTCGCAAGCCTATGGCGTCGGCAAGGATGGGCGCGAGCCGGTCGGCCAGCGGCCACCAGGCTGCCAGGTACACGATCGTTACGATGCTGCTGATCAGCCGCACCGCCAGCTTGCGGCGATGATAGGCCTTGATGTCGGCGCGGTCACGCATGGTCGTGTGATGGTACCGTGGGGACGGGCGAAGTCCAACGCAGCGAGCCGATTGCTGGCGGGCGCCGGCTACAGCGACAGGACGCGATCGAGCCAGAGTTTGAGGAACTCTTCGGCCTTGACGTCGACGCAGATGTGATGGCGGCCTTTCTCGTCGGGCGCAAAGAGCGTCTGGCCGTAGGCGTGCTGCCCGGTCAACTCGACCGATACGGTGCCGGTCTTGGTGGTGACCAATTCGGGTTGGACGAGAGTGGCCACGGCCAGCGGGTCGTGCAGCATGGGGCGACGGGCCTTGCTATCGCCCTGCCAGAAGCGGGTGGCGTGGGCGAGATTGCGTGCGACAGGTCGATCGGAATCGAGCAACTGCTGGAGTTGCTGCTCGCTGAGAACACACTTGGTGGTAACGTCGAGCCCGACGTAGGTGACGTCGAGCCCGCTGGCAGCCACCAGGGCCGCCGCGACCGGATCGCAACAGATGTTCCACTCGGCGATCTGACGGCTGAACACAGCGGCCATCGACACGACGCGCCCGATCTTCGTGACGATACTCGGCTGAACCGACAGCGCAACCGCCAGGTTCGTCTGCGCGCCGACGGTCACGACGGTCAGGCCGGGGTTGGCTGTGATCGTGTCGATCAGGAAACGAACGGCGCACTGCGGATGGATGGGGGGCAGCTGCTCAGGCGGCAGGGCTGACGGGTCCTGACACGGGCGCACATCGTCGATGGCGCACTTGGTGGGCCAGGGTACGGGGTGATCGGCTATCCCTGCGTCGGCGACGGCATGCTTGTACTCGACGCGGGGCGAGATCGGCGAGGCCACCCCCGCTGCGACCGGCACGTCCTCACGGCCGGCGAGCTTGAGGATAGTCTGGCCCTGCCGGGCGCGGGCAACGGTGTTGCCGAAGACGGTCGTGACGCCGAGCAGGTCGAGCTCGCTACTGGCCAGAGCGAACGCCAGGGCGTAGGCGTCGTCGATGTCGTCGCCGATGTCGGTATCGAGAATGATCTTGTGCGGCATGATCGGCTCCTGGAGGTTGAAGTTGAGGTAGAAGATAGCGCAGCGTATGCGACATATCAATACGGCCCGGCGAACGCGACGGTGGGCACACCTTGTCGCTGGGGCCACCGCGAGTAGAATCCGTCGCGATGGGTAAGACCCCCAGCAACAGGCGATTCGAGAATGTCGATGCCGTCCTGTTCGACATGGACGGGACGCTGGTGGATTTCTTCGGCGACGCCGAGCGGGCGCTGGCCAAGGCGATGCGTCGACACGACCTGATGCCCGACGACTGGGAGACGTTTTTTGCCGGCTACGTCGAGGCAGCCATCGCACGGTATGAGGACTATGCAGCCGGGCGGATCACGCGGGACCAGATGCGCCGGCGCCGGGTGGCCGAAGCGCTGGGGCAGATCGGCCAAAGCCCGGCAAAGGTCGAGTCGGTGGTGGGCGACTACCTCCACGTGCTAAACCGCGAGGTTACGCTCACCCCGGGCGCGGGTGAAGTGGTGGCGAGGTTGGCGACGCGCTATCGGCTCGGCGTGGTGACTAATGGATTCCTGGATACGTCGACGCAGCGGCTGGAGCGTACCGGGTTGATCGGGCACTTCGAGGCGGTCGTCGTCTCCGAGGAGTTGGGCATACACAAGCCCGAGCCGGCGGTGTTCGCCGAGGCGCTGCGGCAACTGGGCGCCACGGCCGAGCGGAGCGCGTTCGTGGGCGATTCGCTGGAACATGACGTGGCCGGGGCACGGGCGATCGGCATGCGGGCCATCTACTACCGCCACGACGGCAAGAGCGAAGGCCCGCTCGAACCGCAGCCCGACTTGATTATTTCCGATTTGAGAGAACTGTTGGCTGTGCTTTAGGCGGGCTCAATTCATGAGTAGCTACGAATACTGTGTGGTGGACGCGTTCGCCAGTCAGCCGTTTACGGGCAATCCGGCTGGCGTGGTGTTCGACGCCGACGGTCTCAGCGACGAGCAGATGCGCCAGATCGCCGCCGAAGTGAACGCCAGTGAGACCACGTTCGTGCTGCCGCCGACGCAGAGCCAGGCGGCGGTGCGTTTCCGGTGGTTCTCGCCCATGCAGGAGGTCAACATGTGCGGGCACGCCACGCTGGCAGGCGTGCACGCGCTGCTTGAGGCCGGGCGGTTCGCCACCGAGATGCGCGAGCCGGGAGCCATTTTACCCATCGAGACGCAGGCGGGCGTGCTGACGGCCCGCACGTATCAGCAGGACCAGGCCGACAGACAGTGTGTGATCTGGCTCGATCTGGTTCGGCCTCGGCTCACACGCAAGTCTATCAACCAGGCCAAGTTGGCGGAGCTTCTGGGCACGCAGTTCGAGATGCTCGACGTGACGCGCCCGCCGCAGATCACGCAGGACGGCGATCTGATCGTTTCGGTGAAGGGCTACGCCGAGTTGCTGACGATGCAGCCGCACTTTGCCGAGCTGGGCGAGTTCTGCCGGCGGAACGGGATTCGCGGCGTGTGTACGATGACGACGGCCACGCTTGCGGCGACGATGGTGGCGCAGTCGCGGTTTTTCGCCCCAGCCATCGGGATCGACGAGGATCCGGTCACCGGCAGCGTTCACGGGCCGCTGGCGGTGTACCTGCTCGAGCACGGGGCGGTGTCGACAGACAGGGACGAGGTGTACATGGAGTGCGTGCAGGCCAAGCCCGGGGTGCAAGGCCGTGCGGGCCTGGTGCGGATCGTGGCCACCCGCCGCGACGAGGGACAGTACGATGTCCGCATCGGCGGCACGTGCGTGACGACGCTAAAGGGGCAGGTCGTTTCGGTGCCGTGACACACGGGCCCAACCGCGCAGTGCGCTTCAGGGAGTACATTTGGCGATGACGCATAGGATCACACGTAGCCGGCACGTTGCGCTCGCGGCCATCGTGCTGCGCGGCGTATAGATGCACACGCCAGAGCCGCTGCCCGATTGCGACCCTGCGGCCCAGACTTGAGATCGAGATCGGGTCGCCACCCGATTCGTCAGCTTAGCCTCTCCGCCACACGCCGTCGTGCCGACGCGATTCGCTCTTGTCGCTGATGTAGGTACCCTCGGCCCAGGTCAGACCCGACCGCTCGACCAGCGTCTTGAGGTAGTCGTAATGCGGACAGGGCGGCGCGTGAGCGCTGTCCTTGCAGACGCAACTGGCGAAATGCACGCGGATCTGCCCCGGCTCGATGCCGGCAAGGTGCCCCAGGCGCTTGCGCAGGTTGGTCAGCTTGCGGCGGACCGCCCGCCCGCAGCAGCCGCTGCACGTGATCGACATATAGCGGATGGGCGGATCCTTCGGATACGCGGCAAAGGCACCTTTTCGCTTCCAGAACGCATCCTCGCAGGCCACACCGCTGCATCGCTGCATGACGATGTCGCACTGCAACGCGACCACATATCGCACGTCGTCCACGGCTACTTGACCTCGAAGCGGACCCATTTGTTGACGACGTTCTGACCGGTCGGCACGGTCCAGGTGTCGGTGTTCTTGCCGGCGGCGATCGTGTGGGTGTCCTGCTTGGCCCGGCCATCCTCGAGCCATCCGTAGGTAACTTCCAGGTTCGAGCTGTTGGGCGCTTCGTGGGTGGCGTAGACCTCGCAGGTTGGTATGTTGCCCTTGCCGAAGCGGAAAAGCACCTCTTTCGACGAGCCGTCGGCAAACTCCTTCTGCGCCCAGACGTAGGCGTGCCGTCCGCCGCCCCAGTCGCTGTCGTCCTTGGTCATGGCGTCGCCGTCGGACTGAGCCACCATCACATCCTTCATGCCGGCCAGCCAGGTCTTGCCCCCGTCAACACTGAACTCGACCGACCAAGGCCCGAACAAACCGCCTTTGCTCTCACCTTTGGCCTCACAGCGTCCTACGCCCGCGACATAGCGGATCGGGCCCGGTGCGACGATGCGATAGACGCGGTAGCCGGGCTCCTCCAACTTCGTGTACCGGAAGTGCTCGGCCAAATACTGGCTGGGCCCACCGTGGACGGCCACTTGGCCGCTGGCCTGGTAGGTGACCTTCGTGCCGCCATCGGTCAGGCGCGGGAACACCCCGCGGGACATGTGCGTGACGGTCCGCAGCTTCAGCGATTGCAGGCCGGTGTCCTGGGTCAGGCCGAAGCGGATCAGATAGAAATGGCGCCCTTTGACCACGTCGGTGAAGTCGATGCGGAAGTCGCCCCATGCCTTGCCCACATCCTGCCAGGTCTTGCCGGCGTCGACGGAGACGGCCACGGGAACCTGTCCGAGCGCCCGGCCGGTGACGATCGCACCGTTGACGCACTCCTCCTCGCGGATGTTCCATTCGCGCTCGCCGCCCGCCGCTGCGGTGGCGGCAATCACGTAAGGGCTCTGATGCTGGAAAATCAGATCGGCGTTGTCCTTTTCGGCCCGCAGGGCACCGCCGGCGAAGAGCATCCTAGGCTTGTCGTAGCCACCCCAGAGGCCCTCGGCATAGCGGGCGTCGGTCAGCGGAGGGCCGTATTCGAACACCCCGTTGCCGTAGCGGCAGTAGCCACGCCCTTTGCGGTCGCTGCCCACCGGCGGGTCGTCGAGGAATGTGACGTTGCGGAAGGGACCGTGGACGGGCTTACCCATGATGTTGTAGTAGTCGCGGCCCCAGTAGCACCACGTCTTGGCGTCCGCCAGACCGGGGTCGAGGTAGCGGGTGAAGGTCTCACCGGGTCGGAGGCTGTACACGATCGGCATCGCGCTGTAGCCGAAGTACTTCTGGTTGGCCTCGATGGCCTGGTAGACCCCCCAGTTGTCGCCAAAGGGCACCACTTGGAACTTGCCGAAGCCGGTGCGGCGCGGATCGGCCGTCCACTCGTTCCCACCCTCCTGGCCGGGCGGCACGTGCGGGATGATCTCGGCGATGCTCATCGGCTTGCCGTCGTCGTCGAAGACCATCATGCCGGTGGTCATGTCGGCCAGGGCCCACTTGCCGTCGACGTAGGCCTCGAAGGGCGTGTGGCCCGGCACGTTGGGGCAGTTGGTCTTGCTCATGTCGCCCAGGGCGTAGCCGACCAGCGCGCTGAACTGGGCGTGGATCGTGTAGCACAGCGAGAACCCGAACGAAAACTGCCCGAGCTGCCAGTCGCGCGTCTCCATCCAGCCGTTTCGGGCGTCGATCTGGTCGGGCCCGCCGTACACCCACGGGTCGCAGGCGTGCATGTGGTGCTCACACTGCCAGATCCAAAGGGCGACGAGCTTCTCGGTGTCGGTTTTGGGCTCGTGACCGTAGCGCTCGGCGAAGACGCGGTAGGCGTCTGCGATCGCGCGATCGAGTGTCGAGCAGGTCAACTCGCCGCCATAGACCGGATGATCGGTCTTGATCTGCGGATCGGGGACAACAGCCAAGGACACCCCGGCCAGACCCAAAACGAACGCCGCAACCAAACAAAGCAACATCCTGGACATGATTCAGACTCCTTACCGAGCAGCCACCAAGGCTTGCGGGCCGCTAGAGCAACACGAGAGACGCCTGCACCCCGCCGCAACCACGCCGAAGCGGCGGGCAACAGTCACGCCGTTTGACGGATATATGGTACGGCAATCAGCCGTGGCACGAAACTGGAGCGTGTCCGATGTGCGTCCGTCCCGGGTGTAGTGGGGCGGAATGACATTTGTGGTCGGCACTCGCGCCCTATTAGAATGCACCCCCAGCAACGATCCACAGGGGAGACCGCATGGGCAGAGCCACCCGCAGAAGCGTACGCCGAGGCAAGCACCTGACGGTGGCGGCTGCACAAGTCATCACCGGCAAAGACCTAAGCAATAGCACCAACTTGGTCCTGGAGATGATCGACAACGCAGCCAAGGCCGAGGTCGATATCGTGGGATTCCCCGAGGGTGCGCTGTTCGGCTACACGGGGGATGCCCGGTTCTGGCGGACGGTGGCGCCCGAGGCGTTTGCCGCCGCCGAGCGGCGCATCGGCCGGCGATGTGCCCGCCGGCGGATCGCGGCGGTCGTGGGCTCGGCCCACCGAGTGGATGGGAAATGGCTCAACAGCCTGGCTATTTTCGACAAAAAAGGACAAGTCAAAGCTCGTTATGGCAAGACGTTCCTGGCCGGGGAGCGATGGTGCACGAACAATCGGGCGGCTTTGCCAGTGGTCGAGCTGGCAGGCACGAAGTGCTGCTTTATCATCTGCCACGACGTTCGCTACCCGGAGCTTGTGCGGCTGCCGGCGATCGCCGGGGCGCAGCTATGCTGGTTCTGTTCCTGCGAATCGGGCCTGTCCGCCGAGCACAAGCTGTCGGCCTATAGGGCGATGCCGATCGCCCGGGCGACAGAGAACGGCATTTTCCTGGTGATGTGCAACACGCCGGCCGATTCGAGAAACCTGCAGCGTCGCGGGACCAGCCATGGCAACAGCAAGATTGTCGATCCCGACGGCAACGTACTGGCCGAGGCGGGTTATTTCGAAAACGGACTCGTAACCGCGAAGATCGATCTGAGCAAGGCGGACCGTCAGATTGCCCGGCGATCGGTGAACGACCCTACGATCATAGGCGATTGGCTGCGCCGAGCGGCAGCGGACTTCATCGAACATGTCAGGTAAAGCGGCACGGCCGCGGACACAGCCGAGACGTGTTTTGCACAGAGGACAGCAAAGCCTCGCTCTCAGCCCGTCGCTGCCCCTGCTGGCCGGGGTGCTGCTTGCGATGGCCGTCGGATGCGACCGCGCCGCGCCAGGTGCCGACGTGGAGTACACCTTCGCGCTGGTCGGTCCGGTTGTCGATCATCCGGCCTGGCCGGTCGTGCAGGCCGGGGCGAGGCGTTTCGCAACCGATCACCCGTCCGTGCATATCATCTTTGACGCACCACAGCGCGACACACCGGCGGCCCAGCAGGCGCTAATCGGGCGAGTCCGACAGCAGCGGCTCGACGCGATGGCCGTCTGGCCGGCCAACGGGGCTGCCCTGGTAGGGCTGATAGACGATCTGGTGGGGCGCGGTGTGCCGGTGGTCACCGTTGGCGTGGACGCAGCCGACAGCCGCCGCGTGGGCTTTGTGGGCTGGGATCAGCGTCGGGTGGGTGAAGCGCTGGCGGATCTGGCCGGCGAACAGATCCGTTCAGGCAGGACGCTGATGGTGCTGCATGCCGACCGGCGAGCCGACCATCTCGCTGTGCGGTGGCAGGCCTTGCGGTCGACACTGTCGGCTCAACAGCGTCTCAAGACGCTCATGGAGCTGGACTGCCAGGGCTCGCCTGCGGTGGCTCGAGAGCGGATCGCCGAGCGGATGGGGCGATACCCCGACCTGAGTGGATGGATCAGCCTGGAGGACTGGCCGTTGCGAGGCCTGGACGAGCGGGCGTCGCTGCTTCCCGCCGGTTGCGTTATGATTACGTGTCACCCGGGGCCTGCTTATTGGTCGATGGTGGCCAACGGCGAGGCCGCGTTCGTGGCGACCGATTATTTCCAGTGGGGGTGGCGAGCGATGTGGATCGCCCACAATGCGGTTCGAAGCGTTCCATTGGAGGCACCCGACTACTATACGCCGATCGAGCAGGTAACGGCCGACAACCTGGCGGCATGGCAGCAACGCTGGCACGGGTGGCTCGGTATGCTACCGACAGCCCCTACGACACGGGATGAAAACCCGGTAGAGTAAGTAGAACCTTCGAGAGGAGAACTTGTGTCGAGGGACATATCGCACGCAGGCGAAACAGCGGCGGAGGAAACCTGGCGCGTCTTCCGCATCATGGCCGAGTTTGTGGAAGGCTTCGAGCTGATGGCGAACCTGGGACCTGCGGTCTCGGTTTTCGGTTCGGCCAGGTCGCAACCGGGACAGAAGTACTACCGTCTGGCCGAGCAGATGGGCGAGCGGCTGGCCAAGGCCGGTTTCGGAGTCATCACCGGCGGCGGACCGGGCATCATGGAGGCCGCCAACAAAGGCGCATTCCAGGCCGGCGGCACGAGCGTCGGGCTGAACATCTCGCTGCCCATGGAGCAGATCGCCAACGACTACCAGACGATCGCCATGGATTTCCATTACTTCTTCTGTCGCAAGGTAATGTTCGTCAAGTACGCCCTCGCCTTTGTCTGCTTTCCGGGCGGGTTCGGCACGATGGACGAGTTCTTCGAATCCATGACCCTGATGCAGACCGAGAAGATCCGGCGCTTCCCCGTGGTGCTGGTCGGCTCGAACTTCTGGGGATCGCTGTCGGACTGGATGCGTGAGGTGATGCTCGAGCGATACCACAACATCGATGCCGACGATATGGACATGTTCAAGGTGACCGACGACGTCGATGAGGCCGTGAAGTTCATCCAGGACTCGATCGAGCAATTCGGCCTGCCTCGCGACGGCCGAGGCCAAAGAAGATACTTCGAGACGCCCTGGCACGAGCAGATGACGGCGGAAGGCACAACGTACGGGTGGCGCCCGAAGCAACCGAAGCGCAACAAGCAGCGGCGGTCATAGCGCCCTGCCCGCATTCATGACGCGCGGGTGAAAAGATGTCGAAGCGGCTGCATCCAAACAGACTCACCACACCGGCCTGTACAGCGGCGGCATCTTTGGTGCTGTGCGCGTGGCTTGGCTGCCAGGATAGCTCGGTCGCCAAGGTCGAACGTGAGCGGCAGCGCTCCGTGGAAAGGACGCTCAAGACGCTGGACGAGCAGGAGGCCCGCGCGCTCAAGAGCCTGCTGAAGACCCAACGAGAGATGGACAAGCAGCTCCGGCGGGACGCGGCTGCCCTGCGGACGGACTTCGCCAAGCTGGACCGCGAGGTCAAGGCCGAATCCGAGCGGTGGGACAAGAAGAAACCGCAGATCGAGGCGGAGGTCCAGCGGCGCATGCGAGGCAACCCGGAGCGGCTGCACGAGACGGCCACAAAGTTCTATTAGCCGTCTTGACCTACCGGCACGCGGTGGAGGCGTGTCGTCTGGGGCGAGGGGGCCTGTGCATATCCAGAGCGATTGGCCCGAAACGGAGGTCTCGTCATGCAGGAGGTAGCGAAGGCAGGAGCGCACACCGTCAGTCGACGGCGCTTTCTGGGCGCCGGTGCGGCGGGCGTCCTGACGGCGCTGGGCGGACCTGTCGGTGCGGATCAGCCGCCGACCACCACCCGGTCGGTGAGTGTCGGCAAGCGCCGACTGGGCAAAACCGGGCTGATGGTACCGCAGGTCGGATTCGGGAGTTACAATCTCTCTAACCCGAGGCTCGTCGACGCCGCGATCGATGCGGGCGTGACGCTGATCGAAACGGCCGCAAGCTATCAGAACGGCCGCGCCGAGGAAACGATCGGGCAGGTGATGAAGCGGCGGCGCGGGGATGTCATACTCGGGACGGGCTGGAAACCCGATGAGAAGGCCACGAGCGATGAACTGCTGTCCCAACTGGATGGCAGCCTCAAGCGTCTTCAGACCGACTACGTCGACCTGATCCGTGCGTACGACGTGACGCGCCCCAGCCAGTTGGACAACCCGTCGCTGTACGAGGCATTTGAAAAGGCACGCCGGGCCGGCAAGGCGCGACACCTGGGTCTGTCGAGCCATTCGAGCGAGCAGCAGGAAGCCATTCTCGACAAGGCGATCGAGACCGGTCGGATCGCCTACGTCATGGTCAAGTACAACTTCATGGAGTTCCCTCACATCTTCGAACTGTTCGAGCGGGCCGACAAGGCGGGGATCGGCATCGTCGTGTTCAAGACCGGTGCCGGCGAACGGCAGAAGGAGATGGACGACCTGCGGCAGCGCGAGAAGCTGACGCTCAAACAGGCCTCCATCCGCTGGGCGCTGACGAACCCACACGTAGCCAGCGTGCTGACGACGGCGCGCAGTTTCGAGCAAATCCGCGAGTATGCGGCGGCCGGGACAGGCGGCGCGCTGACCACGCAGCAGAGCAGGCTGCTCCGCGAGTACCGACATCGGTTCGATCGTGAGTACTGTCGTTACTGCGGCCGATGCAGCGGGGCGTGCCCGGCGGGGGTGGACGTCGACCGCACCATGCGCTATGCCATGTATCACGATTACTACGACGCGCCCGACGAAGCGAGGCGACTCTACACCTGCCTCGACAGCGCCCAACGGGCCGGCGCGTGCAGCGAGTGCGCAGGGCCCTGCCGAGCGGCCTGTCCCCACGGCTTGGACGTGCCGAAACAGTTGATGGCTGCACACCACCGTCTGTCCTTGGGGCTCACCTGAAATGAAGTGGCGCATCGTGCTGATGCTGGCGGTGGTGGCAGCGGCCACCGGTTGCCGCGGCGCGGCCGATCGGTTCCAGTTTGATCCACAACGCCTGGTGCCGCACGACCGGCGGACGCGCGCATGGGAACTGGCAGCCGAACCGAAGGTGTATGGCCGCGACAACCTCTGGGAGTACCTCGACGGTCAGGCGCCGACCTACCTCGACTACGGGATGGCGACCTGCATCCACGCCGAGTACCGGCACAAGTATCAGCCAGACCGGAAGCTCATTCTCGACCTTTTTGACATGGGCGACGCGGAGGGGGCGTTCGGCCTGCTGAGCGCAGGTCGGCGGCGCGAGGCCGAAACGCTCCAGATCGGCTCGCTGGGCTACTGGCAGGACGGGCGGGCATGTTGGATGCGCGACCGCGTATTCGCGCAGGTGATCGTCCCCGATGCCGGGTTGGCCAGCTTTGCCACCGCCAGTTACATGGCGCTGCTTGCCGACAAAGCGATCGATCTGCCGCCGACGCTGCCGCCCGCTCTGGAAGCCCTGCCGCAGCAGGACCGAATCGCCGGCACCGAGTCGTTCGTCGCCCGCGACATGCTGGGACACGACTTTTTGGGCGCCGGATGGATGGCCGACTACGAATACCGGGCGGGGCTGGAGTATCGTGTTTTCTGGGTGCCGTGTGCCGACGCCGCGCAGGCACAGCAGCGGCTCGAAGCTTTGCGCCGGTTCGGCGCGCAGAACGGACGCGTGTTCGACATACAGGCTGGGGTGGGCCGAACGGCGTCGCTGATCATCAGCAACTACACCGGACGATTGTTTGTCGTCGCCGACTCGCAAGACTTGGCGGGCACGGTGGACTGTCTCGACGAGCAGCTCGCCGTGCAGAAGGTCAATGCTCTACTGGAGAGGGCGCGCACGCTGCGCACAGATGGAAGGCTGTAGGATCGGCCCGAAGCACCAAGCATCAGGCCCATTCAGCGGGGCATGCTTCGACGCATGCGGCGCTCGGCCTGCGCCTGGCGGCGAAGCGTCTGGCGCCGAAGTTCGATCATCTCCTCGATCTGAGAAATCTCATGCTCGACAACCTGGACCGAGCGATGATCCGGACCGAACTGGGCGGTCAAGCCCGGCAGGGCCTCCAGCAACTCCTCGCGCGACTGTTCGAGCTGCTCGATTTCGGGGTCTTGGCCCGCAGCCTTACGGGTCTTGTAGTCGTCGACAATGCCGCAGCCGACCCACGCGAGCCCGCCGCCCAGCAGGATCACCCACAGCAGCGAGCCCCTTTCCCGATGGTGCACCATATCCAACCCCCTAAGACGGAATCAATGACTGACCAGTCATTTCATCAGGCTTCGGCAAACCCATCATCGCCAGGCACGTGGGCATGACATCGGCCAGCGTGCCGTCCTCGCGCAGCTTCACTTCTCGGAACCGCTCGTCGACGACGATAAGCGGCACGTCGCCGACGGTGTGAGCGGTATGCGCTTTACCCGTATCCGGATCGACCATGCACTCAAAGTTGCCGTGGTCGGCTGTGACAACCGCCACGCCACCGGCGTCTTTCAGCGCCTCCAGCAGGGCGCCCACACACTCGTCGACGACCTCGGCGGCCTTGACGGCAGCCTTGAGCACGCCCGTGTGGCCCACCATGTCCGGATTGGCAAAGTTCACGAGCGCGAAATCGTACGCACCCGAGCGGATGTGGGACGCCGCCTCCTCGGCCACCGGATAGGCGGACATCTCGGGCTTCAAGTCGTACGTGGCCACGTTGGGCGAGGCGATCAGCTTGCGGTCCTCTCCGTCGAACGGGTCCTCACGATAGTCGTTGAAGAAGAACGTCACGTGAGCATATTTCTCCGTCTCGGCACAGCGAAACTGCTTCAGTCCGAGCCGGCCGAGATACTCGCCCACAATATTGACCATTCTTGGCAGTTTGGGGAAGGCCACATCGACCGGCAAGCTCTTCTCGTATTCGGTCATGGCCACGAAGCAGAGATCGGGTTTCCGCGACCGCTCGAACCCGAGTTTCCGCTCCCCGCTATCGCCGCCAGACTCGCCATACGGGAACGTGTCGTATTGGAACGCCTTGATCAGCTCGCGCGGGCGATCGCCGCGGAAGTTGAAAAACACAGCCGCGTCGCCATCCTCGATGAGGGCACGCGGAGTCGATCCGTTGTCGGTAATCAGCGTGGGGAAGATGAACTCGTCGCCGTACATCGTCTCGGCCGAGGGCTTGCCGTAGTATTGTCTGGCGGCCGATGGTCCGTCCGGGGCGCGCCACCCCTCGCCCTCGGTCAACATCCGATAGGCCCTGGCCACCCGATCCCAGTAGTTGTTGCGGTCCATGGCGTAGTAGCGGCCACACACGCTGGCGAGCTTGCCCACCCCGATCTGTTCGAGCTTGCTCTCGATTTCCGCAAGATATCCCTCGCCGCTGGTGGGCGGCGAGTCGCGACCGTCGGTGAACGCATGGACGTACACCTGCTTCAGGCCCTTCTTGGCGGCCATTTCCACAATGGCGTACAGATGAGGCAGCAGCGAATGCACCCCGATATCGCTGGCCAAACCCATCACGTGCAATTTGCTACCCTCAGCCTGGCAATGCTCGATCGCCCGCGTCAACGCCGGATTCTGGAAGAACGAACCGTCCCGAATCGCCTTGGTAATCCGGACCGACTCCTGGTCGACGGTGCGGCCCGCACCGATGTTCTGGTGTCCAACCTCGCTGTTGCCCATCGTGCCATCGGGCAGCCCGACATACTCGCCGTACGTGTGAACCAGCGTATGGGCGTAGTTGGATCGAAGCGCGTCGTCAACGGGCGTCTTGGCCAGCTTCGTGGCGTTAAAACGGTCCTGATCAGGATGGGGGTTGTAGCCCCAGCCATCCCGAATAATCAGTAAGAGCGGTCTACGCTTCGGTTTCATCGTTTACCTCGATTGATCGTCGGAGCCGCACAAACGCTCTGCCGGCACCTCGAGCAAGTAGTCATCACCGCACGTTCACCCAGCCCCGTCACCGCGGCGCGAGCACCGCGTCATCGGTCAACATCGATCATCACCTTCATGGCTTGGTCGGCGTGATCGTCCAGCCAGCGATAGGCGGCCAGGTAATCGGCAAACGGATAATGGTGTGTCACCAGAGGCGCAACGTTCATGCGCCCCTCGTCCACCCAGCGGACCGCCTGGCGCCAATCCTCCCGTCGGTACATCATCGAACCGACCAGATCCAGCTCCCACTCCACCACGCGAACCATATCCACCCTGGGCTGCTCGGGATAGACCCCGACCGCCACCAGGCGAATACCCTTGCCCGCCGCCTCGAACGCCGCCGACAGGCTCGCCTGAGTGCCGACGCACTCGACGATCACGTCGGGCGCCTCGCCCAGACGGCTTCGCACGGCCTGCCCCAACGGTTCCTCACGTGGGTCGACGACCTCGTCGATTCCCAACTGCTCGGCGATTCGTCTTCGCGCTTCTGACGGCTCGCTGACCAGCACACGCCGGGCCCCGCGGGCCTTGGCCGCCAACGCCACCATCATGCCGATTGGACCGGCGCCGACCACCACGACGATCGTACCCGTGTCGATCCCGGCGCGGGCCGTGGCATGCACGCCGACCGCAGCCGGCTCCATCAGGGCTCCCTCGTCGAAGCTGAAACCGTCGGGCAATGAAATCAGCTTGTCGGCAGGCAGCGCCGCCACCTCTTGCGCCACTCCGGACGTCTGAAAGCCTCTAACCTTCAACTCATCGCACACGTGGTATCGGCCGGTGCGGCAAGGGCGGCACCGACCGCAGGTAACCTGCGTCTCGCAGGTGACCTTCCGCCCGACTGAAAGCTGTGGGTTGTCCACGGCTGAGCCAACTTCGATCAACTCCCCGCTGAACTCGTGGCCCTGCACCACGGGATAGTCGGTCAAAGGGTGCGTGCCGTGGTACACGTGGACGTCGGAGCCGCAGATCCCGATCCGCCGGATACGGACCAACGCCTGGTCCGGCAGGCACCGAGGCCGATCCACATCACCCAACTCAATCCGCCCCGGGCTCACCATCACGGCTTGTCGCATGCGCTCTCCACGTACGATGGCCTAGCCGCATCACACGAACGGGCCGAGCCACATTGTAGCGTCGACCCGCCGCCGGCCAAACGCCGCGATCTCCGCAAACCAGTATCCTTGACCGGTTCGTCCGCGAGGATCGCGGCTACTGGGGCTGGGCCGGCTTTTCCGCGATCAGCTTGGGGATCAGCTCATCAAGCGTGCCACGCGCGTCGGTGCTGCGCAGCCGGCCGTTCTTGTCCACCACGAAGTACGTCGGGATGGCCTGCACGCCCCACCACCGCATCAACCTGTCCACGCCCTCCGGGTCGAAGTAGATCGGCCACGGCAACGGGACTCCCTCAAGGTATTGATCGAGCGCCGCTCGCGAACTGTCGCCGTTGACCCCGACGATCTCCAGTCCCTGCGGGTTGTACGTGCGATACAGCTTCTGTAGATGTGGCATCGACGCACGGCACGGCGCACACCAACTTGCCCAGAAGTCCACAAGAATAACCTTGCCCCGCATCTGCTGCACGTCGATTTTGCGCCCGTCGATGGCCGTAAATGCCAGTTCGAAGGGCTTGCCCACACCGTCCCTGCGGCGCTGCTGCCCGGCGAGCATCTGTGTAACCACATGATCGGGAAAGTTTGTCTCAAGCAGTCGGAAATACTTGTCCGCGGCTGCCTGATCGTTCCGTCGATCGGCCAGGTCGATCAGTGCGCCGAGCAGGTCCGGCGTGAACTCGCTTTTGGGGTAGGCATCGACGTATTCCTTAAGCTTCTCGGAGACGAACGCACGATACTGCTCCTCCCGCTGCGAATCGCTGAGCTTCGCATCGGCCTCAAGCTGGCTGATCCTGCTGCTCACATCGCACCTGAGCACCCAGTACGCAGCGTGAGAGGCCAACTCCGTCGAGGGACTCGCCCGGAGGATCGACTCGGCCTCCAGGCGCAGCGGGGCCAAATCCTCTCCCGCGAGAGTAGCCAGCGCGAACATCGACTCGAGCTTGGCCTGCAACACCTCGTCGCGCTTAGCAGCGTTGGGGAAACGCCGCAGCAGTCCGTCCGCCAAACGAATCAGCTCGCCGTACCGCTTACGTATCACCTCCATGTACTGCTGCCGGTCCTGCTCGCCGGTGGGCGGCGGGTTTTCGGCCAACGCAAGGATGCGCGTCGTCAGGGCCTGCTCGTCCATGGCCGGCGCCGTGGCGGGCGCCGAGGCCGGGGCAGCCGTCTCCTGGCCGTCCGCCGCTGCCACAAGGGCTGAGAAGACCAGGAGGCAGACTCCTCCTGCCCGAAACACTCGCCGCCTGTCCATAATCACCGTCCTCAAAACGGGCCATTCCCCCGAACACCGTCCATCCAACTCCAACCGCTACCGCATCATAGCTCGGTCCACGCGGCCGGACCAGTCGGGCGCTCCGCCGCCTGTAAGCCGCCATGTTACGACAGCGCGTCAACAATCGCCTGTGTGAACGAATCGGTGGTGCCGCGGCCGCCGATATCCGGCGTCAGATGCGCTGGATCGCCATGCGTCAGCACCGTGTCGTATGCGGCCTTGATTCGCTCAGCCGCACTCGCCTCGCCCATGTGGTTCAGCATCATGACCCCGCTCATGATGCACGCCAGGGGGTTGGCGATGCCCTTGCCGGCGATGTCCGGCGCGGTACCGTGCACGGCCTCAAACACCGCGCAATCCGCGCCGATGTTCCCACCAGGCACCACACCCAGCCCGCCAACCAGACCGCTGCACAGATCGCTGACCAGATCGCCGTAAAGGTTTTCCATCAGAAGGACGTCGAATCGACTCGGATCCGCCACAAGTTGCATACATCCATTATCTATAATAAGCTCTTCGTATTCGATGTCGGGGTAAAACGCTTCGCGTATCCTGCGGGCGGTGCGCAGGAACAGCCCGTCCGACATCTTCATGATGTTGGCCTTGTGGAATACCGTCACCTTCCTGCGCCCACGACTTTCGGCATAGTCGAAGGCCCACCGGGCGATCCGGGTGCAGGCGGAGAGAGTGGCCACCTTGAGCGACTCGACCACACCCGACACCACCTCGTGCTCGATGCCGCTGTAGAGCCCCTCGGTGTTCTCGCGGATGACCACCAGATCCACATCCTCATAGCGGGACCGGACCCCCGGAAGGCTGCGCACGGGGCGCACGGCTGCGTACAGCCCCAGCCGCCGCCGCAGCATCACGTTCACGCTGGTGAAACCTTCGCCGATCGGCGTGGCCACCGGACCTTTCAGGCACACCTTATGCCCGAGGATGGCCGCCGTCGTCCGCTCCGGCAGCGCATGCCCATACTCGGCCAAAGCCGATGCGCCCGCCGGCAGCTCCACCCAGTCGACCCTGACCCCGGCCGCCTCGATCACGCGCACGGCAGCCGCGGTTACCTCGGGGCCGATCCCGTCTCCTCGAATCAAGCCGATCGTCTTACTCACGGTCGAATCCGCCTCATGGAATCACTCATGTCCGGATCAGCAGGTCCGGCGGATTATACGTCATACCGGTGCATACGACACGCCCATGCCCGACCGGTCCACCCACCCGAACCCGTGGGCGAGAAACCCTTTGACAACCGCTTCGGCAGATCGTAGTTTCTGCCACGATGAACAGGGGCACGCGATGCGGGCACGCGTGCCAATCGACGATCAGCTCGGACCGAGGTCGAGTCTTGGCCACCCGTTCGGCACATCAGCACGGAGTGGCGGAGGTGACCCTCAGGCAGCTTCGCAAGGACCTGACCGTAGGCATTCTCCGCGCCGGTATGCAAGCTTCGCAGCGAAGTTCGCGCAGTGCGGTCGAATTGCTGCGTCATGTGGCCTTGGTAACAGCCAAGGGATGCCTGCCTCTGCGAATCCGGCTGGCGCGCAACATGAAGCTGACCGGGCTCTACCGGCCGGGCCTGGTGGATGAGCACTTCGAGCGGGCCGCCGATCAGTTCGGCTTCCTGATGCACATTTTTCGCGCGGGTTTCGACCGGTCGGGCACGGCCGATCGCTTCCACTTTGACGAATCGTTTCGGCACATCGAGCAGGCTCACGCGCTCGGTCGCGGCGTGCTGCACGTCTCCCCACACCTCTGCTGCTACCCCGTGTACCCACGTGTGGTCTCGACGCGGATTCCCTGCAGCATCTACCTGCGCCGGTCACCTGATCCTCGCAAGCACGAAATCAACAAAGCCATCGGGCAGGCAGGCTCGGGCCATTTGGTGTATCCGCCTGCCGACGCCGCCCGCGGCCAGCGGCTGGCCGTGGCGATGCAGATCCTCCGTAAGGGATGCATGCTTTTCATGACGCCCGACCTGCCGCGCAAGCCCAACGAGGGCGTCGCGGTCAGCATACTCGGACGAAGAGTCTATTTCCCTACTGGAATGATCATCATGGCGATGAGGACCGGCGCGCCCATCGTCCCCGCGCTGTGGCACCGCGAAGACGGCATATATCGTGTTCGGTGCTTCGAGCCCATGACGTTTAACGGCCCGGGTGACCGGCGCCGCCGGACCGCCGCCGGCGTCCGCAAGTTCGCCGAACTCATGGATCGATTCCTTCGCCGCCACCCGGAGATGTGGTGGAACTGGCTCGACAAGCGATGGACGGCGATCATCCGCAATCAGAACACCACGTGACCGCAGACTCGAATTCGCGCGAGCACGGGCCGGACAGCCCTACTCGCCCGGCTCGCCGACAAACCGTATGTGGCCAAAACGCGACGCGTCGTGGAAATCCCGCGACGGCGACCAGGCAGAGCTTTCTGCCGGATCGACCCGGCGATTGCGGCAAAAGTTGGCGCCCCACACGTCACCCGCCTTCGGTGCAGTCCCGACAGCCGCAAACGGAATGACCACCTCCACCGACCACGAATCCTTTCCGATATGCGTAGCGCTTTGCCAGACCCGCTCAGCGCCCGGATCGCTGCTCGCATGCCCGTCCATGAAAGCACCGCGGCAGTTCACTACAAACTGCCACGCCTGCTGACCCGACCCTCCCGGATGGAGGTGGATCTCAATGCTGTCGTCGCGCCACGCCTCATCGAAGAAGCCCTCGGTCTCGCGGGCCACCATTTGGTCGGGATGCGGCTCGGGCATGACCATCGCCACGTAGAGACGCTCGGCATCCCAAGCAAGCATCGCCTTGGTGTTCAGCGAAGAGCTGCGGCCCTGCCTGTCGTCATAGAAATACTGCGCAACGGCCGCTTTCTGCCAGAGCGGCTCATCGATCAGCCCATCGAGCATCGGCGCTGTTGCCATCGCCGGCACATCCAACTCGCGATGCAACAGCACCCTCTGCTCAACGCTCCGCCGTGTCTGATCGATCACGATCGTGGCCCGGCACATCGGCAACGATTCGATGGGCCACGTCGGCCCGTGCACTGCAAATTCGACTGTCTGGGTCTGCCCCGCCGCCAACTCGGTACGCACCACAGCCGGCCTGACGGTGATCCCCTTCGGCGCTTGCCAGTCCAGCTCGATCCGGCAGGGCCCGCCAAAGCCGTTCGCCAGCACCGCCTGGGTTACCCTCTCGCCCGACTCGGTCGAGAACGGCACGGCCAACAGCCGCACGGCCTTGGCCAGGGCATCGCCAAAAGACTGCGCTTTCTCGACTGTTGTAACGTCGTCTCGCTCCAGCCACCCGGTGCGGACGACCGCCACGTTGACATTCGGACCGTCCACCTTCACCCACAGATAGTGAAAGAAGCCGCCTGAAAGCGGGTCGGCCTCGATCGGCGAGCCCCCCCCGCCCGTGATGTAATACTGCACGCCGTCCCGCGCCGCGTCGCGGACGTACCGACGCTGCTGTCCGGCAAAGATTGCATCGACACCACGACTGGCGAGCATAGGATGCACGTCGGAAAACCAGGGACCGCTGGCGCCCGCGTCGCGCCAAAGCGGACGGTGGACGAAGATGAAGGTGTGGGCAGCGTCCTCGGCCCGTTGAAGGTCGTGCTTCAGCCAGGCGAGTTGCTCGCCGGCGATTCGCCCTTCATGGCCCACGACCTCCGAGTCGAGCACCACGAAGTGGCAGCCACCATGGTCGAAGCTGTACCACAACGGACCGTACCGCAGCCTGAACAGATGCTCGCTCGCCGCGTCGGACACGTCGCGATGACCCACAACCAGAAAATGCGTCACGGCGAAGCTGCTTCGCACCTTCTCGAACGCGTCCCACCGTCGCGAGAGCGTCTGAGCATCTCCGCCGCGCCCATCGACCACGTCACCCAGGTTCACGACGAACTTGGGCCGCAGCATGTTGATCTCATTGCGCGCCCGCAGGAACATCGGCGCCGACGCGTCGGCCGTCGCGCCTGCGGTTTCGCCCATGACCACAAAGGAGAACGTCTCCGCCGCCGCAGCCACATGTCCTGCCAAAACGAGCACCAGTACCGCCACCCACGTCACCCGTTCGCCCCAACGCATGTGAGTTCTCCCCGTACCGACACCTACCCATAGGCCCTGCACGGCGCGTCAGACCTGCCCAGGCGCCGCGCGTAGGATGATACTATGCACCGAGTCATCATCCGGCACAAGCCCCTGCCGCCCGGTGCCCACCATACGCGAGCCAGGCGTGCCGGACTCACGCACCACGTGAACATTCGATGGCTGAGCGAAGACGCGGCACCTTACATGAAAGGCGACTACCAACCACCGAGCGCCAGGCGTGTATGGTTTTATGGACAGCGTATGGGCGTGCTCGGAGCCCGCATGCGAATGTGAACTCACGTTCCGTCTGGTGTCGGGAATGCGCTACCGATCGCAAGCAACCCAACTGCTGGCGCCCTGGAAGGCGCGAAGCGGATATCTCGCGACCCGAGCTGCCAGCGTTGCCTTACTTCTGGCAGGCGGCAAGCGGCGTCTGCTTCGTGCCAGGTCGCCGCGTGGCCTGTCGGGGTCGATGTTGTCTGTGCCACGCGAGCAGGCGAGCCAGCCTTCGCTGCTCAGACTGCTGGTCTCTAATCGTGCTCAAGGGTCCTCTCCCAGCCGAACCGGCGAACGTTATCGGCATCGCCTACCGACTTGGCTCTCCATGAATGGTCCACAACCAATATATGATACACGTTGACAGGCTGCAGGCCGGTGCAGAACAAAACATGTGCGACCATCGACGCGAGGGCGTCCGATCAACCGGCTATCCAGGCTTAGGGCAGCACGCGCTTCGTCGGCCGGCCAAGGACGCCCGCAGATGCCCGCCTGACGGGATACCCGGCTTATCGGACACCGCACGCGCGACGACTCAGCAAATCGTTGCGTGACATTTGCCATTGCTCGCCGCAGCGGCTAGTATTCAACGTCCCAGGGTCGGCAGTGCGTTCGCGCCGGGGTCTTTGCGGGCGGCAAAGCGTGTCTTCCGCATCGCAGGTCGCCGTGGCACCGGCTGTAAAAGCGAGACGCGCGAGGGTGAGAGTGGGCGTGCCTGGCCGATGAGTTGGTTGAGTGGCACCAGCGTATTCGGCAAGACAGATCGGTCGGGGGGCGGCATACGGATGACCCGCCAGAGAACGCTTCGTTGCGGTCCAGCCTCCCGCCAGGTAGAATAGGCCAATGCGGTCCATAACCCGTCGGCACGCATGTGGATTCGTCAGAGCCGGCGCCCCGCAGCGGCGGTGCCTGATTGGATGGGTATCGCGTACCGAAGATGCCGGCAAGGTGCTCGGCCGGTACGCTTGTGCTATTGTACGAATGAAACGCCCTCGCGGGCAGGCGACACCGAAGCCGGAACTTGGTGCTCGGTCGCTTGTGGGAGAGGAGTTTGGAGGACGTAGCGATGAGCGGTAAAAACAAGATGGCTGCCCGTTGGGTAAGCCCCAGCGTTCTGTTAGGGCTGTTCTGCCTGCTGACGCTGCCGGCAGGCGCGATGGGGCAGGAGTACACGGCCGGTCCGGGTTTGGCAATCGTCGCGCCGGACGATGGGTACGACGGCACGTTGGATCCGAACTCGATGGCGAGCAGCACCATTGCTGTGCCCTCGGGCGGGACCGACCTGATTGACGGGGTGAGCGTGGAGATCTCAGCGCGGACGCTGTTCCTGGGCGACCTCGTGATCAAGTTGAAGAGCCCCTCGGGAACGGTGGTGACGTTGATGCATCGAGCGGGGCTCGCCGGAGTGCCTGACGATGGGACAACAAGCGGTTACGGCGGCGACGGCTCAAATCTGGCCTTTCAATACCCCATAACGTTCGACGACGACGCGGTCAGCGGCATCGGCGCAGAGTTCATGGGTGCGCTCCCGGTTGACATCGGAACCGATGGGGTTGTGGGCGACCCCGCGGGCCCCACGCCGGACAACTACATACCGGACGCTGGCGACCTCAGTACGTTGAGTGGCGGCCCGCTGGTGGACAAGTTCAGTGCGTTCCACGGTGGAAAGCCGGACGGCGACTGGGTCTTGTACATCGGCGACGGGCTTGTGGGCTATGCGCCCGAACTGGATGCCTGGACACTGCGGCTGACCACCGTTGCCGACTCGGACGGCGACGGTGTGCCGGACGGCACCGACGCCTGCCCCAATACCGCACCAGGTGACCCGGTCGACCCTAACGGCTGCTCGACGGCCGACGACGACGAGGACAGCGTACTGAACGATCAGGACCTGTGCCCCGACACACCGGACTGCGCCGACCCGGTCGACCCTAACGGGTGCCCGACCGATTCGGACGACGATACCGTGCCGGACGGCTGCGACGCCTGCCCCGACACACCGGACTGCGCCGACCCGGTCGACCCTAACGGGTGCCCGACCGATTCGGACGACGATACCGTGCCGGACGGCTGCGACGCCTGCCCCGACACACCGGACTGCGCCGACCCGGTCGACCCTAACGGGTGCCCGACCGATTCGGACGACGATACCGTGCCGGACGGGTGCGACGTGTGTCCCGATGCCGATGACCTGGACGACGCCGACGGCGATGGCGTACCCGACGGGTGCGACATCTGCAAGGGATCTGATGACAGCGTCGATAGCGACGGGGACGGGATTCCTGATGGCTGCGATACACCCCCCGGTCAGGACACCCCCGACGGCTGCTGCGGTGCGGCCGGACCCGTCAGCCCCATCGGTTTGGCAGTGGGCATGCTGCTGCTGAGCCGCTTCGGAGGCTACAGGAGCAGCAGGTCACGTCGCCGCGGCTAGGAGACGGGCAAACCAGCGGCAGCGGTGTGCCTGCTGCCGCACGTGTGGTACTTGGAGAACGCCCGACGGTGCGAACAGGCATCGCCGGGCTCTTCCATTTGACTATGATGACCAGCCGCTTGCGGACGGCGCATCGCCAAGCTGCTGGTGAGCGCATAGGCTGTAATACACCGGACATGACTCCAGCAGTTGCGGGTGGGTTCCGACTCCGATGATCCGCCCCCTGTCGATCACCAGTATCTCGTCGGCGTCCTGCACGGTCGAGATGCGATGGGCCACCACCAGCGTGGTCCGGCCCTTCATGAGTTCATCCATCGCCGCTTGAACGAGTTTCTCCGCAACCGAGTCGAGAGAGCTGGTCGCCTCGTCGAACAGCAGGATGGGCGGGTCCTTCAGAAACACACGCGCGATAGACAATCGCTGCTTCTGCCCGCCGGAGAGGCGCACACCCCGCTCGCCCAGCACAGTCTGGCCTCCCCCAGGCATCTGGTCGACGAACGCCAAGGCGTTGGCATGGCGCAGCGCATCGCGGACCTCGACGGCGGACGCCTCGGGTTTGGCCAGACGCAGGTTCTCTTCAATCGTCCCGGCGAAGAAGACACTCTCCTGCATCACCATGCCGATGTTGCGGCGAAGCGATGCCTGCTTAAGCTGCCGAACGTCCTGCCCGTCAACCAGGACGCGCCCCCCCTTGGGGTCGTAAAACCGAAGGATCAACTGAAGGATCGTGCTCTTGCCGGCCCCCGAGGGCCCGACCACCGCCACCGTCCTGCCGGAGGGAATGTGGAAGCTCACGTCATCCAGCACGACCTCCTGCGACTCGGTCGGATAGTTGAACGTAACCGACTCGAAGCGGATGTCACCGTCCAGGCCGCTCACCTCGCGGGCGTCGACGGCATCGCGGATAAGCGGCCGCTCGTCGAAGAAGTCAAAAATCCGGTCAGCCGCCGCCGTCGCGGTAAACACCGTGGCGATGGATCGGAAAACCCAGACCATCGCTCCGCCCATCATCAGCCAGTAGCCCCAGAACGCCACCAGATCGCCTATCTCCAACCCGTCGCCGGCCAGCAGATAGGCCCCGGTCAGCAGCAGCGCAAAAGGAGCAATGAACCGCACCAGTACCTGGAGCACATCACCAAAAACGTACTGCCACCAGACGAACCGCTCGGCCTTTTGACGCAGAGCGTCGGTCTCCTGTTCGACGCGCGCCTGGGCGAAATCCTCGCGGCTGAACGCCTTGATCAGATCGTTGATGGCCACGTATTCGGTGACGGCCGCTGAGACGTCGCCCGTCGCATCGCGGACCGACCGGCTCAATCGCCGCAGGCGAGGTATGAAGTAACGCCCCCAGACCGTGACGACGACCATCAGCACTGCAAACAAGCCCGTCAAAGGCACGTTGATGTAGAGCATCATCGCCAGGCTCTGGGCAACCAGCACCACCTGCCACAGCAGCGGCGCCGTGGCCTGAGAGGCCTGACCGAGAACGTCCATGTCGTTATTCAGCCGCGCGGTCACCTCACCGACGCGGTTGCGCTGGAAGAAGTCGGCCGACAGGTGCTGCACGTGCTCGTACAGATCGTTGCGGAGGTCGCGAATCATCCGGATCACGCTGCGCTCGACCATAAGGTGGTGGACGAAGGCGGCTGGAAAGAACACCGCCGCCAGCGCCGCGCAGCCCAGCACCGTCGGCCAGAACCAATGGTCCATGAATCGAGCCGGGCTGTCCTTCATCGCGTTGATCACCGCGCGAAAGATCATGGGAATCGACGCCTGGCAGGCCGCATCCACCACGCTTAGGGCAAAGCCCCCCGCATACATCGGCCGATGCACGCCCATGTGCGACCACAGTCGCCGCACAACGGACAGAACCGAACGGGATCTCACGTGCTTTGCCTGCGTCATCCCATACCCACTGCCATGAAACGAGACGCCATGGTCGCCGGAGCCTGACATCAGACCATCTTGCGCGATGCCGGTCAAACGTCCTCGGACAGGCCATGGACGGCCGACGCGAGCCGGACTTGAGCAGGATCACCGCTACGCACTCAACAGCAACACGCTGGCAGCCGCGCACCTTTGGCGACCTGCTGGCCGACCCGGCCATGTACCTGCTCGTTCGCCATCAGCTTAGCCCTAACAATGTGAAGGCGTTGCCGCCGAAGAAGCGCGTGCGGTCGGCTTGGCCGATGCCCATGGCGTCGAAGGTCTCGTTCCAGAACGCAAGCGCCCCGTCAATGGCTTCGGGGCCCTCGTCAGTACCCCACAGGAAATGGTCGAAGGGCATGTCCTCGGTCCCCGGCAGGCGTCTCTTCCAGACCCACAGGCCCTGGCCCGGCGTGCAGTCGGCGTGAAAGTTCTTGAGTCGCATGCACAACACCAGCGTTTCCAGGTAGGTTGCCGCCCCGCCAAAGTGGGCCATGACGAACTGGATGCCCGGGAACATTCGGGCCGCACGCTCGAAGTGAAACGGGCTGGCCGTCAGCGACGTCAGGCTAAGCTTGGGGTAGATCGGCGAGATACTGATATATCCGCAGTGTGGCAGGCACATCAGGCCGTGCTCCTCGATCGCCTCCCACACCGGGTCGTGGGCCGGATCGGCCGGATCGAATCCCAGGTTCGGGTACATCTTCACGCAACGAAAGCCTTCGCCGGCGTATCGTCGGATCGTTTCTATCGTCTCAGCCGAGTCATTGCGCAGATCCAGGTGCATCGAGCCAAGCACGTAGTCCGAATGCTTGTTCATCGCAGCCAGGATATGCTCGTTATCGCCCAATGGCGGGCAGATGTCATTCGGCACGCCATGAACCAGCAGGCCGGAGATCCCCTTTGCCTTGGCGATCTCGACGTGACGATCCATCAGTGGATCGTCCATTCGCAGGTGCACGTGGATATCAATTAATGGCATGCGTCGATCTCCGTTATCCAAGGTGTCCACGTAAACCGCCCGAGGGTCGATCCTGACGTTCAGTAAGGGGCCTACATAGAACAAGGCTTAAACGCTTGGGGTTGTTTAGAGCTCGCATGACGCTCGAACACCTCTTAAAGCGTAATGCCCGTGGGCGTCGCAACGAGAAGTCGCTCGAAGCGATGGAGCGGATTAGCCTACAAGACTCTCATGCCAGGTTCAGTCTTCTTCAGACAGGTTGCAGGGCGGGTCCGCAAGCCCGCCGTCGCCAGTTAGCATCATTCCAACTGAACGAACGTACGACCCATTATCGATCTGCTGCCACAGGATGTCGTTGGCTCGCTCGTATCGCTTGCCGGTCGCCACGTCGATTTTCAGATCAGGCACCCCGTCGCAATCTTTGTCTCTAACCCACACCGCCGCCGTCCAGTCAGCAGCCTCATCGGCATACCACATGTGAGTGAGCTCGTCACTTCGATAGTCGGCCACGATCCATGACCGCTCATGCCTGTCATACGCCTCTCTGATGTAGGCACGAGGGTTGTCATCCTTCTCCAGGAACAGACCCGCCACGATCTTGCCGGTGGCGTTGGAGGCCAGCCAGATGTAATCCGAAGAGGACTCTACGGGCTCAACACCGGCCATCGCGAGGATCCGAGGGTCTTCTTCGAGAAACGTCAGCGGGGCCAAGTCCTTGGGAACCCATCGAAGACCACGCGGCGAACCTTCGCCCTGCCTAGGCTCCTTCCAGTCGCGGCTAATGAGGTCGTATAGCTTAATCGCAACGGGTGTGGCCATCGCGATGATCAAGACATTAAGAAGCAAACTGACCGTCGCCAACGTCTTCTTCCAACGCCCTTGTCCGCACGCCAGACGAGCCACCCACGCCAGCGTCTTGAAAGGCAACACGAATGCTGCAAGTATCACCGCCACGATGCTCTTCTCGGTTGGCTTGCGTCCTTCGTCGTTCATGGCACTCGTCACGGTAGCCCCCTATTCCTGCCTGCCCACTTCACGCCAGATAAGCTCATTGGCACGTCTGTACTTCGCTTGCGTCGCCATCTCGACCATCAGGTCGGGCACGCCGTCACCATCGGTGTCCGTCAGGCAGGCGCGGGCACTGTCGCCAACACTTTCAGCGGCGTACTGCCGGTACGTTACGTGGCCAGTATCCGGATCAGCCGAGACCCAGCATCGCCCATGTTGATCGTATATCCGACTGCGCCGTACCTCGTCACACCCGTCCCCCGCCAGAACGAAGTCCATCAGGATCTCGCCATCGCTGTTCGAAGCGACGTAAACAACGTCTGGCTGCGGCTGCGTTGCGCCAACACTGGGCTCTGGCTGAAGAAGACTCAACGGCGGGAAGTTGACAAGGTTCAGCGCAAGCTTCAAAGCCATCCGCGGCGTCCTGTCAGGCCCATACCAGATGTGATCCATCCTGCGTGCATCCTCCGCCCTAGCCGACGCTACCGCCACGACGACCACCACATTGAACAGCACACTGATCGCCACAAGTGCCGTCTTCCATCGCCCACGCCCAAACACCAGCCCTACAATCCACGCCGCTACCCCAACAGCGGTACGTCTGCCTGATTCGCCCCGGTCACCATTCATCGACGAGACACCTCCCCTTCACTCGCGGGGCAGGTCGGCAGACCCGCCGGATATGTTGACGCCTCCGCAGTCCTAGCCCCATCATACTGCCGCCGCGATCAAAGCCCGCGCGTGGCTGCCCCTTGTAGGGTCCGCTGTGCGGACCATCAATCTGGGATGTCCCAAGTTCCAGCATCAGATTGTCATTTTTACCAAGATCGACCTAGTGACCGCAAGCGCAGGCGGCGGAGTTGGCCCGGAATCACTCGTTCTTGTCCATCGATCCGGTCAATATCGCCCTGCTGGCTCCCAGAATGGGCTTTGGGCTGGTCCTCTGCGCAGCAACAGCCACCTTCCTCTCGTCAGTGCTCATGCTCTTGCTGAGGGCGTCAACCCTCATCCGCGCTCGGCCACCGGCGGCGGCTGAGCCAGCCGCCGTGTCGCTCCAGAATCCCGGCGAACAACGCACGCGGCACCGCCACCTCGGCCAGCGCTCGATAGGCCAGCAGCCCGACGTCGCTGGTCAGCTTGGCGCCGTAACACGCCAGCCGAAGACGACCGTCAAGACTCACCGGCAATCCGTTGTTCACATGTTCACCCATCAGGTGCGTCCTCCAGGATGCCCGAAACCGAGCCATCCTCCTCATCGGACGCACCTACAGCCAGAATCGTGCCTGTAGATTCCTTGGCTATCTGGGAAATCCGGGCTTAAAAGGTCTTGTTGCCGGCCACTTCCGGCAAACCTCTTTGCTGGACTTCGCCCTGGCTTTCGCGTTCTTCGTATGCCGCCACTCACCGCAGTTCCAGAATCAACTCAATGATCGCGTCACGGACCCGCTGCGGCTCGTTAACATGCTGTACCAGACTAACCTCGTCATGCTCCTCACCCCGCGGCGCTCGCCGGCGGCGCGACGGATCGAGCGATAGCCGAATAGCTTCGAGCTTCGCCGCCGCCTTTTCACGCACGTCGGGCGGCGCCAGCGCAATCAGCTTGGCCGCCGTTGCGACATACCGCAGATCGTCCTGACCCTCGCGTATGGCCTCCCACGCCACCGAACGAACCGGCTCGGTCGGGTTGTCCGCGTTGACGTACACCGCACAGTTGTCCGGGTCGTACCCCCAGTAGTTGTACATCCAGAAGAATACACCCGACGCCCCGACCCGCCACGCCAGCAGCCCCATATCGTGACGGGCCGTGTGCACCTCTTGCAGCGGAAACCCGTAGATCCAGTAGTCCTTGTTGTGTTCGGCCGAAAGGTCCCGGCATCGCTCGAAATCACCGTTGGCCACGATGATGTCGCACTGGTCCAACATGCTCGCCGCCCACTTCTGGCGGTTCATCACCACGCCGTACACCCGCGTGTCCGGCATCACCGTCTTGAGCAGGTCATACCGGCTCTTGCACCGCTCCAACAGCCGCTCCGTCGGCTCGTCGTAGATCAGCACGATCAGTTCCTGACGATACCCCTTGGCGTCCCAATGCTCGCGAATCTGCCGCAAGCCCTCCACGAAAAGCCTGTCCAACTCGGGCGAGACCTGCGGCGCCTTGATCCGCTTGCCGCCGATCGGCTCGGAAACCCTGACCGGCATGCCAAACGCGCCCGCGATCTCCCGCTCGTAGTGCAGCGAACTGTCGTTGCCCAGGCTGATCGCGATCGGCCCATCGATGCCGCCCGCGTTGACCTCGTCCATGAACCGATCCAGGTCTTCAAAATCCATGACCAGCTTGCCGCCGACCTGGCGCACGTCCATGCCGGTGCTGTTCCAGAACATCTGGATCGCGTTGATCCCGTGGGCCTTCATGTCCCGATACCACCGGCGAGGCAGGTCCGTCCCGGCCATGAACGCGCCGCCGATAATGGGGCTGTCGACCAGTACGAACGGCAGCACCTCACACACCAGCTCAGCCGTGTGACGCTTGCCGGCGACGTCGATCGCGATCGTCGTCCGATACGTCCCCGGTGCCGTTGTCACCGGCGGGCGCACCGTCAGCCAGTAGAATACGGTCTGATCCGCCGGCAGTGACTGCGTCCGCCCCGCCCCCATCAGTCGTTTCGGCGACGTCTCGGCGTTGAGACTCTCGACGCGGTTCACCGAAAGCCACGAGCGAGGCACTGCCTCTGCTCCCTCAAGTGCCTCGAAGGTCATCTCTGCCGTGATCTCGGCGCCGGCCCGCACCGCCAACACCGCCGGCTCGTACTCTCCCGGCGTCGTTCTCACGTGCAGCGTGGCGCTGGCGGACCCCGGCGGCGTCAGATCACGCGCCATCGGCTCAAGATACGAATGGGCCCACAGGGGCAACTCAGCCGCCGGCTCGGCGTTAGCGACACCGGCCCAACCAACCAGCCACGCAAGCACCATCGCCCATCGACGCATACCCATGACCATGCCTCCTTACGCCCAGCCTGACGGCCGCTTCAGCCATTCATACATCCGGTAATGCCAATCAGCAATGCCCGGCACCTCGCACGTCCGCTGCACCACGACCCTATCTCGCACCCCACCCAGTCGCAACCCCGCAGGAGTAAGGCCCATTCCAGACACTCCGTTGACACGGCCATCCTGCAATCAGCCAAGCGATTTCACACCGCACCGCAAGCTGGTTATGGAAGCAAGCCCATCAGGCCATCCGCTTGGTCTTATAGTGCTGGTGATGGAAACGAATCACCCTGCGAATCCATCCTGCACCACCAAGGTGATTCGCCCGCGGATGGCCGCCTCAAGTCGAGCCAGGTGTATCTTGATCGCTCCTGTCTGGCCCACGGGATCCACAATGGATGGATAATGGCGATGCGCCAACACCGACGCGAGCCCGACTTGGGCAGGATCACCGCCGCGCACTCAACGACAATGCCCTGAGAGCCGCGTCCGTCAGTCCGGCGTACAGCTTGGCAATAAACCACGGGAAATGGAGCCATGGGGACTTGAACCCCAGACCTCCTGCATGCCATGCAGGCGCTCTCCCAACTGAGCTATGGCCCCAGCACCGATTATTAGAAGAGCACGGCCGCTGGCTGTCAACACCACCGAGCCTCGGGACCCAATCATATCCGATCCATGAACTTACGGTTCGCCGCCGGCATCGCATAGCGATCCAACTGACTGCGAGCAACCCATCTCAGTGCGGTGTGATACCTCGGTCGTGGGCGCCCGGCGGCAAGCCCGCACCGATAGGCGTGCAGCGTAATGGAGAAGTGCGAATACGCGTGCTTTACCGAAGCCACCAGTTCTCCAACCGCCGCCTCGATCCCCAACTCTTCTCGCAGCTCGCGCTTCAGGGCCTGCTCGTGCGTTTCGCCCCGCTCGACCTTGCCGCCGGGAAACTCCCACAACCCGCCGAGCAACCCGCCTGTCGGGCGCCTGCCGAGCAGATAACGCCCGCGCCTGCCGATCACCGCTGCCACGATCTGGTGGTGCGGCACGCGACGTCGCGCGCCGCGGCGGGGCAAATCTCCCTGGCATCCCTTACGGCGGGCCTGGCATACACGGCGAAGGGGACACTCGTCGCATCGTGGCCGGCGCGGCACGCATACCGTCGCCCCAAGCTCCATCAGCGCCTGGTTGAAGTCGCCCGCACGAGCCGGCGGCACGAGTTCGGCGGCGATCGACCACAGCGCCTCAACCGTGGGCCGCTGGTCGATAGGCTGCCGCACCGTCAACAGCCTGGCCAGCACCCGCAGACCGTTGCCGTCCACCGCCGCCACACGCTGGCCGAACGCGATACTGGCGATCGCGCCGGCCGTGTAACGCCCCACCCCCGGCAACCGCTGCCAGTCGTCGGCTGTACGGGGCAGTCGCCCAGCCCCCTCGGCCACGATCACCTTCGCAGCCTGGTGCAGGTTCCGTGCCCGGCCGTAGTAGCCCAGACCGTCCCACAGCGCGAGCACCTCGTCCTCACTGGCCGCGGCCAGTCGCCGCACGCTCGGCAGCGCGCGGACGAATCGACGGTAGTACGGCAAAGCCGTCTCCACCCGCGTCTGCTGAAGAAGGATCTCCGACAGCCAGATGCGATACGGACTCCGCGTCCTGCGCCACGGCAGGTCGCGGGCGTTGCGGTCAAACCAGGCGAGCAACCCTTTGCGAACAGCCGTTCTCCTGCCGGCGGATACGTGCACGTCACGCATGTTCCTGCCCACCGGTCATGCGTCTGGCGGGCCGACCAAGCCGCCCTCGCCCTCTTGCTGCCGCTTGAGCTTCCGCCACAGCGTCGCCGTGCTGATGCCCAGAATCTTGGCCGCCCGCGTCCGATTTCCGCCCACCATCTTCAGCACGTTGCGGATGTGACGCTCCTCCACATCCGCCAGGCTGCGAGCGGGATCGGCTTGGCTCTCGTCAGCCGCCAGGTGGGCATGCACGATATGCGGCGGCAGATGCTCCGGCAGGATCACACCGTCGGTGCACAGCACGACGGCACGCTCGAGGGCGTTCTCCAACTCTCGTACGTTGCCCGGCCACGCGTAGGCTTGCAGATAATCCAAACAGGTCGAATCCAAACGAACATCCGGCAGCTTCAGCTTCCCGCCCAACTGCTTCACGAAGTATCGAGCCAGTGGCAGGATGTCTTCCCGCCGCTGCCGCAGAGGGGGTATGTGAATATCAATTACACGCAGGCGGTAGAACAGGTCTTCGCGAAAGCGCCCTTGCCTGATCGCCTCGGCCAGGTCTTTGTTGGTCGCCGCCAGAACGCGGACATCGATCTTGCGAGGCTGACTCTGGCCCACCGGCAGGATCTCCTTCTCCTGCAACACACGGAGAATCTTCAGTTGCGTGGCCGGCGAGATGTCGCCGATCTCGTCGAGCAGAATCGTGCCCCCCTCGGCCTGCTCAAACAGCCCCACACGATCGTCAATGGCCCCGGTGAACGCGCCGGCGCGGTGACCAAACAACTCACTCTCCAGCAGCGTCTCCGGCAGGGCCCCGCAGTTGACCGCCACGAACGGCCCGTCGCTGCGGTGCGAGAGTTGGTGGATGTATCGTGCAAGCACCTCTTTGCCCGTGCCCGTCTCCCCGGTGATCAACACTGCCGAGTCGAACCGAGCCACCCGCCCAGCCAGATCGACCACCCGCCGGAACGGTTCGCTGCGGATCTCCACAAACATCGGCTTGGCCGGATGCTCCAGCGCACTGAGCCGCTGACGCTGCCTGGCCAACTCACGCGTCCTGCGGCGAAGCTCCGCGCTGAGTTGCCGCACCTTGCCCTGGATGTCATCGCCCTGGAAGTACGCCAGGTGCGGCTCCAACGTGGGGCCCCAGGATTCACGGTCCCTGCCCACAGCCGAACACACCCGATCGCCCTTTGCTTTGCAGCGATCTTCAATGAAGTAGATGTCCTTGCCCAGGCAGAACGAAGCGTACCCACTGGCGTAGCCGACCAGCATCCAACAGACCGGATGGTCCGTCGGACCCAACTCGGCCAGATGCTCTTCAGCCTCTCCCGAATCGTGCCAGGTAACCTCCATCGCAAACCGGCCCGCCACCTCATCCCACTCGAGCGATTTGACCAGCGCCTTGGTCACGCCCTGTAGCGTGTGCAGTCGCGGACCGGCCTTGAGCCACTCGATCGTGCTGTCCCACACGAAGACGCGCTTCATCGCCGCCGCATCAGCGTGGCCCCAGAAATAGCCAAAACGCGTCAGCATCCGGCGCGCCTGGTCCATGCCGATCGTGTCGACCAGGTCCTTGCGGAACTGGGCAAAGGCATGGATCGCGTGCAGCACCAGGCGCCGTTCGTGCAGCGCCAGGCGCCCCTCGGCAAAGTCGACCAACTCCTCAAGCCTTAGATCCTCGGCCTTCATACTAACCTTTCATAATGAAATGTAGCCCTTTCATTATGCACACCTTTTCTTTATTGTCAACTTCTTTGCATGGTCTCCAAATAACTATCACATAAGCACTTACAGCAATACGTGTCGTTGGCACAGCTCTTGCGATACTGCCATGTGGCCTCCGGGCAGTGCCCGGGGCCAGACGACCGCAAAAAGGAGACAATACAATGTACCGGATCCTGAAGGACAGAAACGCCGCTCTGAACGAAGCCTTGATCGGTTTTGCCCAGCAACTTATCAGCACGCCCAGCCCCAGTCTGGGCGAGGCCGCCGTGGCCGGCTTGGTCGAGCGGAAGATGCGGGAGGTGGGTTACGACAAGGTATTCCGCGATGAGGCCGGCAACGTCGTGGGCCTGCTGCTCGGTCGCGAAGCCGGACCGACCGTCCTGCTGAACTGTCACATGGACACCGTCTCGCCAGAGGCGGACGGGAAGTGGGACCGATCGCCCTACACCGCCCAGGTCGACGGGGGCCGCTTGTATGGTCTTGGCGCAGCCGACTGCAAAGGCGGGGTGGCCGCCCATGTCTATACGGGCGCGCTGCTCAAACGGAGTCTTCTGCCGTTGCGTGGCAACCTGATCGTTGCCGCAACGGTGGCCGAAGAGAACGGTCGCAGCGTTGGGGTCCGCGCTCTGCTGGAGAAGACGCTGCCCGAACTGGAGCTGAAGCCTGACCACGCCATCCTGGGCGAGCCGACCGCTCTGGGACTCTACTACGGCCACGACGGATGGGTGGAGTTGGACATCTGCGTCGAGAGCGCCAACCCCTTCGACGTGGACGATGCGGCTACGGCCATCGTCAACGACTTCAGCGCCGGTCGTATGGGCGATCAGGGCGACGTCGAATCGTTCGTACTTGATCAGCCTCGGTTTCAGAACGTCGACGGCCTGCGCAAGGCAACCATTGGCGTAACCCGGCGTCTGCGCCCGGCTGAAAGCATCGGCGACGTGCTCCACCAGCTTCAGCACAACGCGGCGCTGGCCGCCCAGCCCTCCGGTGCCGTCGCGGTCGAAGTACTGGTCCGCCAGGAGAACCAGCGACTGTACACCGGCACCACCACACTGGTCCGCCATGTAACGAATGCGTGGGCCACCGACCCATTCGATCGCTTGATGGAGCGTGCCCGGCAGGCGTTGTCGGCCGCCGGCTGCCAGGTCAGGCCCGGCAAGTGGCAACTGGGACGGTTGGGCATGGGCACAGCCGGCAGCCTTCTGGTCAGCGAGTTCGCGGTGCCCACAATCGGCTACGGCCCGGGCGACGAGACGATGGCCCACGCGCGGGATGAGTACGTCCAGATCGACAAACTTGTCGAGACCCCCTACGGCACGGCAGCAATCGTTCACAGCCTGATCGGCGTGCCTGTGTGCGGCTGGACCTCTGACGAAATCTGATCCACCAGACCGTCACCCGGAAAGGATGCAATAGCCATGAAGGTGCTCGTCTTCAACTGCGGCAGCTCTTCGCTGAAGTACAAGCTGCTGGAGATGCCATCGGCCCGGATGCTGGCGGGCGGCGAGGCGCAGCGCGTCGGGCCGCCCACCGCGCAACCCGCCTGCATCTACCACCGTACAAACGGCGACCAGCAGCAACACCAGGTGGACATGCCCAACCACGCGGTAGCCTTCCAAGAGGTAATGAAACTGCTGACGAGCGATACACGCCTTGCCCCGGACGCCGTCGGTCACCGCATGGTGCACGGGGGCACAAGGTTTGCCGACCATGCCATCGTCGACGAGGCCGTGATCGGCGAACTTGAAGCGATCCAGGACCTAGCGCCGCTGCACAACCCGCCGGCCACCGCCTTGGTGCGAGCGTGCCAAAGCCGATACCCGCACCTGCCCCAGGTCGTCGTGTTCGACACGGCGTTTCACGCCGCTATTCCCGATTACGCCTATACTTACGCCCTGCCGCGTGATCTGATGTCCGAACTGGGGATACGTAAGTACGGCTTCCACGGCACGAGCCACCAATACGTCGTGGAGGAAGCGGCGCGCCTGCTCGACCGCCCTCTGGACGAATTCAACGCCGTCAGTTGCCACCTTGGCAGCGGAGGCGCAAGCCTCTGCGCGGTGGTCAACGGACGATCGGTCGACAACACGATGGGCTATTCGCCGCTGCAGGGACTGATGATGAGTACCCGTTGCGGCGACCTCGACCCCGCCGTCGCCCTGCAATTGCTGACGTTCGCCGGCGGTGACGGCGACAGCGTGGAAAATCTGCTCAACAAGCGAAGCGGCGTCCTCGGCATGTCGGGCATGTCCGCTGACATCCGAGATGTCCTAGCCAGTGTCGAACAGGATGCCGACGCCTCGCCGCGTTTGCGCCGGACCGTCGAAGCCTACGTCTGGCGCATCCGCAAATACCTGGGATCGTATCTGGCCACTGTCGGATCGGCCGACGCCATCATCTTCACCGACACCATCGGCGAGACCTCCCCGCAGGTCCGATGGGCCGTCTGCGCCGGTATGGAGGTATTCGGCGTGTCCATCGATCCCGCGCGGAACATCGCCGCCACGCATCTGCCGGCCGACGTCGCCCGAGACGACAGCAAAGTCCGGATTCTCGCCATTCAGACCAATGAAGAGCTGGCCATCGCCCGACGTACCTTCTCCATGCTCTCGGGCGCCGCCGGCCCTCTACAGAAGGAGCATTGAGGTGAACATCCTCGTACTGAACCCCGGACGGCGGATCCTGGGGTACGCTTTTTTCGGTCAGGGCGGCCGACACCCGCTCCTGGAAGGAACCTGTAACCCGTCCTGCGGCCCGCAAACCGACGTGCGTTCGCTGCTGACCATCCTTCGTGACCTGCGGCAACGGTGTGCATCCACGGCCGGCCATCACACGACGGACGTTGTAGCTATCCGCACGCTATATGGCGGGTCGGCCTTTGGCAAAGCGACACTCGTCACCGAACAGGTCGTCGCCACTCTTGGGGCGATCGCACCTGAAGCGCCACTTCACCTGCCCGGACTGCTGGTACTGATCGAAGCCTGCCAGGAGATCTTCCCGAACCGCCCCCTCGTTGCTGCCTTCGAGACCGCGTTCTTTGTGCCTCTGCCACCGAGGGAACACCTCTATGCGCTGGCCGCCGATACGACAGGCAGCTCGTCCCTACGACGCTACGGGTTCCATGGGCTGCTGCACGAAGCTGCGTGCGCCCATGTACTCCGGCTTACACGGGCCTCGCGCCCGGGCACGCTGCCCCGTACCCTTTCGCTGTGTCTGGAGCCCAGGCCGGAACTCGCCGCGGTGGCCGGTGGTCGACCGATAATGGTGACCGGCGGAGCAACCCCCTTGGAGGGCATACCGGGGCAGACCAGTTGCGGGCAGATCGATCCGGCCATTGTAATGGCGCTGGCACAGGAAAAGGGCTGGGGACCCGAACAGATCGACGCCGTGCTGACCCGCCAGAGCGGACTGCTCGGCCTGACAGGACAGCCAACCGACCTTGACATGCTCTTCACCGACAACCGGGAGGAATATCGACTGGCGCGGCAGATGATCGAATACCACATTCTCCGTGCTGCGGGCGCGGGGGTGGCGGCGCTCGGTGGTCTCGATGCGATCATCGTCTCAGGACGCTTCACTCAAGCGGGCCGTGTTCTCGGCCCCTGGCTCAGGGAGCAACTCCACCTGCCGGGCCGGCCTCAATTGCCTGCCGTCCGCTTAGAGTTCTACACAGAGACGATCGGGCGCATCGTGGCCGACCAGGCCCTGGCGGCGGTCCGCAACACTGCGCGTCGCTCCGTCGCGTGATCCGATCGAACTCGCCCCTCCTCCACGGACCGATGCAGCGACCTGCTGAGCAAAGATCCTCATGTTGAGGTACGTGGACGCCCAGACCGGCCGGCGTTGACCTCGGACAACCGCTGTAACTCATTTTGTCTACTAGGGATACAACATTTTACCGCGCCCGTTGCCAACCCATGTTGAACCGTCGCATCATTTCCCGCCAGAGCCCCACCAGTCTGGCAGCACCGCCGCACGTACGGAAGCGTTCGCAACTACTTCAAAAACAGCATGTTAGAGTTGCCCATTCGAGCTGGCAGCCAAGGCGCCACAGCGGCGGCACAGGCTTTGCACCATTGAAGACCGAGGATGAGAGAGCGCTGAGCCCCAGCGTGATGGGGGTGGCGCTCTTTCTTTTTTGGTCGCGTCCCGAAACGGTGCGCGGGCTGGGTTCGGCCGCAAGGGTTCGGATACCAGCGGATGCAGTTGATAGTTGCCGTAAGCGTGCGAGTTAGTCCGGTGCCTGGACGGTGGCTCGCCGAGGCAGCAGGCTGCACCGAAGCGCAGCGTTAAAGCGGGATTGACGTAGAGGGGAAAGGCACCCAAGGGGCCTGTAAGGGCCAATTGGGGTGTAAGTGTAAGAAATGAACTCCGTGGGTTTTGTGAGGAGGAACGTGAGTTATGACTAGAGTTCTGTTAGCGTTACTATTCGCAGCGGGGCTGACGGTCGCCGCCAACGCGGCGGTCGTGCAGTTCTCGATCGACGGCGTTCCGATTGACCCCGCCGTGCCGGTCGAGGTTGAACCCAGCGATTGGTTGATGGTGGATGTCTGGATCGTTCCGGACGCAGGCGGAATTGAGAATTTCTGGGTGGACGTTCTCATGACCGGACCGTGGCCCGAGCCTATACTGCCTCAGATCCCTGACTTGCTCCCCGGCGGCGAGGTCGTGATGCTCCCTCCGTGGGATAACGAAGACGCCGTCGCCTACTACGATGCGGGCTATGACGTCTACTCGATTGGTGGGTTCGTACGAGGCGACCCGTGGGTTGGCCCCGGCGGTGTGGCCGAATTTCTCGTCCACATTCCGGATGTCCCGATCTCCACGATTCTTAATCTCGAGTACGACTACGTCGAGATCGGAGCAGGTACCGCCGAAACGCTGCCGCTGATACTGCACGTCACCCCCGAGCCGGCGACCATCGGTCTGCTGGTGCTGGGCGGTCTGGCTGCGCTGCGTCGCAGGTTCGCGTAACAACCGAACCGCAAAATTGGTGGTAAACTAAGCGGACGACGCTCGCCACTACTGGGTGGCGAGCGTCGCCCGTCTTTTGGTGCGCTACCAGCGTGGTGCCGAATGAGCATTTCTTCGGGCGCCTGAAGACACTCACCTAGTGATCGCAGATATTCTGCCCCGAACTGAGCGAACCATCGAGGTATTGGCTGGCCAGCTCCTGCGGATCGGCCTCGGCTGCACCCAGGACGACCGCGATGCCGTGGCGTGCGAACAGCCCTTGCGCCCGGGGCCCCATCCCCCCGGTGATGACCACGTTCACGCCCTGCTCAGCCAACCAGCCGGGAAGCATGCCCGGCTCGTGGGGCGGCGTCTGCACCCATTCGGTTCCCAGAATCTGCCCGCTCTGCTGATCCGCATCGACGAGGGCAAATTGCTCACACCGGCCGAAATGACTGCTACAGCGACCTCCCGCTACTGGAATCCCGATCCGCATGGCTGATAAGCTCCTTCAACCAACTCCCTCAAACAGGGCTTCTCTAACAACGCTCCAAAGGGCCTCGGTCTGCTTCACCACGCAACCGTCGCCCCGTTCCACCACCGTGATCCCCGCCAATTGGGCGGCCGTCACGGATGGCGAATAACTGATTCGCCCCACCGTCCTGGCGCCAACACGCTTGGCCTCACGCTCGATGAGCCGCGTAAGGGTCTCGCTCAGATCGAACTTGTTTACACATACCCAAGTTGGGATTCGGAAATGCGCCGTCAACTCACAGATCCGCTTCAGATCGTGCAGACCCGACCGCGAAGGCTCGGTCACCACCAGAGCACCATCCGCCGAGCTGATCGATGCGATAACCGGGCAGCCGATCCCGGGCGGACCATCGATCAGGACCAACTCCAGACCGTGTCGTTCGGCCTGGCTCCGCGCCTCGCGGCGGACCAAGCTAACCAGCTTTCCGCTGTTCTCGGCTGCCGGCCGAAGGCGAGCATGAACCATCGGTCCGTGAGCGGTGTGTGAGATGAACCACTGCCCCGTCTGCACCTCGGTCAGTGTCACCGCTTCCGCCGGGCAAACCAACTCGCACACACCGCACCCCTCGCAGGCCAGCGTGTCCACTGAATAGGTCGCCCCCGAAACGTCGTTTGGCGAATCATCGAGTCGAATCGCGTCAAAACGGCAGGCCTCCGCGCACCGGCCGCATGCTGTGCACCGGTCCGGCTCAATCCGGGCCTCCACGCCGCCCGAAAACGGCTGCGTGTGTTCCGTTCGAGCAGGAAGAACCAACGCAAGGTTTGGCGCATCCACGTCACAGTCCGCCAGGACGACCCGTCCGGCCAGCACCGCCAGGGACGCGGTAATACTCGTCTTGCCGGTCCCCCCTTTGCCGCTGATGATCACCAACTCTTTCATGCCGGCACCCCTTGCGCCGCCGCCAACAGGTCTTCAAACACCCGGCGCATCCGGGGGACACACTCCACGATCAGGCGGCCTTCCGCGTAGGCTTCGGCAATATCTCGCCTGCTCGGTATCTGGGCCAGGATCTCGATGCCCTCGCGTCCGCAATAGTCGATCGTGCGCCCGTCCCCGACGTCGCACTGGTTGATGACAACCGCGAATGGCACGCCCATCTGGCGGAGCATCGCCACCGCCATCTTGAGGTCGTTCAGTCCAAATGGGGTCGGCTCGGTCACCAACAGCGCGCGGTCGACGCCGTGCATCGCCGCCACGACCGGGCAGGCGGTGCCCGGTGGCGCGTCGAGAATGACCAGCCCGTCCGCCATCTGGTGTCGGCGCACCGCGCGGACCAGCATGGCAGACCGCGCCTCGCGGACCTCGAGGCGGCCCTGCACGAAGTGGATCGCCCCTGCCCGGCCGGTCTCGACCACGCCAAGCGGCTGCGGCACTTCGTCTATCGCGTTCTCGGGACACACCATTGCGCAGGCCCCGCACCCGTGGCAGAGATGGTCGAACACAAGCACCTGCTGTTTCATGCAGACGATGGCGTGGAAACGGCAGGCCCTCTCGCAGGCGCCGCACAATGTGCACGCGGCCTGGTCGACCTGCGGACGAAGGAGTTCCTCCGTATGCGTCTCGGTGATCGTGGGATCGAGGAAGATGTGGCAGTTCGGCTCGTCGACGTCACAGTCCACAAGCTGCACCGGCTGCGAGCCCGCTGCGGCCACAAAGGCCAAATTCGTCGCAATGGTGGTTTTGCCCGTTCCGCCCTTGCCGCTGGCGACCGCGATAACCATCAGCGCCCCCCGCCAAGGTGGGATGATCGTGGCGCGCCCATCCACATGCCCGACTCGCAGCCAAGAAAACGCGTAGGCTTTCCCGAAGCAAGCATCCGACCGATCCTAGGTGCTCGTCGCGCCGCGGAGGTAGTTTTCGATGGCAACACTGATTTTCCCTTCGCCCTGGACGAACTCGATTTTCGCTGCCGCCAAGGCCTGCTCGGCGTTCGGGCCTATCTTGCCTGCCAGCGCGACCGAGACATCACGGTCTGCCAACTCTCGTACCGCCATGGGCCCTGCACCGTGGGACGCTTGTTCCGCGGAATTGCTGAACGCCTCACAACCGCGCGTCTCGGAATCCACAATCACGAAGTAGGGGCACCGCGCGAATTGCGGCGAAACAGCCGCATCGCACGAGTCTCCCATAGCCGACACTCCAATCTTCATCGATATCTCCTTAAAATAGCAGGCGTCTCTCCGGCCAACGTTGCCGCCCGCCGCGCCCTCCCCCAGACTCGTCCGCGAACAACGGTCACCCCTAGCGGCGCATCGCGGTACCGCACTGGGGGCACATCGTCTCCCAGCAGGGGCGACCTCGCTGATGTGGCACCTTCGCCCCACACTTCGGACAGACACATTGCCCACCGGGTCCGCCGCCGGAGCCGCCCCCTCGTCCGCGGCCGCCGCCCCGGCCTCGGCCACCACCCTGTCCGGAGCCGCCCGCCGGCCCTGTCCCATCGCCTTGCGGCATCATGACCTCCCTTCATCTCGCTTGCCCACCCACAGCCGATCGCCTCTACCGAACGACCTCGGCCGACTCACGGGCCGTTCCGCGACAACGCCGGCATAGCCCCGCGCGCCGCACCTGACAGTCGGCCAACGCCTTGCCCGCCTTCCGCAGTTCAGCCAGTTCCGCCCCATCAATATCCACCACGCGTCCGCACCTCTGGCAGACCATGTGCCAGTCCGGACGTCTCAACGCGTTGTCCACACCGATGAGCTCAAAGCGAGCCGGCGCGTTCGGCACGCTAACCCGCCTGACGGCCCCCGACCTTTCGAGGGCCGCCAGCGACCGGTAGACGCTCGCCCGAGACGCCCGCTCACCACCCGCCCGAACGCGCTCGTACACGTTTTCCGCCGTCGGATGGACAAGCCCTTCGGCCAACACCTCCATCACCGCAAGCCGCGCTGCCGTAAGCCTGTACCCGGCCCGAGTCAGGCGCGACCTCATCGCGGCTACGCGTGGGTTCTCGTTTCTGCCCTTCGTGGACACGGCGCTTTCTGTCCTATGTTGGCCGAGTGAACCGCAAGCCCATGAGCCTACTTGCTCGATTCAGCCTGTTGGGCCTCAAGCTCGCTGAGCCGTTTGTTGATCTGCTCAAGCGCCTGCTGCATGTTCCGGGCCTGCGCCTGGAGCATCTGCCGCTCCTGCTCAGCATCCACGCCCTGACCGTAAGGGCTCACGCCTTGAGCGTAGGGGCCTTGGTGCCCTGGCGCCATAGGCCAGCCCCAGGCCCGCGCCCAGCCAGGCAGTCCCGTCGCCCGGTACCCGTGCCGCCGCCCGCGTCCCCCGCCGCGGCCACCACCACGACCCCACCAGCCACGCCCAAAACTGGGGTTCATGTAGCCGGGCGCGCCAAAACCGGCGCAGTACCCTAAACCTCTACCCGTCATAGGACCCATTCCCGCTGGTCCCGTGCCATCTCCAAAAGGCATATCTACACCTCCAACTTTCCACGGCGGTATTGCGATCAGACATTCCCGGGCAAACCGCCAAGCCCGGAGCACGCCGCATCTGAATGATCCATCACGCGAACCGGCCGCGCCTTCGTCAACCCGGGCCCCGTCGGCCCCCGCCGAACCCCCGGCGGCACCGACCGCACCACCCAGGCATCACAAAGGCCTGGCACGGCAACTGTCCCTGGAGGAAGGCGCGAAGCACCTGCTCGACCGGCCCGGCCGTGAACGGCACCAAGCGAATTCCGGACGCGTGAACCATGCCGGCCAACGGCTGCGATATCCCGCCGCAGATCAAGACGTCCACACCCAGATCCACAAGGCGGCGAACCCGTCGCGGCAGTTCCCGGTCGGGCAAAGCGACGCTGGTGCGAGCCGTTTCGAGCGACCCTTGGGCGTCGATCAGAAGCAGCCCACCGGCCACGTCGAAAAGCGGCGACACGCGTTGTTCCCAAACGGCCATCGCAATCCGCAAAGCCTTACTCCTCTCCCTGCTGGATGTGCATACAGCGTGCCAAAGCAACCGCTTTGACGCGGGCCGCCATAAGGCGTTTCAAAATAAGATCTTATGATAGCGATGGCGGAGCGGACATGCGCCTGACGGTTGCACAATGCAACCCGCAGGCCTGATAAGCGGTGCAGAATGCATCATTTGCGGGGCAGGGGGCGCTGCGGCAAAGCGATCCCAAGAGACCGGATTTTTCGCCAGAGCGTGGTCTTGTGGATGCCCAGCTCGCGTGCGACGGCCGAGCGATTCCAGTTGTTTCGCTGGAGAGCGTCGATGATGCAGCGGGCCTCGACGTCGGCGAGCTTTCTGCCGGCAAACCGACGGGTTCCGCGCTTGGGCCGCAAGTGTGCGGGCAGATGTTCCGGCTCGATCAGTCCCCCGCGACAGAGCACGAAGGCGTGCTCGATGACGTTTTCCAGCTCGCGGACATTGCCGGGAAAGTCGTGCGCCATCAAGGCCGCCACGACCTGATCACTCAGGCCGCTGATATCCTTGCCGCGTAGACGGTTGAACTTCGCCATGAAGTGATCGGCCAGCAGGGGAATGTCCTCGCGGCGCTGGGCCAGCGGCGGCAGCGAGATCTTGACCACGTTGATGCGGTAATACAGGTCGGAGCGAAACCGACCCTGCCTTACCAGATCTTCGAGGTCGCTGTTGGTCGCCGCGATCACCCGGACATCGGCCTTGCGCGGGGTGGTCGACCCGAGCGGCTCATACATTCCATCCTGCAAGACACGAAGCAGGCGAACCTGCATCGCCGGTGAGATATCGCCGATCTCGTCGAGGAAGATCGTCCCGCCATCAGCAACGGCAAAGCGGCCGGGCTTGTCGTTGCGGGCATCGGTGAACGCACCGGCGACATAGCCGAACAGCTCGGATTCCAGCAGGGCATCGGGCAAGGCTGCGCAGTTAACCGGCACCCAGGGCCCATCCGCCCGGGGCGATAAACTGTGGATCGCCTTAGCGAACAGCTCCTTGCCCGAACCACTTGGCCCGGTGATCACCACAGTACTGTCGCTCTCGGCGATGGCCGGCATCACCTCGAAGATACGGTGGATATCGTGGTTGCGGCTGACGATATCCGCAAAGCTGTCACGGCGGCTCAGCTCCTTACGGAGTTGCTCGACGAGAGTGAGATCGCGAAAGGTTTCCACGCCGCCGATGACCTGACCCGCTTCATCGCGTAGCAGCGCGGTCGAGATGCTGATGGGTACGCGTTGCCCTTCGGCGTTGACGATATAGATCGCCTTGTTGACGACGGGTTTGCCCGTTTCCACGGTCTGGCGCAACGCACAGTCGCGCTCGCAGATGCTGGCGCGGAACACTTCGCAGCAGCGCCGGCCGATGGCCTCGGCGCGCGGTACGCCGGTGATTCGTTCGGCTGCTCGATTAAACGAGGTGATCGACCACTCATGGTCGACGGTGAAGACGCCGTCGGCCACGCTGTCGAGTATGGCTCGCTGCCAGTTGCCCGACGCCGGCGGCGGGTTGTCTCGGTCACCAGGCACTGTCGCTCTTCCCTGTGGCACAGGATATCTTGCCGCAACAGTGTACGCACACAGAGCGGTACCAACCAGCCACGCGGGCTTGCACCGCTTCTGTTGGCCGAGTTTGGCCCGCTCTGATATCATGGACTGCCGTTGCAGGACCAACGCGCAGCGGGAGGCACCTGTCGGCCGGGGAGGCAGGTCGGTCGCGCGTGGGCCGCGAAGCTCGGGCAAGGGGTTAGCCAATGTGCAGGACACGCTGGTTCGGGCTGTTGGCCACATTACTGATTTCGTTTGTCGCACCTGTATCGTTCGCCGGACAGGTCAGACGCTCGACGTGTGCGGGCACATGGTACCCCGCCAAGGCAGCAGATCTGAGACGCACAATCGACGGTATGCTGGCCGAGGCCAAGCCGCCCAAGGTGGAAGGCAATCCGGTCGCACTGATTGTGCCTCATGCGGGGCTGCGGTATTCGGGCAAGGTGGGTGCGTGTGCGTTTAAGGCTCTGGGGGGCCGTCACTACGACCGCGTGATTGTGCTGGCGATCAGTCACCGAGTCGGCACCTGGTACCGCGGGGCAAGCGTACCGGCCCGCTACGCGGCATACGAAACGCCGTTGGGTCAGATCCCGATCGATCAGGAGGCTTGCCAGAAGCTTCTCAGCCACAGTTTGTTTCGGGACATCGCCGAGGCCGACGAGGGCGAACACTCCCTCGAGATCGAGCTGCCCTTCCTCCAGCGGGTGCTGGACGACTTCAAGCTTGTGCCGGTGCTGATGGGCAGTTGTGAGGCGCAGGACTACGATCCTATGGCTCGGGCACTGCTGGAGCTGCTCGACGATCAGACGCTGCTGGTGGCCAGCACCGATTTTACCCACTACGGCCCCAACTATGGGTACCTGCCGTTCACCGACAGCGTCGAGAGAAACCTGAACGAACTGGCGGACGCCGCTGTGGAACCGATTCTGGCGTGCGATTTCGACGGGTTCCGGCATCACGTAGCCGAGACGCAAGACTCGATCTGTGGGCGCCATGCGGTGAGTCTCCTGTTGCGGGTATTGCAGCTTCGCGGAGGTGCGACCGGAACGCTCATGGGCCGCGACACGTCGGGCCACATCACGGGTGACTTCCGCAACAGCGTGACGTATCTGGCGGTGGCCCTGACGCCCACCACGGCAACTCAGCCGGCGCCGTCTTCGGTACCCGCGTCGCGTCCGGCAGCGCGCTTCTCGCCGGCGGAGCACACCACGCTGTTGCGTCTGGCCCGTGCGGCGGCCACCACGTACCTGAGCGAGGGCAAGCGAGTCGATCCGCGGGGCGGCCAGTACGATCTCACCGAGCCGATGCTCGAGCCCGGCGCTGCGTTCGTCACGTTGAAGCACGATGGGCAACTGCGCGGCTGCATCGGGCATGTGATCGCTGTCGAACCGCTGGTCGACAGTATCGTGAATAACGCGATCAGCGCCGCCACCCGCGACGTACGCTTCGCCGACAACCCGATCACGCTGGAGGAGATGGGCAGTATTGCCGTTGAGGTATCGGTCATGTCACCGCTGAAGCGTGTCAACTCGACGGACGAGATTGTTCTCGGCCGCGACGGTGTCGTGCTGCAAGTGGGGCAAAGGCAAAGCCTTTTTCTGCCGCAGGTAGCCGACGAGACCGGCTGGAGCAAGGAGATGTTCCTGTCGCGCCTGGCGACCAAGGCCGGGCTGCCGCCGGGCGCGTGGCGACGCCCTGATGCCGTTTTCCACACCTTCACGGCTGAGGTGTTCGGCGAACGACACGAGCGAGCCAAGGCTAACAGCGACCACCAGAAGTAGAGAGCGGGTACAGACGTGATGCCACCCGACCATACCAGCCGACGCGAGTTCCTCAAGCAGGCGGGGGCCGGCGCGATTGCCCTGGCCGCAGGCTGTAAGGCCGACGCGACGGTTACGCCCAGCGCTGACGAGGGTCAGGGTCGAGTTGTATTGGGCCGAGACGACGCGCTGGCGGCTGCCGGCGACCTCGACAAACATGTAGACCTGATGACGCGGATGCTGTGCTCGGCCGTCCAGAAACTCACCGGCAAAACGACCGCAGCCGAGGCATGGGGATCGGTCTTCTCGCCGAAGGACACCGTAGGAATCAAAGTCAACTGCCTCGGTCTGCCAACGAGTCCAGCGGTCGTGCGGGCGATCGTGAACTGCCTGTTGGGCGCGGCGATACCGGCCGAACGCATCATCATCTGGGATCGGTTCGATGTGGAGTTGGCGGCAGCGGGGTACAAGCTCAACCGCAGCAAACGCGGCGTCCGCTGTTTCGGTACCGACGCCAGCACCTACGGCAGCGGATACGAACGCGAGATCGAAAGCTCGGGGTCAATCGGAAGCTGCTTCAGCCGGATTGTGGCCCGTGAGTGTACGGCGCTGATCAGCGCGTCGGTGTTGAAAGACCACAACCTGGCGGGGATTTCGGGCGCGCTGAAGAACTTCTTCGGCGCCATTCACAACCCCAACAAGTACCACGAGCACAACTGCGATCCGTACGTGGCCGACGTGGTAGCCCATCGACATATCGGCCCGAAACTGAGGCTGGCGGTGTGCGACGTCACGCGTGGGCAGTACCACGCCGGGCCCGCGCGGCACCCGGCCTATGCGTGGAAGTTCGGCGGACTGCTCGTTTCGCGTGATGCTGTGGCCGCCGATCGGGTAGGCTGCGACCTGCTGGAACGCGAGCGGCGGGCGCACAATCTGGCCAGTCTGGCAGCGGAGAAGCGCCCCGCGAAACACATTATGACGGCCGGGACGCGCGGGTTGGGGATTGCGGATCTGGAGCGGATCGAAGTGGTCGAGTTGTAGTGATGCATAGACCCACGACAGACGATTGCGGTACGGGGTTCAGCAGCAGGCGGGAGTTTCTGGGGCGGACGGCCTGTGCGGCCTGTGCAGCCGGCCTGCTTGGTCGACTGGCTGCCGCCCAGCAGGACGTGGCCGGTGATACGGCGCTGCCGGGTCCGAAGATCGAGGGCGTGATCCGGCACGAGGCGATGTACTCAGAGCCGCTAGCCGACAAGAAGGTGCGATGCGTGCTGTGCCCGCGCCGATGCGAAGTGGCCAATGTGGAGCGCGGCTACTGCGGCGTGCGCGAGAACCAGGACGGGCGATACCAGACGCTGGTATACGGGGCGCTGTGCTCGGCCAACGTCGATCCGATCGAGAAGAAGCCGCTGTTCCACTATCTGCCGGGCACGGCGGCGTTCAGCGTGGCGACGGCGGGGTGCAACATCGAGTGCAGGTTCTGCCAGAACTGGCGGATCAGCCAGTTTCGACCCGAGCAGGTGCCCAGCACCGAAGTCAGCCCCGCGCAACTGGTGAAGCTATGCCGGCGGCAGGGATCACCGACAATCGCGTACACGTACTCGGAGCCCGTTGTGTTCTATGAGTACATGTACGATTCGGCCCAGCTTGCACGGCAGGCGGGCGTGGGCTCGGTAGCCATCACGAACGGATACATCCTGCCCGAACCGCTCCGAGCGTTGTGCAAGGTGCTGACCGGGATCAAGGTCGACCTCAAGGCCTTTACCGAGAAGTTCTATGCCGAGACGTGCAACGGGCGTCTGGCACCGGTGCTGACGTCGCTGGAGGAGATTCGCGCCGCCGGCCTGTGGCTGGAGCTGGTGGTTCTGCTCGTGCCGACGCTCAACGATTCGGCCGAGGAGATCCGGCAGATGAGCAAGTGGGTCGTCCGGCAACTCGGGCCGGACGTGCCGATGCACTTCACACGGTTTCACTCGATGTATCGCATCACGAACTTGCCGTCTACGCCCGTGGCCACGCTGGAACGGGCCAGGAAGATCGCCATGGAGTGCGGGGTGCACTACGCATACTGTGGAAACGTCCGCGGGCATCCGGGCGAGAACACATACTGCCCCTCGTGCGGTGAAGAGCTGATCCGGCGCATGGGGTACCACATCCTGGCCAACCGCGTGCAGGACGGCCACTGTCCCAAGTGCAAGGCCACGATTCGGGGCGTCTGGAGCCAGGATCAAGCGCTTGGCCACACGCCCGCGCCCACCAGCAAAGCGACCGGCTGAATGCGGGGGCTTACGTCTGCGGCCAGATACGGGGCACGACGGCAAGCCATCCAGCCACTGCGATATTCAGCACGGCCAGAATGTAGCAGGTGGCCGCCATCCCCAGCACCGGCACGAGCAGCAACCCCGTGACCAGTGCGCCCAGGCAGGCGCCGCCGTGGTCGGCCGCTTCGAGCCAGCCGGCCGTGCGGGTGGGCGCTGGACGCGATCGCAGCAGCAGCGCCGCGGCCAGCGGAAAGACCAGCCCGCCAAACAACCCGATCGCAAAGACCAGCGAGAAGATTACTGGCTCGGCCAGCGACGCGTTCCCCAAGCGGCCCAGGCCGGTGAGAATCAACGGGATCGTCGCCGCCGACAAGCCCAGCAACACGGCGATGACAACCAGCAACGATAGCGAACCGGCGAGACGTCGACGGAGAATACGGTTCATCCCGCCGCTGCCGATCACCAGCCCAAACATGAACACGGCGATAATCAGGCCGATTCGCTGGTAGACGTAGCCGTAGAGGCTCTGGAAGGCAAACAGCAGCACAATCTCAAGGGCCATGGCAGATAACCCCGTCGTGACAACGCAAAGAAGCACGGCGTCGCTCAGCGGGCGGGGACGTGGCGACAGACTCCGGCGCAGCACCTGCCATAGGGCCATGGCTGCCACCGCCGCCAGGAGGACTTGCCAGGACGATATACGCTGCATCCATTCGAACAGCCGGGCCGACGGACCTCGCTGCTGCTTGTCCCACCAGATGAACCAGTCGATGTAGGCGGCGGGGCGGGCATCCGTATAGACAGCCGCGCCGGCGTATGTTTCGATCTCGGTACGCCGTTGGGCCACTTTGTCGGGCGCGAGCCAATCGGTGCCGGCAAAGAAGGCGCTGTAGAGCGCCGTGCGATCAAGGTCTGACGACTGCCCTGGCTCCAGGTCGAGGATGACGCAGCCGTGCCGCAGGAGCCTGCTTGCCAGCACGCGAGGATCGGTCGTAAGCCAACCCGGTGTGCGGCATGCGAAGATGCGAGGCGTAACACCCCACTCCACCACCACGTCCTCAAATGCGGTGCGGAGCGTGGCCACCAGCGAGGCCAGGTAGCGGCGTGACTCGGCGTGGAGTTCGCCCGGCGGGGCATCCGCCGTAAAGACGTAGATACCGTCTGGGGTCAGCAGATTCCGCACCTCGTGGAAGAACTGTTGGGTGTGGAATCTGGCGATCTGGACCGAGCTGGGCGACGGAAGCATCGCCAGGATCAGGTCGTAGGCTGTATCGGCTTGCTTGACGAACTGGCGTGCGTCGGCGTGGTGCACGCGCACGCGGGGATCGTCCAGAGCCGAGATGTCGCGATCCGGCAGGTAAGGACGGATCATTTGCAGCACAGCGGGATCAAGCTCGACATAGTCAACCAGCCGCACCGAGCGGTGCAGCAGGATCTCGGCGAGCGGCCCGTCGGCGCCGCCCCCCAGTAGCAGAACGCGTTGAGGCTGGGGATGCTGTGAAACGGCGATGTGCGTTGCCAACCGGTAATCGCCCCAGTATTGCGGGAAGTCTGTAAGACGCAGCCCGTTCGCATAAAGCGAGTACTGATCGGCCAGTCGGCCCAGCGCAAGGTTCTGGTATCTGGTATCGTGGCTAGCGACGAGGTCCATGTTGTGCGGTGCGAATCCCTGCCAGCGACGCTCGACCGACCAGCGATCCAGCGAAGCGCTTACGCCCGCACCGGCGCAGACCAGCAATACGAACGATACGGCACCCAACAGCGGGCGCATCCAGACACGTCCAGACGTTCGCGACTGAAGCCAGACCAGCGGACCCAGTACAGCCGCACCGACCACAAAGAGCACGGTGAACGGGTCGAACCGTTCCACCAGCCAGAACGTGAAGGCCGCACCGCCAACCAGGCTGCCGGCGGACTCGACCAGGTACACCCACCCTATCTGCCGGGCAGCCGCTGCCGAGCCCGCGCCCGCAGCCGCCACAACCAGGGGGAAAGCCAGACCGATCATCGCCCCACAAGGCCCGACCGTCGCGACGGCGATGGCGGCAGCAGCCGTTATCGATAGGTGCTCGCCCACGCCGACGCTTAGATGCCCGCGGCATTCACGCAGAACGAGCATGGCGATCGAGACCAGCAGAACCATCGCAAGTGACGACAGAGCCAACGCGACAGGCGGCCGCGACAGTCGCTGCGTAATGCCCGCCCCCACAGCCGCCCCGACTGTGATCCCTAGCAGCCAGGCCGACAACACCACGCCCCACGACAGTTCGCCGCCGAAGAACAGCACCATGGTCTCGCGCAGGAGGATCGACTGGCTGACCAGGGCGAACGCTCCCCACAAGAACATGAACAGGGCCAGCGCAAACCGCCGAGGCATCATGCGCTCTTCCTCAACGCGAGATTGCCCGGTCGAGACACGCTAGAGTGGCCAGTCCCCGCAGAAAACTTCCTCGGCCGGACCGGTCATGTATACCCGGTCGTCGTCAGCGAACTCGATTTGCAGTGCGCCGCCCGGAAGGTTGACCGTTACGCAGCGATCGGCCCTGCCGGTGATGCTTGCCGCCACGCATGCGGCGCACGCACCGGTTCCGCAGGCCAGCGTTGCGCCGCTGCCTCGCTCCCAGGCAAGCATCTTCATCTGGCTACGTGTATCCACCCGCACGAAATGGACGTTGGTCCGAACAGGGAAGATGTCGGCGTGCTCGATGGCGCGACCCTCTCGTGCCAGGTCCACGCTGTCGAGATCGTCCACGAAGATCACAGCGTGAGGATTGCCCATGGACACGCAGGTGATGCTGTATTGACGACCGGCGATCGTAACCGGACGGTCGGCGATGGTGGGGCCGTCAAGCGTCGTCGGGATCTGATCGGGCGCCAGCCGGGGCCGACCCATATCTACCCGGACCGATTGCACGCGCCTCCCTCGATCATCGAGCAGTAGATCCAGCTCCAGCACTCCCGCGTCGGTCGCCACGGTGATCCGCGGCCGGTCGCCCGAGTGCGCTTTCCGTTCCGGCGCGGCGCCGGCCAAGTGGTGCTCATACACGTACTTGGCGAGGCACCGGATGCCGTTGCCGCACATCTCAGCGCGGCTGCCGTCGGCGTTGTACATGACCATGGCTGCATCGGCCCGGTCGGAGGGGCAGATGAGAATCAGCCCATCGCTGCCCACGCCGCGATGGCGATCGCTGATGCGCCGGGCCAACTCGGGCAGATCGACGCCGTCAAGCCGCTGCGCAAAGCAGTCGACATAGACATAGTCGTTGCCGATACCATGCATCTTGGTGAATCTCATGGCGCACGTCTCACGCGCAAACCGATCGCGCCGTTGTCGAAGCCGGCCGGCGCTACCGACGCTACTATAGCCTCCAAGCCATGCGCAGCCAATGCACCAGCGGTCTCCAGACCCTTTGACACGTCACACGGCAACTTTCAGGTCACTTGGAGAAGGCGGAAGGCCGGTCAGCGGCGCACTCACACAGCGTCGAACGGCAAAAGGTGGCGGGCGTTCAGGCCTGGACGTCGATGTGCGGCTGGCCGTTTTCGTCGTGGGTGACGGCGTCCGGGGGCGCCTGCGATTCGGGCGCCTGTTCCTCGGGTGGCTCGGAGAAGGCCCGGCCCTGACCGCCGCCCTGCCCCGCCTCGGGGTCGACCGCGCTGTCGCTGTCGGTATCGGCGACGGTGTGTTCGGCCCGATCGGAGCGCTGAGCCATCCTTTCCGACTTCTCGGTTCCGCGGGCCTTTTCGGCGTCATCAGTTTGAGCGGCCTGCTGCTGCTGGACGACGGTCTGGAGTATCGGACCAACGATGTTGGGGGGCACGGTAGACATCTTTGGTCACCTCGCATATCGACCAGTCGGACCATCCGACCGCAGGTTTTGGTTTCGGCGCCGACGTTCGAGGGCGACGAGCGGCGAGCAGCACGTTAGCCTTTGCCCACTCACCACTTAGGGCTCTCTCCTACAACGGCAGATCGTGCTTGCGCCGATTGAGCTGGGCCCGCAAACGCGCCAGAATCGACGAGTGCATCTGGCTGACGCGACTCTCGGACAAATCAAGCGTCTTGCCAATCTCCTTCATCGTCATCTCTTCGTAGTAGTATAGGATCAGAATGAGTGCTTCGGCGCGGGAGAGCCCCTTGGTCATGACGTTCTTGATGTCGCGCTTGTGGGCCTCGGACATCGGGTCGCTGACACGCTGGTCTTCCAGCACGTCGATCTCTCGGACGTCCTTGCTGGAGTCGGTCTCATAGTACTTGCGCGAGAGCGACACCAGACCGACCGCCGTCGCGTCACGAACGAGCTTGTCGAGTTCCTCGCGCGAAAAGCCCATGTGCGCAGCCAACTCGTCGCTGGTGGGCGATCGACCCAGTTGGAACTGGAGTTCGCGCATGGCGTTGTCCAACTGATGGCCTCGAATCCGGACCAGGCGAGGCACCCAATCCCAGGTTCTCAGCTCGTCGAGGATGGCCCCACGTATGCGCGGTGCGCAATACGTTTCGAACTTCACGCCGCGTGACAGGTCGAACGCATCGATTGCGGCCATCAGTCCAAAGATGCCTGCGGAGATCAAGTCGTCCAGCTCGACCTCGTCGGGCAGCTTCACATGCACGCGCTCGGCGCTGTACTTGACCAACGGCAGGTAGTGTTCCATCAACCGATTGCGAAGACTCTGGTCACTGGAGCGTTTGTATTGCTTCCAGACCTGCTGCACGTCCGTTTGCATTCGAGTCATTCCACTCCTCCTTGAGCGGCTAAGCTATGGATACTGTGGGTCTCCGTTCATGCTACGCAGCCTCTTGTCGGGCGCCCGTCGGCGAGGCCTTCTGCCCGTGCCGATCGGCCTGGTCGGCGTCCCCGCCCGCCTCGGACGGCTTGGGCTCGGTCTGTGGGCCGAAAAGCTCTCCGTGCCTTCGCCCGACATGCTCCCGCACCACCAGCAGCCCCACCCAGCCGACGATCGACCCGATCATGACGGAAGCCGTCATCACCCACAGCGCCCGTACAAGGGTCGTCCCGGCGGGATTGCCGACCGCCAGACCGCAGACGATGGCCGCTGAAAAGCCCAGCAATCCCAAACATGCGGCGGTGCGGCGAATCATTCGACAACTCTCTGCTCGGCCATCATTCAATCACGCCCGTCAGAACAAGAAGTTCACCACTCGCTGCCAGAAACGACATTCCCGGCCTGACGAAGACACGTCCTTGGCGAGCCGCGACGCAACGGCCAGCAGGCACGCGCTGGCCGGACTTCGCGGATAGCGCAGCACAACCGGCACGCGCTGCCGAACGGCCTGCGGCACATGCTCGTCGCGCAGCACATACCCGCCCGTCTCAAGACGAGTCTTCAGGAACTGCTCGGCGACGCGGTCGAGACGGGTCTGCGTCTGCACCGCTTCCGACCGGCTCGCGGTCATGTTCACCACGACGCTGATCGGACTCTGCAACCCCTCCCGGATGAGCACCTTGGCGGTAGCATACGCGTCGGTCATAGCCGGGGGCTCGGGCGTCGTAATCAGCAGCACGCGATCGGCGGCCGAGGCCATGGTCACGACGTTCCGCGAAATGCCTGCCGCGCAGTCGAGCAGGAGAAGGTCGGCGTCGTCCTCCAGCTGATCCAATGCGCGGATGAGCTGCTGACGCTCGAATTCGGACAGGTTCGCCACCTGCGCGATGCCGGAGGCGCCGCTTACCAGACCGAAGCCTCCGGGCGCATCGACCACAATCTGATCAATCTGCCGCCGGCCCGACAGCACGTGCGACAGATTGTATGGGTTGTGGACGTCGAGCAGGATGTCGGCGTTGGCCAGACCCAGATCGGCGTCCACCAGAATCACGCGATGCCCCTGGACCGCCAAGCCAATGGCGACGTTGACCGCCACATTGGTCTTGCCCACACCCCCTTTGCCGCTGACTACAGCCACCACCTTGGCGCCTCGGCGATGGGTATGCGCCAGCTCCCTGAGCGATTGAGCCTGATCTGGATAACCGGCAACCATGCTCGCTCCTAGTTCCCCACCGCGCCGCTGAAACTCTCAGAACCCAGGATCAATTGGGCAAGTCGACGTCCCGAACTCAGCTCGATATCATCCGGCACGTCCTGCCCGGTCGTCATGTACGAGAGCTTGGCGTTCACCTGCTTGACCACGGACAGAATCAGGCCGAATCCAACAGCTTCATCGAGCTTCGTGAAAATGATGCGATCGATGCCGATCGGCTCGAATCGATCAACGGCGCTGAGCAACGCCTTCTCGTTGCAGTTGCTGCCCAGCACGAGGTGGACCTCGTCGGGCCTGGCGGCCTGGAAGAACCCTCGCAGTTCGTTGAGCTTGATCGTGTCGTTGGGGCTTCGCCCGGCGGTGTCGACAAAGATCACGTCGTGGTCTCGCAGGCTGTGGATAACCTCCTGGAACTCGCCCGGGCTCAGCACCACCTTCAACGGCACATCGATGATCTGCGCGTACGTGCGAAGTTGATCGACCGCCGCGATGCGATACATGTCGATGGTTACCAGGGCAACGGACCGTCGCTCCCGGAGCCTGAAATTGGCCGCAAGTTTGGCGATCGTCGTCGTTTTGCCGACACCTGTAGGCCCGACAAGAGCGACAACCTTCGCCCGGTCGGTCCTGTCACAGACAATCGGTACCGCCGGCGGGACCATCTGCTCGATATACGCGGCGAGCTTGGCCCTGACCGTGTCAGGGTCGGCGAGTTGACGGGTGTTGAGTTCACCACGGATCTGCTGGATCAGACCCACAGCGACTTCTTGCGCCACATCCTGCTGAATGAGGTGCGAATAGGTTGGGTGCAGGTCCTGCGGAACCGAAGGCAGATGGGCCCGACGCGACTCGCTGATCAACTCCTGCACCAGCGAGCGGACAGCCCCCATTTCGCGGTGGAGCTGCTCAACCGCCGTGTTCGAGGCGGGGGCGAGAACCGATTGGCCCACAGCCGCATCCTCCCTGTGCGAGCCCCGAGCGCCGGAATCGTGCCTGATGGTACCCTTGCGGGTGGCGCAATGCAAGGCATTTGCCTGTTTTGTGGCCGTAATTTCCACCATCCGCCTTGCGCCGAAACCCAGCAGCCCCCCCTGCTGCACGGTTCGCGTATGGAGAATCACGGCGTCGGGACCGAGATCCCGCTTGACCTTGACCAGGGCGTCAGCGATCGACCGAGACCGGTACGTTCTCAGTTTCATCTGTTAGCACCACCATTCCACGTGACTGGACTTGGACGGACTTAACAATTTCGTTGTAGGCCAACACGGCCACTTGAGGCATGGCCGGCTCAATAATGCGCCGGACGGCGGCGCGGATCTGCGGGCTGCATAGGATGACGGGCGTCTGGCCGCCGCCGGCGGCTTCGAGCTGCTTTCGGATCGCCTGCACCATGCGGTGCTGGAGGTCCGGAGGCATGGTTACGAATGTGCCCCGTTCGCTCCGCTCAATATGCGAGTTGATCCGGTCCTCGAGCTTCGGATCCAGCGTTATGCAGTGGACCGTATTGCCGTCGCGACGGTGTTGCTGGCAGATGGTGCGAGCCAGAGCGTTACGTACGTATTCGGTCAGGACCTCGACGTCTTTGGTCCTGCTCGCCCAGTCGCCCAGGGTCTCGAGGATCGTTTCGAGGTCGCGGATGGCAACCCGCTCGCGGAGCAGATTCTGCAAGACCTTCTGCACGTCGCCCATCTTGAGTGTGTCGGGTACGACGTCCTCGACGAGTTTGGGTGAACGTTTCTTGAGGTTATCGAGCAGCCGACTGACCTCCTGTCGCGTCAGCAACTCATCGGCGTGGCGTTTGATGACCTCCGTCAGATGGGTAGCGACCACGCCGGACGGCTCGACGACGGTGTAGTTACGATACTCGGCGGTGGCTCGCTGGCCCGGATCGATCCACAAGGCCGGCAGGCCAAACGAAGGTTCGGTGGTCTCGGTACCGCTCAGTGGCTCGGTGACGGCGCCCGAGTCGATCGCCAGGAGGTGCCCGAGCATGGCTTCGCCGGCGGCGATCTCGATACCTCGCAGCTTGACCGAATATCGATTGGGCTCCAGGGCCATGGCATCGCGAATGCGGATCGGCGGCACCACGATACCCAGATCCAGGGCAATCTGGCGACGGATCATGGTGATGCGGTCGAGCAGATCGCCGCCCTGCTTGCGATCGACCAGCTTGATCAAGCCGTAGCCGACCTCCAGCTCCATCGGATCGACGCTGAGGTAGGTCTCGACGGGCTCCGACTTTCTCGACTCGGCAGCCTGGGTCTTGGCCGCCTCGGTTCGGGCGCGGCCGGTGCGCGTTCGCCGAATCGACCAGGCCAGACCGATACAGCCGCCCGCCAAGGTCATCAGCGGCACGACCGGCAGAGGCGTGAGCGCCAGCAGCCCAAGGAACGCCGCCGCCAACACCAAGGCGACAGGCTTGGAGGTCATCTGGCCTATGAGTTCCTCGCCGAGGTTCGTCTTGGCCGTCGAGCGTGTGACCAGCAGACCCGCCGCCACCGAAACGATGAAGGCGGGTATCTGAGCCACCAGCCCATCACCGATGGTCAGCTTGGTGAAGGTCTGGAGGCATTCCATCAAACCCATGCTTCGCTCCACCATGCCCACGTAGACGCCGCCGAGGATATTGACCAGGGTGATGATGATGCCGGCGATGGCATCGCCGCGAACGAACTTGCTCGCACCGTCCATCGCGCCGTAGAAGTCGGCTTCGCGGCTGATTTCGTCGCGCCGTCGGCGGGCCTCTTCCTCGTTGACCACCCCGGCGTTGAGGTCGGCGTCGATAGCCATCTGCTTGCCGGGCATGCCATCCAGCGTGAACCGTGCCGCCACTTCGGCGATGCGAGTCGCGCCCTTGGTGATGACCACGAACTGGATGACCACGATGATGATGAAGATGATCAACCCGACGGCCAGTGAGCCGCTGGCCACGAAGTCGCCGAAAACCTGGATGACTCGCCCGGCGGAGGCCGTGCCGGTGGCCGGGTCGGTATTGGTCAGAATCAGCCGAGTGGTGGCCGTGTTGAGCACCAGTCGAAACAGCGTCAGGCCCAGCAGCAGCGACGGAAATACGCTGAACTCCAGCGGATTGACGATATACATGACCGTCAGCAACACGATCGCAGAAACCGTGATGTTGACGGCCAACAGGAAATCCATCAGCCAGGTCGGAAGCGGAATCAGAATGACCAGGATCAGACTGGTCGCGACGACCGGCAAGATCAGGCCGCGATTCGCCTCAATCATCCTGAGCGGCCCGTATGGAATTGTGTCGGCCCACGGCATCGATCGTCGCTCCTGACTCTACTGCTCACGCACCGGTCGCAGCGGCCCGCGGCGCGCGGCCCGTCAGTTCATAGACGTACGCCAGAATCTCGGCGATCGCCTTGTAGAACTGCGGCGGGATCTCCTGCCCCACCTCCACCAGACGGTAGAGCGCTCGGGCCAGCGGCGGGCGCTCCACAATCGGCACGCCGTGTTGGACGGCCAACTGCCGAATGCGCTCGGCCAGGTATCCCTGGCCCTTGGCCACCACTTTCGGTGCGGCCATGGTTTGTTCATCGTATCGAATGGCGATGGCGATCTCGGTGGGGTTGGTAACCACGACATCGGATTTCGGCACCTCGATCCCCATACGCTGGAGGATGAGTTGGATCTGGACGCGTCGGCGTCTCTGCTTGACGATCGGATCGCCCTCCATCCGACGCATCTCCTCCTTGACCTCCTGCTTGGTCATCTTGAGGTCCTGCTCGTGCTTGTAACGATTCCAGAAGTAGTCGAGGATCGCCAGCACCAGCAGCACCAAAGCCAGGCGAAGCCCCAGGCTGAACAGCATCTGCCCGCCGAGTATGAGGATCTGGCGGAAATCCAGGTGAATGGCGCCAGTGATCCGCGGGAGCTGCTCGCGGATGGTCAGGTAGGCCACCCCGCCGATGATGACCACCTTGCCCACGCTCATGCCCGCGCGCACCAGGTTACGCGTCGAAACAAGACGTTTGAGCCCAGTGAGCGGGTTCAGCCTGCCCAGGTTGGGAACGAGGGGCTGTCCGGTCAGCAACAGGCCCGCCTGCGCAAGGCCGGTAACCAGCGCCAGAATAGCCACGACCAACATGACCGGCAGCACACACCCTGCCAGGGTCAGCACGGCCCCGGCGGCGGCCTCCAGGACCGTGTCGCGTCCGGCCTCCACTCGCCCCGCCCCGCTCAGACACAGACGCACCAACTCGCCCATGCGCTCAAGGAGGCTGGGCATGAAGAATTTCAGCAGGATCACGACGCCGAGCAGCACCACGCCGGCCGACAGGTCGGTGCTGCGGGCGATCTGCCCTTGACGACGCGCCTCCACACGGCGGCGCGGGGTCGGGGCTTCGGTCTTTTCGCCGGTATCGCCGGGCATTGTCCTAGCTCAGGCCGAGCAGTGTACGCAAGGCCACAAACACCTCATCCATCCCGTAACAGAACAGATCCTCTATCCCATACAGACTCAGTCCGGCAATCAGCAGCCCAACCATCGCCCGTATGGGAAAACCGATCACCAGGATGTTAAGCTGCGGCACGGTCCGCGAAACGAAGTTCAACGCGACGCTTGCCACGAACAGCGCGATGAGAGCCGGCCCTGCCAGCCGGATCCCCAGGACCATGGACTGGTGCAGGGCGTCGATGAGTAACCGGGCGGCGCCGTCGCCCGCTACGAATGAAAACACCGGCACGGCGACGAAACTGTCCATCAGACATCGAATCAGCACGTGGTGCCCGTTCAATGCCAGAAAGACCACCAAAGCGATCATGAAGTAGAGCTGGCCCAGAACGGTCGTCTGGGCTTCCATCGCCGGATTGAAGACCTGCGCCAGGGCGATACCTGCCTGCTGACCGATCATGAGCCCGCCAAGCTCCAGCCCCACGAAGACCAGACTCACAGTCAGCCCCAGCATCATCCCCATCAGCAACTCACCGGCCGTTCCGACCAGAGCCCCGCCCAGCGTCACGTCGGCCGGCAGCGTCGGCCAAACGACCGGCGCCAACACGACCGCCAGACTCACGGCCAGGTAAACCCGGATCCGCATCGGTATCGCGCTGCTGCTGAACAGCGGCGCGGTCATAACCAAGCCGCCCATGCGGAACAGGACCAGCAGTCCTGCCGGCAGAAAGCTATAGAAGGTGGCCAGCGCGTAGGGCATATCGAGCTTCCACAATCTCGGACGCGGTCACCAAGGAGACCGGCCGAACAACTCCGCAGCGAACTCCAACATCTTGGTAGTGATCCAAGGCACGAACAGGATGGCTGCAATAGCCATCGCCGCGATCTTCGGCACGAACGTCAGTGTCTGCTCCTGCAGCTGGGTGACCGCCTGCACCAGACTCACGGCCAGGCCGACGGCCATTCCGATGGCCAGGACGGGCGCCGACAGGGTCAGCACCAGCAACATCGAATCGCGACCCAGATCCAATGCGGTTTGCAGATCCATCTCTTGACCCTTTCCGACCGGCCGCCAACTCCCCGACTCAGGCAAAGCTCTGGAGCAACGAGCCAACGACCAGGTGCCATCCATCTACCAGCACGAACAGCAGAATCTTGAAGGGCAGCGAGATCAGCACCGGCGGCAGCATCATCATGCCCATCGAAATCAATATGGAGGCGATCACCATGTCGACCACAAGGAACGGCAGGTAGATGCGGAAACCCATCAGGAACGCGGCCTTCAACTCGCTGAGGATGAACGACGGAACCAGCGTGAGCGTGGGCACCTCCTGCCAGATCATGGGCTGACCCGCCTCGACAGGCTTGCCCTGCGCATACTCGAGGAACATGTAGACGTCTTCCTCGCTGCCGACGGTCTCGATCTGTTTGATCATGAAGGTGCGAACGGGCTTGAGGGCGCGCTCGACCGCGGTGCCCTGGTCGATCTGGTTCTCGAGATAAGGAGTCAGCGCCTGGCTGTTCACCTGCTGCCAGGTCGGCGCCATCACGACAAACGTCAGCAGCAGGGCCAATCCGGTTAGCACCTGCCCGGGCGGCAATTGCTGGGTGCCCAATGCCTGTCGCAGCAGCGCCAGGACGATGATGATCCGCGTGAAGGAGGTCATCATGACCAGGATGGCCGGTGCCAGCGACAGCACCGTCATCAGCACGAGGATTTTCAGTGTCGCCGAGACGCCCTCGCGATCGCTCGCAGGTGGAATCACCTGGCGAATGTCCGGCAGCCCCATCGGGTTGTCGATGGTTTGGGCGCCCGCCGCCTGCGGCATGGCAAGCAGCAGGAAAAGGGCTCCGCCCCAGATAAATGAGCATCCATGCTCCCGCTTCAAGGCGCTACTCCCTCAGCGCGTTGGGCAATCGGCCTACAGCCGATTGCCGGCAAAGCTCCTGACCCTGTCCAAAAGCCCTCGAATTTCCTGTCGGGCCGCCGCAAGCTCTCGCTCGTCGGGGCCCAAGGGCTCGTCCCACGCGGCATCGTTTCTGTCGAAGTCCTTGGCCGCCTCGTCCAGCACTTCGTTGAACTGTCCGCTGAGGCGCTGGCCGTCGCTGCGATCGGACACGCGGGCAAGGCTGGGCAGATCGTTCGTGTCGTCCATCACCGCCAGCGATGAGATGTGTTCGGGCGTTACACCGATCAGAATCATCCTTCGCCCACAGCGAACCAGAGCGAGACTCTGTTTGGGCGACAGATAGGTGGTCGCCAACACCTGCAGCGGACCCCGTTTGCCGTCTCGCCGCATACCCGGCAGTAAGCGCTTAGCCACCCACGCCGCCACAAGAATCAGCACCACCACCACTGCCAATGCGGACACAGGGCTTAGGTACCACGGACGGGCTGCCGCCAACTCACCACCACGCTGTTGAGTTTCGTTACCCCAGACACGGCTCTGCTCGACCGGCTCGGCCACACTCACCTGGGTCGTCGCAGGGGGAGGTGGGGCAACCACCGTTTCCGTGCTTAGAGATGCGTTGGCGACCGCTTGGGAGGACGGATACTCCAGCGCCGCCGCACGACATGGCAGGGCGCCGCAGCAACACGCGAGGGCAACGGCCACGAAGGACGATGGGTGTCGACTGTGGGTCATCATCTCTGGCATTCCGTGGCAGCGGCAGGCCCTATTTCGGCGATGAGCCCACACGCTGCCGGCGTCAGGCGGTCTCTGCCTCCTGAACAGGGGCAACAATCTCATTAATGCGCACGCAGAAGTTGTCGTTCAAAACGAGCACTTCACCACGCGCGATCAGTCGCTCGTTGACATAGACGTCGACGGGATCGCCCGCGAGCTTGTCCAGTTCGACCACGGCGCCCTGGTCCAGTTTCAGCACGTCCTCGACGTACATGCGGCAGCGCCCCAACTCGATGGTGACACCCAGCTCGACATCCTTCAAAAGCTCGATGCTGGCCGCGTTGGCTTCGGCTGCTGCCTGCGTGGACTCCAGATCGGGCATGTCCAATAGATGCCCGTCGGCCTGATGAACCAGGTTCTGCTCGTCCACTGAGTCCGACGCACCGGTCTCGTCAATGGGCGATTCGTGGTGCAGCAGGGCGGCCGTCTGTGACGTGGGCGCGTCCATCCCCGCATCGGCAAGGGCCGCGTCCACGTCCTCCTGGTTGAGCGCGACGGCGGTATCCGAACTCGAGGCCGACTCGCCCCGGGCACCAGTCACAGGCGACGCGGTTGTTTCACCTGCCGCCTCGCCCGGCTCGGCTTCGCCTTGCGTCTGACCGGCGGATGCGGATTCGCCTGACCCGTGCGACGAGCCATCCGGCTTGGCGTCGGCATTGCCCGCGCCCGGCGGGCTGGAGCCCTCGGGGGCGGCATCCGGTCCGTCCGCTTGACCGCCCTCGTCGGACGCGGGACGGTTCGCTACCGCATCGACTTCATCCTGGCCCGAAGGATCGTTGTTCTTGTTTTCGTCCGGCATGGCCATTCCATTCGGCGTTCGGCCGGCTCACTCCGCTACGACCGCGCCATGGTCAGTAGTCGGCGCGAAACGGCGTGCACTTGGGTATCAGGACCTCCTTGAAGATCCCTTCCTGCCCGACGATCTGCTCCATCTCGTGCTTGATCTGCCGTCGCAGAGCTTCGAGCCCCGGCTCCTCCAACTGTCTGGGATCAGCTGACCGCACCAACTTGGCCAGACGGTCGTGGATCGTCGCTTCTCGGTGCTCCAGCAGTATCTGGACCTTGTCGAGTTCGCCCTGCTCGACAACCCCGTAGACCTCCATGTCCCATAGAAACAACTTGCCGGTTCGCATGTTCGAAGGTCGGAGCCGGGCGAGCAGCACCTCCCGCTCGGCGGCTTCGGCCTGCTGAGTCTCGGACACCTCGGCGCCCACCACGGCTGCCGGCCTACTGCCGAACAGCTTCATCGCCACAAAGATGCCGCCGCCCTCCAGGGCCATTACCCCGAACAGGATGGCTGCCATCAGCAGACTCTTCTTGCTCTTGGCCGCCGGTTTGGTGTTAGCTTCCGGATTCGCTTCTGCCATATTCCTGTCGCTCCTCGAAGGTCTTACCGCTCCCCTCGAAATCGGCGATCACGCTCTCACTAACGATGATCTCCACACGACGGTTGGCCGATCGTCGACTTTCCGTATAGGCCTGAACCACCAGCGGCTCGTTCGCCCCGCAGGCTGTCATGCGCAGCCGGCGGGAGCTGACACCGTTTTGACTCAGCGCGTCGCCTACTGCGAGGGCCCGCCTGTACGACAGGTCCTGCTGGTCCTCGAAGCCGCTGTCGGGCGGCAGGGGTTCACGCGTCGCGTGACCGCGAATCTCGATCTTCGTCGTATGCCCGCGTATTCTGCTGGCGACGTCGGCGAGGAGCTTGCCCGCCTCGGGTTTGAGGCTGGCCGAGAATCGGTCAAATGCGATCTGCCCGCCGACGACGATCTGGAGACCCTCGCGAACCGTCTCGACGCGGAAAAGCCTTCCCTCAATGCCCTCTTCGTCGCTGTCGCCGATCTTCTTGATCTTGCGGGGAATGACAATGCTTTCCAGCCGCTGGAGCATGCTGATCTTGGGCGGCTCGAGCGTAGGCACGGCCCCCATACCTCCCTGGTAACCGAAGGCCTCACGCAGCGACTGCATGACCTGCTCGAACTTCTCCTCGGCTTTGATCTCGCTCATGGCCACCAGCATGATGAAGAAGCAGAGCAAGAGACTCATCATGTCACCGTAGGTGATCATCCATGCGGGGGCGCCTGCTTCCTTCTTCTTAGCTTTCTTGGCCATATCGCGTGCCGTTCCTACGCCGCGGCCTCCTGCTGCCGCAGACCCACCTGACGGACAGAGGGCGGTAGGAATGTCCTCAGCTTATGCTCCACGGTCCGCGGATTGTCACCGGACTGAATACTCATCACACCACGCAGAATGATGTGCTTGATCAACATCTCCTCCTGGCTTCGTCGACCCAGCTTGTCTGCGATCGGGAGCACTACCAGATTCGCCAGCAGCGCCCCGTACAGAGTCGTCAGCAAGGCGACGGCCATACCCGGCCCGATGGCCGCTGGGTCATCCATGTTCTTGAGCATGATGACCAACCCGATCAGGGTCCCGATCATGCCGAACGCCGGCGCATACTTGCCGATCGCTTCGAACACCGCCTTGCCGACGGCGTGCCGCTCGGACATCGTGTCGAGTTCGTTGACCATGATCTGCTCGATCAGCTCGGGATCCGTGCCGTCGACCACCATCTGGATCCCGCCCACGATGAACTCGTCCTCCATGTCGCGGGTCATGTCCTCCAGGCTTAGGATGCCGTCGCGCCGCGCCTTTTCCGCATAACTGACCAGGTCGCCGATGAGCTTCTGGAGATCGTGCGGTTTGCTGAAGAATGCGTTCTTGACCACCTTCGCCACACCGGCCACATCCCGCAACGGAAAGGAAATCAAAGAGGCCGCCACCGACCCGCCTAGGACGATCGCCACCGACGGGATATCCACGAACGTATCAATGGACACGCGACTGGTCATCGCCCAGATGATCAGCCCGATCCCCGAAATCAACCCGACAAGTGTGGCGATATCCACCGGCTACACCCCGTCTACCCAGATCCGTCCGCTGCGATCAGACTCCCTATCCAGCATCGACCGCTCGTCGGCGCCACTTCATTCAGGCCGTCAGCCCGGAGAGGGCACGAACGCCCGCACCGACCGCATATACTCGATCGCTCGCCGGACCACCTCCTCCAGGGATTCTCGGACCATGATGTGATCTCCGTTGATCAGCGTGATCATCGTGTCCGGCGTTTCCTCCATGGACTTAATCAGCTCGGCGTTGAGCACCATCCTACGATTGTTCAGACGCGTTACTGCGATCATTGTCCTCGCCGCACCTTCGCGACACCCGTGTTGCCCGGTCGGGCCTGCCGGCCGCACTGGCCCGACACTCAACCACGCCTCTGCCGCCTACCGCGTCATCAACAGCAACTCCTGGAGCAGCTCGTCCGACGTCGTGATGATCCGACTGGCGGCCGAAAAGCCCGTCGAAGCGGTGATAAGGCCGATAAACTGTTTCGACAGATCCACGTTGCTCAGTTCCAACGCGCCGCTGAGAACCCGGCCCGCACCCAGCGACATCGGAGCGGTAATCACAGGGTTCCCCGAGTTGGGACCGGTAATGAACGCGTTGTTGGTAATGGATGCCAGGCCCGCCGGGTTCCTGAAGGTCGCCAGGGCGACCTGTCCCAGGATGCGCGTCAGGCCGTTGGTGAACGTACCGACAATCTGGCCGTCCTCGGAAATCGCGAACGCAGACAGCGTGCCGGCCGCAAAGCCATCCTGAGTGGTCTGCACCAGCGTCGAAAACTCATCGGCCAGACTGCTGATATTGCTCAAGTCGATGTCGAAACCCATCGGGTCGGCCGCACCCATGCCAGCCCGGTTGATCGACAATTGTGTCCCCGTCGAACTCAGCACCCGCCCGTCTGTGTCGTAGGTGACTGTCCCGCTACCTATCGCCAAATCGATGTCGCTGTCGTCCGGTGACTCCATGTAGAACCGCCAGGTGTTGCCTCCCGTGGCCTTCTGTTCGAGCACCATGGTGAGCGAGACCCGCACGGGCGAGCCGAGCGAGTCATAGAGAATGAAATTCGTCGTCACGCTCTCACCGTCGGCGTGCCCGCCGTTCGTCGCGGTTGCGTCGTACTGGAAGGCGAACGGCTGCTGCACCGTACCGGAGCTGACGATGTCGCTCGGGCCGATGACGATCTCGTTGTCCGAGCCGTAGTTGCCCCCGATGACGATCTGCCCGTTGATGATGGTGATGCCGGGCGAGCCGGGGATACTCCCGCCGCTTTGGATGCCCAACGACTCGTCGAGAAAAGCGGTGAAGTCGCCCAGAGTCGTACCGTCGACACCCACAGTAAACGTCGTCTCGCCAAGCTCGCGCCCGCCCTTCTCGACGCCGCTGACCGTAATGACGTCGCCGTTCGAGTACAATTGGGTCGTGCCGTCGTACAGGTTGGTGAGCGAGGTCAACGCGGTGGCGTCGGGACCTCCCGAACCATCGCTAAGGATCTGCGACAGCAGCGCCGAGCCGCTGGTGGCTGCATCGCCGGCGGCATTGAGGTTGCCGTCGAACGTGACGTTCTGTGTGGCCCGCGCCAGGTTCAGCGCGCCAAGCGGAATCTCGAGGCCCTGCAACTGACCGGGCACGATGTTGAAGTTCTCGTCGACCCCGTATCCCTGAACTTTGAATCCGTCGGCCGAAACCAGCGAATAGTCGGCGCTGAGAGAAAACGATCCGTCGCGGCTGTACATCTCCTGGCCGGTCGCGCTGTGAAGCACGAAGAAGCCGTTTCCCTCGATCGCCAGGTCGGTCAGCATTCCGGTGGTTTCGATCGACCCGGAGGAGAAGTCTCGCTGGATGGCCCCCAGCACGCTGCCCAGCCCGATCTGCATCGGGTTGGTGCCGCCCTCGCGCTCCCCGGGCGAACTGCCCAGCGAGAAGTTGCGGGCAAACTGCGTCTGGAAGAGGCTTCGCGTGCTCTTGAAGCCTACCGTGTTGACGTTGGCGATGTTGTCACCAATCACGTCGATCCGAAACTGATTCGCATTCAAGCCGGAAAGTCCGGTGTACAGTGCTGATGTCAGTCCCATGGGTTACACCTCCGTACGATGCCGACCACGCCGGCATCCACCCTCGGACTGCCCAGCCGGATCCTCCCACCAGGCTCGGTCCGGCAAGCCGTATGCTTGCCATTGCTTATATCACGACGTACGGCCACGCCTAAGCACCTCCGTCCTCAGCGTCGCCCGTCCACTGATCCAACACCATTCGGAAATCATCCGCATCCACATCGCCGTCGCCGTCCACGTCGGCAGCGGCGTTTTCCGTCGTGCCGTCCGGACCGGTGTAGGCGGCCACCATCTCGGCCAGATCGTCCTCATCGATGGTGCCGTCACCGGTCACGTCGGCGTTGGGCTGGGGGTCCTGCGTATCATCCGGCGCGCCGCCGGTCCAGTGAGCGAAAAACTCGCGAAAATCATCAGCGTCCACGTCGCCGTCGCCGTCCAGGTCGGCCTCGTCGTTATCCGTGCTCCCGCCAGGCCCCGTGTAGGCTTCGACCATCATCGCCAGGTCGGCCTCGTCGACCGCCTCATCGCCGTCCAAGTCGCCGGTGAGCGATGCCGTGTCCTCATCCCCGTCGGCATCGCCCGAGGGCGGGGCCTGCACCTCGACGACCGACTCCATCGGCAGCAACTTGCCGTTGTCGAGCTCCAGGTACACCGCACCCGCGCTGCCAAAGTGGATCGCAGTGACCGTACCGACCACCTCCTCCACCACGCCCACGCTGTTCATCGCGATGCCTCGCACGTATTGGCCGATCATGGCCGACGCGCTGGCGAATTCCTGGCGGCTGGCCAGCGACTGAAGGGTCTCATCCAGCGCCTTGGATGTCTGCACCTGTTGGATGGTGGCTACCTGCGAGAGCATTTCCTCGTTGCTCATCGGCTCGAACGGATCCTGCGCACGCAGTTGGGCGATCAACAACGTCATGAAGTCGTCGGCTGTCAGCGTCTGGCCGCCTGAGGAGCTTGGCGTCGCGCCCGTCGTGGTTCCCACTGCCGAGATGTCCATTGCTTTGATCTCCTGCCCGGGGTGGGTCCGGACTACACCGTCACGTCTACCGCCACCCGCGACGCATCCGCTACCGCGACTGCCGACGGCTCTTCAGGCCCGTCCTCGACAGCCTTCGGCCCGTAATACTGTTGATCCCACACGGCACCGAAGCCGCGACCCCTTTCGTGTCCGTCGCCTCGGCCGCCGGCTGCCTGCCCGTGGCTCTGGCCCGATTGGCCCGTGCCTTGCCGGGACGTCTGATCCCCATTGTTCTGCGAACTTTCGTTGGGGGCGGGCCGGCGCGTGTCCACCTCCAGTCGCTCGACCATAATGCCGTTCTGCTGCAACGCATCGCGAAGCTGTCCAAGTCGCGAGTCGATCAGATGCTTGGCCTCAGCCGTCTCAGCCAACACCTGCATGTTCAGCACGCCCTGCCGCACGCTCACGTCAAGCCGCAACGTGCCAAGCTGCGGGGGCGACAGCCGGATCTGCACCTGCCAGTTCTCTCGCCCCAGGTTGGCGCGTGCCACACGAACCACGTAGTCCACCACACGGCCTTGTGGTACACGATCCGAAGACTGTGTTTCGGCGCGGCCTTCGCCACCCGCAAGCCGAACCTCCGACTGACCCCGGTCGGGCGCCTCGCCACCTTCCACCGGACGCAAAGCGGCGTCGGTTTCCGACGGCGCGGCTGCGCCGCTGGCGGGCGTCTGGCCGGGCTCGGATGACTTGGTGATCGTCACCTGCTCGACCATCTGCCCGTACTGAGGAGCCTCGGGGCGACCCTGTGCCTCCGGCGTCGAAGGACTGTTCGTCTGATCCGTCTGGGCAGCAACCTGCCCCCGCGCCTGCTCGGACTCTCCTTCGACCACCCGAACCGAATCTACGCCAACCATATCACGCAGGAATTGGGTCGGGCGCGTTCCCTGCCGACTGTCATCTACTGGTGGAGACGGAGTGGGCGACTGACTCTGCGTCTGGGATGAGGCGGGCACAGGCGTCTTCGTCGCAGGCGCGGGCTCCACGTTTCGCGGCCCGCTCGACTCAGCGGTAGCAGGCCTGCCGTCGGCATCGGACTGTGGCTTGGCGGCGTCTGAAGCGGCTTCGCCAACGCGCGGCGGCGTTCGCCCTATCTCACCCGTAAAGGTAGAGGCAGGCTGTTGTGCCGACAACGAACGCGCTTCACCCTCCGTGGCGACCTTGGCCTCGGGAAGGTGCGGAACAACGGGCTCGACGACCTTCGTTTGCAGCATCGGCTCCTGCCCGGTCGCTGTCGGCTGCGTCTGTTGCGTGCTGGGGCCCTGCTGAGTGGTGACGGGCACGGGCTGTGGCTCAGAGCCCTGCTGGCTCTGGTCCTGCGTCACGTTCATGCCCGACTCACCTCCATCACCGCGTCCCGACACAGCGACGGATGCTTCCGCCGCCTTCGTGTCCCGCGGCGCCGCCTGCTTGTCGGCAGACGGGTCGCCCGACGGCTGCGGCTCGGAACGGTCCGATGCGTTCACCTCACGATGTTCGCGCTTATCTTGCGCGTCGCCCTCGGTTCGGTCGAGACGCATACGATCGTCACCCGGCTCAAACCTGCGGTCCTTCGCTCGCCCCAACTCCTGGGCGAAGGGCTTGGCGTCCCAGTCGTCCCTCGCCTGCACCATCCCAGCCGGTGCCGTGGCAGCCTCAAGCATCACTTCAGACAGTAGCAAATCGACACGCACGATGTATCCGTCCTACCCTGTTGAGCCTGTCGGCGTCGTGGTGTCCTCCGCCTGCGATGCCGCTCCTTGCTCGATCGTGTTGAGAACTCGTCCGATCCACTCCCGATCCTCGGGCGTGGTACATTCCTCGATGATGTCCCGGCCCTTGCGACTATTCATAGCGGAAAGAAACTGTGCCGCATCGGCTTCCTTCTTCTGCTGAAGCAGATACTTGGCGATTTTCGGATCAATGCTTTCCAAATACACCAGCGATTGCTTGAACCCGTCTCGCTGCTCCTGCTCGAGCCAGGCTTGTCGGGCCTCCTCATACTGCGCCACCTCCTGCTGGAGGGCCTCACGCTGCCGCAATTGCTCGAGCCTGGCCGTATCGATCAGCGACACCAGGTTCTGGAGTTCCCGGTGATGCCAGTCGAACCGCCGAGCGAAGATTTCCTCCAACTCCTCGTCATGACGGATCTTCTCGCTGGCCGCTTGCGGGGCCGGCTGGGTTGCCGCCGGTTGGGTCGCGGGCGCCTGGTCCTTGCCAAGCTCGCCCCGCAACACCATGGCAATCTGCTCGACCCGCTCGGCGCTGAGCCGCCCGGACGCCCAGGCCACCCCAATCAGCACGGCCATCACCAGTAGGTTGACGATGGCGAGGATCGCTACGGCGTTGTAGATCCGCTTCAGCAACGGTTACGTCTCCACCATCCGCAGGCGCAGATAGCGCTGCGTGCTCATTTCGTCAGCATCGGCCGCCTCTCGGCGCTGAAGCTCATAGTGATAGCGCTGCTCCCGCTTTTGCCTGAGCGTCTCCAGGACCTTCACCTTTTTGGTGGCCTCAGCCAGCAAGGCCCGCTCCCTGGCCAATTGCGCCTGCAACTGGCGGACCCGGGCCATCGCATCGAGCACCCCTCGCTGGAGATGCGACAGCCAGTGTCGATGGCGCGATACCTGTCCCACATCCAATGCGCCCACCAACGGACCCGCCCGCATGGCCGCCACCTGCTGGTCGATCCGGTTCTGCAACAGGCCGATCTCGCGCTGAACCTTCGAGATTGTCCGAAGGCTCTCGGCCACCACGCGTTTGGCTTGGTCGGCCTCCTGCAGTCGAATCCGCAGAACCGGTTCCAGTCGGAAAAGAAATCGCTTCGCCATTCTGCTCGTCTCTTTCTTTACGTCGGCCCGTCGCCGACCGCCCCAACCGGGGCACCTCGGTGCACACGGGCCTTCTTTGCCAATTCCGCAATACGTCCGTTCAGTTCGAGCAGTTGCTTCTTCGCCTGGTCGAAGCCGATGTGCTCTGCGATGCCCTGCCGCAGATACGCATCGATCAACGGCTTGGCGTCCAGAGCCAGGTCATATTCGGAATTCGTTCCCCTCGCATAGGCGCCGATGTTGACCAGGTCCTCGATATCGCGCCAGACAGCCAGAACGCGCGACGCGGTGCGCGCCGCCTCCATCTGCTCGTCGTCGACCACGTCGATCATGACACGGCTGATGCTCTCGAGCACGGACACCGCGGGATAGTGCCCGCGATTGGCCAGACCCCGCGACAGCCAGACGTGACCGTCCAGAGCACCCCGCACCGCATCGCTGATCGGTTCGTTGATGTCGTCACCCTCAACCAGCACCGTGTAGAAGCCGGTAATGCTTCCGGTCTGGGTGCGCCCGCTTCGCTCCAGCAATTGCGGAAGCATGGCGAAGACACTCGGGGTGTAGCCCTTCGTCGCCGGCGGCTCCTCTGCGGCCAGGCCGATCTGACGCTGGGCCATGGCCAGCCGCGTGAGCGAATCCACCAGCAGCAGGACATCAGCGCCTTGGTCGCGGAAATACTCGGCCACCGCCGTAGCCAAAAAGGTCGCGCGGACGCGAAGCACCGGTGATTCGTCGGATGTGCTGACAATCACGACGGAACGTTTCAGTCCGTCCTTGCCCAAATCCTTACTTAAAAAGTCGCCGACCTCGCGCCCGCGCTCACCCACCAATGCCACAACCGTCACATCCGCGGAGGTGTAACGGGCAATCATGCCCATCAGCACCGACTTGCCCACACCCGTCCCGGCAAAGATACCGAGACGTTGCCCACGCCCCGCGGTCAGTAATCCGTCTATACTGCGGATGCCCGTGCCGAGCGGCTCGTCGATCCGCAGACGAGACATGGCCTTCGGCGCCTGCCTGAACAGCGGGTAGTACTGCTCCCCGCAGAGCGAACCGCCCTCGTCGATCGGGTCGCCCATACCGTTGATTACGCGACCCAGAAGATCGCCGCCAACGGCCACGGTCTGCTGCGTGGTCCTGCATTGGACCGCATCACCCTTGCTCACGCCTGATACGTCACCCAACGGCATGAGCAATGCCTGGTCACCCCGGAAACCCACCACCTGGGCCTGCACCAGCCGCCCCGTGCGGGTGGTCATTTCGCACATCGCACCCACCGGTGCGCGCAGCCCAGCCACCGACACCCTCATGCCCGTGATACCGTCGACCGTGCCCGTCAGCCCTTGCGGGATCATCTGCTCGACGGCCTCGAACTGGGGGGCAAAGACGCTCACGCCACCGACCCTTCCCGCTCGCCGGGCACAAGCTGCTCGGCGATGCGGTCCAATTGGCCTTGCACCGTTGCGTCGACCTGGCCGCTGCCCGTCCGGATCACGCATCCACCTCGATCGATCGATTCGTCCGCCACCATGTGCAGGTGATCAAGCCGGCCTGTCTGCTGCGCCCACTGCTGACAGAACCTTTGAACCGACTCCAGTTCGGCCGGGTGCACGTGAACCACGACGTCACTCGACGAACTGACCAGCGCCACCGCTTCCTGCACATTGGACGCAGCCACCTGCGCGTCGCCAGCCACAATACGCTTGACGACTTTGCCGGCGATGGCCAGCGCAAGCCGCACCAGATCGCTGTGAGCCTGCGAAAGCATCCGCCGCTTCTGCTGATCGAAGTCGTCAAACAGCGCCGTCAACGTCGCGAGCAGTCTCTCCTGGTCTAGGCCGAAGCGCTCGCGTGCCTCGGCCAAGCCCTGTTCGTGCCCGGCACGTCGACCCTCGGCCAGACCTGCCTGGTAGCCCTTGGCATGACCTTGCTGCTTGGCCTGTTCGGTCAATTCGCGCCTGCGGCGTTGCGCATCGGCCAGGATCGACGCGGCCTCGACACGCGCGCGGGCGAGGATCCCGTCCGCCTGCGCTCGGATGTCGGCCAGGCTGAACACACTCAGTTGCAGCCCTTGCCGTCGCACGTCCTCTGCCTTGATCACCGTCGACAACGTCCTATCTCCCTACGGCGCCGTCCGGCGCCGACTGCGTTCACCGTCGCGGCGAAAGCCGATTCGTCACCCGGTTGCACGTCATTCCGACCACCTCCGCCGTGCGGCTCGCCACTCTACTTGCGTGTTACACCACCATTTCCTTCTCGCCGCCTCGACCGGCGATCATAACTTCGCCAGCATCCTCCAGACGTCGCACCACATCGACGATGCGCTGCTGAGCGGCCTCAACATCGCTGAGGCGCACGGGCCCCATATAAGCCATGTCTTCCTTGATCATCTCCGCCGCCCGCGTCGACAGGTTCGTGTAGATCTTCTCCTTCAACTCGTCGCTGGCCGTCTTCAGCGCCAGAGCCAGCTCGTCGTTGTCGATCTCCTTCAAGACCGCCTGAATGCCTCGGTCGTTGACCAGCATCAGATCCTCGAAGACAAACATGAGTCGCCGGATCTGCTCCACCAGATCGGGGTCCTCCGCCTCCAGCGACTCCAGGATGCCCTTTTCCGTGGCGCGGTCGGCGAGGTTCAGCATTTCGGCCACCGCCTCCACCCCACCCACGCGGGCAAACTGCTCGGCGAACATGCCCGAGAGCCGGTGCTCCAACCCCCGCTCCACCTCCTTGATCACCTCCGGGCTGGTCTGCTCCATGTTGGCGATGCGCGTGACGACCTCCAACTGCTTGGAGGCCGACAGACCCGACAGAATCTCACTCCCCTTGGACGGCGGAAGATGCGCGAGGATCAGCGCGATGGTCTGCGGGTGCTCGTCCTGAATGAACGTGAGCAGGTTCTCGCTCTCGGCTCTTTGCAGAAAGCTGAACGGTTGCTTGGAAACCTGATGCTCGATCTGTTGAATGATCCGTTGGGCGTTGTCCTTGCCCAGCGAACCCTCCAGCAGTCGCCGAGCATACTCCAATCCGCCCTGGTCGATGTACGATTTGGCCAACGCGAGGTTGTAGAACTCCTCGATCACCGCCTCCCGCTGGTCGCGACCTATGCCTTGAAGCGACGCGACCTCGCGCGTGATATCCTCAACGTCGTCCTCCAGAAGGTGCTGGAGCACCTGCGATGCAGCATGTTCGTCGAGAGATACCAACAGGACAGCCGCTTTGCGCGACCCGCTCAGCGACTGCGGTTCGGTCGTCCCGGGTGCTGACGACGTTTTGGCCACTGCTCCTGCTCCCATTCGCCTACCCGTTCTCTTTCTCCATCCACCGCTTCACCAGCCCCGCGGCCGAGGCTGGGTCTTCCCGCACCATGTCGTTTAGCTGCTCGATCATCTCGCCCGTCCGCACGCTCTTCTCATCGAGTTCCTGCGCGACCAGGACACCCCGGCCCTCCTGGGCATCGCCTACGGGCGGCGCCTCGCCCGACAGGACTTCAGCCATCGGGATATCGCCCGCCCCCAAACCGGCCAAGACCGTCCCATCCGCCCCAATCGAAACCGGTGCGCGCCTGCCCAGCAGAAGCATCATGAACAGACTTACCACCGCCAACGCCCCAAGCCCCACCTGCTGGCCATACGTCTTCGTCAAGGCCAGGGCGCCCATCGAGGCTGCCTCGGGCGCGGACTCCAACAGCGCCGGGGTGTTCACGTCGTAATACATGGTCACCTGAACCTGTTGCGGTTCGGTCGCATGGATCAGGGGCATGACCTGCTTGCGGATCTCTTCCAGTTGCCCGGTCCCCAGCAAGGCCGCGTCGTCCGGCTCCTTGCCCTCGTTTCCGGGCTGCTGGAGGAACACCGCCTTCAAATAACTGCGAGGCACGTTTACCGCCGCGTTCAATTGCCGTACGGCTCCCAACCCTGTTTCCGTTCTGACCACACGTTCGTCCGCCGGTTCGGACTTGATTCGTTCCGTCTTCTTCTCGTTCTGGTCCGACGGACCGCCCACCGATGCAACGGCCTGTCCGACGTTGGGCACCACTCCCGGCTCGGCACCCGGACGGTTGCGGGTTTCGGTCTGCTTGGTGCTTTCGATCTCCAGATCGATCGTCTTATTCTGCGTCCGGTGGTATTCCTGGCGCGCCGACGACTCAAGCTCGGCGAAGATGTTCACCACCACACCCGGAATCGCGCGCAACTGATCGCGAACCTTCTGCGTGTAATGCTCCTCGGCCTTCTTGGCCAACTCGAGCAGGTCGGACGCCGCTGCGCTCGCGCTGTCGTGGTCGCGTACGCGGTATGACTTACCCGTCCGCCCGTCGGTGATCCCGACTTTGGTAGCGTCCAGGCCCGCCACGGCTCCAGCCACGAAGCCGGCAATGGCATCCACGTTCTCGGCGGTGAGCCCCTGGCCCGGCTGGGTCCACACCATCACGCTCGCCGTGGGGCTCGCCGCGACGGATCCCAGGCCCCGCCGCATCGGCTTGTCGATCACGACCTTCGCCTGTTGGATTCCCCGGAAGTCACTCAGCATCTTCGACAGCTTGTTAGCCTTCGCGTATGCCCAGATTCGATGGCTGTCAGCCTGACTTCGGAACGGACTGTCATCCTCGATGATCTTCTCGATGGTCAGACTCGTGTCGGCCGGCAGCATCTGACGTTCGCCCAGCCGCGCCAGGACGCGGTCGCGGTCGCTGCGCCCCACAAAGATCTTGCTGCCCTCCACCTGGTACGAGATTCCCATGCTGCGCAGCTCGTTCTCGGCCGACAGCAGTTGATCCGGCGAGGAAAACCCCTCGAAAACCACCGGCACCATCTCGGGACGCGCCGCCCATTGCAGCAGCCACACCATCGAGAGCACCACCAGCACCGCACACAGACCGATTGCCAGACGCTGCGAAGTGGTCAGCCCCGACAAGTGCTGGGCAACCTGTACCAGGCTCTTGCGAAGGAATTCCATCCGATCAGCTCCACATTACGGCAGGCTCCGGGTCGGGCCCGACCGCACTAGACGCGCATCTGTTGAATCTCCTCATACGCGTCCATCAGCTTGTTCCGGATCTCCATCAACAGCCCGAACGCCACCTGGGCCTTACGAACGGCACTGAACACCTCAGCCATATTCTCCGTCTCGCCTGTCGCCAGCCGCTCGACGCCGGCTGTCGCCTCCTGCTGGAGGTTGTTGACCTGGTTCAGGCTCTCCAGCAGCACCGTCTTGAAATCCTTGCCCGCCGGCGCCGAGCGCTGCGGATGATCGGGACGGGTGATCGGCGAGGGACGAGTCAGGGGGTTGACATTGTTTACGTCCATCGAGTCCGGCATGATCCGCCACCTCTGCCTTCCACCGCCGCTACGCCAGCAACCGCAACGTGTTGCTCACCATGGATTTAGTCACCTGCATCGCCGTGATGTTCGCCTCGTAGGCCCGCGCCGCCTCCAGCGCGTTGATCATTTCCGTGCTTACCTGCACGTTCGGATACCGAACATAGCCATTCGCATCGGCGTCGGGGTGTCCCGGCTCGTGGACCAACCTCGGCGGGGCCGGATCCTCGCCGATCCGCCCCACGTGCACACCCCGGCCGCCGCCGCCGTCGCCCTCGGCAAAAACGACGAAGCGCCGGCGGTAGGGCTCGCCCTGGCCATCCGCGTTGCGCGTGGTGAATGCGTTGGCCAAATTGCCCGCCACGGTGTCCATACGTATGCGTTGCGCCTGCAGCGCCGAAACGCTAATGTCGAGTGCATCAAACATCGCTCAGTTCAACCCTATTCCAGTCGCCCTCGAATGGCCGACATCATGCTGTTGTAGCGCCCGCGCAGCAGTTCCAGCGCCATCTGATGGACCATTGCGTTCTTGGCCAGCTCGCTCATCTGCCGCTCTGCCTGGGCGTTCGTCCCGTCGTGAAACAGCACGTTCTGCGGCTCGACTTCGACCGGGTGCAGTTCCACGCGTCCGCTCGGGTCTACTTGCCAGCCTCGGCCGTCTTCCACCTCCAGGCCGGCTTCGCCCGTTCGCGTCCGTCGCGCCAGGGCCTCGGACAGCGCCTGCCTGAAGCCCGCCAGATCCACGTCCTTGGGTCGGTAGCCCGGCGTGTCCAGGTTGGCTATGTTGGCCAGCAGCACGCGATGGCGGTCCTCGGTGAAGGCAGCCAGTTTCTCCAAGGCCACTACCGACCCGCTGTTGATAACAGAACTCAGCAGCATCCGATCCTCTCCACCGCACCCACCGAGCGGGCACACCGGCGGCGCTCGGTCGCCCTAACCGAATCACAGGCTATCGTATCTGTTGCAATCGCCATACCAGCCTCGACCACTGCCCCGGACTGCCCCGCTAACGCCTGTCGACGCTCCTGCAACGCGCAATTCCTGCGCTTCGACCCGGCGATTCCTGCGCCGACCGCATCATCCCGCACGCAGCGACTCCTCTTCCTCCCGCCAACGCTTCAGCTTCATTCCCAGCGTCCTCAGGCCGATCCCCAACGCCTTGGCCGTCCGCTCGCGGTGCTCGTTGAACCGGGCCAGGGTCTGCCGAACAAGTTCTCGTTCTGCATCCTCCAGAATATGGCCGGGACGGTGATGGCCCGGGAACTTGACCGACCGAACCTGCCCGGCCAGCCACATCTCAATGTGATGGGCCTCCACCGTCTCACCGCTGACCAGAATCGAGGCCCGCTCACAGACGTTCTCCAACTCCCGCACGTTGCCCGGCCAGTCGTACTGCAGCAGCAGACGCTGCGCTCGCCCGGAGAATCGGAGAGGCTCGCGCCCCTCGCGATTCGCGATTCGCTCCAGGAAATAGTCGCTCAGTTGGGGGATGTCCTCGCGCCGGTCGCGAAGCACGGGCAGCACGATCGGCAACACGCTGATGCGGAAGTACAGATCCTCACGGAATCGACCGCGAGCCACCCATTCACGCAGCGCCCGATTCGTGGTGGCGATCACGCGAACGTCCACACGTCGCGTAATGCTGCTGCCCACCCGCTCGAACTCACGCTCCTGGAGAACTCTCAACAACTTGGCCTGAAGGTTCAGCGGCACCTCGCTGATCTCATCGAGCATTAGCGACCCGCCCTCGGCCAGTTCAAACCGCCCCTTGCGGAGGCGATCCGCTCCCGTGAAAGCGCCCTTCTCGTGCCCGAACAACTCGCTCTCCAGCAGCCCGCTGGACAGCGCGGCACAGTTCAGACACAATATCGGACGACTTGCACGCGGGGAGGCGGCGTGAATGGCCCGAGCCACCATCTCCTTGCCCGTGCCCGACTCACCCTCGACCAGAACCGTGGCGCTGCTGTTGGCCACGCGTTGAATCTGACTGCGCACCTCCTGCATGGCCGGCGATTCTCCCACGAGACTTCGCCCCTGCTCCCAGTCCAGCAGCGACGTTCGCAGCGCCTCGTTCTCCGCCCGCAGACGCCCGTCCTGGATTGCGCGTTCGGCCAGAATCACAATCTCATTGCCTTGAAAAGGCTTCTGTAGGTAGTCAAACGCCCCCAGCTTCATGGCCTCCACAGCCGTCGCCACGGTCCCGTAGGCGGTCATGACGATCACCGGTGCCTCGACGCCCGCCGCACGCAGCCCGCGCAGCAACGCAATCCCGTCCATCGCGGGCATCTTCAAATCGGTGATAACCAGGTCGAAAACACGCTGACGCGCCGCCTCCAAGGCGTCGTGACCGTGTTCGTAGATCTCAACCTGATGGTCCTCTCGGCACAGAATCGCCTTGAGGGAATCACGCATCAGCTCCTCATCATCAACGACACAAACTCGCGCCATCCTCAACCCTCCCGGTCAGCCGCCAATGACCCGTTCAACAGTTGCAGGCGTATCGTGAAGGCCGCACCGCCCCCGGGCCGATTCGCCGCCCGGATCGTGCCGCCATGCGACTCGACAATCCGGTGCACGATCGCCAGACCGAGGCCCGTACCCGTCTCCTTCGTCGTAAAAAACGGGTTGAAAAGGCGATCCAACGCCTCGCCGGCTATGCCGCTACCCCGATCCGTTACCTCGATCTCCACGTGGTCGGCGCCCACCCTACGGCTCGACAAACGCACAAGCCCACCGGCCTCAGATGCCTCCGACGCGTTCACCAGGAGATTCAGGACCGCTCGCTGCAGTTGCCCGGCATCGGCCCAGAGTTCCTGGTCGCCGACCGCGTCGTCGATTTCGACTTCCACGCAGCGCTGCACGAAATGCGGTCGGGCCATCTCCACCGCTTCCATGAGAGTCGACTTGAGCAGCGCACGGCGGCGCTGCAACTGTCTTGGATGGGCGAACGCCAGCACGTTGCTCACGACACCGTCAAGCCGCCCGACGCCCTTCTGAATCTTGCGTACCAGATCGAGTGATGTTTCCGAACCCCGGCAGTCTTGCTCCAAGAGAGAGGCGAACAGCGAAATCCCGCCAAGCGGGTTGCGGATCTCGTGCGCGAGCCCCGCCGCCATCTCACCCAGCGCGGCCAACCGCTTTCGCCTTTCCAACTCGCGATTCTTGGCGGCCAGTTCCCCGCGCAGTCGCGACAGCTCGCTTTCGAGTCTTTCGTACGCCACCTTGAGCTTCTCGGTCACCTCGTTGTACGCGAGGATAATGGCCCCAAGTTCCCGCTCTCGGTCGGTGAGGCCCTCGGCATTCGACGGTGCCGCGACAGCCGGCGAACGCTCCAATATCTCCGCGGGCGACGTCATCGTCTCACTCATCGGTCTGATCCAGGTATCTCGGCTCATCCGACTTCGACGCGTACGCTCGATGGGCCTGCTGCCCCGCCGCCGCTTGGTGAAGCTCCTGTTTGATCTGATTTCTCCGCAATGACAGGGACTCCGTGTCGCTTTCGTCGCGCTTCAGTATCGTCTTGAGCAGCTCATTGACCTGCCCCACCAGGGCTCGCACTTCATCCTGCTGCTGCGGCGACATCGTCGCCAGGATCTGCCCTGATTGGGCGCGGATCGGCGCCAGCGACCCGTCCAGATCCATCAGACGATCGACCAACCGCTGTCGACTCGACAGCAGACGCAACAGGCCATCGGTGTCGTTCGAAGCGACCAGTGACTCCTGCCGGTGCGCCAGCGCGTAGAGTTCGCGGTACAGATCTCGCTGCCGAGTCAGCAATTCGGTCAATCGTCGCCCGTCCTCAACGAGTGCAGAAGCGTTCATGGTGCGCTCCCTTCTTGTGATGCCAGAAGACCCGAGTCTTCAACCCACGCGAGCACATCCTGCCAGCGCTGACGGTCGATGCCGGTCGGCTGCTGCGCAAAGTCCGAAACCGGCATTCGCCGCAGAAGCCAGCGGGCTCGCCCGAGAGCCGTCCGCGCCCGCTGCCGCTCGCCCAGACGAAAATAGCAGTTGATAATCTGTAAATATGCCGACAACGACACAGGCTCATTCTGATAGCGATAGGCCGCCTGCTCGTACAGCGGGACCGCCTGCTCGTACTGTCCCAGCTCAAAGGCGCATTCCGCCCGGTACAGGTACCCAAGCCGAAGATAGAGCTGCTCGCGCGCCGACAGCGACTCCTCAGGCCTCGCGCCATAGGCCTCGATCACCTGTTCGTACAGCCTCGCCGCCTCTTGCAGACGCTTGCGGAACTCGCCCAGCAGCGTCTCGCGCGCGTTGAACTCCACATCCCCCCCTGCCCGGCTGCGCAGCGCCAAGCCTGCCTTAAGGTACGAGTCGGCCAACATGAACTGCACCTGCGGCCGTCGCGCGTCTTGCGGATAGTACTCCAGGAAGTCCGCCAGACGCGCAATGGCGTCGGTATGCCTGTCCATGTGGCCGTACAACTCGCCCAGCCTGAACAGCGCCTCCCGGAACAGCGGCGCTTCGGGCGTATACAGTCCGGGTTGGCTGGGGTCTTCCTCCAACACGAGCAGAAGAACCTGCTCGGCCTGTTCATAGAAGTCCGCACCAAGCGCCACGAAGCACTGCGACAGCGGCACCATGGCGCTGAACGCCGACAGAGTCCGAGGGTGTTTCTGCACCAACGTGCGATACGACTCAATCGCCGAGTGGAGTTCGTTTTGCGCCTGGTAGGCCTGCCCCAAACGGAACCGCGCCTGCGGCGTGCGCGGACTGTTTGGACGCTGGACGATGAATTCGCTGAGAATCTCGATCACACTCTCCGTTTCGCCGGCTAGATCGAAGTCGTCGGCCGCCTGCCACGCAGCGTCCTCGGCGATGGCGTCCCGCAGCGTGTTTGCCTTCGCCAGCTCGAGCCACGTGTTGGCCGCTTCGCCGAAATGCCGTTTGGCCTCAGCCAGTCGTTCTGCACTTGCCCCTTCGTGCGGGTCGCCCCCGAGACGGTCCGCCTCGCTGCGCGCCTGACGGCCCAGTTCTTCATGCAGGCGCGCCACCACGCCCAGGTACCAGGTCACCTTCTCCAGGTCTTGCCGGTTGGTCAGATCGAGTGCCAACTTGATGAACCGCAGCGCCTCGACCGTACGTCCTCGCGCCCGCAAGTTGTAGTAGAGCCCTGTCAGGCTGGTACGCACCGCCGCCCCATCCACCAGGCGCCCATGCCGTCCGCGATGGAACAGCGCCACAACCTCCTCGTACGCCCCGCCCGCCTCGTCGTATCGCTCGAGAGCCGCCAAGCATTCAGCCCGGCCAAGCATGCACCCCGTCACGTACGGGCCCGACGCGAACGACGCCAGCACATCGTCAAACACGGACAGTGCGTACTGAGGCCGATCCTGCTGGTAGTCCAACCGTCCCAATAGCCAGCCGGTTTTGGCGCTGAGCTCATCGCTGACGCTCAACCTTGCACGAAGTTGGCGTACCAGCGGCTCTGCTTCGTCGTAATCACCCGCATAGAACTCCGTCAGCGCGGCCAAGTAATCCAACTGCCCGCTAAGCGAGCCATCGGTAACGCCCCGACGCGTGCGGGTCAGCAATTCGCGAGCTTCATCCAGTTGGCCCTGCCGCAGCAGCAGCTCGGCCTTGCGCTCGACGGCCCACACCAGATTAGCCGGATCATCCTGGCTGTGTGCGAGCAACGAGTCGATCTCTTCCGCAACACGGTCGGGCGGAACGTCGGGCATTATCCCCAGCAACTCGATGAGCCTGCGGCGAATCTGGTTGGGCCGCGATGGGGCCAGACTCAGCGCCTGACGATACCGGGCCACCGCCTTGTCCCACCGGCCCAGCCACTCGTATGCGGCGGCCAACTGCTCGACGTCCTCAGCCGTTGGGGGCAGCCCCCTTTCCGTGGCTTGGCCGTAGTTGTAGATGATGCGTTTGGCATTCTCCGGGTCGTGCTCGGCCAGGGGCTTCTCGACGGCGAAAATCGTACGAGCCATGAGCCGACGGAGCCGCGCCACCTCTTCGTCGGGTCGCTCCTGTTCGAGCAGAGACTTGATCAATTCGGCAGCCTGCGTGTGGAAGCGCCCCCTCATCAGCACTTCCACGCGCTTCACGTACATCTCGAAGGGCACTTCTTCCTGGTCCGGGCCCATGCGGACCAGGCCGACCGCCAACAGGACCAGCGCGCATGCGAGCAACGGCACCTGCCACTTGCCGGCTAAGGACTGCCGAAGCTGCCCCGGTCCAACAGGCCTGCTCATCCTGAGCCTCTTTCCAGCCGGCCCTCCTGGCCGACCAAACTTACGGGCTGCTACATGGCGCCGCGGGGGGCGCCGGAAAGGTCACCTGCGAACGTCTCACCCGCCATCAAAGATCGTATTTCTGCAAGCCGATGCGTTTTCTTCAATTCGCCGATGCGGTGCAGTCTTTCGAACACCGACTCGTCGAAGAGACGGTGCCCGCCGGGCGTCCATGTGTGCTCGCGTATCAGGCCCATGACCGCGTAATTGTGAAGGGTCTTGCGGGACAACCCGGTGTGCCACACGACCTCCTGCACGCGATATAACTTGGGGGGAATTGTGCATCGCCCCGGCCCGTCCGGCAGACAATTCCGCTGCGAGCGGCTGGCTGCAGACACCGCACCCGCCGAAGCCAGTCCCATCTCCTTGTGCCCTTTCAGCAGGACGAAAGACATTAGACGAAACGTCTATGAGCTTTATGCGCCGGACCGATAACTACGTCAATAGGCAATCGCTCAATTTGTCGAAAATTTCTTGGACCATCCCCTCGCCGCGCCCCGATACAAGCAGCGCGACCCGACTCGGCACGCCGCACACAAGCCTGGATCGCCACCATGAACGACTCCTTCTGCAAGGTCCTCGCCGTAACGCCCGATAATATGCTTATCCGCTCGCTCCGCGCTGAGTTGAGGCGGGGCGGGGCCGCCACACAGGTCGTACACCTCAAAAGCCCCGACGCCATTGCCGGCGCAGCCGGCCTTCAGGACTGGCTCGTCGTCGATGTCGATCGCTTCGGACACGCGGTCTGTCGCCACGGCAGCGTAGTCGCTTGGCCAGGACAACGGCTATTGGTCTGCAAAAGCGATTTGCGACCACCTTTTAATTGCCTCGTGGTCGACCGCCGTAAGGCGGCTTGCCGCCTCAGCATACTCGTGAGCGGCGATTTCCCGTCACCGAAGCGCCTGCCGCGTACACGACAGCAGCAGAGACGGAAACGCATGGACCCGCATGGCCCGCAGACGTGGGAGCTTCTGGCAGCCGCCGCCGAACTCAACCGACTCAATCGCAGGCAGTTGGCCGAGAGCTGCGTGCGACACCTGCCGCCCGTGTTCGACATGAGGCTGGCATCCTACTACAGCTACGACCCCAAAGCCGGAACACTAGTGCTGGAATGCTGCAATCATCCCTATGAAATCAACACGCTCATTGACCTGGGGCGCGACCCCGGCCACCCGATGGCCTGGGCCATCGGAAAGAATCGCCCCTGCCTGATCCGTGACTGGGAGACAGCCACACGTCCCCTGCCGGAGCGACCCTACGCAAGCCGCTACAGCACAAGAAGCTGCATCATCATTCCGTTAACAACGCCCGACCGCCTGGCCGGCGTGCTGAACCTCTCCGATCCAGCCGACGACCGACCTCTCTCGACCGAACAACACCAGCCTCTGCTGAGGATGCTGGCCGACATACTCAATGGCGCCGTAGCAAATATTGACCTGTTCGAACGCACGCAGCAGCAGGCCCTCACCGATGCCCTGACCGGCCTGGGCAACTACCGGGCCTTCAACCAGCAACTCCGTAACGAGGTTATGCGCTCCCGGCGCTACGGCACCCCACTCAGCCTCATGCTGCTGGATGTGGACGGACTCAAACAGGTCAACGACAGCCTGGGGCACCCAGCCGGCGACCGTCTGCTGCGCACGGTGGCCTCCAGGGTCGTGGCGGCAGTCCGCCAGATCGACCTCCCCGCTCGCTGCGGCGGCGACGAGTTCGGCGTCATTCTTCCCAACACCGAACTGGAAGCCGCCAAGCACGTGGCCCAGCGCGTCCTGGGCGACATCCGCCAGAAGTCGATCACATGGCGCCGCAAGCCACTGCCGGCCTCGATCAGCGTTGGTGTGGGCCAGTATCAGGGCGAGTTGACCACCGACGAGTTCATTCGCAGCATCGACAAGGCTCTATACACCGCCAAGGTCGAGGGCAAAAACCAAATGGCGGTCAGCCACGCGGTGCCGCAGCCGGCGCGACGCACCCCCACATCAGCAGCCCCCAGCCTGCACTCGTAGTCCTGGTAAGTTGTTGCGTAAGGTTTGAAGACCGCCCGCTTGGTCTAGGCGACCCCATCATAGCAGCCGTGTTGCCGCACCAGCTCGATGACCCGTTGATACTGCTGGAAGCTCACGTTGTCGGGCACCGAGTGGTCGCTGTGGTAGATGTAGCCACTGCCCTGCTTGGCGACGGCGAACTTCTCGGCGATCTCCCTCTCGATCACCGCCGGGTCGGGATGGCTCATACAGCGGACATCGATACCCCCCATGAAGGAGAGTCGATCGCCGTACTGCCGCTTGAGCGCGATCAGGTCCATCCCCGCTTTGACCTCCAGGGGTTGAAGACAGTCGAACCCCGCCTCGATGAAGTCGGCCACCCGGTCGCGAACGCAGCCACAACTGTGCAGCAGCACCGGCCAATTGTGCTCGTGCGCCCAGCGGCACAGCCGGGCGTGGTGTGGCATGAGCAGACGGCGGTACATGTCCGGCGAGAATAAAGTGGTATTGCGGTACCCGTTATCGTCGTAAGCAAACACGCCGTCGAAGTGATAGCCCCCCCGGTGCATCGCCTCGCCCGCGTCGATGGCCAGGTCGATGCCCATGGCGAACATCTCCTCGGCCCAGTCGGGCTCCATGGCCATAGCCATCAGCAGGTTCTCGCTGCCAAGGATGCCTTGGGTCTTGTCGTAGCCGATCGCCGCCGCGTAATGGCAGAACAGACCACGCTGGCGAGCCGCCCGGTTGCCGGCCAGGCCCTTGTCGGTGTCGATCCGCGAGTCGTTGTAGGTGTAGCGGTCCCTATGCTCGTTCCACACCTGGCGGCTGGTGACCGTGAAGCCGCGATACTCCGGCGTGCTGGTGGCGGCCTTGAAGTTCATCACGATCGCGCCGTTGGCGTTGCGGACGACGGTGTAGTCGTCGGTCTCCTCGACAGTCTCCTGGGGAAGCTGGAGACTCAGGTCGGCGCTAAACGCGGCAAACTCGTAGCCGAAGTAGTCTTCGGGCGTGGCATCTGGTGGCAGGCCCTCTTTGTGCCACCGCTCGACCGCGGTGAACCACGGCGAATCGTGGATCGGCACCTTATCGATCGGCTCCCGCCGCAACGCGCCCAATACTCTTTCGCGCGAGGTCATCGCAACGCCCCTTTCCATGTTGCTGCACATCATGCCTTGGGCGGCTGTGAAGTCAACCATTGCATGGGTCTGGTGTGCCTTCGTCCGACGGCGTCTATGTGAGGGGCGCATGCAGCAGACGTGCGGCCGCTAATGTGCAGTCCATCGAAGGATCACTCGCTCAGGCCGAGTTTGTTGAACCGTTCAGTGATCGGCTTCTCGGCGGCGGCGCGCTGGGCGGCGGTGGGAATGGCGTCCAGGCGGCGCTGCAACTGGCGGGTCATCTCGTGGATGGGGTGCATCAGGTCGTCAAATTCCCGGTCGACCTGCCATGTCCACGGGGTGTTGTAAAGACCCATCTCACGATGGCCCAACTGCCATTTGATGCGGTTCAGCAGCGCCTTGGCCCGCCAGTCGTCCGTCGTAATCTGCCCGGCCCGGTCGGACAACTCCGCCAGAATCGACTCGGCCGTCTCCTGCTGGGCTTCGTCGAACTGATAATAGGAGACGGCTTCATTGACGTACTGCCGCCACCTGCGGGTCATCTGATAGTCCAGCATTCGTTCGCCCGTGCGGCGTGCTTCGGCGAGTTCGTCGGGCTCGGATGGGGCCGACGCGGCGGCTTGCTGCTCCGGGTCGTCTTGCTGCTTCGGCTCGTGGTGGACGTTGAAGGGGTCCTCACGCCTACCGACGTTGCCCTCCTTCCAGCGGGCCATTTTCTTCGTGTAGCCGTCGAAGAAGAGCGTCGCGGCTATGGTGTCAGCCGCGTAGCGGGCCTGTTTTTCGGGAGGAATCAGCGGACGGAGATCCTCCACGACGCCGAGCCAGCATTCGCGCATCGGCGCCACCAGGGGGACGGACAGCTCGGCCCATCGCTTGCCCAACTCGGGCGTGAAACGGCCTTGGCTTTCGATGACGCTCTCGAAGGCGAACTCGAAAAACGCCTGCCCCTGCTCCTGGTTCTCGTGGGCGGTCTGCATGAGCCGCCGCGCGATCAGTTCGGCCGCCTTTTCCTGCGCCTCCTCGTCGAGGCCGTACTGCCTCTTGAGAGGGTCGCCGGCACAAAGCGTGCCAATAGCGCGGGCGATTCCGGGGGTCAGACGCAGACCGCGTTCGGTCGGGCGCATGTAATCGGGTTGCGGTTCGGACTGTTCCTGCTGAGCGACGACCGTAGCCCCCAACAGCAGCAATATAACAACAGCGGCACAAGGCTTGCCCCGGTTCGGACGAACTCGTCGAGACTTTTTCATCACGTACCCCACTGGATCGTTTGATTGCTAAGTCCCAAGCTATATCGTACTACACGTCCGCAGGTATGGCAGCCCCTACCGTGGCGGCCAGATGACGAAGTCGCCTTCCTCTTTCCAATTGGTGTGGGTGCCGCCGTCGTCCTGACCATTGGAACCTACCGAGTAGAGCGTAAACGACTCGCCGTCGCGGCGATAGACGAACGGCTGTTCGGTAAACGCATCGACAGTCACGTGGCCGGCGTCGGGCAGGTCATCGAGCGAATCCGGCAGCGTGCCCGTCTGCTGACGGTGGGCCAGCACCCGAACCAGCGTGTGCGTCAGTCGCCGGTGCGACTCACGGCTGGTTTCGGTCCTCTTGCACTTGGCGCCAGCCCACGTGAGGTGACGCAAGAGTGGGTTCGGTTCGTACGCTGATTCGCCTTGAAGTTGCTCCAGCCGCGTTTTTGCATCGGGGTAGGGCATCGCTATGGCCGCGGCCATGCGGTCGTAGTACGCATTGGCAGACCGGACTGTCTTGTCGAGTAGCCCCCCGGTCTGGCGGAAGTCGTTCAGCTCGCCCACCTGATCGTCGGTCATGCCGAAGCCTTGCTCGGGTTCCCGCAAATCCAGCGCGGGCCCACCCGTCTCCGGATCGATCTGGAAAACGCGCTGGCATGTATCCATAAGCATGGCTTTCTCGGCCGGGATTGCGCGGGCATACGACGGCAGCGGCGGATCGTCGCGCTCCAAACGCTCAGCCAGCATCCCGTAATCGAGCGCGTCGCCCGCATCGGCAGACAAACGGGCAACATCGGGGTACGCCAGCGCGTCCACGGCCATGCTGACCAGCGACTCGATCAGGAAAGGCGTTCTCGACTGAAGCCGGGCCACGCGAGCGACGGTGAGCAGGTCCTCGGCGGCGTCGGCGTAGCGTCCCTGGCTGCGATGCCAGCTCGATCGAGCCGCCAACGCCTTACACGTGTTTCGCAGGCGTGACAACTGCGGCAACTGCACAGCTATCAAGCCCTGACTGCCACCAGCGGAGTACTCACGAGCGTACGCAGGTTTTTCCGACGCCTGACGGAACAATTCCAGGGCGTCGGCGTTCTGCTCGAACCACTCAGCCAGCATGGCGCCCTGCTCGCTGTCCCAGTCCAAGCTGCTGTCGAGCGCGCCGTTCAACATGTCATAGTGCTCGCCGAGACCGACCAATCGCTCCATAGCCTCGTCGAGCAGCGGCGCGGCGTTGTCCTCGTCGGCGACGCCCTCGTTGTTGACGCGGTGCAACCATTCGACATAGTCGACCGGGTTACACGGATCGGGCGGGGGCACAGCCAAGTCGGGCGCGGCAGCGCCGGCGAGCCCGAGCAGGGCGGCATCACCGAAGGCTTCGTCCGGCAGCAGTTCGAACTGCTTGAGCAGTCTGTCGTACTCCTTGCCTTGTTTGCCCTGCACCGCGCCGGTTGCCAGGTCGATGACCTTGAGCCTGCCCCAGCCGCAGCGGATAAACAGCCTCTTGTGGTCTCTGCTGAAGCGGAACTTGGCACCGCCGGTCCATTCCAGGCGAAGCTTGCGACGCTTGAGGTGCTTGATCTCATCCGGTTCGAGCAAATCCGACAGCGCCAGGTCGCGCACGAGCTTGCCCTCGGGCCCGTAGATCACCAGCGCGTGCTGTCGGCCGCCGTGCGACCAGTCGTCGATGGTGACCACGTGCCGCCCGTCGCCAGCCACCAGCACCCGTCGCGGGGCCCACTCGTTGAGAAGCTTGCCGCGCCAGAGGACTTGGCCGGCCTTGTCACCCTTGCGGGCCTTCATCTCGGCCAAGCACTCACCTTTGACGCGAGGCCAGTCTTTCGTTGGGGTCACGCGAAATGAAAACGCCCGGTCGGCCGAAGAGCGGGTCTGGACACTCGGCGGCAGGATCTGCACGGACTTCGGGTCGTCAGCGCCGCCCCCCGCCGTCAGCACGACAAGTAGGAGCACAGCACGCACAGTTTTCCCCTATCAGCCCCGGGCCCCATAGATTGTACCACACAATGTAGACGTAGACGTGCCGGGCGGGCCTGCGTTAGCGCCTACACGTCGCCAAGGGGGGCGTTGGCGCACGAAAAAACCCGCCTGGTTTCAGGCGGGCTTTTTCAAGAAATAGCGTCGGCGATCACCTACTCTCGCCCCGAAGGACTACCATCGGCCGAGCGGGCTTAACGGCTCTGTTCGGAATGGGAAGAGGTGTTTCCCCGCTCGTATGGTCACCGACAATATCGGGTCGCCTGCGCGGGCCTCTGTTGGCCCGCGGGCGTGATGCTTCGGTCAACCGAATAGAGGCCAGGTAAACGTGTTGTCGAGGTCGTTGCGTCGTCTGCGACGGCTTGGTCAGCGATTCATAAATGTGGTCAAGCCCTCGGCCATTAGTACCGGTAAGCTAAAGACATCTCTGCCCTTACACATCCGGCCTATCAACCTGCTGGTCTTGCAGGGGCCTTCAGCTCACCCCGAAGGGGAGCACCGAGACCTCATCTTGGGGAGGGTTTCACGCTTAGATGCTTTCAGCGTTTAACCTTTCCCAGCTTAGCTACCCTGCGGTGCCGCTAGCGCGACAACAGGTACACCAGAGGCTGGTACCTCCCAATCCTCTCGTACTAGGGAGATACCCCCTTCAAGTCTCGTACGCCCACGGCAGATAGGGACCGACCTGGCTCACGCCGGTCTGAACCCAGCTCGCGTACCGCTTTAATCGGCGAACAGCCGAACCCTTGGGACCGCCTTCAGCCCCAGGATGCGATGGGCCGACATCGAGGTGCCAAACGACTCCGCCGCTATGAACGCTCGGGAGTCATCAGCCTGTTATCCCCGGAGTACCTTTTGTCCGTTGAGCGATCGCCCTTCCACACGGAACGATCGGGTCACTAGGGCCTGCTTTCGCATCTGCTCGACACGTCAGTCTCGCAGTTAAGCCGGCTTATGCCCTTACACTCGATGCGCGATTGCCAACCGCGCTGAACCGACCTTTGCGCTCCTCCGTTACTCTTTAGGAGGAGACCGCCCCAGTCAAACTGCCCACCAAGCACTGTCCCCCGCCCGGCTTCACGGGTCGAGGTTAGGCAACGAACAACACAAGGGTGGTATTTCAAGGATGGCTCTGCGATCCCCGGAAGGACCGCTTCAAAGCCTCCCACCTATCCTACGCATGTGCAGCCCGTGGCCAATACCAGGCTACAGTAAAGGTTCACGGGGTCTTTCCGTCTTGCCGCGGGTATGTGGTATCTTCACCACAAGTCCAATTTCACCGAGTCCGTCCTCGAGACAGTGCTCCAGTCGTTACGCCATTCATGCACGTCGGAACTTACCCGACAAGGAACTTCGCTACCTTAGGACCCTCATAGTTAGGGCCGCCGTTAACCGGGGCTTCGGTTGCAAGCTTCTCCCGGCAAGCCGGGATGACCTACTTCCTTAACCTTCCGGCACCGAGCAGGCGTCAGTCTCTATACGTCGTCTGTACGACTTAGCAGAGACCTGTGTTTTTGATAAACAGTCGCCAGAGCCACTTTTCTGCGCCCTCTGTCGGACATTTTGCAACACCCGACAGGAGGGACCCCTTATCCCGAAGTTACGGGGTCAATTTGCCGAGTTCCTTAAGGACGGTTCTCTCGAGCGCCTGAGGATACTCTCCTCGCCTACCTGTGTCAGTTTTAGTACGGATCCGCCAATTGTCCTCGCGAAGCTTTTCTCGGCCACACCGCCCTGCACTTCAGCAACCAATCGGCCTCGCTCCGTCGCCGAAGCGACCGAGAACCCTCGAGCCTCATCGTGGGCTACAGCTTGGTGTGACGTCATCCGCGATTCAACCGCATGACGGAGGGCAGGACTATTAACCTGCTGTCCATCGGCTACGCCTTTCGGCCTCGCCTTAGGGTCCGCCTAACCCTGGGCGGATTTACCTTCCCCAGGAAACCTTAGGCTTTCGGCGAGCAGGATTTTCACCTGCTTTATCGTTACTCATACCGGCATAATCACTTCCCAGGCCCACCACGGCTCCTCACGGTACCGCTTGTATCTGCCTGGGAACGCTCCCCTACCGCGCCACGGCGAACCGTGACACCCGCGGCTTCGGTTCCATGCTTAGCCCCGTTCATTATCGGTGCCCAATTTCTCGACGGGTAAGCTATTACGCACTTTTTAAATGGTGGCTGCTTCTAAGCCAACATCCCCGCTGTCTCAGAAACCGGACTTCCTTATCCACTCAGCATGGATTCGGGACCTTAGCCGACGGTCCGGGCTGTTTCCCTTTTGACCACGAAGATTATCCCCCGCAGTCTGACTCCCACGCTTAGCCGTGCGGTATTCGGAGTTTGGTTGAAGGCGGTAGGCTGGTAACCCCCGCGATTCATCCAGTAGCTCTACCCCCGCACGGGAACACGTGAGGCTAGCCCTAAAGCTATTTCGGGGAGAACCAGATATCTCCAGGTTTGATTAGACTTTTACTCCTCCCCACAGCTCATCCCCTAACTTTTCAACGTTAGTGGGTTCGGTCCTCCGCGCCCTTTTACGGGCACTTCAACCTGGCCATGGGTAGATCACCTGGTTTCGGGTCTGCCACCTGCGACTAACCGCCTTTCGGCGGACGCCCTATTCAGACTCGCTTTCGCTTCGGCTGCCCCGCTGAGCGGGTTAACCTGGCCACAGACGACAACTCGCCGGTTCATTATGCAAAAGGCACGCGGTCAGCCATTTCCCGACAAGTCGGGACATAGGCCTCCCACTGCTTGTAGGTACACGGTTTCAGGTACTTTTCACTCCCCTAGTAGGGGTTCTTTTCACCTTTCAGTCACCTTACTTGTCCACTATCGGTCGTCGAGGAGTACTTAGCCTTGGAGGGTGGGCCCCCCGGCTTCACACCACGTTCCACGAGCATGGTGCTACTCTGGAAAGCCGATGGTAACGGAGGGCGCCGACCGTCGCGTACGGGACTGTCACCCGCTGTGGTGTGCCTTTCCAGACACTTCCGCTGGCCGTGCCTTTGTAACTCCTCTCGGCTCCCGCAACCCCGACCCGAAGGTCGGTTTGGGCTATTCCGCTTTCGCTCGCCGCTACTGACGGAGTCTCGGTTGATTTCCTTTCCTGCGGGTACTGAGATGTTTCAGTTCCCCGCGTTGGCCTCGCCCGGGCTATGCATTCACCCGGGGATGACGCCAACTGCTTGCGCAGTGACGACGGGTTGCCCCATTCGGAAATCCCCGGATCAAAACCTGTTTGACGGCTCCCCGGGGCTTATCGCAGCCTACCACGTCCTTCATCGCCTCTCGACGCCTAGGCATCCACCGTGCACCCTTAGTAGCTTGACCACATTTATGAATCTCTGACGCAGTCAAGCCGCCTCAGCGCTACGACGCAAAACCTCGCCGGGCCTGTCGACCCGACGCGGACCTGCGATCTCGAACGCCACGTACCTGGCCTATTCGGTTGTCAAAGAACACCTTATCGCATTCGCGGTTTCAACTGTACGTATAGTACACCGCGATGATGCCCATGATCCCGGCGAAAATCACCACCAGCTTCATCACATCCCAGACGTTGGTGGCGCCGCCGAAACGTCCCGGCTCCAACTGCCTGCCGCAGTGCGGGCAGTGATATAACTTATCGTCCCGCCGGGACATAACCTTCACACCGGACGCTGGTGACCTGCCCACCCGCCAGGTGGGCCATCACCTCAGACCCATCATTATAGCCGTCCGCCAGTTCCTTGCAAGGGGCAAAGTCTTGCCAAATCCCAACCACCCCACTCAATGGAGCCGACCGGACTCGAACCGGTGACCTACTGGTTGCAAACCAGTCGCTCTCCCAACTGAGCTACGGCCCCGTGCCAATCCTGCCAGGCTGCGACCGGGCCGGCTTGATCGGCCTACCGTGCCCCTGCCAGCCGCTGTCTCGCCATCGCCCGGCCACGCCGGCCCGAGCCAATCAAAAAAATGGGCCCGGTTGGATTCGAACCAACGACCTCACCCTTATCAGGGGTGCGCTCTAACCAACTGAGCTACGAGCCCTTGACCGAGCCGTCACCGGACCGAAACGCTGCTGTCACCCGCCGGCGAGCCCTGTAACACCTTAATCTACCACCACCTACAGGCGTGTCAACACGCTCGCTTTCGACGCTGCCCCGGGGGCCTCATGCCAGATCGGCACACCGGGCTCGGCGACGCCACCGCCGCCGGCAGGCGATCAGTTGCCGCCTGGCCCATCCGCCGCTGCCGAAAGATGGTAGGCAAGAGCTGGCATCGGGGTGCCGCACGAGCGATTCGGGATGACGGCCACTCGTCCTAGGGATGTCGGCCGAACGGGGCCATGTGGTGCTGGGTGCCCATCTCATAATCGTCCATGTAATCGGCGAAGGTCGAGGCGATCACCAGGCTGCCCCGCTTGTCGCGGGGGATCTGGTTGTCGTTGTCAACGTGCGAGTCGGCGTACAGCACGTTGGCCTTCGTCAGGTGGCGGGCGCCCAGGACGTTATGCTTGCGATCGGAGTTCACCGTAAAGGGGGCGGTCCACATCCCGGCCGATACCTCCCGGTTGGCCGACCAGCCGGTACCTGTGTAAGGCAACGAGCCGGTGCGGGGCGACAGATGGTAGTCCACCGAATCGGCCATAGACATCGTCTCGCCCGGATCTCGGACCTCGCTCATGGTCACGGCTTGCGTCTGCCAGTATGTGTCGCCGCTGCCGTCGCCGATATCGATCTGCACTCCCTCTTCTTCCGAGGCCCCCCAGATGTTGTCATCAGGACCGTCGATAGAAAATGTCGCCTGGAAGCTCGGATTGGGGCGTGCCGGCCAGCGTATCCCCTCGCGACCGCCCTTGCTGGTAGCCGAACGCAGGTTCCGATTTGTCATGTAACCGGATGCGTACTTCCACAACACCGGGCGGGGCTCGATAGAGCCTGTTGAGCCGGCCAGCTCGGGTGAATCGAAGTCCATGGTGTTGTGTCTAATCTGAGTCGGACAGAAAAACCCCTCCCATAGTGTGTCCGGCGCCCACTCCGCTTGGAGGCGAAAGCCGTGGGGATAGCTTCTCCAGCCCTGGGACGCCGGAAACATACTGGGTATTTCCGGTCTGATGCGCATCGAGTAGTGAGCCAACCATCCATGGACCGGATCGTAATTGTGCGTGACACTCGTCAAACCGCGTCCGGGCTGGGGGTTGCCTTTCGGATTCATCGGCATGTAATGATACGGATCGCTGGGGGCGAACGAATTATACTCACTTTCGTATACGGCACTCGCCTGACCGAACGACCTGAGCCGACTGGCACAGACGCCCGCCTTGGCCTGCTCGCGAGCCTTGTTCAGACTCGGCAAGAGGATCGAGATCAACAAGGCAATAATCGCCACCACCACCAGCAGTTCGATGAGGGTAAAACCCGTACGTCTTGGAGACATCATTCTTTCCTTCCGACGATAAGGCCGCACCGTCGCGCTCAGCCGTGCCGATCGCTACGAGGAGAGGCAGCCGCTCACTTGCCGCCGAGCAACTTGCCGATCTCGTCCACGATCGCTAGGCACTGGCCGCACCCGGCGATGGCCTTGTCGCGTTCGACGGGACTGGCGAGAGCCGCCCGCCAGACCTCTTCCTCGAAGACCGTCTGCAACTGCTCGACCTTCGATATCGCCTGCTGCCTGATGGAGGCATCCTTCACATCGGTGTTGATTGAGGTCGGCAGGCTGGTCTGAATGAGCAGGCGGCACTGCGACACGGTTATGTCCCGACCCGCACTGAAATCCGGGCGAGGCAGGTTATCATCGCGCAACCCCTTCAAGTAGAACTCCGTGCGTTCCACCACCCGTAGCGGTTCGAGGTAGCCTTTCACATTCGCCTCGTCCCCGCAGCCGGCAAGGCAGACGCCCACACCCGCTATCGTCAGCAAGACGGTCAGCCATCGCGCCACCGGAAGAATCCTCCCTCATACGACGCCACGTCGCCCGGCGAAGGCCTGCGCCCACGTACGAGCGTAACTCGGCCCGGCGGTTCAGGACCGCAACCACTATCAGCTTACTCCGTGTGCGCGTTCACGTCGAGGTGCCATGGACCTGGGCGCATCACGGCTGGCGCCAGAACGGGGCCAGGTGGTGCTGCGTACCGATCATGTTGTCGTCGATGTAGTCGGCGAAGGTGGAACCGGTCACCATGCCACCCCCAGCACCGCCACAGACGCGAACGACCGTCGCATCATAGAGACCTCCCCTACGCGCCGGCGGCTCGGCGCCAGTCCCCGAGAATGCTTTTCACCTGCGCCGCGATCGCCAAACACTACTCGACCCCCACGGCGACTTTGTTGATCCGCGGCGGCCCTTTCCCCGTAATCAGCCGCCCAACGCCTCCTTGATCTGCGCCACAATGCCCCTACACTCCTCCAAGCCGGCGCGGGCCGTGGGCAGATCCGGCGGGGTTTGCGTCACCGGCTCGTACAAAGACTGCTCAAACGTGGTCTGGAGCTTTTCCAGCATCGGCATGACCCGCTGCTTGGCCGCCTCATCCTTCAGCTTGTCCCCAAGCGAAAAGGGCATATCCTGTTGCACGATCGACTTGACCATCCCCAGTGTCGCATCCATTGCGGGCGAATAATCGGACGAGGCCATCCCCTCCTGCAACCTGCCCATCCACAACTCCGCCCGTTTAACGACCTCGAGCGGTGCAGAGTACTTGGCCATGTCCACGCCCTTGCCGCAGCCTGCCAGCACGGCCGAGCCGACACCGACAACACACATGACATGAAGCAGTCGTCTCACCATCCTCGCACCTTTCATGCTGGGGCCCGCCGCACCGCAGGCCCTAACCTGTCTGCCCGAACGAACAAAGCACCGCGTCGGGAATTGCACGCAACTCGTGCGATCCTTTCGCGGCCTACTTGTATCGGCGCCAGCAAGGCATGATGTGGTGCTGCCCGCCAACACCGTCCTCGCCGATGTAGTCCGCGAAGGTCGACCCGGTCACGAGCTGCCCACGCTTGTTCCGCGGAACCTGATTCTCTCGCGATACGTGACCGTCCAGATACCCCACGTTGCCCGTGCCCAGGTGCCGCGCGCCGATGGCCGGCGCCCTTCCCCAGTTTGAGAGCACGAACCGGCCCGCCGACCAGTCAGAGGTGTTATCGTACCTGTCGTCGGCCACATCATCGACATCGTCGCCGAGGCGGAAGTTGGAGCTGTCAGCCATGTACGCACAATCAGCCGGCATGACGATTTCCGACACGTTGGTGCCCTGGATGTGATACCGGGCGTCACCCAAATCAGGTGGGTTGACGTCCACGCCAGGCGTACTGTAGATGTTGTCACGATCCTCAAATTGCTTTTGTGTCATCACAGTCGGCTTCACCGGGAACCGGCGCTCGGCACCATCCCGAAAGACTTGCGAACGGATCAGGCGGTTTTGCTGGTAGGCGCTGGCATGCTTGTAGCGGACCTGCACCCACGGCTGCCCGTTGTCGCTTGTGCCGAAGACGATCTCGGGCGAGTCCTCCTCATGGGTGTTGCGGTGATCCTGCGAGGGGCACCAGAAGCCTTCCCACAGCGTCTCGGGCTGTGTCTTCGACTGCCAGTAGAAACCCCACGCGAAGTGCTCCCACGCCTGCACGTCCGCCGACAGCGACCCGGGGACGTCCGGACTGATCCCCATGTCGATAGCCAGACGCCCGATGGCCGGATCCCAGATCTGCTCGCCCTCGCGCATATTGCGTCGATCACCGGAATTGGGTGGTATGGAGCAAACGGGCGCACCCGGCCAAGAATCGACCAGCGGAAAGGCCTTCTCGCCAGTTTCGTACATTAACGCCGCCTGAGCAAACGTTCGTACCCGGGAGGCACATACGGCGGCCTTGGCCTGGTCACGGGCCTTGCTCAGACTTGGCAGAAGAATCGAGATCAGCAGGGCGATGATGGCCACCACCACCAGCAGCTCGATCAGCGTGAATGCCGGGGCGATCCCGCCACTCCGGCGACTTCTGATATTGTCCACAAAACACCTCCTACTTCAGGAAAAATGATAGCTGCCCCGCGTGCGGCGGCCCGACGCAGCCGATCGGGCTGGTACCTTCACCGCACAGAGGCCAATAAATACTATGCCTGCTAACAGGGCACTAGGTCAAGGGTCTGAATCGAATGAAAAATAGGTGCATTCTGGTGCTATATAACTGTACCCCCCCTGCACCACCACCAGCGTATTGTTTGGGCGGTAGCCTCGCCCTGACGGCAGTCGCTAACCCCGAGCATCTGCTTGATCTGGCGAACAACGCCAAAGACAGTCATCCAAGCCCGCGCGAGCTTTGTCGAGGTTCGGCGGCTGCGCCCAGAGCGGCCTGGACGTTTGCTGCCGGAACGTGTCCTGGAGTTCCGCCAGTTTTGGACCCACCTGCCCGCGCAGCACCGCACGCGCAGGCCCTAACCTGTCTGCCCGAACGAACAAAGCACCGCGTCGGGAATTGCACGCAACTCGTGCGATCCTCTCGCGGCCTACTTGTACCGGCGCCAGCAAGGCATGATGTGGTGCTGCCCGCCGACATCGCCCTCTTCGATGAAGTCCGCGAAGGTCGACCCGGTCACGAGTTGGCCACGCTTGTTCCGCGGAACCTGATTGTCTCGCGATACATGACCGTCCAGATACCCCACGTTGCCCGTGCCCAGGTGCCGGGCGCCGATGGCCGGCGCCACTCCCCAGTTTGAGAGCACGAACTTGCCTGCCGACCACTGATAGGGGTTATCGTACCTGTCGTCGGTCTGCTCATCGACATCGTCGCCGAGGCGGAAGTTGGAGCTGTCAGCCATGTACGCACAATCAGCCGGCATGACGATTTCCGACACGTTGGTGCCCTGGACGCAATACCGGTCGCCCGGCCCAACATCTGAGTCATTGATGTCCACGCCAGGCGTACTGTAGATGTTGTCATAATCAATAAAGTTCGCGGGCTTGATCACCGTCGGCTTCACCGGCAACCGGCGCTCGGCACCATCCCGAAAGACTTGCGAACGGATCAGGCGGTTTTGCTGGTAAGCGCTGGCATACTTGTAGCGGACCTGCACCCACGGCTGCCCGTTGCCCGATGTGTCGAAGATGATCTCGGGCGAGTCCTCCTCATGGGTGTTGCGGTGATCCTGCGAGGGGCACCAGAAGCCTTCCCACAGCGTCTCGGGCTGGGTCGTCGACTGAACGTAGAAACCCCACGCGAAGTGCTCCCACGCCTGCTTGTCGGCCGACAGCACCCCGGGGACGTCCGGACTGATCCCCATGTCCATAGCCAGACGCCCGATGGCCGGATCCCAGATCTGCTCGCCCTCGCGCATATTGCGTCGATCACCGGAATTGGGTGGTATGGAGCAAACGGGCGCACCCGGCCAAGAATCGACCAGCGGAAAGGCCTTCTCGCCAGTTTCGTACATTAACGCCGCCTGAGCAAACGTTCGTACCCGGGAGGCACATACGGCGGCCTTGGCCTGGTCACGGGCCTTGCTCAGACTCGGCAGAAGAATCGAGATCAGCAGGGCGATGATGGCCACCACCACCAGCAGCTCGATGAGCGTAAACGCCGGACGACAAGCTTTACGATTTGAAGCAGCAGACACAGCCACTCTCCTGCCCCCAAAGACGCGTTTAATCTGCGTTGCACGTAGCCTACTTGTGCTTCGACCTGCGCGTATTGAGTATAAACATGCACCGCCGCGCGGTCAAGCAGGCGGCCATGGCAATGTGGGTATATCACCCAGTTCCGCAAAGAGGATAAGGCGCTACTCGGCCAGCAGGGCCTCGACAAAGAGCTCGGGATCGAACGGCTCGATATCCTGCGGTGTTTCGCCGAGCCCGACGAATTTGACCGGAATGTCGAGCTGCTCGCGAATGCCGACGACGAAGCCGCCTTTGGCCGACCCATCCAGCTTGGCCAGGAAGATGCCGGAGATGCTCACATGTTCGCCGAAGATGCGGGCCTGGTTGATCGCGTTCTGGCCGGTGGTCGAGTCGAGCACCAGCAGCACCTCGTGCGGCGAGCCGGGGATCTTGCGCTCGACGACCCGCTGGATCTTGCCCAGCTCGCGCATCAGGTGGTCCTGGGTGTGGAGGCGGCCGGCCGTGTCGACCAGCAGCACGTCGGCCTGTCGGGCGAGGGCGGCTTCGCAGGCGTCGAAGGCCACCGCCCCCGGATCGGCGCCGTGCTGGTGCCGCACGATCTGCACGCCGATCCGCTCGCTCCAGACGGTAAGCTGCTCGATGGCAGCGGCGCGGAACGTGTCGCAGGCGGCCAGGATGACGCTCTTGCCCTGGTCGGTGAGGTAGTGGCCCAGCTTGGCGACGCTGGTGGTTTTGCCCGAGCCGTTGACACCGGTGACGAGGATGACGGTGGGCCCGGCGTCGGCGAAGCGGAGTCGGCGGTCGGACTCGGGCCACAGCGCGATGATCCGGTCCCTCAGAAAGGGCACGATCTGCTCGGCCTGGGTGATCTGTTTGTCCTGCCACGCCTGGCGGACCTGCTCGATGAGGCGCATGGTGATGGCCGGCCCCATGTCGTCGGCCAGCATCATCTCCTCGAGCCGATCGAGCAGCTCCTCGTTGATGGGCCCGCGAAGCAGATTTCGAAAGCCGCCGATGATCTTGGCTCGGGTCCTGCCAAGCCCTTGTCGCAGTCGGTCGAGCATGCCCATGGACAAATCCTGTCTGAAGAAGCTCCGTCCGCGCGTCAGGCGCTGGGGTACCGCCCGCCTGCGCCGGACGACGAGTGCAAAAACAGGGTCACAGTGTACGCAACGGCACCGGCGCCACAAGCGGCCAGGACATTGCGCCTGGTTACAGGCGGTCTGGGCGTCGCAGCCGGTGCGACCCCACTTGCCATCGGGCGGCAGCTACCCTAGCATGCGACGTTCTGTAGACCCGGGCCCGTTGGGAGTCACCATCATGGCTGGACATGTAGCGGTTGTCGGCGCCACCGGAGCGGTGGGCCAGGAATTCATCAGCATTCTTGCCGAGCGGAAGTTCCCGCTGGAGAAGATTACGTTCCTGGCCTCAAGCCGGTCGGCCGGCAAGACGGTGGAGTTCTGCGGCAAGCAGCACACGATCCAGGAGCTGACCGAAAGCAGCTTTGAAGGGGTCGATTTGGCGTTGTTCTCAGCCGGCGGCGACATCAGCAAGAAGTTTGCCCCCATCGCCGCCAAGGCCGGTGCGACGGTGGTGGACAATTCGTCGGCCTTCCGCATGGACCCGCAGACGCCGCTGGTGGTGCCCGAGGTGAACCCCGAGGACATCGCCAGGCACAACGGCATCATCGCCAACCCGAACTGCTCGACGATCATCGCCGTGGTGCCGGTGTTTGCCCTGTATAAGCACAACCGCGTCAAGCGGATGGTCGTGAGCACCTATCAGGCGGCCAGCGGCGCGGGCTATCGGGCGATGCTCGAGCTGGAGCAGCAGACGCGCGACGTTCTGGAGGGCAAGCCCGCCAAGCGGGAGGCGTTCCCCCACCAGATCGCGTTCAACCTGTTCAGCCACAATTCGACGATCGGCTCGGACGGCTACAACACCGAAGAGACCAAGATGGTCAACGAGACCCGCAAGATGTTCCACGACCCGGAGATCCTCATCACGGCCACGTGCGTGCGGGTGCCGGTCATGCGGGCCCACAGCGAGGCCATCAACCTCACGTTCGAGAAGCCTATCACCGAGCAGGAGGCGCGCGAGATTCTGTCGGCAGCGCCCGGCGTTCAGGTGGTCGACGACCGGGGGGCCAACCACTTCCCCATGCCGATCGAGACCTCGGGCGGCGATGACGTGCTGGTCGGGAGAATCCGTCGTGACATCAGTCAGCCCGACGGGCGGGGCATCGACATGTTCATCTGCGGCGATCAGCTTCGTAAGGGTGCGGCTTTAAACGCCATACAGATCGCCGAGCTGCTGAACGGCAAGTGACCGGACCGCTTTAGCCCGGTCGTGCGGGACATTCGAAAACGTCTAAAGGAGCGGGCCTCGACCTGCTCCTTTTTTGCGCGTTGGGACGGCGGCGCGACCGTCCTGGTACGCCCACGCTGCCAGCCGTTTTGACAGTGACAGTCGTACATGCGTTCGGCTGCCGAGAAAAACGCCCTTTAGGACGCACAGAGGGGGGCTGGCGACGTGGGCTCATCTGGCACGGGCGTTGCTATACACCATTGCGGTTGTGGTGAATGGAGAAGTTCAGCGGGCCAAAGACGGCCCAGGAGGTATTGAAGATGTTCCTAGTGAGAACCAAACCAAACCGTGCGTTAGAGTGGCCGCGACTGGCCGAGCCATTCGGCCTGTTCGACAGAGGGATTGACCGACTGTTCGACGAGGTGTTGGGGCACGCGGGCAAAGCGCCCGCCTCGTGCGGCATCGACGTGTGGGAAGACGAAAACCACCTTTACGTTCAGGCCGACCTGCCCGGCCTGGCGAGAGACGACATCGACGTGACGGTCGAAGACGGCGTGCTGTCGATTCGGGCCTCCAAGGACGAGTCCGACGAGCACAAGGGTCGCAACTACCACGTTACCGAGCGTTGTAGTCGCCTTTTCGAGCGACACCTGCGCCTGCCCGAACACATCGACAGCGGCAAGGTGGACGCCACGCTCAAGGACGGCGTGTTGACCGTCAAACTCAACCGGCGCGAGCAGGCCAAGCGACGCAAGATCGAGGTGCAAGACCAATAGCCCCAAGCGTCCTTCACAGACAGGCGAAGCCTGACAAAGAACGACAAGCCCAAGGGCGTGTTCAGTAACGAATTGTCCTGCCTCCTACCTCAGCGACGACCGCGGGTGGCGCGAAAGCCGCCCGCGGTTTGTGTCTGCACCTACTGCGTTTCGCGCCTGCGCCGGATTTGATCGATAGCCCAACAGGCGTGCTCGGCGACCATGGGGTCGTCATCGTCGGCGGCTTGGGCAAGTGGTGGCGGGCACATCGCAGCCACGTTGCCCAGCGCGACGGCTGCGTTGCGCCGCATCATGGCAAGGTGGGCCCGCGCCATCGCCGAGCCGCGAACGGCCTGGGTGTACCGACCTTGGTCCCACCCGAGCAGGCTGGTCAACTCCAGCCCTCGCGCCATCGGGCCGGGCGCGAACGCCGACTCAGTCGCAGCCGGCGCCTTGCGGTTGTAAGGGCAGGCCTGCTGACAGACATCGCAGCCGAAGACCCAGTCGCCCATTGTGGGCCGCAAGTTCTCCGGGATGCGGTCGCGCAGCTCGATCGTCAGGTAGCTGATACACAGGCGGCCGTCGACGGCATGCGGCTGATAAAGCGCCTGCGTGGGACAGGCGTCGAGACATCTTCGGCATTGGCCGCAACGGTCGGGCATCGGCTGGTCGGTCGCGAGATCGAGCGACGTGAGCACCACACCGAGAAACAGGTACGAGCCCAGCCGCGGGTGCAACAGCATCGTGTTCTTGCCGATCCAGCCCAGTCCGGCCGCGGCGGCCAGCTCGCGTTCGAGGATCGGCGCCGTGTCGACGCAGATGCGGCTGTCGAACTCGACGCCCAACTGTTCACGCAGGTCGCCGACCAGACCGCGCAGCCTGGTCGGCAACACCTCGTGGTAGTCGCTGCCCCAGGCGTACATGGCCACTCGTCCGCGCGCTGTCGTGCCCGTTGCACCGGGCGCCGCCCTGCCCGGGTCGGCGGCGCCGCTTCCGTATTCATCGGACGGGCTGTGCGCGTCGGGCTGGTGGTAACTGACCCCCACCACGATTGCGCTACGTGCCGACGGCAGCAGCGCCCGCGGGTCGGTGCGGGATTCCTGATTGCGCGCAAGATACGCCATCTGCCCGTAGCGTCCCTCAGCGAGCCACCGCCGGTAGAAATCGGCGCGGGCGATCGGCCCGGCTGGACAGATACCGACCACGTCGCAGCCGTGTCGACGAGCTAGCTGCTTGACCAACTGGCTTGCAGGGTGTGGATCCACAGAACGCATCAAGTCTGGCCGGCGAACTGCACGTCTTCTACCTGAAGCTCGACGGATCGTCGGCCGTTGAACTCGTTGATGATGGGCTTGAACGCCAGGCGGCAACGGCGGTGATCGATCAGCGGCTGGGCGAAGGGGGCACCGCTGAAGGCGATGGCCTTGAGCATGACCTGCCCGTCGCTGACGGTGAACTGAAGGTGCTGGCTGCCGCGACCGACGACGCGTGGCTCACCCATCAGTTGCACCTCGCCGGTGGCCAGCCGAGGCCGCGGGTTGCCCATGCCGAACGGGCCGAGCCCGAGAATCTGATGCACCAAAGGCTGGGTCAGATCTGACAGGGTGACCTCAGCATCCAGATGCAGGCGAGGCTGAAGCTGCTGTGCGGTCAACACGTTGCCCGCGTGGGTGCAGAACGCCTCGGCGAAGGCGGGGACCTTGTCGGCTTCGATCGTCAGTCCCGCCGCCATCGCATGCCCGCCAAAGCCGACCAGGTGCTCGCGGCATCGGGCCAGCCCGTCGTACATATTGAACCCGGCGATGCTGCGGGCCGAGCCTTGGGCGATCTGATCGTCCAAGGAGATCAGCACCACCGGCCGATGGAACTCATCGACCAGCCGCGAAGCCACAATCCCGATCACGCCCGCGTGCCAGCCCGAGCCACCCAACACGATCGCGCGATAGGCGTCGCCGTCCATGCCGGACTGGGTAACCTGCTGGCGGGCCTGCTCGGTGATCTGCCGCTCGACCTGCTGTCGCTGGCGATTTTGGGAATCGAGAAACTCGGCGATCTGCCTGCCCCGATCCGCGTCGGCCCGCGTCAGAAGCTCCACAGCCAGGCGCGCGTGCCCCATTCGACCGGCTGCGTTCAGCCTCGGCGCCAGCCAGAACCCCACGTGATAGCTGTCGATCTTCTTGCCGCTCAGGCCCGATTGCTCGACCAGCGCGACCAGGCCGGCAAGCTGCGAGTTGCGCAGGCCCGTCAGCCCGAAATGGGCCAGAATCCGATTCTCACCTACGAGCGGCACGACGTCGGCAATGGTGCCCAGAGCGGCCAGCCCGGTGGCCTCGACCAGGAAGTCGCGATACGACTGACTCACGCGCCCGGCGCCGGAAAACCGCTGAGCCAGCGACCACGCCAGCTTGAAGGCAACCCCCGCCCCGGAAAGATGCGGATTGCCGTACTCGTCACCCAGCGCCGTCGGATGGACCACCGTACAGTGTTCCGGCAATTGGCCGTTGGTGGCGTGGTGATCGGTGACGATCAGCTCGATCCCTCGCTGCCGCGCGCGGGCAGCCGAGTCGGCCGCCGTGATGCCGCAATCGACGGTCACGAGCAGGTTCGCCCCGTCGTCTGCGATCTTGTCGATGGCCTCGGGGTTGAGCCCGTACCCCTCCTCGAGACGATGGGGGATGTAGAAGTCGACGTCGGCATCGGCCAGCCGAAGACAATGCCACAGAATCGCCGTGCCGGTGATACCGTCGACGTCGTAGTCGCCGTAGATGACGATTCGCCGTCCCGCCTCGACGGCCGCTGCAATCCGCCCTGCCGCCTCGGTGACCCCGGGCAACTGCTCGGGAGCCAATAGATCGTTGAACTTCGGCTGAAGGAACTGCCGGGCCTGCGCCGGGTCGTCCAACCCTCGATTATGCAGGATCTGCGCAACGACCGGCGGGACATTCAGCCGAAGAGCCAGTTCGTCACGTCCGGACCAAGGCGGACAGATGAGCCAGTGTTTCTCCATAAACGTTGCCTTCGCTCCGTCGGTTCCTGCGCTTCAAGACGAACTTACAGCAAGCGGACCCTCAGCGGTCAGTCCTTCGCAATGGTCAGAACCAGCGCATCATCCAGTTGCGGCATCTGGTCCAGGTACTCCGACTTGGCGGCGGCCAACCGTTCGTTAACCTCCTCGGGCGCGCCGAACGCCTGCTCGTCCAACAACACCTCGTGCATGCGCTCGTCGCCGAAGGCCTGGCCAGCCTTGTTAAACGCCTCAACCAAGCCGTCGCTTGTGAGAATGAGTCGGAATCTGGCCGGCAGATCGACGCCGGTGGGCTTGTAGATGGCCTCCTCGTCGGCACCAACCAGGATCGAGGTTTGATCCAACGTGACCATTCTCGTCGGCCCGGTCAACAGCAACGGTGCCGCGTGCCCGGCGTTGACGTAGGACACACGACCGGCAACCAAGTCGATCCAGACAGCCACCATCGGCAGAGGCTGACGTACGCCGCCGGCCGCTACGTACCCACTGAGGGCGTTCAGGATCCGACCGAGTTCGGTCCGCTGGCCAGCCATCATCGCAGCCGTCGCCGTCACACCCAACATCGACGCGCCCTGCACGATACCCACCGTGCCGGTACCGCCGGCGTCAACGGCAGCCGCCAGCAGACGGTTGTCGTCAATCGATACAACGGTGTACAGGTCGCCGCAGCGCTCCGCACCGGGCAGGACACGGGCCGACCAGCGCAAGGTCTCGGTCTTGCCCGCGGTGACCGTATTGACACTCGCCTGCAACCGCCGCAAGACGGCGATTCGGGCCGTTGACTCGGCCTCCAGAGCGGCGATCACCCGGCGGTGCAACTGCCCGAGGATCGCACCCAACTGCACGCCGGCCAGCATGAGCACGCTGAGCTGCTCCTGCTCGAAGCGTCGCCTGTCACTGAGGCGATCGAGGTAAATCACGCCCAGGCTGTGCCCCTCGCTTCGCAATGGCGCGACCAGTGCGGTAGCCGGCAGCGACGTGTCCGGTTTGCTCCGCCGATCGGACGGATACAGACCCGCCACGTTCTGCAAATGGGCGGCCTGGACGAAGCTTTGGCTGACGGCCCGGAACGTGGCCGAGCCCGCCCCGCCCATCGAACGTGCGGCGATCAATCGCAGGCTACGCCGGTCTTCACCCAACAGCGCCACGAACCCACGGTCGGCCTGCATGCGCTCGGTCAACTGCGCCAGCGCTCGATCGGCGATCGGCTCGGGACTGTCGGCAAAGGCGTCGACCTCGACCGCGCCGACCAGCCGCTCGATCAGGTCGGGCGCGACCGAAATCGGTGCGTTGATCTTGGCCCATGCCGTTCCGGTCGGCGGCTCCCGGTCGGCCAGGAAGAAGTCGATCTCCTGGCCCACCGAGCCCGGGGCCGACTCGTCCACGTACTCCAGCGTCTTGGCCCCCAGTCGGACAACGTCGCCCGGTACGAGGATCTTCTGCTTGATGGCCTGGCCGTTGACGTAGGTCTTGTTGCGGCTGCCCAGATCGGCCGCCATCCAGCGCCCGTCCGACTGCCGCGACAGACGAGCGTGCTCGCGCGAGATCAAATCGTCCACCAGCACAATATCGCAACTGCTGGCCCGACCGAGTGTGATCGTCGCCAGTTCCAGCTTGATGGTCTGCAATTGCCCGTTGTCGTCCACGTATCGGAACTGCGCCATATCCGAAGCCCTCCCGTGCAGGTTGCCTTCGCGGCTCGGCGCTCAGGCCGCTCGTGCCACGCCCGGCGACCAGCCGTCACCCCTAAAACGCCCCGGACGTCCGCCTTAAGATTAGCACAAACCGTTGCCGGGTGCGACGAGGTTATCGCCTCGTCGGGTTCTCATACCAGACGACGCCCAGGTCCTCGCCGTCATGACGACGGCCGATCGCTGCACAGCCGCGTTGACGAACCCTGACAGTATCGTAACGATGCGTCAAACCAGCGAAAGGCAGGATATGGATGTTTTCGAGGCGATGGAGAAACGAGCCAGCGTACGTGCGTTCAAGCCGGGTCAGGTGCCCCGAGACGAGTTGCTTAAGATCATCGACGCCGGTCGACGGGCCCCGTCGGGCTATAACCACCAGGGGTGGCAGTTCATCGCCGTGATCGACCCAGCCATCCTCAGGCAGCTCGGGCAGATCCAGGACTGCATCGGGCAGGCGTCGGCTGCGGTGGCTGTGGTGATGGAAGAAACCCGGTTCTGGAAAGAAGACGCCTCCGCCGCCATCGAGAACATGCTGCTGGCGGCCGTGGCGTTGGGCTACGGCTCGCTCTGGGTCGAGGGCTACGTCTTGCGTCAGGAGCCGCTGGCCAGGCAGATCCTCGGCGTGCCCGACGACCTTCGGGTGATCGCCGTGCTGCCGGTCGGCCATCCCGCGAAAGAAGCACGCCAAGCCGAGAAAAAGCCACTCGATGCCGTACTTCACTGGAACCGGTTCGGCCAGAGAGACAGCTAACGACCCCACGCGCCGGCGGGTCGTTTGACCTGCCGTCACCGGGGCATACCATCGGTAAACACAGCAACGCAAGGAGACACGGACATGGTTCAGACCGCATCAACCATGCTGACGCTGGGGACGAAGGCTCCGGATTTTTCGCTGCCCGACACCAACGGCAAGACTGTTTCACTGTCCGACTTCGCCGACGCGCCGGCGGTGCTGGTCATCTTCATGTGCAACCACTGCCCGTTCGTCAAACACATCCGCACGCAACTGGCGAGACTGGTCAAGGACTATCAAGCCAAAGGCGTGGGCGTCGTCGGAATCAACTCGAACGACGTGGACAACTTCCCCGACGACAGTCCGGCCAACATGGCGAGGGAGGTCACAGAGGCCGGCTACACGTTTCGCTACCTGTACGATGAGTCGCAAGACGTCGCCAAGGCCTATCGAGCTGCCTGCACGCCGGATTTTTACCTGTTCGATGGGAACCGCAAGTTGGTCTATCGCGGCCAGATGGACGACAGCCGCCCGGGCAGTAACATTCCGGTGACCGGCAAGGACCTGCGGGCCGCCCTCGATGCCGTTCTTGCCGGCCGTCAGGTGCCCCCCGACCAAAAGGCCAGCATCGGCTGCAACATCAAGTGGAAGCCGGGCAACGAGCCGGACTATTTCACGGCGTAGACCGCCCGCAAGGCACGGTAAGCACCCGCTGGAAAGCGGCTTTGGTGCCGGCGCGCCGCGACACGCCAGAAGTTCGCCCGGGAAGGAAATCTCGCCAGTTGCTACGGAGTGTCGCCCGCGACGGTCGAAGCTGCGGGCATGGCGGCCGACGTCGACGCTGGTTTGGACTTGCCGGCGGCGCGATACCGTCCGAAGGCGATCACCGCCAACACGATGATCAGGACCACCCCGACCCATGGCCAGACGCGACGCACGCCTTTGGCCCCCTTTGGATATCGGGGCCTCCGCGTGAAGAATCGGCCCTGCCGCCGGGTCAACCGCATGCGGGCATTGATGGCCCAGCCGGAACCCTCAAGGATCGCACTAAGATCACGTCTGCGCAAACGCACCAGTCCCAGAACAGCTGCCGGAAGCATGACCGCCAGGATGGCGGCTGCCACGGCCAGCGCCATCTTCAGCAACCCGACGGTATGAATGGTCTTGGCGATGTAACCCACCGACGCCCCGACGGCAGCGAAGGCCACACCGCCGCCCATCAGCAGGCCGCCGGCCAACAAGCCTGTCCCGGCTCTGGCCGGCTGAGGGGGCGGTGAGCCCGGCGCGGCCGTGTCGAGTGCCCGGCTCGCCGCCGTGTCGAACTCCTTCTCCGCTGCTGTGGTAATCGACTCCAGCTTGCCGGTCACCAGCCTGCCGAGCCGGCGGAACGGTGAAAGCAGCGCCTCGCGCACGCTGATGGGGTTTTCGATCAACTCCACAACGCGGGCGTCCATCTGCCGCCCCGCCAGGTCGCGAAACACGCCTCGTTTGCCCACGCACAGATTGCCCTGACCGCCCGAAGTAACCGGCACGGCGATTTCGAACTTCTCGCCGCCCGGCGGTGACACCTCAACATACAACACGAAGATCTCGCTGGTTTTGGCCACGGCAGCGTGCTGCTTGCGATCACCCACCTTGACGGCCAGGTTGAACTGCCTGCCGTCCATCACGAGCGTGCCAACCTCCACCATCGCTCGGGAGGCAGGCTCGTAGAGGTAGGGTAGGCTGACGAAGTTGTTCACCAGCTTCAGCAGATATGCCTGATAGAGAATCAGCTTCTCGGTCAGGCGGATGCTGTCCAGGGCAATCGCCGTCTCGTGGCTCTCGGCAATGAGAGAAGTAACCGCCTGTGCATAGCGCTCGTCGAGGTATCGCCTTAGCTTCTCGGCTCCGAGCGGCTCGACGGCCTGGCCTGCCTTGGCGTCAATCCATGCCTCATGCGGGGCGAGCCGCGCCTTGACCTGCTCCCACTCCTCCTGCGATAGCGTGGCCTTCGATCGACCCAGCAGCGGATCCAACACCTTGCGGCGAAGGGCCGACAGCGCTTCTACATAGTAGGGATTGGTCTTTTCACTCAACAGCAGCACGCGATCGAAGCCCGGCTTGGCCAGCGGCGCCGCCTTCATAAAGGCCTCAATCGCCTGCGGATCGTCCACGTCGAGCTGCTGGAGGTCGGCCGCCGTCGGGTCGATCAGGTCCGCCGTCCGCGGCTCGAACGCCACCGCGCGGCACTGGGCAAAATACTGATCCACTTTGTCGCTAATATCGGCAAGGATCGTATAGGCGTCAGACGTCTGCGGGCCGAGCGGCATCACGTCCGACCTCTCGCGACCGGCGGGAATCTCACCGCGGACCCGCCAATCCAGATAACCCCGCGCCTGTGTAAGAAACTCATCCAGTTGCGCCTGACCTACACCTTGTCGGCCGCTGGGGTGTGGGGCGCCGCCGACCGTCGCGATGATGTCGGTAACAAACTGCCTCACTTGGTCGTCACCGGTCGCCTCGGGCAGCACGACGCCCGCCTCACTGACCGGCATGGCCTCCAGTGCCATCTTGACCTGCCGCACCTGGCCCAACGTTACGGTCGACGAGTCGGCAAGCCCCAGTCTCGCCAGGATCTTGCCGGCGGCCACCTGAATCCGCCGGCCGTCTTCGCTGTCGGTATTGATCGCCTCGAGTTGTAGCGACGTGCTGCCGGCCGTCACTCCGCTTCGGTCCCGCAAGGTTGCCAGCAACCAGCGTGCGGCATGGCGAACCTCGTCGGCCACGATTCGACCCGTCGCGTCGTGGTCGAACATCGACAGGAAGGTCAGATCGCAGTTGAGCGTGTCGATCGGGGCACTGGTCGCCACCCAGTGTGCCTCATCAAGCTCAAGGATGTCGGCCAGATCGTCCGCCCGCTCGACCACCAGGTGGTAGGCTCGCCCGCACCTTTTGAAAACCATAGCTTTGCGACCTGCCATCGGAACTACCCTCGCGCAGCAACAGACTTGTCAGCCTGTAGGGTGATACCCTGGGTGAACCTTGTTGACAAGGCAAAACCCAGCCAGACGCGCTGTCAATCGCCGACGCGCAACCGCTACGAGCCATCGCTCTGCGGTCGTGCCTGCCAGCCTTCCACCGCCGCGCGCAACGCCAGGAGGCTAAACCGGCAATCCACGCCCTGCCGCCTGACGTCGAGCGGATCGAACTTGGGCCGATTGGTGCCCCCATACGCCGACAGACAACACTCGATGCCCGAATCGGCCAGCCGTTCTCTGACCTGCTCTGTGATGTCGCTTCGCTTGCCGTGCGGATAGGCAAACCAGCGATCGGACGCGGCTGGGCCCAGTTGGGCGCGCAGATCGGCCATCGCCGTGCGGACCTCTGTCTCGGCCTCGTCGAGAGGCACGCGGCCCACATTGACGTGACCGGCGGTGTGAATGCCAAAACGAAATCCCCACCTCGCCATCTGGCGAACCTGCTGCCATGAAAGCGCGGGCACGCGTCGGCCCAACTTCTCGGCATCGTGCGGGAAGGCTCGGTCGGATCCGACGATACCCGTCGAGAGGAAGAACGTCGCAGGAATCCCCTCCCGCCGCATAAGCACAGCCGCCAGGTAGTTGCTCTGATAACCGTCGTCAAAGGTCAGGACGACGGCGGGGCGTCTTCGCGGCTTGGAGCGAGTGTCCAGAAACTCCTGAAGATCGAGAATATCGTACGAGCGCCTCAGCAGCTTCAGATGCTGCCGAAACTGCTCCACACCGATCGTGATGCTGTCGAGCAAGTCGTCGCTGACGCGGTGATAGAGCAGCACCGTCGTGTGCGCGCGACCGGAAAAACGACACGCCAAATTCCTTACTGGCGACCACAGGTATACATAGGCCGACAGAACGAGTGTCTTGGCAGCGCCGCGCAGGAGGCCGAAAATCCCGATGCGACCCAAGCGGCGTCTGACCAGCCTCCGGCGCAGCCTGCGGGCAACCAGCCACGCCGGGCGCGAGCGGGTGGGCGTTTCCGGACGGCCCTGAGACATGCGCGGTTGCTCGCCCGCGTCGAGACGCTTCAACACCGCCAACAGAAGCTCGGCCGCCGCCACATCCAACAGCGGACCGAGACTGCCCGGCGTGGCATACGGTGAAATGGGAATCGCCCTCTGTTCGACGATGTCGCCCGCATCGAGAGATTCACTGACCCCGTGGATACTGACCCCGGTCTGCTCCGCGCGGTCGTGCAACTCCCAGAAGCCCGGCGGCATGCCGCGGTAGTCCGGCAGGAGACTCTTGTGCACGTTGATCGTGCCCAGCTCGGGAACCTCAAAGAGGACCGGATCGAGAATCGGCGCCGCCAGCGACAGCCCCAGCCACGGATCGAATCGCCGGACCTTCTCCACCGCCTGCCGGTCATGGATGCACTCGGTGGTGAAGAACTCCACATTGCCTTGGCCGATCTCGTCGAGAGCAGGAAGCCGTACTCGGCCGCCGAGCTTTCTTCTCCTGCGAGGCCGAAGCTTGGCACTAAGCTGGCACGCCAACTCCAACGGATACGACACGGGCTGCCTGAGGAGACGACGGAGCTTGCCCTTGAGGTAAGGCCACGTGCCCACCCGCCGCCGGTTGCCCTGCACGATGAAAATCCGCCAGTGCGGATAGGCTTCGGCGACGGCCTCGACCGCCTCGACTGTCGACGGCGGCGCGGGCCCACCGCAGAAGACCACCAGCTTCCGTACCGTATGTTCCGCCTCCATGCGTAGCGATCCGCAACCCGTCGCCGTCTTAACTCGGCCGCGACGCACCCGCATCGCCGTCCGGGCCGAGGGTGGCGTACAAGTCCTTCATCGGCTCGCCGGTACCTTTCGCACAATTCCACTCGTGGGCACCGTCATGGACGGCCGGAGGCGCCACGCACCGTCGCCCTGCGATGCGACAATACAAGGCGGTTTCTACCCGCTTTTCCCTGTTGCCTCACCGCGACTTGCGCTGCCGACGCTGGGGGCGATGTACTTCCACCATTTTCACCCCAGCGGCGAGCCAGTCTTTCAGGAACGTATCGTCTTGGACAGCCCGCCTGGCGATCACACCGGTGGCCCGCTTCGGATCGACATCGGCGATCACCAACTCTTCGCCGAACACGCTGCCTTCGGCCACGACGTTCCCGTCAGGATCGACGATCTTGCTTCGCCCATGCGAGCCAAACCGCAGGTTGCTCGCGTTTGCCGGAGGCGTGACCGACACGAAGAAGATCCCGTTCTCCGCCGCCCGCGCGATCGGCAGCGCCTGATAGGCCGACATCTTGTGCTCGTGACTGGGGTCGTTGTGAAACGCGCTGCAATAGCAGATCTTCGCACCCGCCGCCGCCGCCAGGCGCACCAGCTCGGGAAAACGCCAGTCAAAACAGACCAGAAAACACGACTCGACCCCGCACAGCGTGTACACCGCCAACGTCTCGCCCGGGGTCGACCACGGCTCGGCGGGATGGATCTTGTCCTGATAACCAAGGACCTGACCGCCCTCATCGACGATCAACAGGCTATTGTGCAGACCACGCTCGCTCCATCGCACCGTACCCACCACGGCGGCAATGCCGAGCCGCCTGCACGCCCGAATGACCCGCCCCTCAGCAGCCTTGTACGCTTCGCAACCGAGCCGGTCGTAGTGCCGGCGCTTGCGCGAATAGCCGCCCAGCGCCACCTCAGGAAAGACAGCTACATCAGCCTTGCGGACGGACGCTTTCTTCAGCCAGGCAACGATCTTGCCGGCACTTGCCTTCAAGTCGCGCTCGTTAGGGATCTGGGAAATGGCAACGCGAACGCTCATCAAGTGCTCCGCAGCCCTTTGGCTACACCCAATCTAATGCAGGTGGAATCTTCAGCAAAGCAGCCAGGTCGAGCGGCCCGGCCCATGCCCCGCTGTAGGCAGGAGGGGCGGGCCAAGGCTGCCGCCCATTGCGCCCGCGGCGTGGGAGCCGCCCCAGAACGAGTTACCGCTGACGAGAGCCTTTCCTCGTCGCACTGAATCGAGTCAGCAGCAGCATCCCCACCGCCAGGCCCAACGGTGCGACCGGGCCGGCCATGCCGCAGCAGCTCCCCCAACGCTCGACGGGCGCGGCCTGTTTGGCATCGGTTATGGCGCAGCCGTTGGCGTCCACCCTAACATACCGCGACGAACCAGGGCAGAGATCGCAGCCGTCATACACGCCGTCGCCGTCTGAGTCGATCGGACAGCCCACCGCATTGACATCCGCACAACTCGGCGTATTCGGGCAGATGTCACACTTGTTGCCCACACCGTCGCCGTCATCGTCGCCGCCGTCGTCGAATACCATGCACCCATCGGCATCCACAGGTAGCCCGCCCGACGTTTCCGGACAGAGGTCACACCCGTTGGGCACGCCGTCGCCATCGTTGTCGAAGTGATCGCTGTGTCCCGGGCACACATCGAGATCGTCGGGGACACCGTCGCCGTCCTCATCTGGGATCGGCTGTGGTGACCCGCTGCTGACCACCACGTCAATCACGTAGTCGCCACCGCTGTTGCCCCAGCCGTCGACGACGATGTAGTAGGTCGTCCCGCCAGATAGAGGCACGCTGCCAGCGAACGATTGCAGACCACACGAGTCGTCATTGCAGGCCACCAAAGAACCTCCACACGTCGCCTCATAGACGTAGAGCAATGTGTCGTAGCTCGATCCACACAGCGAGACGTCCACGGACCCGTCGCCAGTCGGAGTGAGGCTGTAGACCACGTCCGGGGCGCCATTATATCGGCAGTCTTCGTCGTAATCGTTGCTGAAGCTTGTCGTGGACCCCCTATCGCTGTAGGGTAGTATGGTGATCGGTATAGCCGATGCGCAGGAGTCGCCCACCGCCGACCGGCTCGTGAGACGCGAATGTCGCGCTGGTCAGCATGCCGGCCAATGCAAACAGAACGGTCGCCGCAGAAAGATGATATTTCACCATCACACGCCCCCTCGCTAGAAGCGTACCCAATTTGAAAGGTCCCCGACCGGGCTGCTCGGAACCCAAACGACAGATGCAGTCTATCGCGCCTGGGGCTGCAATGCAATACCGCCGGGTCCGGTCAGCCGGCCGGGCACAAGAGGCAGCGTCCGGTAATCCGTACTGAAGTGTGACGCGGCAACCAGCCGGCTGCATGGCCAAGCTACCTCTTGCAGGGGCACCCCCGGGGGCGATCAGAGCAGGCATGCCCCATCCCGCGCCGGATGGCAAGCGCAGCGACGCCCACAGGATTGGTTGATGACCCATTACTCGCGTGCAAACGAGCTGCCCGCCCCATGCCGGCCCGCGCGGGGCATCGAGCATGACATACAGCCGATTGGTTACATACGACGCCGCTGCGGGGTCAGAAGTACCGCCAGCCCATTCGCCCCTGAATCGGGCGCGGGTGCTCGGGCGGTTCGATGGTTGATTTCTTGAGGTCGCCGTCTTCGAGTGCGGCTTCGTCGCCATAGTCGCGGCACCAGTCAATCAGCACGCCGCGCAAATCGCTGGTTCGCGAACGGAGCTTGTGCTGACCGGCGAGGTCCTGCAACTCCGTCGGGTCTTCCTGCTGGTCGTAAAGCTCCTCGATGCCGTCCCACTGGGAGTAGATGTATTTGTACCGCCCGTCGAACACCATGTAGCTCTGTTGCGGGTCGTTCAAGCACTGGGCAACGTAACAGGGCCGAACCTCGCGCGACGCGTCGCTCGCAAACGGCGTCAGGTCGACCCCGTCCACGCTCTGCGCCAGAGGCACCCCGGCGAGCGAGGCCAGTGTTGGCAGCACATCCTGGAGCCCCACCAGTTGTCGCGATACCTGTCCGCCCGGCACCTGGCCGGGACTGCGCAGGATGAACGGCACACGCACCGAACCGTTGAGGAAGTTGGCCTTGAAGAAGCACCCGAAGTCGCCCATCAGGTCGCCGTGGTCGGCCGTGTAGAGGACGACCGTACTGTCAGCCAAGCCCTGCTCATCGAGGAAGCGAAGCAGCCGCCCGATCTGCACGTCCTGGAAGCTGATCAGCCCGAAGTAGCGGGCCCGCGAAAGCTGGATCGCCTGAGGGCCGAGGTGCTGCCAGTCGAAGTCATCGCGCAACTGGGCCAGGAAGTGCGATCGTCCCTCGAGCAGGTCGGGCGACCCGACCGGCGGTGGGATGTACCGCGGATCGTAATGGTTGTGGTACGGCTCGGGCGGGTCGTAAGGCGAATGGGGCTTGGGGTAGCTGGTCCACATGAAGAACGGCTGGTCGGGGTGTTCGCGCTGGTGCCGACTGAGGTGGTGGATGCTGCGCGTGGTGATCCACGCGTCGACGAAGTGTTCGGGCGGGATCGGGGAGACGTTGGCGTGGACGTCGTTGTTGCCGCACCCGTGTGCCCGCTGCATGCCGCCGTAGCCGACGCTCTTGAGGTAGTCGTGATAGTCCTCACCACCCAGGTCGTGGCCGGCGGCATATTCCTGCTTGAGGATGCGGCCCGACTCGGTGATCTCAGCCGTTTGAAACCCGTGCAGCAGGCGCGGCTTCTGGTAGGGCACGTAATGCAGCTTGCCGATGGCGTAGCTGCGGAAGCCGTGCCGGTTGAAGTGATCGGCGATTTTGATCTGATCGTCGCGAATGCATCCGCCATTGTTCTTGTTGCCGGTGCAGCGGTGCGGGTAGTTGGCGGTGGTGATGCATGCCCTCGCGGGCACGCATATGGGGTTGGGGGTCATGCCGTGGATGAAGTTGACGCCCTCGGCGGCGAGTCGATCGAGGTTGGGTGTGTGCACAAAGTCGGCGCCGGTGCAGTGCAGGGCGTCGCCTCGCAGTTGGTCGGCGGTGACCAGCAGTACGTTGCGTTTGGGCATGGGTCGATACTCGCTTTCCGGCCGATCTGCCTGATGCAGCCAAGCGGGCATGATACAGTGATGGGCACTGCATCGACAGCAGCGATGCAACCACGCCGGTAGTGCTCGTCGTGTGTTGACTGCGATCGGCGTGGCGTGCCCGTGCGTTTACGGGTGCGGTCAAGTGGGTGTGGGCAGGTGCAAGGTCACTCGGCGGATTGACACCCGGTGTGATCGGCCTACAGTATTAGGCTGCGCCACGGAGACGTGGATTGATGTGTGGCCCTATCGTCTAGGCAGGCCTAGGACACCGGCTTTTCAAGCCGGCGACACGGGTTCGAATCCCGTTGGGGCCAGTCGGAAATTGCCTGGTGTCATCTGTCCCGGTGGCGCTGCCAACCGCGGCCAACATCCCGCTCTTAGCCGTCTTCGACGTGACGCGGCCGAGTGACGATTGAGCCGACGCCAATTCCTCTGGGGTGGTCGGTTTGGGCGCCGATGGGGGCTTGAAGCCGTTCGCCGAGCCACCCCGCGAACATGAACGTTGCCACGCTCATGAGGACTCAAGCGACTCGACAAACAGTATCCGTGCACTAGCGCGTTGCCGAGCCAGTCATTGTGCGCGCCGGCGCCCACTTCCTCGTCCAGGGCCGTCATGAGCATCTGCCTGGCTCCCTGGCGGGCCAGGTGCTCGAGCTGATCCCGCACGACCTCTTGGGCTTCCTGGCCGGCGTTTGAATCCTGTCGCTTGACGTCACCACGACGTCTTGTTCTAGTAGCCATCGGGCTCCTCCTTGGTAATGTGTTGGACCAAGAACTCCTTGGAGGATGCCCCTTCTTTCAATCAATTTCCACAGGATTCGATACTACCTCGGTCGTGCTGGTATTGCCCTGGTGGGCTCGTCGGTGGTGGTCCAGCCGACAGGGCGACTAATCCAAGTCGGGGAAGCCGATTTCGTGAATCCGTTTGACCGGCGCGGCCACATCATCTAGTACGGCCGCGATGTGCAAGTCGTTTCCGGCACGATGGGAATTCCAGAGGTGAGTGACCCGCCGGACGCGTCGTTGTGCTGCAATCGCGTGCCGGGCTTTTCGGGGCTCTGTGGGAGCCGTCGACAGGCAGAGGGAGTGACTTAACGACACCTCCTCGCCCGTGGGAGTCGGCGAATGACCCGACGCCGGGGTGGATCGGGCTAGTCGGCTTGGGGATCCTCAGGCGCGCTGGCGGCGATGGTCATCCTGACAAGGTCGGCCACGCTTTGCGCCTCCATCTTGCTCATGACGTTGGCGCGGCGGGCTTCGATCGCCTTCACGCTCACGCCCAGCTCCGCGGCGATTTGCCTGTTCGCCTTGCCGGCGACCACCCGGTCCATGACCTCGCGCTCCTTAGCGGTAAGCGACGCCAGACGTCTGATGATGCCGTCATAGGCTGCCTGGTGGAGCCTCTGCGTCCTGTCCAACGCGATGGCCTGCTGAACGCGGTCCAGCAGGACCTGATCGTTGGTCGGCTTTTCGAGGAAATCGAAGGCGCCGGCTCTGACGGCGTGCACGGCCATCGGCACGTCGGCGTGCCCGGTCAGCAGAATGATTGGGAGTTTCGATCCTTGGCAGGCGAGTCGGCTTTGCAGTTCCAGTCCGCTCATGCCGGGCATTCGCACGTCGAGCAGAAGACAGCCCGGCCGGTCGGGGTCGTAGTGATCCAGGAATTTCTGCGCCGAGGTGAAGCCTTCGCTCCCCAGGCCGACCGACCCCAACAGGAACTGAAGCATGACCCGTGCCGCTTCGTCGTCGTCAACCACAAAGACAGTCGCCTCGCGCTGCATCGAGCTGGTCCTCTATGGTGCGCTCTTCAGTGTGAATCGGAAGGTGGCGCCTCGCTCGGGGTTGGGCGTGAACCACAGGCACCCGTGGTGTGCCTCGATGATAGATCGGCTGATCGACAGGCCTATGCCCATGCCCATCTTTTTGGTGGAGAAGAAGGGCTCGAAAGCTTTTTGGGCGGCGTCAGGCGTGAGGCCGGGCCCTGTGTCTTCGACCGCGACCTCGACGACCTCGCCATCGAGAGCCGACGCGCGAAAAGTCAGGTGACGCGCGCCGCCTTGCTCTTCCTCCATGGCGTCCAGGCTGTTGCGTGCGAGATTGAGGATCACCTGCTCAATCTGCACCATGTCGCCTCTGACAGGCGGAAGGCAGCCGGGCAAGTCGAGTTGCACCTCCACGCCGCCTTCTCGGGCCTGAGCGACGATAAAGGCTGCCGTCTCTCGTATGGCGGCGCAGACATCGAAGTTTGACCACTTCGGCTCCCACTTGGCGACGAATCCGCGGAGGCGGCGGACGATTTGCGCAGCACGCTCTGCTTGCTCGGCTATGACGTGCAGCTTGCCGGCAAACTGCTTTGGGTCCGCGCCTTCGCCCTCGGCCGTCAGCAGGCGCAAACACGCATGGGCCCCGTTGGCGATGGCCGAAAGCGGCTGGTTCACTTCATGCACGATGCCCGACGCCATCTCACCCATCATGCTCAGGCGACTGGCGTGAGCCAACTCGGCCTCGCGCTGCCGGGTCAGTTCTTCAGCCCGCCTCTGCTGGGTAACGTCCTGCAGTGTGCCGATCATACCGATGGGCGTGCCGGCTTCGTCCCGCAACAGCGACTTCTGCATCAGCGCGGGGAACACCGAGCCGTCGCGACGCGCGTGCCAGACCTCGCCGTGGAATTCGCCCGTCTCCTGTGCGGTCCGGTTGGCCTCGTCGACAACCCGCATCTGTTCAGGAGTATGAAAGACAGACAGGTGCTTTCCCAGCACCTGTTCGGGCTCGTAGCCGTGCATCGTGGCGAAGGCACGGTTCACAAAGAGAAGATGCCCCTCCAGGTCGGCTACCGCGATGCCCTCGCTGCTCTGCTCGACAGCCGACGACAGCAGGTGCAGGCGTTGCTCGGCCTTTTTACGCTCCGTGATATCCGTCATCACCTTGATGAAGCCGAGAGTCTCGTCGTTCTCGCCACGCACCGGCGTACCATGGATCAGCCACGTCCTGCCATCGGAACCAACGAGTTCGCTTTCGATCGAATGCCCCTCTGCCACATCGGCCAACGGACACTGATCGCAGGGAATCTGGCGCGCGCGCCAGATCTCGTAGCACTTGCGCCCCACCAGCTCCTCAGGCCTCTTGCCCACCGAGGCGGCGGCCGATTCGTTCGCCCAGCGTACCGCATATTCACTGTCACGATATATGATCAATTCGGACGTGGAGTTAAGGATGAGAGTTTTCTCGGCCTCGGATCTGCGCAGAGCCTCCTCGGTCTGTTGTCTGTCCGTTATGTCGGTTATGACGTTGGCGATGTAGCGTTCGGTTTCTTTCTGCCCGTGGATGAGAAAGATGTTCTGGATCGCCTGGATTGTCCTGCCTTGAGCGGAACGAAGCGGCAACTCGCCGATCCATTTTCCCTCTCTCAATACGGTCGGCAGCACCTGCGCATCCAGCTCCTGCAGCGGGCCGGCTGCGTAGAACGACCTGAAGTTCGTACCGATCGCATCCTCGGGGCTGGGTACGTCCAGCAGTCTGCACGCCGCCGGGTTCAGATAGACGACGTTGCCCTCCAGATCCGCCCAACCAAAGGCGAACTCCGAGGCCGTCACGAGTTCGCTCAAAATGGCTGATTCCTTCTGCACGTCGGCCTGACGTCCAAGCCGGGAGGTCGGCGAAACCCGGCTTCGCCGGGACGGGTCTGCATGACTTCGCTCACCGCTCTGGCCCCCCTGCGGCTTGCTCATGGACGTTCTCCTGACCATCCCATAGGGGAACTGCCCGAGCGCCCAAGCACGGCGGGCCTCGTGTCAGCTCCCCAGGAGCCACGGTCCCTGCGTTTCATCAACTATCAGAGTGTGATGGATAATGTCTATCGCCGGCCGAACCGGTATTTCATTGCCACCACGTCTGTTCCGGTTGCGCCACAGCCAAGCCTGCGGGTAGAATCCGACGGCATGGACGGGCTGGGTATGACCCCTTATTGCTCGTAAACGCGACGCCACCCGAGCAACAACACTTGACATCTTACAGGCAACCCGTCGGCGCGTCCAGTCTTTGCTAGATTCAATGTGGGCTTATATTGGCGTCGCCCCGCTCATGCCATAGCTGGTGAGGGGGGTCTCGCCCGACGTCACGGCCATTGTACTGACGGTGCGGGCACGTTCCGCCCAGTGTGCCCCCCAACCTTGCAGGCGCCCGGTTGCCGACCAAATCACCCGCCCGGCCTCACACCGCCGGCAAGCCTTATCGTGTAACCCTTTTGTTAGAAGGTATTTATGGAAACCGGCCACAGACGCTGCCTTTGTAGGCTCTCCCGGGCACTTGCCCCTGCACCAAGGCCATCGCAGGCCTGGACGATACGGCGTCCTCCTGGCAGGGCCGCCCTTGCGGTGCATATCAGCCTCGTCGGTCCGTAGGGCTTTTTTTCGTCAGGGGTGGGAGCTTGGCCGGCTGGATGCTGTCGAATGGGCAGGCTTCGCTGTGTGGCCGAATGCCAATGGATCTGGAAAGTAGCAAACGAGTCTTGCCTGGTTGTGTGTGGCCACCCGGTCGACTGCGGGCGTGGCTCTTCCGAGCCGGCTGCCGTGGCGTGGGCCTCCAGTCAAGGCATCCGGCACGCCCGCCGGAGCGGCTCGAAGCGCCTATCGAGTCTGCCGGGCGACGACTGCGCAGGCGGGCCTGGACGAGAAGGTTAAAATGGCGATCCTGTACCGCGACACGGTCAGGCTGCTGGGCCTGCAAGTCGAGCGGTCGTAGCAGTGGCATCGTGAGCGGGCATCGGCAGACAAGCGCGAGCTGCCGAACGTCTCAATGGCCGGCAGGAGGGCTGGAGTGAGTAAGTTGTCGAAGACAGTCACGTTCGGGGCCGTGGGCGACGTGGCGTTCTACGGCCAGATCGCCGAGGACATGCGGCAGTTCGGTCTCGACTGGCCGTTCGCCCGGATGGCGGCACACCTCCGTCGCGCCGACCTGCTATTCGGCAATATGGAATCGGTCCTTATCCCGCCGGACTATCCGGAGGATCAGATCGACCCAAAGGGGTTGATCTGCCGTCTGCCGGGCCCGCAGGTTGCCGACATGTTGCGGCGGACCGGGTTCAATTTCATGAACCTCGCGGCCAATCACGTGCTCGACGCCGGGCGCGTGGGTATGGAGTACACGAAGCGATGCCTCGAGGAAGCGGGCATCGCGACGGCCGGCGTGGGCTACTCGCAGGCCGACGCCCGCCGGATGACCGTCGTCGAGGCGGGTGGGCTGTCCTTCGGCTTCCTCTGCTACGGCGAGGACAACAACTACACGCTGGGCCACACCCATCCCAGTCACGCATATTACGAGCCTCAGGCCGTCCTGGAGGACGTGGCCACATGCAGGAAAGACGTCGACGTCCTGGTGGTCTCGATCCACGCCGACCTGGAATTCATGCCCACGCCGTCGGTGCCGCGTCTGGATAACTCGCGCGAAATCGCCAAGGCCGGCGCGGATATCGTTCTGGAGCATCATCCGCACGTGCCTCAGGGCATCGAGCGGGTCGGCAGGTCGCTTATCGCCTACTCGCTGGGCAACTTCGTCTTCCCGGCCCACACGTCGGACTACATGAAGAGCAACGCGCCGCACACCGCGCACTCGTTTGTGTTGCTCATGGAGGTGGGGCCCGAGGGTGTCGAATCGTTCGAGCGCGTGCCGTTTGAGATCCTCGAACCTCCCGAGCAGCGGCCAACGCCTCTTGAAGGCGATGCCGAGCAAGAGTTGCTGCGGTACTTCGACCAGCTCGACCGCCTGCTGACCGACCGGGAGTTTGTTCAACGCACGTGGCGCGATGTGGCCACCAGACACCTGGACACGTACATCCGTCGAGCCGCCGAGCGCGACGTCGAGGACGTCATCGAGGAGCTGGTTGGCCGCTTGTGTCTGGTCGCCGAGAACCGCAATTGGACGGCAGAGATCCTCGCCATGGCTCGCCAGCACTGGCGTCGCCAGCAGGAGCACGTCGATCCCCTGCATCGGCCGCAGTATCACTTTGAAAGCCGCAGGTAGGCCTTCGCACGCCGCGTGCCCCGATCAGGCCTTCGGCGCGGGCCTTGCACACATCTGACCTTGCTGGCATGCTGGTCTGTCAGCCGGTTGCTGCGGGGCGGCCTGCGGCAACATTCCAATCGCCACGAGTCCAGGAGAGAATCCCATGTACTCAGCACAGTGGATTCAGGGACAGCAGGAACAGGGCAACGAGAAGCACGTGCCGACCATCCTGGTCGAGGAGCGCAAGTCGGAGGGCAGCGGCGTCGTGCGGGTGGTCGTCGGCCACGACGTGCCGCACCCGAACCTGCCCGAACATCACATTGCATGGCTGGAGTTGTACGGCCAGAAGGCCGACGGTGGGCAGATTCTTCACCTCGGACGGGCGGCGTGGGCGCCGGTGTATGCCGATCCCAACATGCGGTTCCAGGTGAACAAGATCGAGGATTTCGCCAAGCTGCATGCCCTGGCGTACTGCAACATTCACGGGGTGTGGGGCAGCACGCTCGAACTGTAAGCTTGGGTGCGGTAAGGAGTTTGAAAGATGGTGCAGCAGGATGTGGCCAAGCGCCTCGGTGTCGGACTGATCGGCTACGGTCCGTACGGCCAGCATCTGGCACGGCTGGTGAGCAATTCCACGCGGGCCTGGATTCCGATGGTCTGGACCCGTAGCGAAGGCACCGCCGCCAAAATCCGAGCCGACGGGTTCGCCGCCACGAACGACGTGGACGAACTGATTGCCCATCCGCAGGCGAAGGCGATTATCGTCGCCTCGCCCAATGCGCTGCACAAGGAGCACGTGCTGAAGGTCTGCGCGGCCCGCAAGGCGCTGTGGGCGGAGAAGCCGCTGGTGCTGAACCTGGAGGACTACGACGAGATCGTCGAGGCCGTCGCCCGCGCCGGTGTGGTCAATCACTGCAATTTCGGCATGCGATACAGCGGACCGTGCCGCAAGATGATCGAACTGTCTCGCGCGGGTCAGTTTGGTCGGCCCATGCATCTGATCAGTCGCCTGGCGCGGGGCACGGGTCTGTTCAGTCTCGGCAGTGCACACAAAGCAGTGTTATCGCCCGAGCTTTCGGGCGGCTGGATCATGCACCACATGTGCCACCAGATCGACTTCGCGATCGCACTGACGGGCGAGCGGATCGTCCGCGTCTACGCCCAGACCGTCCGCAGCAATCCGAAGTGCCCGTCCGAGGAGTCCATCTCTGCGGTGCTCACCACGGCTGGCGGCGGCATCTGTGAGCTGGCCGATGGCACGGCGCCCCAGCCGGATGAGTTTCTGTCCTATCTGGGGACCAAGGCGCTGGCCTACGTCGATGGCGCGGGCCACCTCAACTTCCGCGGGCAGTGCGACGAGAACAACTACGGGCACGGCGGCTGGTCGACCTGCTACACACCCGAGGCCTACGGCGACGATTCGATGGCCGCGTTCATCAGCGCCGTCACCGGCGTGCCGCACAACCGCACCTACCCCCTCTCGATCGTGCCGGTCTCCGAGGGCCGCCATGTGCTCGAGGTGCTGTTGGCCATGCGAGAGTCGGCCCGGACCAACGCAGCCGTTTCGCTGCGCAACTGACGCCGACGCGGTGGGTCGCGACCTGCGCCTGAATCCCTGCTTGGCCGATGCGATCACAACACGTCGGCCAGCACAGCCAGCGCGATGCTGACGTTGCCCAACGGGGCGCTGACCTGGATGCCCGCCACACGCGGCCCGATCTGCTGGATGGTCTGGCGCGCGATGGCCACGCCCTCTTGCTGGGCCTGATCCTTCGAGGTGCACCGACTCATCCGTTCGAGGATCGCCTCGGGCACCACCACGCCCGGCACCTCGTTGTTCATGAACTCGGCGTTCTTGAAGCTCAGCAGAGGCCAGATGCCCGCCACGATCGGTATCTTGCGCGGGTACTGCTCGACCGCGTCGAGGAAGCGCAGCAGCGCCTCGACGTCGAAGACAGGCTGTGTGATCGCGAACTCGGCCCCGGCGTCGAGCTTACGAGAATAGCGATCGAGTTCGCGCTTCATCTCGACGGCGCACGGGTTGGCCCCCACACCGATGAAAATGGCCGTCGGCGGATTGAGAGGGTTACCCACCACGTCGTAGCCGTGGTTGAGGTTGCTGGCCAACTGGGTCAGGCCGATCGCATCCACGTCGAACACGCCGGTGGCTTCGGGGTAATCGCCGAGCTTGGGCGGATCGCCGGTGATGATCAGGAAGTTGGCCAAGCCCGCCGCGAAGCCCCCCAACAGGTCCGACTGCATGCCGATCAGATTGCGGTCTCGACAGCAGTAGTGCAGCACCGGCTCGATCCCCAGCTGCCGGTCGATGGTCAGCGCCGCAATCATGGGTGAGACGCGCGCACTAGCCCGCGGCCCGTCGGGAATGTTGATGGCATCAACGCCCGCGTCGGCGCACTGGGAAGCCTTTTCCAGCAGCTTGCTCATGTCGGACGATTTCGGCGGCAGCAGCTCGACGCTAGTGACCTTCTCACCGGCCGCCAGTTTTCGTGCCAGACGCGACTTCTCCGCTGTTGGCACGACCTGGACACGGGCCTGGGCCTGCACGTGCGACCTGACCTCGACGTGCTGTTTAACGCCGCTAAGACTCTTGACGGCTTTGGCAGCCATTCGGATATGATCCGGGGTCGTGCCGCAACAGCCTCCCACTCCTCGCACGCCCAGTTCGATGAAACGCTTGGCGTATTCGGTGAAGTACTCGGGATCGGTCAGGTACATCTGCCGCCCGCCGACATCATGAGGCATCCCGGCATTGGGCATGACGATTACCGGTTTGGTGGTGACCGGCAGAACGACGTGCAGAGCGTCGAACACGCCGGCCGGCCCCGTGCCGCAGTTCAGCCCCACCGCGTCGACGTGAGGGTCGGCATCGAGCGAGGTCGCTATTGCTTCCGCCCGGCTGCCTACCGCGGATTCCCCTCGATCGTTCACCGTAAACGACGCGACGATCGGCACGTCGTAGCGCCTGGCCGCCCGCGCGGCCGCGCGAAGTTCTGCAATGTTGGAGAACGTCTCGAGCACGATCAGATAAACGCCCTCCTCCACCATGGGCCCGATCTGCTCGGCAAAGGCGGCCTCGATCTGCTCGATCTGCTCGTCCGGAACGAGTTGTCCGGGCCTGGTGCACGGCCCGACCGAAGCCGCCACGTACACCTGATCGTCCGCGGCCCGTAGAGCCAGCCTGGCTGCCTGCCGATTGATGTCTTCCACTTTCTCGGCCAACCCATAGGGGCGGAGCTTCAAGCGGTTGGCCCCGAAGGTATTCGTTTCAATGACCTCGGCGCCGGCCTCGATGTACTGCCTGTGAATCTCCAGGATCAGATCGGGTTGAGTCAGGCACAGTTCGTCGTAACAGGTGTTAATGAACACCCCGCGCGAGTAAATCATCGTCCCCATCGCGCCGTCGAACACGACAGGAGACTCTCTTATTCTGTCGAGGAAGTTCTGCATGGCCCGTCTTCTTCACACGACTGTTCGCCTTGCCGTGTACAGCATACGCGGGGCAGAACCCGTGGACAAATGTTTCCGTGCGATTCCAGTTCAGTCGGCGAGCGGCCGGTACGGGGCCGGAAACGCGCCTCCATGGCCCTGCCGCCCCGTTAAGTCTTTCGCAATACCGACTCATTGGCGGGGCCTGAGCATCAACTGGGCCCGGGGTCTGTCTTGTCAGGAACTCACTCTGGTTCGGTGGCGTTATTGGCCGTTTGGCACGCCCGGCGGCCTGTGGCGGACGGGGCTCACTCGTCAGGCTGGCGTTGATTTCAATTCGGCCACAAAGGCAAAGCTACCGGACGCCGATCGGCTGGCAAGGCCCGATAACAGTAAGAACGTTCCAAGCCGAAGTGACCATACACATTGGTCGATAAAGCCTTACACAGAGTCTGGCTGAGATTAGCCGGTTGGGAGGCATGGTAACGTAAATGTCGCTGAGCGAATTCCGCGTCTGTGTGTACGGTGCCGACGGTGACGCCGTCGAGGCAATCCAGCAGGTTCTGGATGGCCTCAGGCCCATTGAAGTGATCGTCGCCACTACCGACCCGCAGCAGCTTGCAGCAGGTCTGGACAAACCGCGGATTCGTGCTCTGCTGGTTGTTCTCGATCCGTCGCCGGACGACACACTCGAGTTGATTCAGCTCGTCGTACCGGAGTTACCCGATCTGGCGGTTATCGGGTTGAGTCGCCAGCAGGATCCCCAGCAGATCGTGTCGGCCATTCAGGCGGGCTGTAACCAGTTCATTTCGCTGCCGGCCAGTTCGGACGATCTGATTGCCGTCTTCGAGAAGCTGGGCGTCCCCGTCGTTCCGGCTGACGCGAAAGGCCAGCGCATCGCCGTGATCGGCCCGACGGGGGGATCGGGCGCCACGACGGTCGCCTGCAATCTGGCCCTCGAGATGGCCAGGCTCAGTCACTGCGAGGTCGCCCTGGCCGACCTGCACGCGGGCTTCGGCGACGTCGTGCAGCACTTCGCCGTCCATCCCAGCCGCACCATAGCCGAGCTTTGCGTGCCCGACCGAACGGTGGAGGAAAGAACGATCAGGCAGGTCGCGACACTGCTGCCCTGCAACGTGGCCGTGATCCCCGCGCCGACGGATCTGGCCCATCCGCTCCAGTATGATCCGGAGTGCTTGCGGCACGCGCTCGAGGTCCTGTCGCAGGTCTATCGCGCGGTGGTCATCGACACGCCACGCCAGCCCACCGGCGCGAGCTGGACCGTCATCGAGAATGCACACTCCGTGCTGTTGGTGATGCAACTGACAGCCGGCTCTCTCTATCACGCACAGAGGCTGTGCGAGTTCCTCAGCGAACATGGCATCCCCAATGGGCGCGTCCAGTTGGTGGTCAACCGCTTTCGCGAGGATTTCGGCTCGATCCGCTTGCAGGATGTAGAGGAACGGTTCGGTCGCGAGGTCTTTGCCACCATCCCCAGCGACTACGAGCTGGTCCGCAGTTCCGCCGACGTGTCCCATCCCCTCCTGGCTGACGCGCCGAACAATCCGGTACGTATGGCCATCTGCAATATCGCCCGGCGCCTGCTGGGCCTGCGCGAGGGCGAGGCCGCGCCCGCCGTGCGAGAGGAGCCCTCCCAGCGACGATCCAGGCTGCTCGGCCGCCTTCTCGGAAAGCAGCAGCCTACCGATTCGTAGGCTCGAACTTTCACCCCGCCAGCGAAGATCGAACCTGCGCGGCGCAGCCGTGTCGCCTCCGCTCTGGGTGCCCGGCGCCTGGCCGATGGCATCCTAATCGTGCAAGCTGCGCAGGATGTCCCAGTAGGCGCCGCGAGCCCCACCCGCGATCGCCTCGCAGAGACGCTGGTTCTCCGAATAGTCGTAGTTGGCCTCGACTTGGTCCGGGTCGGCCACGAAGAACCTCGCATCGCCGGCTATCGTCTCGTACACCGTCCGATGTGGCTGTGGCCCCAACGCGTGCTCAACGTAAAACACCGGCTCGAGCAGCGTCTCGTTGTCGTCCTTCTGCCCCAGCAGGTTGGGATTGCTCGCCATACGTCCCTGCTGCCGAACCAAGGTTGCCAGCGGCGTGTTCGGATACACCCGCACGCCCAGCGCCGCACCCGCGCAGTCGGGGTCGATCCGCTTGACGGCGCCGATCGTCTCAGCCAGTGTCTCGGGGGTCTCGCCCGGCCCGCCCAGCAGCAGGTCGAGCATGACGGCGATGCCCTCTCGTCGACACGCCGTCACTACTGGCGATACATCCGCCGCACGATAGGACCTGCCCAGCCGGCGCAACATCGTGTCGCACACCGCATCCACGCCGAAGTTGATTCCCACACACCCCGCCCGGCGCATCAGCATGCACAACTCGTCGGAAAACCCTGAGACCTGGCAGTACGCATACCATCGAAGGCGCGATCCCAGCCCTCGGCCGATCAGCTCTCGGCAAATGGCCTCGGCGTGCTCGGGCGGCGCGTTGAACTCGGCGTCGCAGGTGTGCAGCACGTCGATGTCTTGGTCCAGCAGCGCCTCCAGTTCGTCTGCGACAGCCGTCGGCTCTCGCAGGTGGAGCGCCCGTCCCTTGGCTACCGGATCGGCACAGTAGATGCACGCCTGGTTGCAGCCGCGCTTGGTCTCAAAGCCCATCTGCCCGCCGAGCTGAAAGTAGCGGCGGTTGTCTACGAAGTTGCGCGGTGAACTCCCTCGGGGCGGTGCTTGGCTCAGCTTCGATGACGATTCCGACGCGCGAGTAATCACCCCATCAATCCCAGCCGCTGCTTCTTCCGGCGGTTGGCGACCGTCGCGATCGATGACTTGCAGAAGCGCCGCGAAAGCCTTCTCGCCGTCGCCCTGTATCCCGTAATCGACGTCCAGGTAGCGGCATAAAGGCTGGCCAAAGATGCTGAACCCACACCCGCCCGCGACAATCGGCGCATCGCTATGCCGGCGGATGCACATCACCAGATCGCGAAACTGCCGAAGGTACGGCTGCGGGGCCAGCAGAAAGCACGTGTCCGTGTTGCGAATCGTCAGCCCCACCGCCAGCGGCGCCGCTCCAGCCAACGCATCAGCCGCGGCCTGGTGCGGATCGGGCTGCCACGCCAGGTCGAGCAGCGTCGGCTCAAAACCCGCTTGCCGAAGATCGTCAGCCAGATAGTCCAGCCCCAGCGGCGCGATCGGCGGCCGGGCCGTGTTGGTATTGACCAGAAGAACCTGCTTGCTGTCCATGCCCCCATTCTATACGCGGATGCCCCTGACTGCCTCGGCCGTGAACTCGGCCGAAACCGCTCTTTCGAACGGAGGCTCGTCAGCCTCGCCTCGCCTCGTGAAAGGCTGGTGCGCGATGTCAGGTCGGGCTAAGCCGCTATCGCTTGGGTCGAAACAGGTGCGTCGCGTGGCCGAACAGGCTCTCGGCCGACTCCATCACCGTCTCCGACAGCGTCGGGTGTGGATGGATGCTTTCAGCCACGTCGGCCGCCACCGCCGCCATCTCCACCGCCAGTACGCCTTCGGCGATCAACTCGCCCGCGCCCGGTCCGACCACCCCCATGCCCAGCAGCCGCTGGGTCTCGGGATCGAAGATCAACTTGGTCAGCCCGTCGGTTCGCCCCAGGGTGGCCGCCCGCCCCGACGCCGCCCACGGGAATCGCGCCACTTTCACCTGCTGACCGCTCGCCTTGGCCTGCGTCTCGGTCAGCCCGCACCAGGCCACCTCCGGATCGGTGAACACCACGGCCGGTATGGCCACGTTGTCGAACTCGCTCTTCTTGCCGGCGATGACCTCGACCGCCACCTTCGCCTCGCGCGACGCCTTGTGAGCCACCATGGGCTCGCCCACGACGTCGCCGATGGCCCGGATCGCCGGGTCGGCCGTCCGCATCTGCCGATCGACCTGCACGAACCCGCGATCATTCACCTTCACCTGCGTGTTTTCCAGCCCCACGTTCTGGCTTGCGGGCCGCCGACCGACCGCTACCAGCACGCGGTCGAACGTCTGGGTCGGTTGGATGTCCTGCCCCTTGAACGTCGCTGCAATACCCTCGGGCTGCGGCTCGAACTTCTCCACTTGTGCGTTGAGATGAATGCTCTTGAACCGCTCGGCCAGACGTGGGCGCAGCGCCCTCACCAGGTCGCGGTCCACCCCGGGCAGCAGGCCGTCGGTCAGTTCCACAAGCGTCACCTCACTGCCCAGCGCCGCGTAGACCGTGCCCATCTCCAGGCCGATGTACCCGCCGCCTACCACCAGCAGCCGCTTGGGGATATCTTCCAGCGCCAGCGCCCCGGTCGAATCCATAACCCGTGGGTCTTCCACACTCAGCGCGCCGGGGACGGCCGGCAGCGAACCGGTCGCCACGATTGCGTGCTCGAAACGCAGGCGCTCGGGCGCTCCTTCGACCGGCCCGGACGCGCCCTGCAACCGAAGCGTATGCGAGTCCTCGAACCGCCCCCGCGCGTGAACGAATCGCACGTTGCGCCGCTTACACAGTTCGAGCAGCCCGTCGGTCAGCTTGGTGACGACGCTGTCCTTCCAGCTTCGAAGGGCATCGAGATCGATGTTCGGCTCGGCAAACTTCACGCCCCACCCATCAGCGTCGCGCGCCTCATAGATTAACTTCGCAATATGCAGAAGCGACTTGCTCGGGATGCACCCCCGCAACAGGCACACCCCGCCCGGCTTGGCGTCCTGGCTGATCAGCGTAACCTGCATGCCCAGTTCAGCCGCGTGGAATGCCGCGGCATATCCACCCGGACCGGCGCCGATGACGGCCAACTGCGTCTGGCCGGAGGCCTGATCTGTCATGTCGCACCTTTCATCATGGCTGGCTGATAGGGCGCTGCGCCGCGCCGTCCAGCCCGGATTGCGTCTGCCAATCAACCCTCGAGTATAAGCGACAACGGGTCCGACAGCGCCCCAGCGAGCTTGATGAGGAACCTCGCCCCGTCGGCTCCGTCGACGGCTCGGTGATCGTAGGATAGACACAGCGGCAGCATGAGGCGCAGCTCCGCCTTGCCGTCGCGAATCACCTGCTCCTGCCGCGACCTCGCCAGACCCAGAATCGCCACCTGCGGGAAGTTCACGATCGGCGAAAACGCCGTGCCGCCGATCCCGCCGAGGTTCGTAATGGTGAACGTGCCCCCCTGTAGCTGGTCCAACTCGATCTTGCGCTGACGGGCACGCTCTGCAACTTCGTCCAGTTCGGTCGCCAGCTCCAGGACGCTCTTGCGGTCCACGTCACGTATCACCGGAACAATCAGGCCGTGCTCCGTATCGACGGCCACGCCGATGTGATAGTAGCGCTTGAGAATCAACTCGCCCGCGGTCGGATCGACGCTGGCGTTGCACTGCGGATAGGCCTTTAGCGCCGCCACCACCGCCTTCAGCACCATCGCCGTAACCGTCAGCTTCACGCCGTCCGGATGCGTGTCGCGGTATCTTTTCCTGGCGGCCTCCAACTCGGTGATGTCGGCCAGGTCGTACTGCGTCACCTGGGGAACGTTCCGCCAGGCCACGCTCACGTTCTCGGCCGTCTTGCGCCGAATGCCGCTCATTCGCTGCCGTTCGATCGGTCCCCATTGGCCAAAGTCCGGCAGGGACGGCGCGCCGGCCGCTGCTATCGGTCCGGTCGTCGCAGCCGTCGCCAGTTCGCGGACGTGGCGCTGCACGTCCTCGACGACGATTCGCCCTCCCGCTCCCGAGCCGCTGACCTGATGCAGGTCGATTCCCAACTTCCGCGCCATCTGCCGCACCGACGGCGACGCCGGTGCAGGTCCGCGCGACGGTTCGCCCTCGGGCTGGGGTCCTTTGGCCGGCGCCTTCTTTTCGACCTCTGGCGCCTCGGGCTCGGTCGGCTCCGCTTCCTTGGCTTCAGGCTCTTTGCCCTCAGCCACCACAACCTTCGCTTCAACGGGCTCCGACTTCTGATCGCCCTCGCTCGGCGCTTCCTCGACCGTCAATAGCACCGCGCCCACCGGCACCTGGTCGCCGTCCTTCACGTGCACCTTGACCACCCGCCCGGCGTACGCGCTGGGCAGCTCGACGGCCGCCTTGTCGGTCTCCAACTCCAAAACCGTCTGATCGACCTTGATCACATCCCCCTCTGCGACCAAAACCTTCACCACGTCGGCCTGTTCGATGTTCTCGCCCAGCTCCGGCATCTTGAATTCGGTCGCCATACCGGTCCGCTCCCAGAAATGCTGCCGTGGGTCGGCCTTACCAGATCGAAGTTTTTCAGCCGTGCTCGCCGGGATGCGTGATCCCGTCTTCGCGCCGCTACCTTAATCAGCCTGTGCGTCGGCCGCAACGTCTTGCCGCCGACACTGCTCGTGATCAAGCAGTGGTCGGATCGACCTTCTGGGGGTCAACGCCGAGTTCCTCGATTGCTTTGCCGATTGCGTCGGGCTTGACCTGCCCGCAGCGTGACAGCGCCGTCAGGGCCGCGACCACAATGCACTCGGCATCCACTTCGAAAAACCGCCTCAGCTCCGCGCGCGACGAGCTGCGCCCGAACCCGTCGGTACCCAGCACCACCGACTCACCCGGCAGCCACCGCACGATCTGCTCGGGCACCATGCGCACGTGATCGCTGACGGCTACGAACGGGCCGTCGACTCCTTCAAGTATCTGCGAGAGGTAACTGGTTCGCGGCTGCTCGGTCGGATGCAGCATGTTCCAGCGGTCGGCCGCCACCGCGTCGCGCCGCAGCAGCGTGTAACTGGTCACACTCCACACGTCGCTCGAGATGCCGAACTTCTCGGCCAGCATCCGGGCGGCTTGCAGCACGACTTGCAGAATCGTCCCGCTGCCGAAAAGTTGCACCCGCAGACCCGAACCTTCGGCCTCGACACGCTTGAATCGGTACATGCCGCGGACGATGCCCTCGGCCACCCCTTCCGGCATCGGCGGCATGACGTAGTTTTCGTTGTACAATGTCAGGTAGTAGAACACGTCCTCCTGTAACTCAAACATCCGCCGTATGCCGTCCTGCACGAGCACTGCGGTTTCGTACGCATAGGCCGGGTCGTACGGCATTAGATTGGGTACCGTGCTGGCCAGCAGATGGCTGTGTCCGTCCTGATGCTGAAGTCCCTCGCCGTTGAGCGTCGTTCGGCCCGCCGTGCAGCCCAGCATGAAGCCCTTGGCCCGCGAGTCGGCGGCCGCCCAGATCAGATCGCCCACGCGCTGGAAGCCAAACATCGAGTAGAACATGAAAAACGGAATCATGTTCGTGGCGTGCGTCGCCCAGGCCGTCCCGGCTGCAATGAACGACGCCATCGAACCCGCCTCGGTAATGCCCTCCTCCAGAATCTGCCCGTCCTTCGCCTCGCGGTAGTACAGCAGGCTCTCCGCGTCGACCGGCTCGTAGGTCTGCCCCACGTGCGAGTAGATGCCGCACTGACGAAACAGCGCCTCCATCCCGAACGTCCGCGCCTCGTCCGGGATGATCGGCACGAGTATCTTGCCGATCGACGGATCGCGAAGCAGGCGACCGAACATTCGCACGAACGCCATCGTGGTCGACACCTCGCGCCCGTCGCTGCCCTTGAGGAATTCCTCGAACGTCTTGGACGACGGCACCTTCATCGGCATGGCCACCACCGGCCTCGAGGGGATGTACCCGCCCATCGCCTTGCGGCGCTCCTGCAAATAGCGAATCTCCGGGCTGTCGTCGGGCGGGCGGTAGAAAGGCGTTTCGGCCAGTTCTTCGTCCGAGATGGGAATGCCGAACCGCGTGCGGAACTCGCGCAACTCCTCCTCGTTGAGTTTTTTCTGCTGGTGCGTGACGTTGCGGCCCTCGCCGGCTTCGCCCAGGCCGTACCCCTTGATCGTCTTGGCCAGGATTACCGTCGGCGAGCCGCGATGCTCCACCGCCGCCTTGTAGGCCGCGTACACCTTGGCCGCGTCGTGGCCGCCTCGCCGCATCTTGCGAATCTGCTCGTCGGTCAAGGGCTCGGCCAGCTTTCGCAGCTCGGCCGACTTGCCGAAAAAGTGCTCACGCGTATACGCACCCGATTCCACACTGTACTTCTGGTAGTAGCCGTCAACGGTCTCGTTCATCCGTTGAACCAACTGCCCGTCGTGGTCCTTGGCCAGCAAGGGGTCCCAGTCGCTGCCCCAGATGACCTTGATGACGTTCCACCCCGCGCCGCGGAAAGCCGCCTCCAGCTCCTGGATGATCTTGCCGTTGCCCCGCACCGGGCCGTCCAGACGTTGGAGATTGCAGTTAACCACGAAGGTCAGGTTGTCCAACCCCTCGCGCGACGCCAACGTGATCGCTCCAAGCGACTCAGGCTCGTCCATCTCGCCGTCGCCCGTGAAGCACCACACGCGCGAGCTCGAGGCGTTCTCGATGCCGCGGTCTTCCAGGTAGCGATCGAACCGCGCCTCATAGATCGCCATGATCGGCGACAGGCCCATCGACACCGTCGGAAACTCCCAGAACGTGGGCATCAGCCACGGATGCGGATACGACGGCAAACCACCCTCGCGCCCGTTGCGATACTGACGGCGGAAGTTCTCCATGTCCTCGATGGTCAGCCGACCTTCCAGGAATGCTCGGGCGTAAATGCCCGGCGCGGCATGCCCCTGAATGTACACGTGGTCGCCCGCGAACCCGTCCCGCTTGCCGCGGAAGAAGTGATTGAAGCCCACCTCGTACAGCGTCGCCGCCGACGCAAACGTCGAGATGTGACCGCCGATGGTGGCGTCCTCTCGATTGGCCCGCACGACCATCGCCATCGCGTTCCAGCGAATGATGCTCTTGACGCGGCGCTCGATCTCCCGGCTGCCCGGATACGGCGGCTGCCGTTCGACGGGGATGGTGTTGATGTACGGCGTATTGGCCGTAAACGGTAGCCGCACTCCCTCACGGTAGGCCTTCTCGCCCAGCGCCCCGAGCAGATAGCTGGCGCGCTCGGGGCCTTCGCGTTGGAGCACATCCTCCAGCGACTCCAACCATTCGGCCGTTTCCGTGGGGTCCGTGTCGTGTGTCACGTTGTTCTTTGACTGTGTGGCCATCGGGTCAGGTCCCTTCTTGCATGCACGGTGGGTTTGCCCAAGCGGGTCGGCCTTCGTTACATCAGATGACATAACCGACTGCTGCAACAAAAGTTGCATCCGACCCAGCGTGACCGCCCTGGTGTGTTATCCTATTCCTGGTGACCGGCGTTGCCAAGTTGAGGGCCAAGATCTTCCTCGACCGGAAGCGTGGCGGACACGCGCAGTTGCAGGCGCTAGGGCTTCGCTTGTGTAGCAGCGTGCGTTCCCGGCCCGCGCCAGCGTATCTGCGCTCACTGTCACGTGCCGCCCGCTCCCCGTCTTGCGCGGACGACCTGGAAACCGTCCTCCGCGCCGGTCCTGAGGCGGCCCCGAGGGCTTGGCTGTTTGTGCATAGTGCCCCACGAGAATGAGATGACTGGCGACGCCGTGCGCCGCTTGCCACATCGTCTCCACGTGTTTACTTCGCTGGCCGGAGCAGACCCATATCGTATCGTCAGAGCCCGTCAGTGTACGGTCTGAGACGATCGCTCATCTTGTGTGCGAAGCGGTCATACCTGTCCGAGTCAACGATGCGCTCTGCTGCGCTGCCGCCGTCGCTGTTTAGGTCTACCGGCCGCCACCAGACCAGCCCCCACGACCCATAGACCCGCCGAGAACGGCTCTGGAATCGTCACATACTGCGTGATTGTGTAGGTTGTGCCTGCCCCGTTGCTGATCACACTGAATAGCATGGGTGGGCTCGACTCCCACGGCGCGACGGCTGGATCGAAATCGTATGTCATCGATTGGCTGTCCGGGCTGAGCGTGATTGTGTAACCGGGACCGGCGTACATTGGCGCGCCAAAAACCGCACCGGTTATGTCCATGTGCCAATCCGTAATGCTGTATTGCAGCATCGAGTTGAGCAGGCCCTCCTGGTGGACATGGTCGGTTCCTGACACAACCGTGAAGTTCTTGGCCAGCGGAGTGCCCGTCCCGCTGCCGGTCACCTCAATTCGGACATAAACGTCCGATACGCCGCCGGTAAACATGTCGATGACTTCCAGCTCGTCGTTGCCGTACCCGAGGCCGAAATTTGGATCCACCGGGTCGGCGCGGGCCGTCGACATCGCCGCCAACCCAGCCATCACGCCCAGCAATACTTTGTGAAGCGCAGACATGCCCGAGTCTCCTCCAGAATGGGTTCGCCCCTCGGTTCATTATGGCAGGCCCAGGACCCCGCCCAATGCCCGTCGACGTGTGCGAACACTGGAACCCAGCTTCCGGTCTACAGTATACCGCGCGACCCCCTCCGGCTGCTACGCAGCTCGGCGGGCTACTGTCCCTTCAGAAGGCTTGCGAGGCGCTCTGCAATGCGATCGGGACTCAATTCCTTGACGTGTAAGGCCTTATGTGTGTTCGAATGTCCCCGGGCGATCTCGATCTGTCCGGCAGCAACCCCCAGAAGCTCGCCGATGAACTTGATCAGTGCACGGTTGGCCCGTCCCTGCTGGGCCGGCGCGGCCACGGCGACCTTCAACGCGCCGCCATGGAGTCCGAGCAGCGCGGTCCGCTTGGCGTTGGCGGTGACCTTCACCCGCAGCAGCGTTCCCCCCTTGGTAGCAGTCAGTTCCAGCACGGCCAGCGCTCGCCTGTCATGCCAAATGTCAGCGGACCCGTCGGTTGCGTCGCGCTCTACTTGCCCAGTTGTCGGCTGCGCTCGGCTGCTGCGACGACGCCATCGGCGATGCAGCTGCGCACCTGTGCGGCGTCCATGCTGGCGATGGCTGCCTCGGTCGTTCCGCCCGGTGAGGTCACCTTGCGGCGCAGCTCAGCCGGCGCCTCGCCGGTTTGCGCAAGCAGCTTGGCTGCTCCCAACATGGTCTGCTGGGCAAGCGTGGTGGCGTCGGCTTCGGTGAGTCCAGCGCGTACCCCCCCAGCGACGATGGCCTCGACGAAGTAGAAGAAGTACGCCGGCCCCGATCCGGACACCGCTGTCACCGCGTCGATGAGCGATTCATCCACCACCAGGGCCCGCCCGGCCGACTCAAAGATCCGCCGCACGAATGCCAGATCCTCATCGGTCGCGGCTGCGCCCGCCGCCAGCACCGACATGCCCTCGCCCGCGAGCATGGGCGTGTTGGGCATCACGCGGACGATGCGCCTCGGCGGCTCGCCGAGCGCATTACCGATATATGCAGTCGAGATACCAGCCGCAATCGAGATGACCAACTTGTCGGCTGCAAGATGCCCAGCCAGCCCGGCCAACACGTCGCCCATCACCTGTGGCTTGACCGCCAGCAGCACCGTTTCGCATCGCTCGACCAGGTCGCTGTTGCTGTCGATCGCCTCGACGCCCAGTTGCTCGGTAAACAGCGCGCGACGCCCGGCGGCCGGGTCCGACGCAAGCAAATCCTTCGGGCCAAAGAGCTTGGCACTGAGGACACCGCGACCGATGGCCTCGGCCATGTTGCCGGCACCGACGAAGCCGAGCTTGCGAGGTTCTGCCATGGCTGTCACCTTTCTCGGGTTTACGGCGTGGTGCCCGGCTCGTCCGCCGGGCTCGACGTGGAGAACTCCTCTTCACGCGTGATGCTGATCTTGGTCGCGACCAGCCTCTTATTGAGGCCTTCTCCCTCCATGTACCCCACCACTTCGCCTTCATCGCCGGGGTGAATGTCCTCCAGTTTGGCCTGCCGGCCGTTGACCATCACCTCGGTCTGCTCGTTCGCCTGCCCCGTGTACACCCGCCACTGCTGCTGCTTCTCGATGTACGCCCGCATGGACACCTCGCCGGTGTCCGTGTCGATCTGCTCGGCGGTGCCCTTCAGCGTGTAGTACTTGCGTTCGGGCTTGCCCTTGCCGCAGCCGACCGCCAGCGTCAGCGCGGGTACCAGACACAAGACCAGAATTCTTCGATTCATCGCTGCATTCCTCCTGGGCTGGGTAAACGTTAGCGGGTCTGCTTACCGCTGCAGCAGGCGCGTGTCAAGAAATCCGTGCAACTGGCGGCCCTGCCGGCGAACCCAATCCGGGCGAATCATAGCGGGCGGCGCTCGCGCATGCCCGAAAATCTGCCAAATTGGCAGGCGAGGCAGCGTCCCTGGTGAACCTAAAGCTTTATTTTAAAATATGTTACGTCTCAAGCGGTCCTGGTACGGCTGTTGCATCGTCATCTTAGGGCTGGGGTATGGCCCAGCCAGGAAGGTAAGCTGCTATGACGCAAGACAAACTGACAGTGAAGGCACAAGAGGCGCTGGCTGCGGCGCAGGAGCGGGCATCGTCGGCCGGACACCCCGAGCTGACGGGCCTGCACGTGTTGGCTGCCCTGCTGAGTGAATCTGACGGGGGCATCGTTGCTCCGCTGCTGAAGAAAATAGGGGCGGAGGTCGGGCAGATTCAATCGGTGGTCGCCAGCGAGCTTGGGCGTTTGCCTCAATCTCAAGGTGGTCAGCTTGCTGCCGGCAGGGACTTTCAGGCGGTGCTGCGTGCGGCGCAGACCCAGGCCGACCAACTCAAGGACGAATACGTTTCCACCGAGCATCTGCTGCTGGCGCTGGCCGAGGTGGATGGCCCGGCCAAGGAGGTGCTCTCGGTTTTTGCCGTAACCAAGGACGCATTGCTGGCAGCGATGAAAGACGTTCGCGGCGGCCAGCGAGTGACCGACCCAAACCCGGAAGACAAGTACCAGGCGCTGGAGCGCTATGGGCGCGACCTGGTGGAGATGGCCCGGCGGGGCAAGCTCGATCCGGTCATCGGGCGCGACGACGAGATTCGCCGCTGCATGCAAGTGCTCGCGCGTCGCACGAAGAATAACCCGGTGCTGATCGGCGAGGCCGGCGTGGGTAAGACGGCCATCGTCGAGGGGCTGGCGCAGCGCATCGTCAACGGCGATGTGCCGACGGTGCTGGCCGACAAGCGCGTGATTGCGCTGGATATGGGCGCGCTGATCGCGGGCGCCAAGTATCGCGGCGAGTTTGAGGATCGTCTCAAGGCGGTCGTGCGCGAAGTGGTCGATTCGGCCGGTCAGGTCATCCTGTTCATCGACGAGCTGCATACGGTCGTCGGCGCGGGCCGGGCCGAGGGCGCGGTCGACGCGGGCAACCTGCTCAAGCCGGCGCTGGCACGCGGCGAGCTGCGGTGCATCGGCGCCACGACGCTGGACGAGTATCGCCAGCACCTACAGAAAGACGCAGCCCTGGAGCGGCGGTTCCAGCCGGTGTACGTCGACGAGCCGACGGTCGAGGAAACCATTGCCATCCTGCGAGGGCTGAAAGGTCGCTACGACGCGCACCATGGCGTGCGCATCCAGGACTCGGCGCTGGTGGCGGCGGCGACGCTGAGCCATCGTTACATCACCGACCGGTTCATGCCCGACAAGGCGATCGACCTGATCGACGAAGCCGCGTCGCGCGTGCGGATCGAGAACGAGTCGCTGCCGTCGGAACTGGACGAGATCCGTCGCCGTATGATGCAGCTCGAGATCGAGCGCGAAGCGCTGAAGAAAGAAAAGGACGAAGGCTCGCGCCGGCACCTCGAGAACGTCGAGCGGCAACTGGCCGATCTGCGCGAGCAGAACGCGGGGCTGACCGCTCGATGGGAGAACGAGGTGGGGGCGCTGCGGCGGATCAAGGAGGTCAAGGAGCAGATCACGTCGGCCCAGACAGAGCTGGAGGACGCCCAGCGGAGGGGCGACCTGGAACGGGCGGCGAGGATTCAGTATGGCCAGTTGCGCGAACTTCAGACGCAGCAGGAACAGGCCGAGCGCAAGCTGGCCGACCTGCACACCAACGGCAACGGTTTGGTGCACGAGGAGGTGACGGCCCAACAGGTGGCCGAGGTGGTGAGCAAGTGGACGGGCATTCCCGTGTCGCGGATGCTCGAGGGCGAGAAGGAAAAGCTCATGCGGATGGAGGAGCGTCTGCACGAGCGCGTGGTCGGGCAGGACGAGGGCGTGCGCGTGGTGAGCGATGCGGTGCGCCGCAGTCGAGCGGGACTGGGCGACGTGAATCGGCCCATCGGCTCGTTCCTGTTTCTCGGGCCCACCGGCGTAGGTAAGACCGAGCTGTGCAAGGCGCTGGCGGAGTTTCTCTTTGACGACGAAGCCGCCTTCGTGCGCATCGACATGAGCGAGTTCCAGGAGCGGCACTCGGTGGCCCGGCTCATCGGCGCGCCGCCGGGCTACGTCGGCTACGAGGAGGGCGGGCGGCTGACCGAGGCGGTGCACCGTCGGCCCTACTGCGTGATCCTGATGGACGAGATCGAGAAGGCCCACCCCGACGTGTTCAACGTCCTCTTGCAGGTGCTGGACGAGGGGCGTCTGACCGACGGGCACGGGCGGACGGTGGACTTTCGCAACACCATCGTGGCCATGACCAGCAACATCGGCAGCGAGTATATCCAGCAACTCTCCGAGAGCGGCGCCGCCGACCTCGAGATCGAGATGAAGGTGCGGGACGAGCTCAAGAAGCACTTCCGCCCGGAGTTTCTCAACCGCGTCGACGAGACGGTGATCTTCCAGCGACTCTCGCAGGAGGACTTGCGGCGGATCGTGGAGATTCAGGTTCGCTACCTGCGGCAGCGCCTGGCGGATCGGCAGATTGGCATCGATCTGACCGATGCGGCCAAGGACCAGCTCGCGCACGACGGATACGATCCTGTGTACGGCGCTCGGCCGCTCAAGCGTCTGATCCAGCAGCAGATCGAGAATCCGTTGGCCAAGCGGATTTTGGCAGGCGAGTTCTCCGACGGCGACCACATCGCAGTCGACGTTTCGGGCGAGACCTACTCGTTCGCCAAGACGGGCGAGGTGCTGGAAGGCGAGTTGGTCGATTAGGCGTTGGGTGGCCCATCCCTTTCTTGAGGGATGGGGTACTCGATGATCCTGGTGACACTCGATCGGCATCGAAGCTCGCAGGGCAAGGTCGTGTTTGCGTGGTGTCCGCGGCGGACATGTGAGCTTCACCTTCCGGTAGGCTCCGTCAACGTCAGAACTCGGGTGGCATGCCCAAGTTGGGTGGCATGCCCACGCCGGCGTTGCGTGGGCATGTTAAGCTACTACGCTATGTCGGGTGGCATGTCCAAGGCCCGTGGACCCGAAGGGTCCGAGGGGCGCGGGCATGAGAGAATGAGGAACGGGTCGCTTCTATAGGCACAACACCGGCTTGCGTACAAGGCCTGTGACCTCTTTTTTGTTTGCCCTTTATGGTATCGAAGAGTATAAGAGCTTCTGACTGTCCGCGAACGGGCGGGTAGCGGCATATTAGCGGACGCTTGCCGGGTGACTGCCGCTTGTGTGAAGACATGCCCGCGCCGCCGACTCGGACAAGCCGCGACGGCGGACTTGGGCATGCCACCGGACGATGGGAGTGAGCTATGATGAAAACCAATATGCAATTCAGGAGGAACGTTCTGGGGCAAGTCGCACCGCGTGGGGCGGTCTGCTATTTCCTCGGCGCGGGTTTTAGCAGAGCACTAAATGATGACTACCCGACTGCGCGGTGCTTCTTCATGCGAGACATGCCGTTCCTTGAGCAGGTTGGCGCGGGCGTCGAGAGACGTATAGTGCGTTACGATGGCGTGTCGCGGGATCTCCGTGGGCTCCTCGATCGTATTGAGCAACAATATGGGCCCTTAGAGGGCCTGGACGTTGAGCAGGTCATGACTGATCTGTATGTCCGCGCTTTTGGACTCGGGCAGGCGTGGGAGCGAGCGATTCCTGTAGCTGACACTCCGCTTACGGTAAGTGAGTTACGACGTGATTACCAAGCGCTTCTGACGTACGTCGGAGATCGCCTCCGGAACATTGACGCCACACTTGAGCGATACCCTCTGGGTGAACGCTTCGTCCGAGCTTTGCTACCGCGAGACTCTGTGCTGACGCTGAATTACGATACGCTAGTAGAACGCCACCTCGATTCCAAGGATAAGGCCGAGCGTCTCAGAAGATTGCAGAATGCCATCGGCCCTCCCGTTTCTGGACGCCTGGATCGACCCGCTCCCATGTTTCGCGGACGAGCCCCCGGCGAGCGTGGGATCTTTGCGAAGCTGCACGGTTCCATTGACTGGATCACCTGCCCGAATGAGAACTGCCCGAACCATCATTACATCCAGACAATATCCCAGTACTACCCAGCTAAGGAGGAGGGGCCGCGGTTTCCCGGAATGAACAAAGCGCACTGTAATACCTGTGGGTGGAGTCCGGAGATTGTGATTGTACCGCCGACCGCCGCCAAGCCGTTCGAACGCTTCTCAAAACTGAACGTCATGTGGTCTCAGGCTCACGAGGCCCTTCGGCAGGCGCAGCGATGGGTGTTCATCGGCGTGTCGTTTGCCGCAACGGACTTTCACTTGTCTGCTCTTCTGCGCGCAGCGTCCAGGGATGCGGGGGCGTTTAGGGGTAGACGCAGGCACGTGGGGCAGATATGCATTGTTAACAAGGACATTGACGCTGCGAGGGATGTCAAGGAGAGGTTGCTCTCTGCACTTAGCCCCCAAGCGCAGCAGTGTGTCACTGCCGATGCGAACCGAATCGTTCTATTCGAGTCGTTGGAGCAATACTTGGACACTGTTGAAGAGGTTGACGCCAACCGCAAAGATGACTCCGGGGCGGATGCACAAGCGTAATAGGACATGTCGCGTGGCATGCCCAAGCCGATCGCGCTGAAGAAGACACTGCTCGAGGAGCAGTGGCACACGGCGAGAGAGGCGGTGGGTCACGGCCCGCCCTACTGGTGCCCATCTTCATCGTGTCCCCCGCCCTTAAAAGGGCGGGCCACCCAAGTTCCAGTTTTGAGGAGCACCCGGGCGCAGCAAGTTGCGCGCCCTACGTACTGCTGTCATCGTGTCCCGCAGGTCCAAAGAAGGACTCTGGGCCACCCATCGAGGTGTCACCAGATCGCGATGAAGAACACACTGCTCGAGGAGCCCGCCGCGGCGGGGCACACGGGCACCCATCGTCATCGTGTCCCCCGCCCTTGAAAAAGGGCGGGCCACCCGGTGCGGAGAATTAGGCGTTTCCCGGCCGCTGCGCGCCGTTGAGTTCGAGCACCTTGGCGAACTGCTGCTCGAACAGCTCGGCGTAAAGACCGCGGCGCGCCAAGAGCTGCTCGTGACGGCCGTGGTCGACCACGCGTCCGGCGTCCATGACCACAATCTTGTCTGAGTTGAGGATGGTCGAAAGACGGTGAGCGATGATGAGCGACGTCCGGCCCCGGAGCAGCTCTTCGAGCGCTAGCTGAATCAGATACTCGGACGTGGCGTCCAGATTGCTCGTAGCCTCGTCCAGGATCAGGATCGACGGGTCCTTCAGCAGCGCCCGGGCGATGGAAACGCGCTGCTTCTCGCCGCCCGACAAGCGAAAGCCCCGCTCGCCCACCACCGTATCGTACCTGTCGGGTAAAGCGGCGATAAAGTCGTGAATGTTGGCGGCCCGGCACGCGTCCACGATCTGGCTCTCAGTCGCATCGGGCCTGGCGTAGAGCAGGTTCTCGCGGATGCTGGCATGGAACAGGAAGGTCTCCTGCGTCACCATGCCGATGTGCCGTCTCAGCTCTTCCTGGTCGAGGTCGCGAAGATCCTGCCCGTCGAGGGTGATGCGCCCCGCATCCGGATCGTAGAACCGTGGCACAAGATACGTCACCGTGGTTTTGCCCCCGCCGCTGGGCCCGACCAGCGCCACTCGCTGGCCCGGCGAGATCTCGAAACTCACGTCCCGAAGGGCGAACTGGTCTGTTGTCTCCGCCGGTAACGGGGCCTCATCCTCTTGTGCGAACATGCGAGAGGGCGCCGGGTACGAGAAGCCAACGCCCTCGAACACGATGTGCCCGGTGGTGTGATCGAGACTTGCCGGCTCGGGCTTGTCTCGCACATCGGGCTCGAGGTCGAGGTACTCGAAAATTCTCTCAAAGACGGCTACACAGGCCTGGATGTCCACATACACGGTGGCAAGCTGCATCAAGGGTCGGTACAGCAGCGTGAGCAGCGCCGCAAAGGCGACGAGCAGGCCCGGCGTCAACTCGTCGCGAATCACCTGGTAGCCGCCGTACCAGTAGATCAGCGCCGGACCCATGGCGCTGAACACGCTCAGGATCATGAATAGCCATCGCCCCACCACCGCCTGTTTGACGTTCAGGTCGCGGACCCGTTCGCTCGTTGAAGAGAATGCGCGTGCATCCGCTTGGCCTTGGCCGAAGCTCTTGGTCAGGATGGCGCCGCCCACGTGCAGCCGCTCGTTCAAGAAGGCCAGCAGCGACGCCTGGCTCTCCTGGGTTTCGGTGGCGAGGCGCCGCCTTATGCCGCCCACAATCTTTGAAGGCAGGTAGAACGCCGGAACGACCATCACAGCCACCAGCGAGAGCTTCCAGTTCATTGAGAACAACGCGATGGACGTGGCCACCAGGCCCGCCACGTTGCCGGCGATCGCCACAAGCGTACCCGTGGCCACGCCCTGCACGGCGTTCACGTCGTTGTTGATCCGCGAGACGATCTCGCCCGAGCGGGTGGCGGTGTAGAAATGCAGGCTCATCCGCTGAAGGTGCCGGTACAGCTCGTTCCTCAGATCGAAGATGATGCTCTGACCCGCCCTGGCCGTCAGCGACTGCTGGAGCACGCCGATCAGCCCCGCGCCGATAGCCAACGCCACCATGGCACCCGCCAATAGACCAAGCAGAGCCATGTCGGCGTCGGGTATGGCGCGATCCAGAATCAGCCCCACACAGAAAGGCGGCAGCACGTTGAGACCCGCCGTCGCCCCGACGCACACGAGGATCACGCTCCACTGCATCCTGTACGGCCTGAAATAGCGGCTGATGCGACTGAGCGTCGCTCGGTTGATGTCCGGCGGCCGACCCTCCAATCCGGGCTTTGTGAAGTGTCGTTGCAGGCCGTAGGTGCGAGTGATACCTCCCACCGTTCCCATCGGACCGCGCCAGCCACCACGCGTCATGGGGCACCTCTGCGTCGATGACGCAGCTCGCGCCGCAGCTTGCTGAGCAGCCGGATGAGCGTCTGCTTCTCGTCGTTGGTGAAGCACCCGGTCAACTCAGCCAGCACCTCGGCATGGCGCGGCGCCGTCCGCTCGAGCAGCGCCTCGCCGGTATCGGTCAGCCGCACGACCGTGGCCCGGCGATCACGGTGCGCCGCCCGAGCCACCAGGCCCTGGCGCTCGAGGCGGTCGATGAGTCCGGTGACGTTTGATCGGGTTACCACCAGCCTCTCACCGATCTGACCCATCCGCAGGCCATCGCAGCCGGCCGAGCGTAGGGCCAACAGTACATTGAGCTGAGCCGACGTGAGGTTCTGCCGGCGCAGGCCGGCATCGATGAAGGGGCTGAGGTAGCTGTGCGTCCGCAGCAGGTTGTGGACCAGCATGGTGTCGAGGTCGTCGCCCACGCCGGCCCGTACGTCGGCTAAGTCGTCGTCCGCGTGTGCCCTGCCCATGGCGGTCTCCCAATAGTACATATATTCACTATCAATATATAGAGTATTACGCTGGGGTCTTTTACTGTCAACGGGCGGCACTGACCGACAAAGTAGATTCACGTGCGGACCGCACTCTAAGGCCGCAGGCACCTGCCAATCCGATGGGACGAAGGGCATCCGCGTTGGCGACCCCTTTTCGATGGCTTCGGTCCCGGGCAACGTCGCAGTCAGCCCTAAGGTACTATTTCACAGTGAGTTAGAGCCACTTCTGCAGAAGGCTCGCTTTCTTGAAACAAATGTATTACTCTTCCGTTTTAAACGTACGTATGAGGGCCCTCGTCATGGCGGATCAACAGTGCGGTAAACCGAACACGCGGCAGCGGCTGTTGGAGGCGGCAGGCGAGGTGTTCGCGGAGCAGGGATTCCGCAACGCCACGGTGCGAGGGATCGTCCGCCGGGCAGATGCCAATCTCAACGCCGTCAACTACTACTTTGGCGACAAGCAGGGGCTGTATCAGGCTGTGATCGAATACGCCCATCAGAGCATCGAGCACGAGCACGAGTTGGCGTCGGCTCGAGATGCAGCCTCCGACCCGGCCGAACGACTGCTTGCGTTTGTCCGCGTCCTTTTGCGGCGGGTAACCAAGAAGGGACACAGCGGCTGGCACGGCAAGTTGATGGCGATGGAGATGGCCGAGCCCACAGAGGTGCTGGACATCGTGGTCGCACGCTTCATACGACCGAGATTCGGTCTGTTGGTCGGTATCATTCGCGACCTGGTTGGCGAAGAGACCCCGCAACGACAGATCGAGCTGTGCGCCGAGAGCGTCGTGGCGCAGTGCATTCACTTCGTACATGGGCGCGCGATCATCACCCGTCTGATGCCGTTTCTTACCTATTCCGAGGCCGACATCGACATGATGGCGCATCACGTCACCCAGTTCTCGCTGGCCGGCCTTAAAAGCCTGGCGAAAACACAAGGGACCAAGCCATGACCGCCCTGCGAATAGCGCCGCTTGCAGCCAGTGTGATCGTGGCGACATGTTGTGGCGGCTGCGCATCGTTCCTGCCAGCTCGCCAGGCGCCGCCGGAAGGCCAGATCCCGGAAAGCTTCGCCCTGGGCGATGCAGAGGGCGTGCGGACGAACCAATGGTGGCAGGAATTCGGCAGCCAGGAACTGGACGCGCTGATGCAAGAGGCGCTGACGGAGAACCTGTCGCTCCGCCAACTGTGGGCGCGCCTCGATCAGGCGGGATCGACGACGGTGAAGGCCGCGTCGGGGCTGTATCCTGAGTTGACAGTAAACGGTGATGCAAGCTACAGCCGCACTGTCACGACGGTTGAGGGCGAGCCGTCCCCTTCGCTGAAGTCGCAACTCGGCAGCGCGGTGATCAGCGGCGTGAGCAAGGGTATCCGTAGCGGACTGAGCGGCGGAACTGATTCCTCTGGTGGGACCTCTGGCGGGATCTCCGTCGGCGGAGGTGGAGGTTCAACGGGCCAGTCGTCGCCCAGTCGCCTGGTTCGCGAGACGAAGTCGTTCGGCCTGTCACTGGCCGCCAGCTACGAACTGGATATCTGGGGGAGGGTCGCCTCGGGGTATCGGGCCGCCCGGTTCGACTTTGAGGCGTCGCGGGACGATCTGGAATCAACCGCCATGACGCTGGCGGCCGAGGTGGTACAGCGCTGGCTGACGATCATCGAGCAGCGCCAATTGAAAAAGATACTGGACGAACAGCTCGAAACGAACAAGACCTACCTGGAGTTGGTCGAACTGCGGTTTCGCAAGTCGCTTGTTTCAGCCCTCGACGTGTATCAGCAGCGCCAGACGGTAAGCGACGTGCAGAGACAGATTCCCCTGATTGAAGCGCAGGAGCAGGTGCTTCGCCACGACGTGGCAGTGCTGCTTGGCAAGCCCCCGACGGCAAGCCTCACGTTGGGGACCTATGATCTGGAGACGGTGCCCGCGTTTCCGTTGACGGGTGTGCCGGCAGAACTGCTGCGGAATCGTCCGGACGTCCGCGCGGCGTTCGCTCGGCTGCAAGCAGCGGACTATCGAGTGGCTGCGGCGCGGGCCGATCGTCTGCCGGCCATTCGGCTGAGCGGTGGCGTCGGCTACAGCGCGGACGACATCGCCAACGTGTTTGACGACTGGTTTGTAAACCTGGCAGGCGGCTTGACGGCCCCGCTGTTTGACGGGCGTAGCCGACAGGCTGAGGTGGACCGAACGTTGGCGGTGGTAGAAGAGCGACTGGCCGACTATCGCCTGACGGTCTTGACGGCCATCAAGGAGGTCGAAGACGCGATCGTGCAAGAGCGCAAGCAGGCTGAGTATATCGACGCGCTCACGCGTCAGCTTGCCGATGCGCGCAACGCGTTGCGCGAAGCGTCGCAGCGGTATCGCAAGGGCCTGAGCGACTACCTGCCGGTATTGGCAGCCTTGGAGCGAACGCAGTCGCTAACACGGGGTCTTGTCACGGCGCGGCGCGATTTATTGATCCTTCGGGTTAATCTTTACCGAGCCCTCGGCGGGACGTGGACCGAGCAACTCGAGCCGGCGCCTCGTTTGAGCGACCGGAGCGCTGCGGCAAAGGCGGTGAACGGATGACTTTGGAGTCGAGAGAAGAATCACAACGTAGGGAACGTCAGGCGCCGGGCGAATCGACGTCGGGTTCCTGGCGGCGAGTGCTTCGCGCCGTTGCGATGTACCTGTTGCCGGTGGTTGTGATTGTCGGTGGTGGCCTCGGGGCAGTGCGGCTGTATCAGACGGGTCCGAAGGCCAGGCAGCGCCCGCCACAGGCCCGCGATACGCTCGTCCAGGTGGCGACGGTCAGCAGGACGAACGCCAACGCCACGGTCCACGTGATGGGAACGGTGGTTGCAGCTCAGGAAGTTGTCCTGCAACCGCGGGTGAGCGGCGAGATCATCAAGCTGAGCCCGGAGTTCGTGCCGGGTGGGCGCTTCGAGGCAGGCGAGTTCGTCCTCCAGATCGATTCGAAGGACTACGAACTCACCGTCGAGAAGACACGCAGCCAGGTGGCTCAGGCCCAGTACGAAGTAAAGATGGAGCAGGGAGCGCAGGAGATCGCTCAGCGTGAGTGGGAACTGCTCGGCGTGGAGGAGACGGCCACCGAGCAGGATCGGGAACTGGCGCTGCGAAAGCCCCACTTGATCAAGGCGAAAGCCGCCCTGGAAGCGGCAAACGCCGCCGTTCGCGAAGCGAAGTTGGCCCTCGAACGTACGACGATCGTGGCCCCCTTCAACGCCATCGTGACGACCGAAAGTGTGGACGTCGGGGCTCAGGTAACTCAGCAGACCCAGCTCGGCACGCTCGTGGGAACGGACGAGTACTGGGTCCGTGCAGCCGTGCCGGTGGACCAACTTGGATGGATCCAGTTCCCCGACGCCGGCGGCGAGGCCGGTTCCACGGCAACCATCCGCCAGCAGCTTGCGACGGACCTGCACAACGAATGGACGGGCCGCGTCGCTCGACTGATGGGCGATCTGGAGCCCGAAGGCCGAATGGCAAGGGTTCTCATTGCGGTGCAGGATCCCCTGCGGTTGGCGGCTTCAGGCGATGGAGGGCTGCCGCTGTTGATCGGGTCCTATGTGAGCGTGGTCATCGAGGGCCGCCAGGTAGAGGACGTCATCGCCCTGCCGCGGACGGCGCTGCGTGACGGCGACAGCGTCTGGATCATGAACGATCAGAACAAACTCGAGATCCACAGCGCAGACATCGTCTGGCGCAGCCGCGACACCGTTTGGGTGCGCGACGGCATCGAGCCGGGGCAGCGGCTGGTGGTGAGCGATCTGCCCGCACCGGTGGAGGGAATGGGGCTGACGTTGGGCACCGACAGCACCGAGGACACACCCGAAAACGGGCTGGCGTATCAAGCAGATGAGGATACCGACCATGCAGACACCAAATGAGGATCGCGGCGCGATTGCCTGGATGGCTCGCCATGCCGTCGCCCCCAATCTTCTGATGCTGGTCCTGTTGGTCGGTGGCCTTATCACCGCGATCCGCATCAAGCAGGAGGTGTTCCCGGAGTTCGAGAGGGATCGCGTAACGATCTCGGTGCCGTATCCCGGGGCAAGCCCGGAGGAAGTCGAACAGGGCATCATTCTGGCGATCGAGGAAGGCATCCGCGGCATCAACGGCATCAAGGAGATCGTGGCGGTAGCCGGTGAGGGGTCGGGGCGGGTCACAGCGGAGTTGCTCGAAAGCGCCGACGACCAGCGGGTCTACCAGGAGATCCAGCAGGAGGTCAATCGCATCACCACGCTGCCAGAGGACGCCGAGGAGCCGGAGGTCGTTCTGGCTACACACCGTCACGGCGTGATCGATCTAATGCTCTATGGCGACACCGACGAGCGCGTGCTCCGTGAGCTGGCCGAGCAGGTGCGCGACCGGCTGCTCCAGGACCAGAACATCACACAGGTGGACCTGGTGCCCGAGCGCGTCTTCGAGGTGAACATCGAGATCCCGCAAGAGAGCCTTCGCGCCTACAACCTGACGTTGGAGGCGATCGCCGAGAAGATCGGCCGCGCATCGATCGAGCGGCCCGGAGGCAGCGTAAAGACCGAGGGCGGCGAAATCCTTCTCCGCATGACGGATCGTCGCGACTGGGCGAGGGAATTCGAACAGATCCCCATCGTCACGTCGTCCGACGGGACCGAGCTGCGAGTGGCCGATCTCGGCACGGTAACCGACACGTTCGAAGAGACGTACAGTGTTCTCACCTACAACGGCAAGCCGGCGATCGCGCTGGACGTCTATCGTGTGGGCGAGCAGACACCGATCGGCGTGTCGGACGCGGTCCAGCAGCGCCTTGGTCAGATCCGCGCCGATCTGCCGCCGGGCGTCCATATCGACATGGCCCGCGACATGTCGGACGTCTACCGACAGCGACTCCATCTGCTCCTGCGGAACGGCTTGCTCGGTCTGACTGTGGTCCTGGCAATCCTCACCATTTTCCTCGAATACAAGCTGGCCTTCTGGGTGGCGATGGGGATTCCCATATCGTTTCTGGGGGTGTTCCTGTTTCTACCGGGCATGGACGTGACGATCAACATGATGTCCATGTTTGCGTTCATCATCGCCCTGGGCATCGTGGTCGACGACGCCATCGTGGTGGGCGAAAACGTTTTCGAATATCGACAGGCAGGGATGGGCCTGATCGAAGCGGCGATCAAGGGCGCCCGAGACGTGGCCGTGCCGGTCACGTTCGCCATTCTGACCAATCTGGTGGCGTTTGCGCCTCTGGCATTTGTGCCGGGCGTGATGGGCAAAATATGGCGCGTCATCCCGCTGGTCGTCTGCTCGGTCTTTCTGATCTCGCTGGTGGAGTGCCTTTTCGTGCTTCCCGCACACCTGGCGCACAGCCGCACCGAAGGAGGCAACCGGATCAGCCGCGGTCTACATCGCGCCCAACAGCGCCTCAGCGTCCTGATTGCCAGGCTGATTGAGACGCGGTTCGGGCCCATGCTCGACGCAGTCCTGAGGTATCGCTATCTGATGGTGGGGTCGGCGGCGGCGATGCTGCTGCTTGTGGCCGGTTACGTGGGCAGCGGACGGCTCGGCTTTGTGATGATGCCGAGGGTCGAAGGCGACGAGGCCGATGCTACAGCCGTGCTGCCCTACGGATCGCCCCTGTCGAGGCTGATCGAGGTGCGCGACCGGCTGGTGAAATCCGTGCAGGCGGTGGGCGGCGAGAACGGCAACGATCAATTGCTGCGGGGCGTCCGCGCGCGGATCGACAACAACCAGATCTACGTTACCGCCTACCTGACCGAGCCCGACGTGCGGCCGATCAGCACCGCCCGCATGGCGACCCTGTGGCGCGAGAGAACCGGGCCGATCACGGGGCTGGAGTCGCTGCGGTTCCAGTCGGACCGCCGCGGGCCGGGCTCGGGCGTGTCGCTCACCGTGGAGCTTGCCCATCGCGACATCGCAGTCCTGGACCGGGCCAGCACGGCGCTGGCCGAGGCGCTTGCGCAGTTCGCCAACGTCAAGGATATCGACGACGGCTACACACCAGGCAAGCAGCAGCTTGATTACAAGATGCTGCCCGAGGGTCGCAGCCTGAGATTAACCGCCGGCGACGTCGCCAGACAACTTCGCAGCTCGTTCTACGGGACCCAGGCCCTTCGCCAACAGCGAGGGCGCAACGAAGTGAAGGTGATGGTGCGACTGCCGAAGGCGCAGCGCGTCAGCGAGTACGATATCGAGTCGCTCATCGTCCGGACGCCCGCCGGTCTGGACGTGCCGCTGCGCCAGGTGGCGGCCGTTCAGCGCGGCCGGGCGTACACGTCCATCGATCGTCGCGACGGACGGCGAACGGTCAGCGTGACGGCCGACGTGGTGCCACAGAGCGAGACCGACCAGGTCCTTGCCAACGTGGTGGACACGACGCTGCCGCAACTTATCCGCGACTACCCGGGACTGAGCTACAGCTTTCAGGGCCGACAGGAAAGCATGCGCGAGAGCATGCAGAGCCTGAAGATTGGGTTCGTCATGGCCCTGCTGATGATCTACGTCCTGCTGGGCATTCCGTTTAGAAGCTACGTGCAGCCGTTGATCGTGATGACCAGCATCCCGTTCGGCCTCGTCGGCGCGGTGGTTGGGCACCTGGTGATGGGCTACAGCCTGAGCGTCATCAGCATGATGGGCGTGATCGCTCTCTCGGGCGTGGTGGTCAACGACGCACTGATTCTGGTCGAGTACGCCAACCGCCGGCGCAACGAAGGCATGAATGTGCACGACGCGATTTGCGCTGCGGGCGTCCGCCGCTTTCGGCCGGTACTGCTGACGACGGTCAGCACGTTCGGCGGGCTGGCGCCGATGATCTTCGAGACGTCGCGCCAGGCGCGGTTCATGATCCCGATGGCCTTGTCGCTGGGCTACGGCATCCTGTTCGCGACGGGCATCACGCTGCTGATCGTGCCCTGCCTGTATCTGATCGTGGAGGACGTACGCAGGCTGTTGTGGGCGACCAAGACCGAAGCCGGCGAGGCGTCACCCGAGGCCGTCCCCACGCCACGCTGAGCTAAACGCCCCACGCCGACGAAAGGAAGCGGCGGGTGGCACGGTCCGGCGACGCCGGGCCGTGGTTCGCCGACGATAGAGCGCGGGTGCCTCGCTCTTTGCGGAGCAAAGGGTGGGGTATTGGGCGGCGAGGTGGGGAATCACAAGACCCGCAGAGAGCCCACAATTCATCCTGACACGTTTTCTTGGGCTCACGCGAAGTTTTGTGAAAGCTGGACCACTCACCGAAATATACGAGTGCTTAGCTCATTTAAATCCTGGAAGTGTCGATGGGAATCTCGTAGTACGCGAAAGATGATGAGGCACTTCGTCGCGCCACGACCACTGTCGCTTCCAGCGGATACGCGGATGTTCCCGATCCGCAATATCCCAGGCCTCAAGGTAGTGTGAGAACGTTGCGAACAATGTGCTGCCTTCGATATGAACATGCTCTGGAGCTATGCCTGACTCGCTCTGCAATGATGCCTTTGCTACACCTTCGTCTATAGACAACAGTGCAATGGCGTCCTGGTCCTTGGCCGCTGTGCCCTCATACCCGGTGGCGAGCATTCTGCCATCGTCAGTGAAATCAACACAAGTCGCCCGCACGCCGCCAGCATATAGGCTTTGCGCAAGTTCGCCTTTGGCCAAGTCAAAAAGACACACTTGGTCATGTGGGTTTGCCATCGGAACCGAAGATTCGAACGATCCACCTATGCTCCTGCCAAAGGAGGCGGCCAGCAGGTTGCCCAGTGAACTGAACGCCAAATCGAATACGACGCCTCCACCACACTCCAACCCGAACAGCTGCACACTCCCGGCAGGGCCCCACACCCTGACTACTCCATCGAGCCCCCCTGACACCAGATAGTGGTCGCCCTGTCGCTGCCACGCGACCTTCACGACCTCCCCCTTATGCCCCTCAAGTCTGGTCCTGACCTCCCCGCTGCCAAAGTCCAGAACACGTACTACGCCGTCGACACATCCCAGGGCCAGCAAGTTGCCCCCTACGTCAAACGACATGTCGTTTGCCGGACTGACCAGCGGCACTGAATTCACCACACGGATAGCAGCTTGGGTCCAGACCGGCGGGTGCCCAGCATCCCACCGTAGGATTCTCCCCTCCTCGTCAGCCAACACAAGGATGTTGTCTTTGGGGTGGAATGCAACGGCAAGGAACTTTCCCTCCGGCCAGAAAACAGCCGCCAATTCAGCGCCGGTCCCTGCATCGTAGAGAGAAGCTCGTCCATCGTGGCTTCGCCCGTATCGCCCAACCACCGCAATAATGTGCCCTTCTGGCGATGCGGCCATGGACCACATCTTTCCGTTGTCGCAGAGAGGCCCCGGACGACCGTCGAACGGTGCAGGACAGCCGCCGACGAACGCAAGAATCATGCCGACAAGCAAAGGCGTAAGAATGATTCTCTTGACATCGTAAGCAGCCCCGGCAAGGAGATCGGCCGCTATAAGACGTCCGCCAGAATCGCCCATCGCATCACACCCGCAGAACATGGCCGCGCTTCGCGAGGCCATGCCACCCAAGAAGACGTTCGGGGCCAGCGCGCGTCCCACCGACGCGAACCGCCTTCGCACATCGTAATGATACGGCTTGTGGCTGTTGCGCGTCAAGATTGCTTTACCCCAACTCGCCGCGGCGAGGTGGGACACCCGCTGGGTCCTGAATGTCAGTGCCCCGCTGCTGGAAGCAACGGGGCACCCCCGCAAGTCATCGTGTCCCCCAGGTCCAAAGAAGGACCCGGGCCACCCGTCCTCAACCTTTGCTTGTGGGAAAGGATGGAGTATCCCCACGCCAAGGGACTTGAGTTCTACCGGATGCAAAAAGGCGGGTGAAACCCGCCCTACACGCTGTTCAAGAACAGTGGCACACGGCGGTCAGCGTGCTCCCATCCCGAACACGCTGAAGCCCGTGCCCGCGCCCTCGCCCGACTCGAGCGAATCCCCTGCGTCAAACCGTACAGAATCACTCCGGCCATCACCTTCGGGTGGATAGGCGGTTGACCGCGCCTCCCGTCGTACCCACCCTCCCAAGGCCGCCAATCCCGAGAGTCTAGAACTTCCAGGAACAGCCGAACCGGATGATCCTCAGATATGCAGGCGTCCAGCGTAGGGGCAAACATCACTGCCTGCTGCCGGTCCATCGGCGCCGTCGACCAGTAAGACATCAATAATCCTCCGTGACATTCAGCAATGCAGGTAGTACCTTAAGCCATAATATCTTGCAGTGCACGATTAAATCGACAGGCCCCGCGCCGGGACTCGCACGCACCCTGGGTCGGGTTCTCGGGTGGCGGATTTTCGGATGGCCTGCCCAACCGAAGCGCAGCCGGTCGCCCAGCGCTAGGCGTCGGCCACGCGTAGACCGGGGTGTTGAGCCACCGCAGCCGAGCCGGGCGTGCTCGCCGACTCGGCACCTGCGCCGGCGTTTCGGTTCCGCTCTGGCGGCCGATGCTTCCATCGCCGGTGGATCCACAGGTACTGGTCCGGGTCTTCCCGCACGAACTGCTCGATCGCACGCGTGTATTCCTGCGTGATCCACTCCAGCTCGTCTTGCCGGTGCTGCCACTCGTGCGGCCAGATCACTCGGTTGACGTGAAACTCATACTCAAAATCCGGACTCAGCCGCCGCGCGTAGCCCACTACGATCGGCACCTCGTGCCGCATCGCCAGCAGACCAATCGACTTGTACGTCGACGCCTTCCGCCCGAAGAAGTCCACGAACAAGCCCTTCCGCCCGGCGTCCTGGTCGGCGATGAAGCAGAGAATCTTGTTGTCCTCCAGCACGTCGTCGGCGCTCCGGGCCATGCCCTTCTTGTACAGCAGGTCGAGCCCGGCCTTCTCCAGCATCCGCACGAGGTAGTCGTTGAGATACGAGTTATCCAGTGGCCTCATCACCGCCACCAGTTCCATCCCCACCGACGCCAGTACGTATCCCAACAGCTCCCAGTTGCCGTAGTGCCCGGTCACCATGATGGCCCCCTTGCGCTGCAACAGATAGGGCACCCCCTTCGACATGTCGCCCAGCCGCACATACCGCAGCACGGTCCACTCACTGATCAGCCGCGGCGCGAAGATCACCTCCATCGCCATCATCACCATCTGCTGCATGCTGCGAAGGGCCGTCTGCCGGATCTGCCGGGCCGACATGGTCGGTCCGAAGCTGTCGCGCAGGTGCTGCTCGGCCCGGCGGCGATGCCGCGGGATCAGATGAAACCAGATCCGCCCGAACAGCCGTGCAGTTTTCAGATTGGCATTAATCGGAAAGCACAGAAACACCGCCGCCAGGCTGCGCACGCCCAGGTATACCAGGTAGTCTGCAATCGGCCGACGCCGTTTCATCCCGCCATTGTAGAGCCGCCGCCACAGCAGGCCAACCGCCCGCCTCACATCGCCAACACCGGGTGAACTATGGATGATTCGGATAGATGGGTGTCCCGTCCCTTTCCAGGGCGGCCGACGGAGGGGCATAGGTCCGGTGCCCGGCGCGATCACACCTCCAGCGCCGGGTCGGCTACGCAGTGGTCGGCCACCTCGACGCCCTCCGGCGTGAGACGAAACCAACGCTGCCGCCACGAGACACCCTCGGCGGCGGCGTCGGGCCAGTTCACCTGGCGCACGTAGCCCTTCTCGTGCAGATACACCAAGTCCTTGCGAAAGTGGTCCCACTCCAACTGCGGAAAGATCGCCAGCAGCGACCGCAGCATCACCTCGGCCTGGAGCGCCGACGGATACAGCATCTTCAGCAGCACCAGGATCTCGTTGCGAACCTGCTTGATTCGTCTGGCTCGGTTACGGCTCGACATCGACTTGCCCTCTACTCTCGGCTGCAGCCGCCAATTGCCGGCTCAGATCGACCATCGCCGCCACGGCCCGGCCGATCTGCCCGGCCAGCCCGTTGGAGTTCTCCAACTGCGACTCGATCCGCGCCATCATCTCCGTCAAACGCTCCAACTGCTGCCGCGCGTGCATCGACTCGCGGAGCCACTCCTCTTTCCGCGTGTAGTCGCGCTCGAACTGCCCCAGGCTCACTCGCACGGCCCGCAGATCGTCCTCCACCACCTCCACACGCCGCGCCGCCTCCTGGTTGCGCTGCTGCTGTTGCTCGCGCAGACCGCGCAGATAAAACGCAACCATCGTCAACGGCACGCCCGTTAGCGGCCCCAACGCCGCCAGCAGCAACCCCATCGTCTGCCAGTCCACCTCGGCCAGGATCATCCTTCCTCTGCCTCCGCGTCGTTGCCGGTTTTGGCAGCGGGCGGTTGCTCGCTTCGTTGCGCCGGCGACATGTCGATTCCGTAGAGTTGGCGAATCTGCTCGACGAATCGATCGGACAGCGCGCCGTCGCGACGGCCGCCATCGGCCTCCAACTCGTCAGCGGGCGCGCTTTCCAGCCGAATGGCAGCCGCCTTGCGCAGGTCGGCGTTGATCCGCACGAGCTTGGCCAGCGTGTCCAGATCAAGCTCGTCCTGCTGTGTCCGGATCGTTTTGAGCACCAGTCCGGCGATCATCGTCTGTGCCGCGTCGTGGAGCCTTGCCTGCTTCGAGGGCGGCAGTTGCCCGAACACCGAGCCCAGCAGCGACGCCAGAAAGTAATCCCTCGCCTCGGCCTCGATGTAGCAGGCATAACGCCGAAACGGCGCCAGGCCCACCCCGCGGCCGCTCAGCTCGAACCGTTTGTGGATCTTCGTCAGGCTCTCCAGCCCCTCGCCTCGCTCGATGATCGCCCGATCGACCGCCATCCGCAGCTTCGCCGGCAACGTCCTGCGCAGCTTGAAGCGCCCGGCCGCGCTGCCCGCCGCAACCCGTTTTCCTGCTGTCTGCGTCTCGCCCGTCCTCTGACCCAACAGTACATCCTCCCCGCACAAACCCAAATGGTCGGGCGCTTCACCCCCATGTACCCGTCTGTCCCCGTTGACTGACCTATCCAGCGACCTGCGTGCCGGGTTTGGCGTACCTAACCAATGCTGTATACGGCACTTGCGTTCGGAAATGCGGTTGAGCTACGGGGTCCGGATTGACGCGAGGCGCTATATCTGTTACCCTTCGGCTTCACGTGCGGTCCGTTGGGGATTTGGGCGAGTCAGGGTCGCGGCAGACTGGCGGGTTATCGCCGGGCTGCTGGGTGGGTCATGGGCGCCACTACGCACCCCAAAAAACGGCCGTCCTGCCAAAGCATGACGGCCGGTCGCTCCGTAGAGCGTGGCCTGCGAATGTTTCCTCTTGTTACGGAAAGACTCGCAGACCGGGGTCGATTACACCCACAAAAGAATACCACACGGTTCGGGCTTCGTCAACCCAAGTTGGCAAAAAACGACTTCTTCAGGAGCACGCCATGGCAGATCTGACGCTGGGCCTGGACATCGGGACGAACTCCTTGGGATGGGCTTTGGTCGACGAAAGAGGCTCCCGGATCGTTGCGGCAGGGGTTCGGGTGTTTCCCGAAGGCGTTGATCGTGACACGCAAGGAGGCGAGAAGTCCAAGAGCGCTGCCCGTCGTACCGCACGGGGGATGCGCCGGCAGCTTGCGCGTCGACGCCGCCGCAGGCGACACTTGCGCGAGGTCCTCATACAAGCCGCTTTGCTACCTTCGCGTGCAGTTGAACTGGGCACCCTCCTATCGCTCAATCCTTATCAGTTACGTCGACGCGGCCTTGATACCCCCCTCGAACCCTACCACTTCGGACGGGTGTTGCTTCATTTGAACGCACGACGCGGCTTCCTTTCGAACCGCAAGACGGATCGCACGCGCCGGACAGAAGTGAAAGGCATGCTTGCTGAGATAAACGACCTGGCGAAAGAGATTTCTGCCAGCGGAAGCCGGACTCTCGGAGAGTACTTGGCGCGTCTGGATAAGCGATTCGATCCCAAGGCGAGTCCCGAAACGGCTCGCATAAGGCGGCGGCACACGCGGCGCGACATGTATGAGTACGAATTTGACATTCTATGGAGCGCACAACAGAAGCACCATCCCGATGTGCTCACCGAGGAACTGAAGGAGCGTGTGCGCCAGATCATCTTCTTCCAGCGACCCATGTACTGGCCTAAGTCACTGGTCGGTCGGTGCGAGTTGGAGCCCAAGCTCTTGCGATGCTCCCGCGGCGACCGGGCGGCGCAACGCTTCCGCCTGCTTCAGGAGGTCAACAATCTCCGGGTGCTTGAGCCGTTTGCCGGTCGCGATAGGCCGCTGACCGACCAGGAGCGATCGACACTCATAAGCTACCTGTCCACCGCCAAAGACCGGTCCTTTGACCAGATGCGCAAGAAGCTGGGACTCCCGGACGATGCGCGGTTCAACTACGAACGAGGCGAGCGTGGCAAACTCAAGGGGCACCAGACCGATGCAGCAATGGCGTCGAAGAAAGCGCTGGGCAAGACGTGGACGAACATGCCGGACACACAGAAGGACGCAATTGTGGCTGTAGTGGTGGAGGAAGAGCGCGAGGATGTTGCGCTTAAGCAGCTCATGGACGAGTGTGGTCTCCCCCAGGAGCAGGCGGAGCGCGCGTTGGGCGTTTCCCTACCCGACGGACATATGAATCTGTCGCGCACAGCCATTGTCAAGTTGCTCCCGCATCTGGAACGTGGCTTGCCGCTCATGGGCGACGACGAAAGCAACTCCGCCCTGCATGCAGCGGGGTACCTGCGCCCTGACCAGCGTGCCGTGCGCCAGCGAGACTTTCTACCAGCAGCCCCTGATGTACCCAACCCGATTGTCCGCCAAGCCTTGGTCGAGGTTCGCAAGGTAGTGAACGCAGTAATCCGCGAGTACGCCACTCCTTCCCACATTCACGTGGAATTGGCGCGCGAGGCAAAGCGCTCGCTTGAGGGACGCAGGGAAATCCTGATCGATAACGCCCGTCGACGCCAAGCACGCGACGAGGCCGCCCAACGCATCGAAGAGCACGGCGACAAGCCCACCCGGGCCACAATCCAGAACTACCTGCTATGGCAGGAGCAAGGGGAGCAATGCGCCTATTCGGGACGTTGCATCAGCGTAGCGCAGCTACTCTCGGACGCGGTCGACGTGGATCACATCCTCCCGCGGTGGCGCAGCTTGGACAACTCGATGGCTAACAAGGTCATCTGCTTTCGCGAAGAAAACGCGGCCAAGGGCGATCACACACCGCGCGAATGGCTGGAGCACGGCGATCCCGACAAATACGAGCGTGTGCTTCGCGTCGCGCAGCGTCTGCCCTACGGGAAGCAACGCAAGTTCGTCCAGAAAGACATCGTCCTGGACGAGTTCGTCGAGCGGCAACTCCGCGATACGGCCTACATCACACGGTGCGTCACTCAGTATCTGCGCTGCCTGGGCGCGAGAGTGGTTACACCACGCGGCGCGATGACGGCTGAGCTTCGCCACTTCTGGGGCCTGAATACCATTCTTGATCCTGAAGGGCGTGGGAAGAAGAACCGCGCCGATCATCGTCACCATGCAATCGATGCAACCGTTATCGCATTGACCAATTCCAAGCGCCTCCATGCCCTGGCGAATGCTCGCGGGAGCGACGTGCCTCCGCCATGGGCGCGCTTTCGCGAGGACGTGGAGTCCGCAATGGGGAAGATCAACGTCTCGCATCGGGTCCGGCGAAGAATCGCTGGGGAACTGCACGAGGCAACGTTCTACGGCGCCACTCACAAGCTGCCTCACCCCACCGTGGAAGACCATAGCGTCCCACGTCCCTGGTCTAAAGGCTGGGTCGAGCGAGATGGCATGTACGTACGGCGAAAGTCGGTCACTGAACTGACAGACACCAAGCAAATCGGCAAAGTGCGGGACCCCACCATTCGCCAAATCCTTCAGGAGCATTTGCGCCAACGAGGGATCGATCCGCACCGGCCCGGCAGGATACCTAGTGACGCATTCAAGGGCGGCAACACGCCACGGATGCCTACAGGGATGCCCATTCGACGGGCTCGCATGCTGGAGGAGAGCACAACGATCCGTCGCGTCAGCAGGGGAAGGGCATTCCAATACGTCAAGCCCGGGAGTAACCATCACATCGTCTATCACGCGGAGGGGCAGCGCGATCAAGAAAAGTGGATTGCTCAAGTCGTGACGATGTGGGACGCCGCACAGCGCGCACGCCGACCTCACCCGATCCCGATTGTGAACCGTAGCGACCAGGACGGGAAGCGGTTCGTGATGTCTCTATCGATCAACGAGATGTTCCAGATCGACGGTGCTGCAAACGGGCGCCTTCTGTGCGTCGTTCGCAAGATCGATCAGAGGAGCCTGCGCGTGCACTACAAAGTACACACCGACGCCCGCGTTGCGGGAGAAATCAACAAGGACAATCTCTATCTCTCTCCGGAACGTATGAGAAAGTGTAACGCTCGCAAGGTCACAGTCGATCCTTTAGGGCGGATCCGGTGGGCCCATGATTAAGCGCACGATCGAAATCTCGCAGCGTCCGGCGCACGTGGGCGTGCGGCTCGATCAACTTCGACTGGAGCGAGCCGAGGACGGCGAGCCCAACGCCGACACCCCAAGCATCCCCTGCGAAGATATTGGCGTGCTACTGGTCGATCACCCGTCGACCACCTACACCCACGCGGCATTGACGCGCCTGCTCGAACACGGGGCCGCCGTTGTGCTCTGCGGGCGTAACCACCTGCCCGCGGGCCTGCTGCTGCCGGTCGGCGAACACACCGAGATCGTCTGGCGGGTCAACGACCAACTCGCCCTGACCAAACCGCGCCGCAAACAGTTGTGGCAGCAAATCGTCGTCGCCAAGATTACCGCTCAGGCAACCGCACTCGGCGGTGACCACCCCGATGCCGCGCGCCGTCTGCGGAGCTTGGCCCGGCGCGTCCGCTCGGGCGACCCGGATAACGTCGAAGCCACGGCCGCGCGGGCCTATTGGGCTGTCTGGCGGCGCGAGATGCCCGCCTTTCGCCGCGACCCGGACGCATGCGACGCCAACGCGCTGCTGAACTACGGCTACGCCGTCATGCGAGCCGCCGTGGCCCGGGCCCTCGTAGCCGCCGGGCTGCTGCCGGTGTTGGGGCTTAAGCACACCAACCGGTCTAATGCCTTCTGCCTGGCCGACGACCTGGTCGAGCCGCTGCGTCCTCTGGTCGACACGCGCGCACGAATCCTATGGCGCCAGGGCGCTACCGAACTCGACCAGCCGACCAAAGCAGCCTTGCTCGAGCTACTGACTGCCACCGTAAACGTGGGCGATCAGACCGGGCCGCTCATGGTCGGGCTGCACCGGACGGTGGGTTCGCTGATCCGCTGCTACCAGGGCAAAGGTAAGCGGTTGCTGCTCCCTGTTGCAGTCGAAGCTGAATCGTGATAAGTGGATACCGATGCATGTGGCTGTTGGTAATGTTCGATCTTCCGGTCGATACGAAAGCCGCCCGGCGCCACTATGCCCAGTTCCGCAAGAAGCTGCTCCAGGACGGCTTTGCCAGGATGCAGTTCTCGGTCTACCGGCGGCACTGCGCCAGTGAGGAGAACACTGCCGTCCACGTCGGGCGGGTGGAAGGGTGGCTTCCGCCCGATGGTGAGGTCCGCATGCTGACGGTTACCGAGAAGCAGTTCGAAAGGATGCGTGTCTTTTGGGGAAAAAGGCGCAAACCGCCCGAGAAACCGGCGGCCCAGTTGGAACTTTTCTGAGCCGCCGATCCCTCCAAGTCTTTGCCGACTCGCCGGTTAGCGGGGCAGTAGTGTAATCGACCCCAGCCTGCGAGCAAGCCGCAACAATCCGGCTGCATCGGCCTTGCACCCGGCCAGTGTAATCGACCCCAGCCTGCGAGCAAGCCGCAACTCCAGCTTGCAGGACGCCGAGCGTTGTGACAGTGTAATCGACCCCAGCCTGCGAGCAAGCCGCAACACCGCCGATCGCCGGCGCTGCCACCACCGGCAGTGTAATCGACCCCAGCCTGCGAGCAAGCCGCAACGCCCACGCTACTGGGCCGTTGCCCACGCTAAGTGTAATCGACCCCAGCCTGCGAGCAAGCCGCAACGTGCCGACGTAGTCGCTCACCGTCTCCTCGAGTGTAATCGACCCCAGCCTGCGAGCAAGCCGCAACCACCCAGCCGACATCACGTTCGACGAGTTGAGTGTAATCGACCCCAGCCTGCGAGCAAGCCGCAACTGAATGCAATGTTCAGGCACGCCAAACGCCAGTGTAATCGACCCCAGCCTGCGAGCAAGCCGCAACTCAGCGGTGCCATTCCATATAACTGAGCCCAGTGTAATCGACCCCAGCCTGCGAGCAAGCCGCAACAGTGTGCAGCCCGTGTAATAGTGGATCGGAAGTGTAATCGACCCCAGCCTGCGAGCAAGCCGCAACGCAGGGACTCCCCTTTCGCGGCTAGCCCAAGTTACGCAGTTGAGTGGCAAGAATGGCCCTGATCATAGCGCCAGGGCCGGTTTTCGTCGAAAGTCTTCACTACACTTGTGTGGCCCCTTCGAGGTATCGCAACCTCTGGGGGAGCG